>Ga0134126_10004071_pt1 | contig 18285 bp, 15 predicted proteins | sample KB31752_FD_96881 | JGI IMG/M metagenome (GOLD analysis project Ga0134126, IMG submission 96881) | Terrestrial soil microbial communities with excess Nitrogen fertilizer from Kellogg Biological Station, Michigan, USA - KB3-175-2 | ecosystem: Environmental > Terrestrial > Soil > Unclassified ...
CCTGCGCGCCATCGGTCGAGATGCCGGCCTGCTGCAGCGAGTCGGGGTGATTGGCGCCGGCCACCTGCTGATATTCGAAGCCGATGTTGAAGCCGAGCGGCCCGCCCGGCAGGTCGAAGATGTCCCCGCTGCTCAGATTGAACTCATAGTCCTTCTGCGTTTCGGTCGTGGTCGACTGCTCCTGGGCGCCCACGTAGCTCAGCATGGCGGGCGTGATACCGCCACTGCCGAAGAAGCTCATCGGCACGCAGGTTCCCGTGCAGCCGCTCGCCGGCCCCAGGGCCTGGTTCAGGTTCGCGACGTTGTACTCGCCCGCAGGAGTGAGGTCCCACTCGAGCTCCTGGCCGTAAGTGAAATCCAGGCTCCAGAGGAAGTTCTTGCTGAAGAGATCGAACTTCCCATCCAGGCCGCCGTTGTAGTAGTACGTGTTGGTCGTGTTGGTGAATTCCCTATAACCCCCTGCGATGATGCGAATTCCCGCCAGCACCAGCTGCCCCACGCCGGGGCTCGGCGCGCTGACATTCGAGTTCAGGTCGAAGCCGAAGGGGTTGTACGGATTCGTCGCCGAGATCAGCGAGCCAATGCCGCCACCGCCGATGTCCAGATTGACCGGCGAGTACGACTCGATATTCACATGGTGGTTGTACATCGCAGTCGTGTGGAACGTGACCCAGCTCGCCAGGTCGTAAGTTCCCTGCACATAGAGGTCGGTGGACTGATTGGGTGCCACCAGGTCGTAGAGCTGCGCGTAGTTGAACTGATCCGCGGCCGTGAAGGGCTTGAAGTTCGAGATGCTGTTGCCGGGTGTGCCGGGGATGGTCGTCAGATCGCAATAGGGCTTGCCGTTCTTCGGCGGACAGAGCGCCGTATCGCCGTAGAGGCTGGAGCCGGGAGGCGGGTAGAACTCGTACCGGCCGTTCGGGCTGAAGCTGCTGCCTACCGGAGTCCCGTAGTACGGCACGCACGATATGGGGCGCGAGCAATCGTGGACCTCATCATTCTGCTGGTATTGGGCATCGATCGTCACGTTGCCCTTGTCGTTGCCGAATCCCAGCATGGCGGAATACTGCTTGGTCGGCCCATCCCACGTGTTGCCGTAGTTGTCCTCGCCAATGTAGCCACTCACCTCGGCGCCGACGAAGGTCTTGCGCGTGATGATGTTGACCACGCCGGCGATGGCATCCGACCCGTAGATCGAGGAGGCCCCGTCCTTGAGCACCTGGACGCTCTCGATGACCGAGGTGGGAATCTGATCCAGGTCGACCGCGCCGCGCAATCCCGTGATCCAGCGCTTGCCATTCACGAGCACGAGCACGCGGTTCGTGCCGAGGTTGCGCAGATCCAGATTGGTTCCGCCGTTGCCGCCGACGTCCACCTTGGAGTTGATCGCCGAGCCCGCCGAGGTAATGTGCTGCAATATCTCACCCACGTTGACGAGACCCGTCTGCGCGAGCTGCTTTGCGTCGAGAGTGACCACGGGGCGCGCCGTCTCCACGCTGGATCGCGGAATACGTGACCCGATGATGGTGATCTCGCCCAGAGACGCAGCGCCCGTGGTGTCCGCTGCCGGATCAGCCGCGGCGCCCGCATCAGCGACCGGTGCCTGCGCGGCCACACCGGCCTGCTGCGCCGTGGCCGGCAGGACACCGAAGCATATGCACAATAGGCCCAGCGCCAGCAGCACTCTGCCGGCGACATGTTGGAGCCACTTGCACTGACTTTGACTGCTAGCCATGACTCATGCCCCTCAGACTGCACATCGCAGTTCGCTGTTAAAGCCGCTCATACGTAGGACTCACCACTAAGGCCGGCTGGCCTGATTACGCGCACGCCCTCCGCAAGTGCCGGATTCTCCCGGTCCCGGGAAGGCTGGCGTGAATCCCTGCTGCGGAAATCGCATCCGCATTTTGGACCGATCACATCACATATATTTTCGAAAATCAATTATAGTTTTACGGTAACGTTGTACCGCGGGCTGGTAGCGGAACGTTTGCCGGCCAGAAGAGGTCTTTTATTTCAATGACCTATAGACGGGGCCTGCGAGCCAGCCCTTTCCCGAGCCGGGGCGACTGGCACGTCTCGGGCGCGTCCAGACTTCAGCGGCTGCCGCGCAGCAGCGATTCGGGGCTGATGACGCCCGGTGGCTTCGGAGTCGCAGTTGGATCATCATCCATGTTCCACTCCTCAACTGCCGATCCGAGCTGACTAGGGATCTTCCGATGGCCAAAGCAAGCAAATCCATCAAGCTGCCGCGCAAAACGACGAGCGCACTGATCGTGGACTCCATGAGGGAGCGCCTGATGAACCATGAGTTCAACGAATCCGAAATGATTCGCCAGGACCGGCTGGCGAAGGAGTACAACGTCAGCCTGAGCCCCGTTCGCGAGGCACTGATCCAACTCGAAGCCGAAGGGCTGCTCACGCTCGTCCGGCATCACGGATATGCCCCCACGACCCTGTCGACCGATGACATCCAGCAGCTGTACGAAATGCGGGCGCTGATCGAGGTCGAGCTGATCAAGCACGCGATCCCCCGGCTCACGGAGGCAGATATCGCCACCGCGAAGCAACTGCACGAGGCAATGACAAAGATCTACAAGCGCGGCACGCAGACGACGGCATGGACGAAGATCAACTGGCAATTTCACACGACTTTGTACAGGCCGGCGGAAAAGCGGCAGCTGTCCGCAGTCATCGAGAACGTCTATCAGAACATCAACCGCTACGTTCACATGCAGCTCAAGTTGCGCAGCTCCGTCGATCTGGCGCGCAACATCAAGGAGCACGGCGAGCTCCTCGAATACTGCGAGGCCCGGGACATAGACAAGGCCGCCCAACTGGTGCGCGGCCATGTCATCCGCGCCAGCAGTGATCTGATCGGGTTCCTCCGGGAAAGCCGGCCGGAATCTCGATAGCCGCGCCCCGGGCGCGCTCAGCGAACCGGATCCGCAAGAGGCCAACGATGTCCAATGCTTCAGAAACCGATCGCCACCCGCGAAAGGCGTTCTTCGTCCTCTTCTTCGTCGAGATCTGGGAACGATTCGGCTACTACGGCGTGGCCTCGCTCCTGGTGCTCTACATGGTGGAGCGCCTCGACTTCGGAGATGCGCGGGCCGACGTCATCTGGGGAGCCTTCTCGGCTCTCGTCTATGCCATGCCGATGCTGGGCGGCTACATCGGTGACCGCGTGCTGGGGGCGCGGCGGACCCTGGTTCTCGGCGCCATCACGCTGGCGCTCGGTTACCTGCTGTTATCCGTCCCGCTCGATGAGACGCTCTTCCCCGCGATGGGCCTCATCGCGCTGGGCAATGGGCTGTTCAAGATCAACCCGAACAATCTCGTGTCCCGGCTGTATGAAGGCGAACATTCGAAGATGGATATCCTGTTCACCATCTATTACATGTCGCTCAACATCGGCTCTTTCTTTTCCGTACTTCTCACTCCCTGGATCAAGGATCATCCCAACTGGGTGATCACGCTCGGCCCCATGCGCTTCGACAGCTGGCATCTGGCCTTCGGCATCAGCGCAATCGGTCTCACCCTGGGCCTCCTCAACTACGGCGCGTTCCAGCGCTATCTTCGCCCCTACGGATCCGCGCCGGATTTCAAGAAGCTCGATGTGCGCAAGCTCCTGGCCGTCATAGGAATATCGCTGCTCATCGCCTACGCGCTCTCCGAGGTCATCCGCTATCGTCTGGCGGCATTCGGGGTCGTCGGGTTGTTCGTGCTCCTCATGATCTATGTCTTCGTGCACATGCTGGTGACGGGCAAAAGACAGGAGCGCAGCCGGGTCGGCGCGTGCATCATTTTCATCGTCATGTCATCGATATGGGCCATCTACAACCAGCAGATCTACACCTCGCTCACCCTCTTCGCGCTGCGCAACGTCGAGCACCACATAGGGAGCATCAACGTCGCCCCGGCTCAATTCCAGGATCTCAATCAGTTCTGGCTCGTGGTGCTGGCGCTGCCCCTCGCCTGGCTCTATCAGCGCATGGGCAAGACCAAGGGCGGCGATTTTTCGATCGCCGGCAAATATGCCGCCGGCTTTTACATGCTCGCCGCCGCGTTCTTCCTCTACGCGGCCAGCAGTCTGACCGCGCATGCCGGGATAGCCTCTTCCTGGTGGCTGGTGGCCGGTTACGGAGCGCAATCGCTCGGTGAGCTGCTGATCAGTGCGCTCGGCTTTTCGATGGTCTCGCAACTTGCGCCCGAGCATTCACGCGGCATCGTCATGGGCGCCTGGTTTCTCGGAATGGGGGTCAGCCTGTATGCAGGCGGCGCCATCGCCAGCCTCGCGAGCATTCCGCCCGGGGCCTTTCAGCCGACGGCCACGCTCCCCCTCTACGCTCGGCTCTTCTTTGGGCTCGGCATGGTTGCGCTGGTCTGCGCAATCGTGGCGACCGCGATCACCCCGCTGCTCAAGAGAATGATGATCAGACAGGAAGAGACCGGCGGGGCCTCGCCGGAGAGCGTCGCCAAGGTGGCGGTGTAGTGCGGCAAGAGTTCTGACGCAGACCGCGAGGGGCTGTAACCCGGCCTGCGCTTGTTTTACCCTTGTCTCCCTTCACGGGAGATGACGCCATGCGCATCGCGAGCGTCGGTCACGCGCTCTTTGCGGCGACAATGGTCGCCCTCGGCATCCTCAGTCTCGTCGAAGGGCATTTCGCGCCGATTTGGAGCGGCGTGACCAAGGATCTGCCCGGCCGCGAGGCACTGGTGTACCTCTGCGCCTGCGCCTCCCTGATGTGTGGGGCCAGCCTCTTCTTTCAGCGTACCGCCGGCGCCGCGGCCCGCGTGCTGTTCGCTTACCTGTTGCTCTGGATGGTGCTCTTCAAGGTGCCCAACATCGCTCGCGCGCCGACGGTGGAGGTCTACTATCAAAACTGGGGTGAGACGGCGGTGTTGATGGCGGGTGCGTGGGTGTTGTACGCGTGGTTCGCCACCACATGGGACAAGCAGCAGCTCGGTTTCGCCACCGGCGAGCGGGGCGTACGGCTGGCGAGGGTGCTCTACGCGCTGGCCTTGATCGCCTTCGGATTGTCCCATTTCGCCTATCTCAATCTCACCGCACCGCTGGTCCCTGCCTGGCTGCCCGCGCATATCGCCTGGGCATACTTCACCGGCTGCGCCTATCTGGCTGCGGCCGCGGCGGTGCTCACCGGTGTCTACGCGCGCCTGGCGGCTGCGCTCGCGGCATTGCAGATGGGCCTCTTAACTCTGCTGGTATGGCCGCCCCTGATGACGGCGGGAACCATGACCGCCGGTCAAGTCGGGGAGTTCATCGTCTCCTGGGCGCTGACCACCGCGGCCTGGGTGATCGCCGATTCTTATCGCGATACTTCGTGGCTCGCGGTCAGGTCAGGCCTCGGCACCGGCCTCACCTCCGCACCCGAGCGAGCGCCCTAGCCACGGCGCCACGGATAGGCACGAACCCGTAGCGCTGACTCCCAGCCTGGAACGCCCTTTGCTTGAGCCGGTCACGTGACCGATCGGCCTGGGCGCCCGCGGACCTGATACTGAAGCGGCCGCCTGATTACGGGAACAACAGGAGGAATTCATGCGCAAACCGAGCTCATCCTCGAAATACGTGATAGCCGCGCTCGTGGCCGCAACCTTCGGCCTGACGGCGGGTCCGGCATTGGCCCAGACGACGTCCCAGAGCGACCCGGGCAATGCCGCGGCGAACCATCGGCATGCGAGCAGGAAGAGCGTGCGGCAGCTCACCTCACAGGTGAAGCAGACGAATGAGCAGATGCGGGCGACCACAGGCAAGCTGAACCGCGCAACCGCCCAGCTCAATCAGACGACGCACCGCATGAACGAAGCGCGGGCCAAGGAAATGCGCGTTGCGAGTGCAGAACACAAAGTGCGCAAGGGAGAGCGGCACCAACGCAGTCATATACATCCGCGCAACGCCCACCCCGCGAATCCGAATCCCCCGCCCCGATAGCCGTCAGGCGGCGGCCGCTCCGAGTCGGATCGGAGCGGTCGCCGCCTATCTCGATGATCCAGTCTGACGCAACCAAAGGTTGCTTTTCCCCGAAACCGGCGCATAATGACGATACGCAACCACTTGGTTGCATTTAAAAAGCCGGGACGACGACCATGAGCCAAGCCTCAGAGAGCGACCGCATCGAGCGCAGCGTCGTCATCAATGCGTCACGTGAGCGCGTCTGGCGCGCCCTCTCCGATCCCCAGGAATTCGGCACCTGGTTTGGCGTCAATCTCACTGGCCAGACCTTCATACCCGGACGAACCACACGCGGCCCGATCACGTACAAGGGTTACGAGCACCTCACCTGGGAAGTCACCATCGAGCGCGTCGAGCCGCCCAATCTGCTCTCGTTCCGCTGGCACCCTTATGCCATCGATCCCAAGGTGGATTACAGCAAGGAAGAGCCGACGCTGGTGACGTTCACGCTGAAGGACGCGCCTGGACACGCGACGATGTTGACCGTGGTCGAATCCGGGTTCGACAAAGTGCCGCCCAGCCGCCGCCTCCATGCGTTTCGCATGAACAGCAGTGGCTGGAGCGCTCAGATGGAGAACATCGTCCGCCATGTCGCCTCGTAAGCCCGCGGCCGCCCGGCGGCCTGCCGCCGGCCTCGCCGCCCCCCTTCAGGCAAACGAAACCCTCGCGCGTGTCTTCGCGGCACTTGGCGACCCAACACGCCTGCGGTTGGTGGCCGTCCTCTGCGCAGGGGGTACCTTCTCCATTGCGCAGCTGACGGCGAATACGGCGATCACCCGTCAGGCAGTCACCAAGCATCTGAACGTCCTCGCGCTAGCAGGCGTGGTGCGCGATACGAAGGCCGGCCGTGAGCGGCTCTGGCAGCTCGATCCTGTGCAGATCGAGCAGGCGAAGCGAACGCTCGAGACCGTCGGGCGGCAATGGGAAAGCGCCCTGGGCAGGCTCAAGGCGTTCGCGGAAGCGACCTGAAGGGGCGACTCAGGCCCTCCGAAGCTCCTTAGGATCGATCGGTAACTTCCTGATTCTCTCGCCTGTCACAGCATAGAGCGCGTTGCAGAGCGCCGGCAGAACTGGCGGTAGCGGCGGCTCGCCCATACCCGTCGGCGGGTTGTCGGTGACCCGGAAGTGCACCTCGACCGGCGGTGCCTCACGCATCCGCAGCAGGCCGAATGTGTTGAAGTTCTCCTGCACCACTCTACCGCCCTCGAACGTGATCGCCTGGTGCAGCGCGGCGCCCAGCCCATCGAGAATGCCGCCCTGCGCCTGATTGTAGGCACCCGCGGGATTGATGATCTGCCGCCCGACATCGCCGGCCGCCCACACCTTGTGCACCTTGGGAGTGCCGTCCGGCGCAACGCTGGCCTTGACGACCTCGGCGAAATAGCCGTAATGGCTGTAATAGAACGCGAGGCCCATGCCGGTACCGCGCGGCAGCTCGTGACGATTGCGCCAACCGGACTTCTCGGCCACGAGCTCGAGCACTCCGCGAACGCGAACCGTGTCGAACGGCGGCGGCGGCGGACGCCCTTTTCGTCCAGGCATCGGAATCATGCGCGGCGGACCGTAGAGGTCGAGCCGGAAGTCGAGCGGATCCCGGCCCGCGGCCAGCGCCACTTCATCGATGAAAGACTCGAACGCGAACGCAAGCGCATTACCGCCCGGATTGCGCAGGGGGCCTGTCGGAACGCCGAGCTCGATGAGCGATTGCGTGAACGACAGGCTCGGGACGAAGCCTGCCGGGAAATGACTGGCGGGAAGATCGGCCGAGGAAGCGACCTCGCCGCTCTGACCGAAGGTCACGAAATGATCGCTGAAGGCCGCGAGCCGGCCTTCGGCCGTGAGTCCCGCCTTGAAATAGTGGAAACCGCCGGGACGATACGCGTCGTGCTGGATATCCTGCCGCCGATTCCAGAGCAGCTTGACCGGGCGGCCGGCCATTTTCGAGATCATGGCCGCCTCCACCATGAAGTCGTTCTTGAGGCGCCGCCCGAATCCGCCGCCCACCCGCGTCATGTGCACCGTGACTTTGCTCTCGCTCACCCCCAGTGTGCTGGCGACCAGCGCGCGGCCCGGAGCGGGATTCTGCGTGGGAGCCCAGATCTCTATGCTCCCGTCGCGTTTGTAATGCGCGGTGCAGTTCTGGGGCTCGAGATCCACGTGCGCCAGGAACGGATATGCATAGTCCGCTTCCAGCACCTTGTGCGCGTGAGCGAACGCCTCATCGACGTTGCCATCGCGACGCACGACCGATTGCGGCTTCTGCCGCGAAAGATGCGCGGCCTGACGCTCGAACTCGGCCGTGCTCTGCCCGGGAGCGGAGTCGCGGTCCCAGACGACGCGCAGCTTCTCGAGCGCCTTTTGCGTTTGCCACCAACTGTCCGCGACGATCGCTACACCGTCGACGAGCCCCATCTCGAAAACGGCACCCGGCCCCGATCCGTGCACGATAAAGGCATCGCGCACGCCCGGCATCGCCTTCACCGCGGCAATGTTGGCGCTCACCACCCGGCTGCCAAACACCGGCGCCTTCTCGAACGTGGCGTAGAGCATGCGGGGCAGGACCGTATCGATCCCGAAGAGCGGCGTGCCCTCCAGGACCAACGCGCTGTCGACGCCGCCCGTGAATTTACCGATGATCCGATAATCCTTCGGATCCTTCAGCTTGACCGAATCGAGGTCCGGCGCCGGAAGCGTCGCGGCCTTGGCGGCAAGCGCCCCATAAGTCAGCGTGCGGCCGCTCGGCCGATGATGCACCTTTCCCTGGCTCGTCTCACACTCCGCAGCCGGCGCTTCCCACGTGTGCGCCGCCGCGAGAATGAGCATCTGCCGGCCGGCGGCACCGACCCGCCGCATCGGGTCCCAGTTGAGGGGAGTCGCCATGCTGCCGCCGGCGAACTGCTCGCCATAGATCGGATCCAACAGGGCCTGCTCGGTTCGCACCTGCGACCAGTCGGCATCGAGCTCATCGGCGATCAGCATGGGCAGGGTCGTCTTCATGCCCTGGCCGATCTCGGGATTCTTGGCGACGATGGTGACGATACCGTCGGGCGCAATGCTGATGAAGGGGTTGAGCTCCGCTCCCGCATTCGACCCCATGCTCATCGGCTGCCCCGTGCTCGGGGTGCACGCTACGTTGAGCGTGAGGAGCAGACCCCCGCCCGCGGCAAGACCGGTTGTCAGGAAAGCACGGCGCGAGAGTTGACTCGCTCCAGCACCCTCGGCGTCCGAGGGGCCATGCGCGGTGCGGTCGACAGCATCGAGGCTCGCCATGTCACACCTCCCTCGTGTCGTCGGTCGGCAGTCCGGCGGCCTGCTTGATGGCAGCGCGGATTCGAGTGTAGGTAGCGCAGCGGCAGAGATTGCCGCTCATGGCCTCGTCGATATCCTGATCGGTCGGCTTGGAATTCTTGCTGAGCAGCGCAGTCGCTGCCATCACCTGACCCGACTGGCAATAGCCGCACTGCATCACATCGAGCGTGAGCCATGCGGCCTTAACACGCTTCCCGACCTCGCTCTCACCGATACCTTCGATGGTCACGATCGACGCGTTGCCAACACGCGATACCGGCGTGATGCACGAACGTGTGGGCACTCCGTCAAGGTGCACCGTGCAGGCGCCACAGAAGGACATGCCACAGCCGAACTTCGTGCCTTTGAGGCCGATCTCGTCGCGCAGCACCCAGAGAAGGGGCGTGTCCCCTTCCGCCTGAACGGTACGTTCTCTGCCATTCACCGTGATCGTAAAGGCCATGGGTGGCTCCCTGTTCGGTGGCATGCAGTAATGGACGAGCGCTGATTCTACTTGCCCCGAGCGCCCGTGCCACCCGGAACTGGCCTGCCGCCCGCACCACTCGTCGTGGCTCTAGCTCGGCAGGCTGCGGCAGCGGATATACAGGTGCAGGTACTTGCGGCGCACGTAGTCCGCTTCCACGAGCGCGAACACCAGGCCGCGCCAGCCGTCCAGAAAGCCGAGCCGGAGGACGTAGCCGCGGAAAAACCGCCACTGAGGGTTGAGCAGCACCTTGGCGATGCCGCACCGCTTGCCATCGGCGTAGAGGGCCTCCCCCATGAGCTGCGCGTAGCGCTGCATGCGCTGCTGATGATCCGTGAGGCTCCGATAGGAATAATGCTCGAGGTGGCCGTGGAGCCTGCCGACGCGCCCCTCGACCCGAGTGTTCTCGTGGACCTCGCGCCCGACCCAGCCGCCGCGGCGGCGGTCGAAGAGGCGCACCAGCCGGTCGGGATAGGCATTGCCGTGCCGCAGAAACCTGCCGAAGTAGTCGGTGATGCGCGGCACCGACCAGCCCGCGAAGTCGCCAAAGCCGCGCTCGCGCCAGCTCTCGATCTCGGCGCGCAGCGCATCGCTCACCCGCTCATCCGCATCCAGGCAGAGCACCCAGTCATTGCGCGCGGCGGCCACCGCGAACTGCTTCTGAGAGCGGTAGCCCGGCCAGTCCCGCTCGATCACGTGCGCGCCGAGCGCGCCGGCGCGCGCCCGGGTATCGTCGCTCGAGTGCGAGTCGACGACGATCACCTCATCGCAGAAGGCGACCGAGCGCACGCAGGCCTCGATCCGGTCGGCCTCATTGAAGGTGATGATGCAGGCCGACAGGCCCGTGCGAGTGGCCACGCCGAGCCCCCTCCGTCTCGATGGGCGGAATTGCCCGAAGGCAGAGTGTAGCGTTCCCGGGCCCCCAATAGGTCTCAAGCACTCGACGGGGACGCCTGCCGCAGCAGGCGGGCGATCAGCCGGCCCGGCCGCGCCTCCCGTCCCAACTGCTCATCGGTACACTGCCGCGGCGCCTTGTCGGGCCGCCAGCGCAGGAGCCGCGTGCCATGCCGGAAGCGGCCGCCCGTCACCTGGTCGTAGCAGACCTCCACTACCAGCTCCGGCCGCAGCGGACACCACTCCCCGGAGCGCTCGGTGCTCCAGCGGCTCGGACCGCCGGGCGCCCTGCCCGTGAATCCCGGACCGCCCCGCAGATGCCGCAAGCGGCGGGTCAGCGGCTTGCGCTCGCGCTCGGGAATCGAGGCGGTGAACCCAACATGATCGAGAAGACCCTGGTCATTGAAGAGTCCGAGAAGCAGCGACCCGACCTCGTTGCTGTCGGTCCCCAACCGATAACCGCCGACGACGCAGTCCGCCGTCCGCAGACGCTTCACTTTCAACATAGCCCGGTCGCCGGGCACGTAGGGCCCGTCGACTCGTTTGGCCACGACGCCATCGAGCGCCCCGCCGACCCGCTCGAGCCACTTCTCGGCCTGCCTGACATCGCGCGTGTACGGTGTCAGGACGAACCGCTGCGACCCGGACAGAGAATCGAAGAACCGCTCGAGCGCCGCCCGCCGCTCGCGCAGCGGCTGATCCATCTGGCTGGCTCCGCTGGTGCCGAACGGCATGTCGAACAGCACGAGGCTCGCCGGCGTCTCGGCGGCAAGCCTGGCGATGCGGCTCGCGGCGGGATGCAGGCGCATCTGCAGCGCGTCGAACGACAGTGTGTCGCCGCGTGCGATCACGAGCTCGCCGTCCAGCACGAAGCGCCGCGGCTGGAGCGCCGCCACGGCGGCCACTACCTCGGGGAAGTACCGCGACAATCCCTTGCCGGATCGGGCCTGCAACTCCACGCGCGCCCCGTCGCGGATGGCGAGGCAGCGAAAACCGTCCCACTTGGGCTCGTATTGCCAGCCCGCATCACGCGGCAGCTCAGCGACGAGCCGCGCCTCCATCGTCGCCAAATGCTGCGGAATTGTGGCGTTGCGACGCTTCGATGCCGGCATGGCGCTACACCCGAGCTTCCTACTCGCGGACGCTCCCCAACTCCTCGACCAGCACGCGCATGTTCTCCGAGTAATCCACCGGCACCGCGACGAGGTGCATCCCGCCGCCGGAGAACGCGGCTTCGAGCGCCGGCGCGAGGCCCTCAGCGCTTTCCACGCGGGTCCCCTTCATGCCGTAGGCCCTGGCATAGGTGACGAAGTCGGGATTGCCGAAAGTCATCCCGAAATCGGCAAATCCGTCGGCCGCCTGCTTCCAGCGGATCATGCCGTAGGCATTGTCCTCCAGAACCAGGACGACGAGGTTCAGCCCGAGACGCACCGCAGTCTCGAGCTCCTGCGAGCTCATCATGAAGCCGCCGTCACCACATACGGCAAGCACGCGCTGGTCCGGATGAAGCATCGACGCCATCATCGCCGAGGGCAGTCCGGCTCCCATCGTAGCGAGCGCGTTGTCGAGCAGGAGTGTGTTGGTGACTCGCGTACGATAGTTACGCGCGAACCAGATCTTGTACATCCCGTTGTCGAGACAGACGATCCCATCCTCCGGCATCACCTGACGCACGTCGTGCACGATGCGCTGGGGCGTCAGCGGATAACGGCGCTCAGTGGCTCGCTCCGCGACGCGCGCCAGAATACGCTCGCGCAGTGGCAACAGCGCGTCCGCTCGCGGAAGCTTTCCTTCCAGCCGGTCCGCCAGAAGCGCGAGGCTCGGCCCGATGTCACCGATCAGCTCTGCGTGCGGGAAATACACCTCCTCTACGGACGCCGGCAGGTATCCCACGTGCAGGACGGTGGGGCCGCCCGGTCCCATGAGGAAGGGCGGCTTCTCAACGGTATCGTGACCGATCGAGACGATGAGGTCGGCGCGATCGATCGCCTGGTGAATGTAGTCCCGCGCGGAGAGGGCCGCGGTGCCCATGTAAAGCCCGGAGCCGCCCGCCACCGAGCCCTTGCCCATTTGAGTGTTGAAGAACGGGATCTGCACGCGCCTGACGAATGCCGACAGCGCGTCCGCCAGACGCGGGCGGCTCGCAGCCGCACCCAGCATCACCAGCGGGTACTGGGCCCCCCGAATGAGCTCCGCCGCCCGATCGAGCGCCGCCGGGTGCGCCACCGGCAACACCGTCGGATGCGGCGGCACGAGTGGCACGTCGGGCGCTTCCTCCGCCGCGACATCCTCGGGCAGTTCCAAGTGCACGGGGCCCGGGCGCTCCTGATGTGCGACCCGGAATGCCTCCCGCACCATCGAGGGGATGGTGGCCGTGCCGACGATGCGGTCCGCCATCTTCGTGAGCGGTGTCATCGTCGAGACGATGTCGACGATCTGGAATCGCGCCTGCTTGCGGCTCAGGATCCCCTTCTGCCCGGTGATCATGACCATCGGCATGGCGCCGAGCTGCGCATAGGCGGCACCGGTCGTCATGTTCAGAGCACCCGGTCCGAGCGTAGAGAGACAAACGCCCGCCTGCCCGGTCAGCCGGCCATGGGTCGCAGCCATGAACGCTGCCGCCTGCTCATGGCGTGTCAACACCAACTCGATGCTGGAGCGGCGCAATGCCTCTACGACATCGAGGTTCTCCTCGCCCGGGACACCGAATATCCGCTTCACTCCCTCGTTCTCGAGGGCCGCCACCAGCAGCTGCGCGCCGTTCATCGCTTGGTCACCTCAACTTGGGGCGAACAGCCGGTCCGCCACGAAGGGGTTGGTCCGGCGCTCCGCGCCGAAGGTCGACATGGGCCCGTGGCCCGGCACGAATCGCACGTCGTCGCCGAGCGGAAAGAGCCGCTCACGGATCGACCTGATCAGGGCCTCGTGATTGCCGCGCGGAAAATCCGTACGGCCGATGGAGCCGGCAAAGAGCACGTCGCCCACCCACGCGCAGCGCTCTCCCGGATGAAAGAACACCACATGCCCGGGCGTGTGTCCCGGGCAATGCAGCACCTCGAGTGTCTGGCCGCCGACGGTGACCTGATCACCCTGCTCGAGCCACCGGTCGGGCTCGAAGGATCGTGCCGGTGGGAATCCGAACTGCGCCGCCTGCTGCGGCAGCGCCGCGATCCAGAACTGGTCTTCGCGCTGCGGACCCTCGACGGGCAGCGACTTGGCGCGGGCCAGGTCCGCGGTGGCCGCGCAGTGATCGAGGTGTGCGTGTGTGAGGAGGATCTTCTCGAGCGTGAGGCTGTGCCGGTCCGCTTCCGCCAGCACCCGCTCGACCTCGCCCCCCGGATCGACCACGGCCGCCCGCCGGCTGTCCTCGTCCCAGATGAGCGAACAATTCTGCTGGAAGGGTGTAACCGGAATGATGAGCGCGCGCATCATCCAGCGACGATTCCCCAGCGGAAGGGATCGTCGGGGTCGAGGCGCAGCACCGATTCCGCGGTCACGTGCGCGCGTCCCGTGATGGTCGGCACGATCTCGCCCTTCTCGCGGTCGTGCCAGCGATAGCGGCCGGTGAAGGTGCTGCCGATCAGGCTTTCCTGCACCCAGGGCGCGCCCTCCTCGAGCTTGCCGTCCGCCGCGAGGCAGGCGAGCTTCGCGCTGGTACCGGTTCCGCAGGGGGAGCGGTCGTAGGCGCCGCCCGGGCAGAGCACGAAGTTGCGGCTGTTCGCGCCCGCGCGCGCTGGCGGGCCGAAAAGCTCCACGTGATCGACCTCGGGAAACCCCTGCTCGTTGACGGCCCGGCGCAGGCGTGTAGTGAGGCCGGTCAGCTCCTCGACGTTGCCGAGCGCGATCGGCGCCAACTGCGTCTCCACGAGGAAGAACCAGTTGCCGCCCCATGCGACATCGCCGCGGACCTCCCCGACACGGGGCAGAGAGACGGTGGCCTGCCGCGCCTTGCGAAAGCTCTTGACGTTGACTACATCGACCCGGCCGTCCTCGTGCAGGTGTGCGTCGACGGGCCCGACCGGAGTATCGATCCGGATCGGCCCCGGCGTGCAGCGCCCGGCAGCGGCGAGCGAGGCCACGAGACCGATGGTCCCGTGACCGCACATTCCCAGGTAGCCGACGTTGTTGAAATAGATCACGCCGACCTGGCAGTCCGGCCGGTGCGGGCGGCACAGCAGCGCCCCGACGACCGTGTCGGAGCCGCGCGGCTCGTTGACGATCGCGCGGCGATACTGATCGTGCTGCTCCCGGAATAGCCGCAGCCGCTGCTCGAGCGGCCCATCGCCGAGCTCCGGCCCGCCTTCCATGACGAGCCGCGTCGGCTCCCCGGCGGTGTGCGAATCTATGACGCTGATGGTGGTGGAGTGCGCTGCTGGCATCCCCCTATGGTACCGCACCGCCGCCGGCGCATCCCCACCGTCTCGCCGGCGGCGCCCTCCGCGGATCAGCCCGGGTTCCGGTCGTCCTCCTCCGAATAGCGGCTCGGCGCCTGCGCGCCGCCCATGTTGTCCTCGACGTCGAGATAGGCCTGCGTCACGGGCTGCATATCGCGCCGCGCGTCCGGGTTTCCGGCCCGCTCGACTTCATCCCGCAGCGCGTGGTAGCTGCGCGAGAGCTCGTCGAAGGCGACTTTCACGTCCCGGTCCCCGGTATCGCCCGTGTCTCTGTCCTCGACTGTGCGGCGGAACTCGTGCGCCCGATCAGCGAAGTCCCGCGCGTCCTCCGTGTAGCTCGTACTCTCGTCGTAGCCCCGCGGCGCGTCCCTGGAGTCCTCCGCGAACGCCTGGGCGTTCCGATCCAACCTGTCGGCGGAGCTGTCCAAGCCGCCGTGCCGCGTCGTCGCGCAGCCGGCTAGCGCCATCGTCATGAGCGAGGCCGCGAGCCACGCGGCCTGTCCCGAAACTCTCATAAGCTTCTCCTCGGCCTTTTGCGGCCGCAAGACTCACCTGTCGAGCCCAACGCCTCGTCGTGCGTCCGGGTTCCCTGTGCGCGGCTCAATGACCGGGGGCGGGCCTGGATGTTGCGGAGGGCTCCTCGGTGATCGGCAGATTCAGGTAACTGCCGCGCAACAAGCTGAGCTTCACGGGCGTGTGTGCGGCCGCGATGGACTCGCCGCTCACAGCCCGCCCCGACCCGTAGTTGATCTCGCGGTCGGGCCGCTTGCTGACTCGCAACACCATCACCAGCCGGGCGCCCGACTCGACGCGCACGGCGGTGATCCGCGCGCTGGTGAAATCGAGCGACTCGGCGGTGCCGGCCGCAAGAAGCCTGCGGCGGGCAGGGTCGCGCAGATAGCTGGCGCGAAACTCCTCGGCGGGTGCGAAGAGATGGAAGTAGCTGCCGTCGGGCAACAGCTCATAGAGCGCGACGGTGAGATCCAAGTCCCGTTTGTTGGTCTGCAGGCGCAGGTGGCCGCTGAATCGACCGGCGATCTGCAGCCCGCCCGGCAGCGGACCGCTCACGAAGGCGAAACCGTTCTCCACGGGCACGCTTGCGGTCATGAGGCCCTGCGGTGGCGGCTCGCCGCCGTCCTTGCGGCGCGCCAGATTGATCGTGAGATGGATGGCGGCGCGGCTCGCCGGCTCGCGTGGGGTCAGAAGCCCGGAGCCCGCATTCGGCTCGGCGGCGAGATAGAGCCGCACGCGATCCTTCGCGAGGTCATCGAGCGTGCCGGCATGCTGCCAGGCATTCGCGCCCATGACTTCGAAGTTGACACGATCCGCGAGCAGAGCGGGTTTGGGGTCGTTGAGGAAAAGATACGAGAACCACTGCAGCTCGAGCGCCCTCAGGTCGATGACCGCCGCGGGATCGGTGCGCAGCCCACGGATCATGTCCTGTGCCCTCCCCTGCCGCATCTCGGCGCGGTCGTAGGGACCCACGACCAGTATCTGGTCCGCGTGCGCATCGTGCTCGTAGTGTCGTAGGAAATGGAAGAGCGTGCCCGCCTCGCCGGCCGTGTAGTACCCGCTCAGCGACAGAATGGGAATGTCGAGGCGAGCGAGCTCCTGCGGCGTGGGCACCAGGCGCCGCCAATATTCATCGTACGCGGGATGCTCCAACCAGCGGCGGAAGGTCTCGCTGGGTCGGTGAGCGAGACGCGGCAGATCGCGGAAAGGCTTGCCGCTGGCATACCATTTTGCATTGAGCGCATCGCACCAGGCCGTCGTGCCCGGTGCGAAGGCGGGTGTAGCAGCCGTTGCCGCGCCGCTCGTCGCCGCGCCATTGGCCGTAGCGCCCGAGTCGGCCTGCGCAGTCAGGTCCACCTGGACATCGGGAGCGACCTGGGTCGTCAGGTTCGCGCCGGAGTTCGATCCTGCCTGCGGCGTCAGGCCCGCGCCCGTATTGGCCTCCGCGGCACTTTCCTCGCGCTCCTGCGCGACGCGTTGCAACCAACAATAGGCGGAATTCAGCCCGATCCGGCGATCCATCGGAAAGTTGACGCCGGGCGCCAGCGCGTCCGAGGTCGCAATGGCCTTCAGCTGCGGCGGCAGGCGCTTCGCCGCCGCCCAGGCGGCGAAGGCGCTGTAGCCGTCCCCATACATGCCCACCTGAGCATCGCTCCAGGGCTGCCTGGCGATCCAACCGATCACCGCGCGGACGCGCTCTCCCTCGCCTTCGAATGGAATCACTTGCCAGGCATGGCGGCCCATCCGTACGCGCGGCGTGAACGCCACCATGCTCGCGAAGCCGTAAGCGGCCGCCTGGATCGCATCGTCGTGTCCGCCCGGGGAGATGCGGTATTGGAGCAGCGTCGTCAGCAATTCGCTGCCGCTGCGGGGGCGCACGAGGAGCGCGACCACCGCGCCACGCCCGGGAGTATCGATGACGACATCGTCCTGGATGATGTAGCGCCGGTCCTCATCGAGGGAGATGAGCCCCGGGGCGATGGGTCCGAAGCTGCGGTAGGCGTCGAAGGCGAGGTATTGCCAGATGAGCGCGAGCGCATCGCGCTGGCCGATCCGCGGGTGGCCGCGCCAATGGTCGAAGCTCGCCTGCAGGGCGTGGGCGTACGCCGCGGGCGGCGCCTGCAGCCAGGACTCCACGCGGTAGGCGTCGAGATTGTCGAAGATCGGGATGGTCTCCCAGAAGGCGAGATCGAAAGCCTGTGCCAACGGCAGTCGGTACTGCGCCTGCAGCGATTTGGTATGCGCGTACAGGTCGTACACCAACGTGGGGTCCACAGGCGGCCGGCGGGGGTTGCCGTTGCGCAGCCGCCGCAACTCGAGCCGCGCCGAGTACGCGGGCTCGAAACTTCCGGCCACCAGCTGCAGCGCCGACATGTTGGCGAGGTACTGCTCGCGGTTGTCGCTGCGGTACACCGGAATGATGCGCGAGGCGAGATCGCGCATGACCGCCGGCGTCGTGGCGTCGTAGACGGAGGCCGGCGCACGAAACTCCAGACTCTGCGCCGCCGCGAGTTGCGGTAGCAGGAGAGCCGAGAGGACGATGCCGAGCGCTCTTCGCATGTGCTGTCTACGGGCTACGGGGCCGGACGCGGGCCGCCGCCCGAGCCGTCCCGGTGCCCGATGGCGGCGCGCCGCGCCGCCGCGCAGGAAATGAAGGCCGCGTAGCTCCAGGCGAGATGCTTGGCCGAAGTCTGCTCGCCGGTGCGTTGATCGAACTGCTCTGACATATCGCCGCTTTC
>Ga0134126_10004072_pt1 | contig 18284 bp, 17 predicted proteins | sample KB31752_FD_96881 | JGI IMG/M metagenome (GOLD analysis project Ga0134126, IMG submission 96881) | Terrestrial soil microbial communities with excess Nitrogen fertilizer from Kellogg Biological Station, Michigan, USA - KB3-175-2 | ecosystem: Environmental > Terrestrial > Soil > Unclassified ...
GAGTTCGGTATAGGGGCTTTTTGTTTCCATGGAGCCTTTGCCCCATGTTTCGAGGGAGACGCCCATGGCCTTTTGGATGGTGAGCCCGACGCGGGAGACGGCTGAGCCATCGCCCGGGGTATGGAAGCCGGTTTTCATCCGGCCAGAGGCGCCGCCGGCGGTGAAGATGGGCAGCCCGTCCACCGCATGGATCTTGGCAAAGCTCTGGTCGGTGAAGGCGAAGAACAGGCTATGGTCCAGCAGCGTGCCATCGCCTTCGGGGACGGAGTCCATCTCCTTCAGGAAGGAGACGAACAGTTCCATATTGTCGATATTGTAGGTGGAGACCCGCGGCTGATAGCCCAGCACCGGATCGATCGGCTCCTCGTGGGTGGACTGGTGATAGCCCAGGGTGTCGCCCGGCACGAAGATCTGCGAGCCCGGTTCTGAGACCGAGAAGTTGAACACCCTTGTCTGATCGGTGGCCAGCGCCAGGGCGCCCAGCTTGGCCATCAGGGGCGTGGTCTTGCGCAGGTTGGGCAGCGCATTGTTGACCGTCATCTCCTCGGGGGCCTCGGGGATGGTCACCTTGGCCTGGATCTCGGGGCGCTGCAGTTCGGCCGCCATCTGAAGCTCGGCCTCGCGCACCGAGGTGAAGTACTGGTCCATGCGCACCTTGTCGGCGGCACTGAGGTTCTGCATGGCGCGCTTTCTGTCATCGGCCACCACCGAGAGCACCGACTGCTGGATCATCACCTGCGGATCGGGCTTCCAGTCGCCTTTGGACGGATCCTGGAAACCGGGCCCGAACAGGCGGGTATAGAGCGCCAGGGGCGAGGCTTCCGCCGGCAGGGTGTTGGCCCCGCCAAGGCTGGAATAGCTCTGCTTGGGATCGCCGGCCGCGGCCGCCGACACCGACTTGAAGCGCGCGCCATGGGAGATGGAATCGGCGATCTGCTGGTCGATGGTCTTGGAATCGAACTCGCCCTGCTTGGTGGGCGAGATGCCGGTGGCGCTGGCGGCGGCCCCCGACCAGTGCTGGTAGTTGGGATTGTCGTCCAGGGGCACCCGCAGGCCCGACCAGACATTGATCTTGGCCTTCATCGGCTCCAGCGGCTTGAGCTGGGTGGTCATGTCCCAGTCCTTGCCGCCATTCTTGGGGATCCACAGCTGCTTGGTCAGGCCAAGGCCGTAGAAGTAGGTGCCAAAACGGACCGGCAGCGGACGGCCCGTCGCCGCCAGGGCCTTGCCCTTGTTGTCCAGGAAGCAGTCCAGGAACGGCATGCCCACAATCGCCAAGGCGCCCTGGCATGTGCCCCGAAGCAGAAACCTGCGATCAAGCTTCATGACTGTCTCCGTTATTGGGCCGCGAGCTTGGTCGCGGGTGCTGTTTCGACAGAAGGGGCGGGCGCGCCGTAGAACTCCGGGCTGGAAGCCATGCCCTTGAGCAGGGTCCTTAAGTGATAGCCGGAGTCCTGGAAGGCCTTGTAGGAGGTCTTGAAGGCCGCGGCGCTGACATCCTCGGCATTCTCCCCCCGGCCATAGGCAAACAGCTTCCGGGCGACGCAGGCCGGGAACTTGGGATTGTCGTGCAGATATTTGCCCAGGCCTTCGGCACCGGAGAACTTGTCGCCCTTGATGGCGGCCGAGACATCGATCAGCACCCCATTCTCCTTGGTGCGCCGGCCCCCGATGGTATCGAACCCTTCCAGGGTCAGGCCGATGGGATCGGAATGGGTGTGGCAGGAGGCGCAGGTCGGATTGCCGGCATGGGCCATCAGCCGCTCGCGCACCGTCTTCAGGGGGCCTGAGGTGTCATTGACCACCGAGAAGTCCACATTGGCCGGAGGCGCCGGGGTGGGCTCGCACAGCATGATGTCCATCAGGGCCACGCCCCGCTTGGTCGGCGAGGAGCGCCCCGGATGGGAGAACATCGACAGCATGCTTACCTGGGTCAGCAGCCCGCTGCGGCCCGAATCCTGGGAGAACTCGTACGGCACCCAATCGCCGGTGAAGGAGAAGGGCAGCTGATAGATGGCCGCCAGGTTGCGATTGATGAAGGTCTTCTTGGTGGTCATCAGATCGCGGATGTCGCCATTGTCCTTCAGCGACAGGTTGATCACCGTCCTTAAGGTCTCTTCCCTGGCCGAGTTGGCGATGGCCGAGCCCCATTTGGGATAAAGGATGCTGTCCTTGGACACGGTGTCGAAGGTGTCCAGCTCCATCATGTCGTTGAAGAAGGCCCGCATCCCCACTTCCAGCCGGGGCGAGGCCATCATCCGGTCCACTTCCTTGTCCAGGCCTGCCTGGCTGTTCAGATCGCCCTTCTGGGCGGCTTCCAGAAGCTCATGGTCGGGGGTGGTGTTCCAGAGCAGATAGGACAGACGGCTCGCCCGGCTATAGGGATCCAGGGTGTAGCTCTTCTTGTCGGCCGCCGGCACCGCCACTTCCTTGCGGAAGACAAAGTCCGAGGCCTGCAGCAGGCTCGCCAGCCCATAGCGCAGGCCGGCATAGAAATCCTTCTGCTTGTCGGCCAAGCCATGGGCCAGCGCCACCCGCGTCTTGACCTCGTCATTGGTCAAGGGCCGGCGAAACAGCATCATCCCATAGTGCGACAGGATCTGGCCCGTGCAGGCATCATCGGGCGCCTTCCCATCCTTGGGCGCGCAGGGCAGCTTGGGCCGGTACTTCTCCCCCGTCACCTGCACCGCGATCGAATCCGCCATCTTGGTGAAGGACTCAAAGCCCACCGGCGTCACCGACAGAACCGTCGTGCTCGCCGCCTCCAGACCGCCAATCCGCTTGGTCGGCTCAAATACCCCGCGAACCTCAATCCCTGGACCAAAAATATCCGCAATCGAGTTGCGGTACTCCTCCTGCGTCAACCGGCGCAAACTCGCGACCTCACTCGACGGTAAACTCGCCGCGTACGCAGGGGCGCTCGCCAGAAGAGCCAGGGCCAGAACCGACTTCAGGGGATTGCGCATGAGGATTCCGAGAGGAGTGCGTGCTTTTTCATAGCTCCAATGCCACTGAAAGCGGGGACTTTTACAAATTCCTTACGTGCAAACCCCGGCGTGCAAACCCCGGATTGTTCCGCTTTTACGGTTAGCCTCTGTGGTTGAAATCCGGCACTTGCCGGCCAGTGCAGCCTGCAAGCATCTGAAAGCGAACCGAAAAACCCTTCAGACGGCGCGGCGTGGAGATCAGCACCCCGGCACGCCCCCCTTTGTTCATCGCCGGCCTATTGCGCCGCGGCCGCGCCGCCGCGGGGCCGGCGCGGTGCTTCGGTGTTCTGCATGTTGATCAGGTTGTAGCCGCCCAGCGCCAGGCGCACCGACGGGCCGGACGGCGCTTCCGCCGCCATCTCATGCCAACTCATGGGCGCGGCATAAAGCACATCGCCCTCTTCGGCGTGGAACTCACCCGTATTTTCGAAGCGGCCGCGGATCTTGCCTACCTGCACGATCCACCATTCCGCCGGACCGGCATGCATATGGCCGAACACCGATTTGGGGTTGAAGGCATCGGTGGTGGGTCCGCTGCCGATATTGAGCGAACCGGTGCCGCATTTGTTGTCCGCCGGATTGACGTAGCCCAGCAGCGGATTGACGAAGAGATGATCGTCCTGCACCTGGGGCCCGCGCGGCGCGCATTTGGCGATGCCGTCGGTGAAAGTGTTCCAGTGCAGCTTGTTGATGCCGGAATAAGGCTCGGGTTTGCGGGGGAAAGCGACCTTGACGATCCGGCCACCCTTGCTGGCCTCAGGCTGGGGACCGTCGGCGGGATAGGCGGTCTTGTAGTTGGTGGGATCGACCTCCACCCATAATGCATTCCCGGTTCCGGCCACATCGTAGGAATAGATCGTGGTCTTCATGATGTTGATGATGGAGCCGCGCGTGGCCGTCACCGGCTGCTGGCCTTCCACAGTAAAATGTACCTCGCCCGCCACGACGACGAAGACGGTGGGCGTATCCGGATGGATTCGTGCGGTAAAATGGGTGCCGGGCGCCGCGGAGTTGTATGTGGCGTCCTGCTCGGGATCGAGAATGATCTGCTGCGACCAGTTGTTCTGGCCGGCATGCATCGTCTTGAGATCGGCCAGGCGCCACAGGGGTCGCATCGGCGGCTTGTACACGCCGCCTTCGGTCTTGTTGACCCACCAACTCTCCGCAGGACCCCGTCCTTCGGGCTGGGCAAAGGATGGTGTGAAAAACAAAACAGTCGATGAGGCCAGGGCCACCGCAGCCAGATAAGATGCGCGCATTCTTTCCCACCATTCTTGGAACGCCGTGTCGGACACTGCGCAAGGCCTTGGTGGTTTTCAATTCGGCCAGCCGTCGGATTGCGCTTCAACGTCCGTATTTTACGAATTTATTACACTTGGCCGCCTTTCGCGCTGTAGCATGCTCAGAGCCGTACGCCCATTGGAGGCCTTTCCATGAGACGCAGCTGGCTTTGCTTTCTCGGCTTTTTGTTCGCAACGCATGGCGCAACAGCGCAGCCGGCGAGCCATCTTCTCTCTGCCGATACGCTGACGCAGGTTTCGCCGCATGTCTGGATGATCAAGGGCTCGCCCAATATCGGCATCGTCGTCGGCAAGACCGCGACCCTGGTCGTGGATGACGGGCTGGGAACGAAGAATGGCGCGATGATCGCCGAGACAGCGCTGCGCCTTTCACCGAAAGGCGCCAGGCTCTACCTTACCACGACGCATTATCATGCCGAACACGCCACGGGCGATGGCGGCTTTCCTACCGGCACCGTCCTGATCCGGCCGCGCGTTCAGCAAGCGGAACTGGAAGAAGAAGGCCAGAAGCTGATCGATCTTTTCAGCAACCGTTCCGAACAGGACAAGACATTGCTTGCGGATGTCCGCTATCTCAAGCCGGCGGTCCTGTTCGACAAGGACTACAGCCTCGATCTGGGCGATGTGCGGGTGCGCCTTTTGTGGTTCGGGCCAGCCCACACCAAAGGCGACGAGGTCGTGATGGTCGAGCCGGACAATCTGCTGATCTCGGGCGACGTGGTGCAGAACAAGACCGGGCCCTATTTCTATTGTGATACCTGCACACCGAGGTCCTGGGCCATGGTGTTGGACAAGATTGCGGAGCAGTTCCACCCCACCCTCATCCTGCCCGATCACAGTCCGCCCGGTGATGGCGCTCTTCTTTCCGAAGATCGCGCCTTCATGACCGATCTGGCCACACGCGCCACCACGCTAAAGAAGGAAGGAACGCCGGCGGATGAAGCCGGAAAGATCCTGACTGCCGAGATGACCGCCAGATATCCCGGCTGGAGCGCGCTCGGCCGAATCTCTCAGGGCGTCGAACAGGGCTATCGCGAAGGCGGCAACTGACCGTCCGATTCAGGACAGCGGCACGCCCCGGGCATCCAGGTCGCTGATCAGCCTTTCGACCAGCTGCGTATTGATGTGCATCTTGCGCCGGCGCGAGGCGGGTGCCATGCGCGTGCTTTCCGGCACGATCACGCCGTCCTTGCGGTCGGCCAGCACATCCATCTCGATCAGCCGGTTGATGCGCCGGCGCACCGTCTCCAGCGGGATCTGGGTAATGCGCGACACCTCCGCCCGGCTCACGCCGCGGCGAATCCAGTCCGGCTCAGCCAGCGCGGCATAGCGCATGCTGATCTTGGGGTCGTTATGGACATGCGCCACATTCTGGGTGTCGATCGTCAGGATGATCAGATAATCGGTCGGATCCAGGCTCAGCGGGGCATAGGTTTTCATCGCCTCCCGCATGAAGCTGATGACGAAGCGGACCGAGGCCTGGGAGATCACCTTGCGGCGATTGTCGCTGGTCATCCAGCCTTGCAGCGCGGCGCCCGGAGCGGCACGAGGCGCCTCCGCTAGGGGAATGGGAACGAACTCCGCCCGCACGGGCGGGATGGTCACTTCGCGCAGCTCGGCCAGCACCGCATTCTTGGCGGAAGAAGGCAGATCCAGATAGTTGAAGATGCAAACCGTGCCATCCGCATCGGGCCGGAGCGGCGCGCTGATCATCTCAAAACCCAGCGTGCCACCGCTCTTCACCTTCACTTCGCGAACGGTCTTGAGCAGCGCACCGCCCGCGACCGAGGCGGTGCGGCCGGTCCGCTCCGGCAGATGTTCCGGCTCGACCAGGGAAAACCAGTCCCGGCCGGTGAGGTCATGTCCCAAAAATCGCGTGACCCGGTCCCCCGAAAAGAGGATTCTGGCCACCGGAACAGCGTCCTGCGTCAGAGAACTGACCATCAGCAACGGCTTGAGATTCTGAAAGCGCTCTGGCGTGACGCTGCCAATCGCCGGCAGGTGCCCGCCCTGCCAGGCAGCGAGCCAGCTTTCCACGAATTTCTGGCTGCGGACACTCAGGCCGATACGGCCTACCGCCGCCCGCATGGCGGCCCGGTCATAAAGCATAGTTTTGATCAAATCCTCACATCCTGCCGGATACGCCCTGCCGCGCGTCTGTTCAAGTAATGTTGCCTGTAAACGATAATATTCTTGAGCTCCGCCCTGTCTATAGGGCCAAGTGTAACGCTACCAAGTACAACATTATCAATACACGACTATGCTTTCCCCAACCTGGGTAGCGCCCTCCGCCAATTGCCCTTGAAGCCAGCCCAGGCCGCGGGACAGGCTCCGTTACGTCCCGCCCGGAGCCGTTTTTCATGGAAACCGCCTCAATGACCCTGCCCGCCCACCAGCGGACCGACCTCCTGAAATGGACTTCGGATATCGTGGCGGCCTATCTCAGCCGCAACCAGATGAACATCAAGCATCTGCCGCTGGTCATGGAAACGGTCTATGCCAAGCTGGCCAGCCTTGGGGGCCCCGATGCGGTGATCCCGGCGGGCGCCGCCGCCGAAGGCACGACGGTGGCGGAAAAATCGGTAACGCCCGATTACATCATCTGCCTGGAGGATGGTGTGCGGCTGAAGACCCTGAAACGCTATCTGTTCCGCAAATATCGGCTGACGCCTGAACAATATCGCGCCAAGTGGGGCCTGCCGCCCAGCTATCCGATGGTGGCCCCCAACTATGCCGCCAAGCGTTCGGCCCTGGCCAAGGAAATGGGCTTGGGGCGCGCCAGCAAGAAACAAAGCCGCCGCCCATCCCGGCGCCGTGCCTGAGATTCACTGTGTCGCGGCGACCTTGCCGATTTCGACAAAGGCGATCTTGTTGACGCCGCTGCAAGCAAGCCAGAGATTGCCATCCGGTGTCGGCGCCATGTTGCGGACCACCCCACCACCCGAGGGGATCGGCCAGGTCTGAAACCGATGGCTCCGGGTGTCGAAGCGCACTAGGGTATTGGGGCTGGTATTGGATTCGCTGTACCAGATCGCATCGCCGATAGCGCTGATGCCGTAGGGCTGTGAATGTGGACCGCCCGGCGATGGCCATTCCGTGACGGCGCCGGTTTTGGGGTCGAGCCGCCCCAGAAACCCACGGGCATAGTCGGAATACCAGATGATGTCGTCCGCGGTTATGGCGACGCGGCGCGGCCGCGCCGCCGGATCGGGCAGCACATATTCGCGGATGGCCAGCGTTTCCGGATCGATCCGCGCCACCTTGTTGCTACCGAATTCCACATAATAAGGCACGCCATGGGAATCGATCACCATGCCGTACGGGTTGGAGCGCGGCGTGGGCGAATTGACCAGCTTGATCTCACCGGTCTTGGGGTTCAGGCGGCCCACCATGTTGGCGCCCTGGGCGGTGAAATAGATGAAGCCGTTGGGCGCCAGCAGCAGGGTATGAGGATCGCGCGCCTTGGGATCGGGCATGGGATATTGCGTGACCTGCCCCGTCCGGGGATCCAGCTTGCCGATATAGGCCTTGAAGTTGGCGGTGTACCAGACATTGCCATCATGATCGGGGATAAGCCCATGCGGCCCCGAACCATCGGGAAGATGGAATTCGCGGAAGGCTTGCGTTTTGGGGTCAAAGCGGCCCAGCACATTGGCCATTTGGCCCGTGTACCAGACCGATCCGTCGGGCGCGACCATGGGATCGTGCGGCCGCGAGCCTTGTGTAGGCACGTCCCACTCCCTGATGGTGACGCGAACATTGCCGGCAAGGACCGCCGGAGCTGGCAATGCCCTGGGCGGAAAATGTGCCGCCAGGTAATTCACCACCACCGGTACCTGATCGGGCGTTAGCTTTGCACCAGCATTGACCATCATATGCACCACCGTGTCCCAGTCCTTCGGGGTGTGGCCGGCATTGGTGACATTGCTCAGCGCGTGACAGGCCTGGCAGGCATTTTCCACCGCTGTCTTGCCCGGCCCGTCAGGCAGGACAGGCTGGGCGGAAGCCGGCATAGCGCCGACAAGGATTACGAGGGCTGAAAGAAAAGATTTCTGCGACATGGCAAGCGACCTTTCGAGAGAGGACGCGAGAAAAGCCTTCAGAAAATCCGGTGATACCAGGCCAGCGACAGGCCGGCCGCGGCCAGCATCAAAAACGCCGAGACAGCCGCAAAGAAGGACGTGATCTCCATCTCCCGCAGCTCCACGATCAGCTGGCGGGACAGGACGTCATAGACGGCCCGCAAGTCTTCCGCGCTGGTGGCATGAAAATATTTGGCGCGGGTCATGTCAGAGATCTTCTTGAGGGATTCCTCATCCAGCTGCGCGCGCATGGAAAAGCCGCCAAAGCCTACGATATTGCCTTTTGCGGTACCGAACCCGACGGTATAGACCCGCACACCATATTCGCTGGCCGTGCGCGCCGCCTCGAGCGGGTCATAGCCGGCATTGGTCTGACCGTCTGTGAGCAGGATCACCACGGCATTCTTGAAGGAGCCGGGTTCCACCGGCACGTGCTTTTTCGGCGGCGCGGTGGCGCGCTCGCCCAGTGCCACCCCACCATAGCGCTCGCGGAAATCATAGCCGCCCCAGCGGCCATAGCCGCCGAAATTCCCGGAATTGAACTGGTTGATGGGGAAATTTTCCTGCGGGAAAAGCGTGGAGAGCGCCACCAATATGCCGCTGCCCACCGCGGTGCCGCGCTGCAATTCGAAACGGTCGATAGCCGAATCCAGCGCAACATGGTCGGTGGTGGGGCTCTGCACCAGCAGCGCGGTGGCAGCAAAGGCGACAATGCCGATGCGCACATCTCTCGGCTGCTGCTTGATATAGGCCTTGGCCGCATTCTCTGCCGCCATGATGCGGGAAGGATTGACGTCGGTCGCCCGCATGCTGCCGGAGACATCCATCACCAGCATAACGGTCGCCACCCGCGACGGCAGGCGCACCTCGGCGGAGGGCCGTGCCATCGCCAGCAGCAGAATCGAGAATGCCGACAGCATCAGCGCTGGAGGCACATGCCGGCGCCAGCCGGGCCCTTCCGCCGCTTCCTTGACCAGCGCCAGATTGGAATAACGGAAGGCCGATTTCTTGCGCCGGTTGATGATGAAGATGTAGGCCGCCACCAGCAGCGGCACCAGAAGCAGCAGCCACAGGAAAAGCGGCCACTGGAAAGAGACGTTGGGAACAAGCCCCCAGATCCGCGACCAGGTGATGTTCTCCAGCCCTTTCATGCCGACCTTCTAAGACTTTGCTTGCGCATCTCGGCGAACCGCATCAGCGCATCCATCACATCATCTTCGGTCGCCAGCTCCAGCACGTCCACGCCGGCCTGGGCGAACGCTGCCCGCAAAGCCTGATCGCGCGTATCGGCGGCGGCGGCAAAGCGGGCCCGGAAGCCGCGATCATGGGTGTCCACGAACATCTGCTCTCCGGTCTCCGCATCCTGGAATGTCAGAAAGCCGACATCGGGCAGGCGTGTCTCCAGCGGATCGGTCAGGCGCACCGCCACCACGTCATGGCGCATGGCAAGGCGGCTCAGCGCCTTCTCCCATCCCGGCGGGCTGATGAAATCGGAGACAACGAAAATCAGGGAGCGCCGGCGGACGATGGCGGCTGCGTCTTTCAGAACCTGGGCAAGATCTGTCGCACCGCGGGTCGAACGATAATCGGCCACCGCGTTCAGGATATGCAGCAACTGCTGGCGCCCACCACGCGAGGGAATGATGCGATCCACCTTGCCGGAGAAGATCATGGCGCCGGCCCGGTTGCCGCGACCCAGCATCAGCCGGCACATCAGGGTGGTGAATTCCAGCAGCACCGTATGCTTGGAGACGCTGACGCCCTCGAAGGCCATGGACGGGCTCATGTCCAGCACGAACCAGACGGGAATCTCGCGATCTTCCAGATAGTCGCGCACGAACGGCATATCCATGCGCGCGGTTGCGTTCCAGTCTATGCGGCGGACATCGTCATGGAACTGGTATTCGCGCAAATCCGCCAGATCCAGGCCATCGCCCCGCGCCGGACTACGGTAATCGCCCTGCAGCAGGCCTTCCAGCCGCCGGATGACCGGCAGCTCCAGCCGGCGCAGGATATTCTCATTGATACTTTTATTGGCCAGCGGCACGCGAGGCCTCTACCACAGGCGGGGGAACGGCGCGCAGGATATTGCGCACCAATTGATCGGACGTCATGCCTTCCGATAGCGCCTCATAGGACGGCACCACGCGGTGGCGCAGCACATCGGCCGCCACGTCCACCACGTCGGCGGGCAGCACATAATCGCGACCCCGCATAAAGGCCAGCGCCCTGCCCGCCTCGATCATCGAGATGGAGGCGCGCGGAGAGGCGCCATACTGGATGAAGCGGCCATGGTCATGCAGGCCGCACTTTTCCGGCGTGCGCGTGGCGGCCACGACCTTGACGGCATAGATCATCAGGGACGGATCGACATACAGCCTTCTTGCCGCCGCCTGCATTTCCAGCAGCGCCTCGGTCGAGGTCACCCGCCCGACCGGCGTCGGCTCGCCCGTCACACGTTGGACGATGACGAATTCCTCCTCCTCGCTGGGATAGCCGATCAGGATCTTCATCATGAAGCGGTCGACCTGCGCTTCCGGCAGGGCATAGGTACCTTCGATCTCGATCGGGTTCTGGGTCGCCATCACCACGAACGGCCGGGGAACCGGATAGGTCTCACCCGCGATGGTGACCTGGCGTTCCTGCATCACTTCCAGAAGCGCGCTCTGTACCTTGGCAGGGGCGCGGTTGATTTCGTCCGCCAGCACCAGATTGGCGAAGACCGGCCCCAGCATGGTGGAGAATTCGCCGCTTCTCTGGTTGAAGATGCGGGTGCCGGTAAGATCGGCCGGCACCAGGTCCGGCGTGAACTGGATGCGCTTGAAGCTGCCATGCATGGCCTTGGCCAATGTGGCGACCGTCAAGGTCTTGGCCAGACCGGGCACGCCTTCCACCAACAGATGCCCGCCGGCCAGCAGCGCCACGATCACCCGCTCCAGGAAATGATCCTGGCCGACGACCACCTTCTTCACTTCATAAAGAAGATGCTCAAGCTTGCCATGCGCTCCGTCGGCCTTCATGTCCGGACCTCTTGTTAAAGCGGATTTTCTCCCACCGCCTTGGCGGCATTCTCGATCGGGACGGCAAAGCCCATGCCCGCAAAGACATGTTGACCCGTGGGATTGTAGAGCGCGGTGACGATGCCCACGACCTCGCCATCGCGATTGATCAAAGGGCCACCGGAATTACCGGGGTTCACCGCGGCGTCGAATTGAATCAGGTTGGTGAGATGGCCGCCCTGGTCCTTGCGCTCCGGATCGACGAATTCACGCTTGAGTCCCGCCACCACGCCGGCGGAAACAGATGGGCCGATGCCGAAGGGAAAGCCGACCGCGACCACCGTGTCGCCGGGATTGAGGCCGCCGGTCGTGGCCAGGGTTGCGGGTTTGAGATCATCCGGCGAGGTCTTGGCCCGGATCACCGCCAGGTCATTCTCGGGCTGGACATTGACGACGGAGGCCTCGGACTTGCTGCCATCCCAGAAGGTCACCACCCAGCGATCGGTGGAGTGGATGACATGCAGATTGGTGAGGATGTCGCCCTTGGTATCGATCACCACGCCCGTGCCGGTCGCATCGGGCTTGTCTTCCTTGCCGTCCGGCGAACGCAGCGGCACGGGTTTGTGCTCTTTCTTGGCTTCCTTCGCCTCTGCCTTGGCGACCTCGGCAGCGTGTTCGGGCGACATATAACCTTCGACCCGCACCACCGACGGCCCTACGGTTGCCGCCGCGATCGCTGTTTCAGCCGGCGGCGCGTCGGTGTGGGACATGGTGTAGTGCACCGCATTGTCGATGTCCCATTGGGTCAGGATGCGGGCGGCCGGATGCAGAAGTTGCCATCCGCCAAACAGCAACAGCAGAACGAGCGCCATACCCACAGCCGGCACGGCCCGTTCATGACGGGCCAGCAATTTCCTCCATGCCGCGGAAAGCCGCGTCTTGAGGGGAACGGTGGACTCGATATCGCTCCAGGAGAATGTCTCCTGCGACATGCCCTCGCGTGGCGCGCGGCGGCGCGCTGCTCGGCTGTAAAGCGATTTGCGCTGCATGCGTGACCTGTTTGAAAGGCCGAGAGGAAAGCCTATTCGGCTTTCCGCCCCTTTCCAAGGCCGCTAGTCCCGGCAGACCATCAAGTTTTTCAAGGAATGGCGGCGGTTCCGCCTTTTATCGGCCTTATTGGGGATGACGGACCAGGATGGCGCTGTAGTTTTCCTGTACCAGACTGAAAGGCAGGCCTTGCGCTGTGACCAACAGGGCCCGCACCCGCAGCACATGCCGGCCATCATGCAAGTCTTCCGTCCCAAGGGTACGGCGGCGAAAGCCGAGCGGCTTCACCACCGTACCGAAAGAGGTGTCGGTATGATCCAGTACATTGTTCATCTCGGCCGTCAGCCGCGCCGGCACATACCAATTGTCCGCGTCCGACAAGACCTGATCGCCGCAGGAAAGGCGCACGCGGCGATATCGCACCGGCTCGTCGGTCTTAACATGCAGCAATCGGCGGATGTTACCGTCAGCCTTGTGATCGACGCTGCGATCTCGGACAGCGCGGATAACGGGAGGACGGGCCAGTCCAAGCCGTGCGCAGTGAGCGGTCAATGCCTGGGTGGCGCTGGGCGATGCAAGAATCTCGGTCAGAAGCCGCTGGATCGCGTCCCGGTCCCGCGCCGGCGCGCCTGTAGTAAGACCAAGTATCAGTAGCAATGCCAACAACGGCGCGGCGTGACGTCTTTCCATAAGCAACATCCTCAAATCATGACTATAAAGTATAATTCGCGGAGACTTTCCAACTCTGACGCCATGACGACCTTGCTGTTCACCCATCGCGATTGCACCGATCATCAGACCGGCGATGGCCATCCGGAATCCCCGGCACGTCTTTCAGCGGTGTTGGCAGCGCTCGCGGAGCCCGCATTCGCAGGGCTTGTTCGCCGCGACGCGCCACTGGCGGAAGAAGCGACCCTGGCGCGCGTGCATGGCGCACCCTTCGTCAAACGCGTTCTGGACACCGTCCCGCAAGCCGGCCGGCGTGCGCTTGATCCCGATACCATCCTGTCGCCCGGTTCGGGAATGGCGGCGTTGAGAGCGGCGGGCGCCGTGACGGCGGCAGTGGATGCCGTAACGGCCGGCAAGGTACAGAACGCCTTCTGCGCCGTGCGGCCGCCAGGCCATCACGCGGAACCTGGCCGATCCATGGGCTTCTGCCTGTTCAATTCCGTTGCCGTGGCAGCACGCCATGCCCAGACGGTGCATCAGCTTCAGCGCGTGGCGATCGTGGATTTCGACGTCCATCACGGCAACGGCACCCAGGCTGTCGCCGAAACAGACAAGAGCCTGTTCTTTGCCTCCAGCCACCAATATCCACTTTATCCCGGAACGGGCGCGCGCGAGGAAACAGGCCTCGGTAATATCGTCAACGCACCGCTGCCACCAGGCAGCACCGGCGACAGCTTCCGCAAGGCCTGGGAGATGCGGATACTGCCGGCGCTCGATACCTTCGCCCCGGACCTGTTGCTGGTGTCCGCGGGTTTTGACGCCCATCGCGCCGATCCGCTGGCGGGGCTGGAGCTGGAAGAAGATGATTTCACCTGGGTGACGGAGCGGTTGACGGAAATGGCGGGTCGCCATTGCGGTGGCCGCCTGGTCTCGGTGCTGGAAGGCGGCTACGACCTCAGGGCCCTGGGCAGCTCGGCTGCGGCCCATGTCACCGCGTTGATGCGGGCGAACTGATCATCCATCCGCCATCTTCTTGTAAAAGGCTTCCACCACCGGCCGCTGTCCCTTGACGATCTTTTCCAGCGCAGTCTTGCGGTCGAACCAGGCGCCACGATCAGCCTCCGGAAATTGTTGCAACCGGCCTGATTTGGGCGGCCAGACCATCGAGAACGGCGTGCTGGTGAGTTGGGCCGGATCGCAGTCCCCTTCCACAGCCCAGACGGCCAGGTTCTTGCTCGCATTTTGCCGGAAGTTGCCCAGGGCAAAAAAATCGCCCTCGGCAGTAAAGCCGGTCTCTTCCTGAAATTCGCGTTTGGCCGCCGCCAGAGGCTCTTCGATGGGGCCGATGACACCTTTGGGGATGGACCAGGCTGCTTCATCCCTGGATGCCCAGAACGGGCCGCCCATATGAATAAGAAAGACTTCCAGCCTTTGCCGCTTGCGGTAGAGCAGCAGACCCTCGCTTTCGATCGGCATGGCTTGCTCTATAGGCGCATAGCTCCCTTGTACAAACTCTTTTCACGGAACATTTCCGGCAGCCTGGCATTCAGGCGATAGGCTTTCTGCGGAGGGCATTTGCTACATTTGTTATTTGCCAATTTCTTCCGGCATGGTGCCTTGGGAGTTCATCACGCGAACGGCCGCTATCAACAGTTCGGTACTGGCGAGCCGGAGATCGTGATCCGCTTCAAGGACAGCCGGGCGGAAAGCCAGCTCTTCCTCAACCCCGATTTGAAATTGGGCGAGCTTTATATGGACGGCCGCCTGATCCTGGAAAAAGGTGATGTGGCGCAGCTCTTGGCACTGCTGATGAAGAATCTGGGCAGTACCCACCCCACCGGCTTGCATCGGCTGGCCCGCGTCTTCCGGCGGCTGACGCGCCGCATACAGCAGTTCAATCCCGCAAGCCGGTCCAAGGCGCATGTCGCGCATCACTACGACCTGTCCGGCGCGCTATATGACCTCTTTCTCGATGCCGACAAGCAGTATTCCTGTGCCTACTTCGGCGATGGCGACGAAAGTCTGGAGGAAGCGCAGGCGGCCAAGAAACGGCACATCACCGCCAAGCTGAAGCTGGACCAGCCGCGCCTCAAAATACTGGACATCGGCTGCGGTTGGGGCGGGCTGGGCCTGGACCTGGCGCGCGATGCCGAAGCCGACGTGTTGGGCATCACCCTATCGGAAGAACAGATCCAGGTGGCGCGCGCCCGCGCCGAACGCGCCCAGCTCACGGATCGTTGCCGTTTCGAGCTGGCCGACTATCGCGCTCTGCGGGGACGTTATGACCGCATTGTCTCGGTGGGCATGTTCGAGCATGTTGGCGCCGCCTATTACGATATCTTCTTTGCCAAGGCGCGGGAGCTTCTGGCCGATGATGGCGTGATGCTGCTGCATTTCATCGGCCGCAGCGACGGGCCCGGCTCGACCAATCCCTGGATCGCCAAATACATCTTTCCCGGCGGCTATGCGCCCGCCTTGTCGGAAGTGGCGATGGCCGTGGAACGCAGCGGATTGATCATCACCGACGTCGAGGTGCTGCGCCTGCACTATGCCCGGACCCTGGAACAATGGCGCCGCCGTTTCACCGCGCGCCGGGCCGAAGCGGCAAGACTTTACGATGAGCGGTTCTGCCGCATGTGGGAGTTCTATCTGGCAGGCGCCGAAATGGCTTTCCGCCACGATGGCCAGGTGGTGTTCCAGATCCAGCTCGCGCGGCAGCAGGATGCGGTTCCCCTGACCCGGGACTATATGCTGGAAAGCGAGCGGGCCATGCGGCTGGCCCAGGCGCCGCGCCCCCTCCGCGCGGTCCCAAACGTTACAATCGCAAGGTAAGCTGGCGCCCAGATTTCGAAATCCGCGCGGGCCCTATATCAAGCGCGAATTTCGGAATCGAAAGTTGCTAACGCATTGATTCCTAGAGCGGCAGGAACCGCCCCATGGATGCTGAAGAGCTGCGCAAATTATCAGCCGCCGCCGAGCGCGCGGCAGCCGCGGCCACATCGGGTTTCGATCGCGACGCCTGGCAAGCCATTGCGCAACAATGGAACATTCTGGCGCGCTTGCGGGAGGGCTTGCACCGGCCCGCACAGCCGCCTACGCGTCCGCCAGGCGGCTGAAGGCCGGTCAGGCCGTGCCGGTGGTCGGGGTCGTGGTGCCGCCATTGTTGTCGTCGCCACTGGAAACTGCCACGGCAATGCCGACAACGACGGCCACGCCGAGCACGATCCACAGCGTGGGATCGCCTTCATAATTGGCTTTTTTCACGCCCGCAGGCTTGCCAGGAGCGAGCGGTCCGACTTCCGCGGCCGCAAGACTGGTGGTCGACAAGGCAAGTGCAAGTGCAGTGGAAATCAAAGCACGCATGACGCATCCCCTTTCGATGACCTGAGTTCGATCAATAGCTGTGGCGTGAAAATTGTTCCCTGGCAAGGGACGAAATTTCGCCTGTCCGCAATATGGTGCCTAACAACCGGTAAACACCAGATTAATCACCCCGGGACGACCGGCGCAACCTGGCTGTGGCTGTCGTCCGCAAGATCACGCCAGACCGCGATAAAGACCGCCATCAGGGCGGGCCCCACAAACAGACCAACCAGCCCCAGGGACGAAAGCCCCCCCAGGATACCAAGCAGCACCAGCAGAAACGGAATGCGAGCTGCCCCGCCGATCACGGCCGGCCGCACCACATGGTCGGTGATGAACACGATCAGAAAGCCGAAAACGGCCAGGCCGATCCCCGCCAAGGCCTTACCCAGCCCCAGCAGCAACAGCGCCGCCATACAAAAGACCAGTGGCGCACCGAACGGGATCGCCGCCACCACGCTGGTGGCGATCGAAAAAGCGATGGGATGGGGCACGCCCGTGACCCAATAGCCCACCCCGATCACCAGGCCCTCGACAATACCCACCAGCACCAGCCCGTCGACGGTGCCGTGTACCGCATCGATCACATGCGCGGCGATCGGGCGGCTGCGGTTGCCGAAAGCCTTGTCGGCCAGCGGCAGCAGGCGGGCGCCAAGTTCTTCTCCATCGCGAAACAGGAAAAACAGCGTCAGCAAGGTGATGCCGAACAACAAGGCCCGGTGGAGGATCTCCGGACCCAGATTGCGGGTCAGGCCCAGCAGATTGCGTGGCCCCAGGCTGCCGAAAAAGAGGGTGGCCGCATCCGGGCTCGCCAGATTGGTCTGCCACCAGGACGATAACGGGGTCCCAACCCAGGGAATCTGTGCAGCAGCCGGTGGCACCGGAATGCCATGGGCGCGGGCATCGTTGATCCAACCCATGAAAGATTCCGATTCGCGCACCACCTCCACCGCAGCGAAGGCCAATGGCGCCGCCACCAGGATGGCGATCAGAAGGGTGAGCAGCAGCGGGGCGCCCACCCGCCGCCAGGCGGCGGAAGCGCGCCAGGACCGCACTTTCAGGAACGACGGCCAGAGTGCGATCGCCAGCACAAAGGCCCACAGCAGGCCCGGCAGAATGCGCGACATCACGAAGATCGCGCAAAGCAGAAGCACGCCTCCGGCCGCAACCGTGGCATTGATCTGAAAGATGGTCAGGCGTTCGTGTTGTTGTTCCACACAGACAAGGTGGCTTACGGTTCCAGGAATGGCAAGGGAGAGGGTCCGATCTCTCCTCAGAGCCTTAATTCGCGGCGGCGCTGCTTTCGTTGCGGACCTGTTGCTGCGGCTTCTGTTGCTGCTGTTGGGGGGGCTGAGCCGGTGCCGGCGCCCCGCGCCGGCGGCGGCCGGCCCAGGGCGGAATGCCATCGGCATCCTCACCCACATAGTGCGGACGATCCAGCGTCTTCAGGAAGAAGCCCTTGCTGGGAAGATCGCGGATATCATATTCCATCGACGGCACCGCCGCCTCGCTGGTGCCGGGCGGCACCGGCTGCGGCACGCGGGTCTCAATGCCCTTGATGGTGTTGGCCTTAGTGGCAAGAAACGCCTGCATGCGCTCCTCGTCGCCGGCCAGCTTCGGGATATCCATCGGCTTGTCGGGATCCACCACATAGGCCGACGCCATCTTGATGCGATAGACGCTGGAAATGCCGTCATAGACACCGGTCTTTTCGTTATACATGCCGTCGGCATTGCGGCGCAGGGCATAATAGAGCGAGACGTGATCCTCATGCTCGCGGATGCCCTGCTGGCCACCGTCCTGGGCAAACGTATTTTCGGTGTAAAGTTCGCGCCA
>Ga0134126_10004073_pt1 | contig 18283 bp, 21 predicted proteins | sample KB31752_FD_96881 | JGI IMG/M metagenome (GOLD analysis project Ga0134126, IMG submission 96881) | Terrestrial soil microbial communities with excess Nitrogen fertilizer from Kellogg Biological Station, Michigan, USA - KB3-175-2 | ecosystem: Environmental > Terrestrial > Soil > Unclassified ...
GGCAAGATCATCGGCCGGTATGCCATGTGCTTCGTTGAGGGGGCCGCGCAGCTCGATGCGCAGCTTGCCGGCGCATTGTCGAAATAGGTGCGGAAGGATCACTTAGAAATATCGATTCCCCACCAACGTAAACGCGGCGACCAGGATCGCCCACCAATACCGCTTCAGAAGGTAGATCCCTACAGCGATCATCAGCATGATGGAACTTACCACCGCATGTAAGAGGTATTGTTGGCTCATCTGTGAGAAAGGCGAGTCGGGTATCAGCGGGCTCACCCGTTGCTGCCGTACCTCATAGCTGTCCAGGTATAGGCCGATAGTAAACAGCCCCAATAAACCCAAACACACCAGCGCACAGATTCTAAGTTTGCGTGTTGCTTTTGCCTTTAGTGATGTATTGTCCATGGATGATTATGGTCCTTTTTCGGTGCAACGGTCTTGACTATGCATTCGATATCGGGAATGGACCCTAAGATCTGCCGGAGGGGAGTCGAAGTTATGGCGGCAGGACATCACTACTTCGACGTCCGGTAGTTTTTCATCGAGGTCCTGGATTGAATAAACGGCGTCGGGGATATGACTCATGACGACGAGCACATCCGCGCGAAACTGTGCTCTGAAACAATATTCATACATGGTCTAAAGATACAGGACTAAAGCCGGGGCCGCAAACTCAATGCAACGGCCGCCGGCACCTCCTGCGCGTTTACATTCTCGATGGCAGCCCTGCCGGGGACATCGGCGCTGAAATGCGAGCCATGCATGCGGATGTCATTCAGGCTCTTCGGTTCCTCGAAACGGCGGACGCCATACGCCGCTGAGCAGCGCTGCCACCGAATTCAGCCTTTCTCCATTTGATCACACATCCCCGAGTGGGGCGGTCGAAGAGTGCCTCCTTATGCATTTACTGAACATGGCGTGTTGATGCTCTCCAGTGTATTGAGCAGCGAAAGAGCGATCAAGGTAAATATTCAAATCATGCGCATCTACGCGAAAATGCGGGAAATGCTGTCTAGCCATGCGGATATCCTCTTAAAGCTGGAACAACTGGAAAGAAGGGTGGATGGATACGATGAAGATATACAGCTCATATTTACGCATTTAAAACGGCTGATCGAGCCACCGCTGGAACCGCGGCCCCGGATCGGCTTTCGTCGTAACGGACAGGTCGATTGAATGTGTCGCCAGTTTGAATAAAATGCTAACTCTCACGCGTTGATTGCCAAGTCGATCAGGTCGAAATCATTGTCCGCTCCCTCAATTAAACGTCCAATTCTTTACCTTAAAATCCGGATTCTCCGCCTCCACAAACGAGAGAAACTCCCAGTAAGACGCCTAAAGGGGATGGTCTGTTCCTGCTGTCTTTGACGCGAAAGAGATAAAGATTGGCATCGTCGAATTCGACATTGCCCAAATGTAAAACTGGAGGATAGACGCCGTCGCATAGCAGTCGGGAATTTGAATGACGAATAAGCTAAAAGCCAACCCCTGACAAAATAGAAAATTTTGTTAGCAAAAAAAAGGCAGCCGCTGCAAAGAGGGGCTGCCCCGTGGTCTGCCATAGGATTGACCTGGACAATAAAAACAAAGGCGCATTCCCTGAGAAACGCGCCTTTTGTCGGATGGCCGTTCTCGCGTTCAAAGGCATGTTATTGAACTTTGATCCTGGTCTCCGCCGGGATTGATACTTGAAATTTCATGCCATGGCATTTGGCGATAACTTCAAGATATTAAAAATCAATCTGTTGTAAAAAGGGGCAAATATTTTTCGAAAAATAGACCAGTTTGTCTAGATTTTTCTATCTTTGAATTCTAGACCGGATTGTCTAGATTTTTAAAGATAGCATCATGACACAACCACGGGGCCAGCAGGTAGCGGATAAGATCATGGACGCCGCCAATAGCCTGTTCTACAAGCAGGGGTACAATGTCACCGGCATCAACCAGATCATCGAGGAAGCCGGCGTGGCCAAGGGATCGCTCTATCAGCACTTCCCGTCGAAGACCGACCTGCTGATCGGCTATCTCGAGCTTAACCACCAGGCCTGGTTCGACCGATTGAAGGCCTTCGTCGAAAAAATTTCCGACCCCAAAGAAAAGCTCCTTGCCGTCTTCGACTATCACACACAGCGGCAGGAGATCAGAGAATACGGCGGCTGTCCTTTCATCAAAATAAATCATGAAGCCGGTTCGAGCGAGCCCCGGGTGCTTGCGGAAACCCAAAAGATAAAAAAGCACGCCCGGGATTTCATAAAAGAACTGGTGATCGCTTCGGGTCATAAGCAGATCCTCGCCGACGACGAACTGGCGGAACTGGTCTTCCTGCTCATCGAAGGCGGCTCCGCGGGAGCTTCCGTCTTCAAAAACGCCACCGATCTCCAAAAAGCAAAAGAAATAGTCAGAAAACTCATTTAAGCAATTCACATGACACCGTTAAAAAACAAATGGCTGGAATTAGCCATAGTCCTCGTCGCGCCCCTACTTTCCGTAATCGACGTCTTTATCATCAATGTCGCCATCCCCGCCATCAAAAAGGGGGTACACGGCACCGATGGCGAAGTGCAGCTCGTCATCGCCGGCTATCTGCTCGGCTATGCCGCCTTTCTCATCACCGGCGGCCGGGCCGGCGACCATTTTGGCCGGAAGAAAGTGTTCTTCTGGGGCATGCTCTTCTTCACGCTCTTTTCCTGTCTCTGCGGTCTTTCCCAAACCGGGTTTCAATTGGTCGCGACCCGGTTCCTCCAGGGGCTCAGCGCGTCCTTCATGGTGCCGCAGGCCATCGCTTTCATCCAGGTGCTGTTCACGGATACGAAGGAACGGGCCAAGGCCTTTGGCCTGTTTGGCATTACCCTGGGTGCGGCGGCCATCATCGGTCAGGTGCTGGGCGGCTATCTGTCGGACATCCGGGGGGTGGTGGAAGGCTGGCGGCTGATCTTCTTCATCAACCTGCCCATCGGCGCCGTAACGCTTTTTGCATCGAAGCTCTATCTCTCGGAAACGCAAAAGCACACCGGCAACAAATTTGATTATTCGGGAATTGTCATCCTCACGCTGGCGTTGTTCTGTTTGATCTATCCGCTCATCGAGGGCCGCGAGGCCGGTTGGCCGTTCTGGAGCATCGCTCTGATTGTCCTATCCTTCGGCATCTTTATCTACTTCGTAAATGATCAAAAAAAGAAGCTGCGCGAAGACCGCAATCCGCTCATCGATGTCCGGTTGTTCAGGATCCGCGATTTCAACATCGGACTATTGGCCGTTTTGTTCCACTTCATGCTGCACACCGCTTACCTGCTGCTGAGCGCCGTGTATCTGCAAAAAGGCCTGGGTGTTTCGGCCGTGGACTGTGGCTTGTATTTTATCCTCCCCGGCATCTTGTTCATGATCGCGTCGATGGCTGCTGCCAGGCTGATCATCCGCTTCGGTAAACGCGTGCTGCAAATAGGCATCGGGATCATGGGGCTTACTTTCATCCTCCAGCTCGCGCTGTGGCATCCCGGAACAGGCGCCTTTCTCATCGTATTCCTGATGAGTCTCTGGGGCCTCGGAAATGGCTTGATCCTGCCCTCCCTGATGAACGTCGGCCTCAAGAGCGTGCCCGCGGAATATGCAGGCGCCGCCGCTGGTGTGTACTCGACCTTTCAGCAAACGGCCTCGGCCCTGGGCGTAAGCATCATCGGCGGCGTGTTCTTCTATTTCGCCCCGCAAGGCTGGCAAACGGCGTATCATGCGGGGATAGGAATGATCCTGGTTTTTGTGGCGCTGGTCCTGCTCATGCTTGCGCTCTTACCCGAAGGCAAGAATGTGACAACACCGCATTTGGCCATGGAATAACAGTCATCCGTCCTATAACCAAAATGGGGCCGGACCGGTGCAGTGGTCCAGCCCCTCAATAAATGGGAAACTAAAACACAAAGATAGGGGTATGCTAAATAAATTAGTAATTTATTTTCTGGTCGGCAACCCATCCTATCTTTGATCCATGATCTTGTCGCACCAAAAGTTCGATCTCGACCACCATTGCCTGATCGAAAAAGTGATCATTCAGGCCCCCTTTCGTTTCTTCGCCAATTTCCGGGACGAAGCGTGTTTTGTCTATTTTACGGAAGGGGACACGCAAATCAATTCGGCGATGGAACAAGTGGCGGTGCAATCCGGGGATGCGGTGCTCCTCAAATGCGGCCGCCGATATGTTGCGATTGGGCTATCCGGCCTATCTGATGCCTTTCCTGGGCGCTTGTAAATTGCTTGCGGCAGTTGTGCTCATTTTGCCGGTCTCCGGCAAGCTCAAACGAATGGCCTATATAGGGATGGCCATCGACTTGATCGGTGCTATCTATTCCCGAGCCGCCGTACATGATACGCTGTTAACGCTATTCATCCCGGCGATGATCTTATTATTGGTGGGGATCTCGTGGTTATCAGGGCCAGCGATTGGGCGTCCTGGTGAACACCAGTGCGAAATAGATTAGGCCGCGACACGGCTAAACGAATGGTGTATCAGTCGATCTCAATAAGGGATAACCGCCGAAATAAGATTGAAATTCACTTGCACTTCCCCGATATGCGCGCTATTTTTATAACACACAATTGTGCTTGTTGATCGACCCTATCACGCACAGTATTACTGGTCCCCGCGCGGTTGACGCGGGGATTTTTTTTCACAAAAAAGCAGCCATCAGGTAGGAATGGCTGCTCGTTATAAACCAGTGTAAAACTTATTTAGACGGGTTGCTTTTATTGCCGGAAGAACGATTGCTTTCTTTATTGCTTTCGCTGCCCGTCTGGCTGTTCTTGTCCGCCTGACCCGTTCGGCCGGACTGCGTATTTTTGTCGGAATCGATGTCCTGGTCATTGTCGGCGTCATAAGGCTGGTGCTGGCCTTTGGACTGGTTTTCAACTCCGCGTGAACCGGTTTGGTCCATCTTGCCGCTTTTCCCGGAAGCCTGCTTTTGCGTTCCGCCTTGATAATCGCCGCCGCGTTTTTCTACATTCGTCCGCTCGTCGACATCGCTGTCCTGTTTCTGACCCGTTACATCCGAACGGTCACCCTTCCCATCCTGGCTCGCATTGTTTTCCATGCCGGGCTTCTTCATCTGTTGCTGATCTTGTTTGTCCTCCGTTTGGCTGGACTGTCCGGGATTTTTTGTCTGTTTTTGTTGATTGGATTGTTCCATGGTCCTGTGGTTTTAATTTTAGAAATCGAGATACTGCTCTCACTGGTGCGTTCGCAATAAGTCTGCCACGCCCTACCCATACGCGCTGCGTAGTAATAAAAAAAAAAGCAGCTTCCGCTAGGACCTACACACGTTTTTAACTGTCTTTTATACAGGAAACTCCTATAACCCGATTATTCCTGAAAGACCAATATAGAGACCATTTTTTGTAGACTCCTGGACCTGCCTGCCCGCCGCCTTTTAGCTAGCTAAGGCCGGGCAGGTTTCTTTTTGTAAACTCCTTCAGGCCATCGCCGACCCCATAAGAAGAGACATCATCGGCCTATTGGCCCATCAGACCGTGAACCTGAATGCCATCGCGGAGAATTTTTCCGTGAGCCGCCCCGCCATCTCGCAGCACATCAAGGTGCTCACGGAATGCGGGCTGGTCATCATCCGCCAGCAGGGCCGCGAACGGTATTGCGAGGCGAAACTGGGCCAGCTCGGCCAGGTAGCGAGCTGGATCGAACCCTACCGAAAGGAGTGGGAGCACCAGTTCTCCGCCCTCGACCACTTACTGGATCAGCTGCAGTCAAAATCAAAATCAAAGCCGAAAACAAAAAAAAGAAAAAGACCATGAACCAGACCACATTAAAAGCGGAACCCGGAAAACAGGAGATCTTCATCTTTCGCGAATTCGAAGCCCCGCGCGACCTCGTCTTCAGGACTCTCACCGATCCCGTCTTGCTGGCGCAATGGATGAACCCCTTCAACATGACCAGCGAGATCCACCGCTACGATGCAATCAACGGCGGCGCTTATCATTACACCCAGACAGACCCCAAAGGAGGAAAACACGTCTACAGCGGCGCCTTTCATGAAGTCACCGCACCCGAACGGATCATCCGTACCTTTGAATACCTCAACCTGCCGGAACGCGGACATGTTCACCTCGATACCTTTCGGCTCGAAGCGTTGCCGGGGAACAGGACCCGGCTGACCGTCCACTCCGTTTATCCCTCCGTGAGCGACCGCGACACGGCCACCCGGCCCGGCATGAATACCCGATCCCTCAAAACGACGCTCGCCGGATCATGCCCATTGCCGACAGCCCCTGGGGCGCCTACCTCCACGTCCTCTTTCCCAAAACACGATGAGACCGGTCAAAGACTCACCGGCAGGTAGAGATTGAAAACGGAGCCCTCGCCCGGCTTTCCGGTCGCCGTGATCTGTCCGCTATGTGTCTGCATGATCTTGCGGCAGATAGCCAGGCCGATTCCCGTGCCCTGGTACTCGTGCGCACTATGGAGCCGCTGAAAGACCTCGAAGATGCGTTCGGAAAAAATGGGATCGAAGCCAATGCCATTGTCGGCCACACTGATCTGCCAGAATCGTTGCGCCTTACGCACGCCCGGGATGGAAACGGAATCCGTGTCGACGAGCTTCGTGGAGATCGTGATGAAAGGATCGGCGCCCGCTCTTTTGTATTTGATGGAATTCAGCAGGATATTGGAAAAGACCTGGCTCATCTGATGCGGGACCACGGCGACTACGGGCAGCTCCGAGACCACCACGGTCGCCTTGTTCTCTTCGATGGTCTCCAGCAGGGAATTCTTGACGTCCTCGACCAGGGCGTTGAGATCGGTGCGGACGAATTTTACGTCCGAGATGGTCAGCCGTGAGTACTGAAGCAGCGCCTGGATGAGGTTCTGCATCTTTTTCGCCCCCTCCATGATACGCCGGAAATAGTCGGCCACCTCGGGGGTAAAGTCGTTTCCGGAAAGTTCCAGGATGCGGGTGGTGAAGAGATGCATCTTACGCAATGGCTCCTGCAGATCGTGAGACGCGACATAGGCAAAAGAGGCCAGCTCTTCGTTCGTGCGCAGCAACGCCACATTATTTTCTTCGAGACTTTTTTGATATTGGCGGATCGTCGATTCGCTTTTTTTCTTTTCGGAGAGGTCGGCTACGATGATGCCCACGGTGGACAGATTCGGTTGCAGGCTCGTTAGCGAGATAAACACGGGGACGATGGCGCCATCGACGCGCAAGTCGATCTCCCCCCTGCTTTTGCCCCGGAGCGCTTCATCGAATAATTTTTTGAACTCGTCTGCGGCATCCGGATGTATATAATCGGAGACCCTGGTGCCAATCACCTTCTCGTAAGATACGCCCGCCAGCTGGCAAAAGGCTTTGTTCGTATACACGATCAGGCCGTCTTCGGTGACGTTAAGCGCGCCTTCGCCAAATTCTTCGATCAGCAGCCGGTAGGCGTAATCGCCGGATTGTAACGTATACACTTCCGGGACAGCGTTCGAACCTATGGCAAAGGCGTCTACCTCGCCGTCTTTTATGGCTTGTATGAGCTGGTCGGCTTCGGAAAGCTTTGCCTTTAGCTCTTCGATCTCGGCGAGTAAGGTGTTTACGGATAGATCCTGCATTGCTTTTATTTAAAAGTGATGCCGAGGGCCTTGATTACTTTTTCTTCATCGGCGAGATTGCCGATCAGTATCTTTTTGGGTAATGGAAGGGACTTTACAAGCGACGGCGTAAACACTACGTGGTGTGAGAGGGCTACTTCGGGATTCTTGTACAGATCGACAATCTCGAGCTCGAAGAACTCGCTGCAATTCTCGTCAAAAATGCGTTTTGCATTCTCAATCGCTTCCATCGATTTCGGGGACATGCCCGAAACGAACAGCTGCAAGATTAATTTTTGATTACCTTCCGCGGAAGCTTCCTCGTTTTCCATTATGGCGTATTTTTCGGTTGTAAGGGCCGGATGTTCAAACCTACCAGTACTTTTTCTTCGTTGGAAAGATCGCCGATGATCTTTCTTATAGGAACGGGCACCTTTCGGATCAGCGTAGGAATGGCGATGATCTGATCGCCTTCCGCCAGTTGCGGCGTTTTCAGCAGATCGATGACCTCGATGGAATATCGCCCCTCCAGGTTTTCCTCGCAATACCGCGTGATGTTCTTCAGAGCGAGGATCGACTTAGGCGTTTGTCCCGCTACATAGAGTCTGAGCTCCCATCTTTGTTCATTTTCCATGCATTGAGTTTGAGGGAGTTGGTATTGAAGAAGCCGCGAAATTGATCCCCGTCGCGGTGATCGTGAAATTCACAGCGTCGTTGTGATGTTCCAAGCCGCGCGATTTTACGACGAGCAGCGACCGCTGTCTTTTTCCGGCGACGAGCTCATTTTGGACAGCCAGCCAGTTGTCGGCGAGGGAAGATACGGCTTCGATGGTCGAATTGTCGGGGCCGCTATCGAAGCCGCTCAAAAGGCAGGTAAATAAAGCATTGATCTTCCGGGTCTTTAGGGTATCGATGAGGCGGACGAGCATGGCTTTCACTTCCACGGCGCTTCCCACAGACACAAGACTGCTTATCGGATCGACGATGACCGTTTTGGGTTTGAAGCCCCTCAGCAGCTTATTGACTACGAGCAAATGCATTTCCAGGCCAAATAAGGTAGGCCGCGAGGCATGTATTAATAGTAATCCAGCCTCGATATATGGTCTTACATCGATCCCGATGGTAAGCAGATTACGGATGGTCTGGTCCGGAGCCTCTTCAAAGGAAAAGACGAGGACACGCTCGTTGCGCAAACAGCCCCCGAGGGCGAAATAGCCGGCCAGGATCGTTTTCGCCGTTCCGGCCGTACCGGTGATCAGGGTACTGCCGCCTTCATAGAACCCGCCCTTTTTGAACAAGCCATCCAGTGGCTTTAGGCCCGTCGATATGATCTCGGAGGAAGAGATGTAATCGAGCTTCAGCGAAGTGATCGGGATCACGGAAACCCCGTTTTCATCGATAAGAAAGGGATATTCATTGGTGCCGTGGGTGCTGCCGCGATATTTTACGATCCTTAGTCTGCGGGTCGCGATCTGTTCTACGACTCTAAAATCCAGCAGGATCACGCAATCGGACACGAATTCTTCCAGACCCTGCCGGGTCAGCGTATTCACTCCCCGTTCGCCGGTGATGATCGTTGTGACCCCCTTATCTTTGAGCCATCTGAACAACCGGCGGATCTCGGCGCGGAGCAGCCCTTCGTTTTCCATGCCAGAGAACAGGGACTCGAGGGTATCCAGCACGACCCGTTTAGCGCCGATGGCGTCGATGGCGTAGTTCAGCCGGATGAACAACCCTTCCAGGTCGTAGTCACCCGTTTCCTCAATTTCCGACCGTTCGATCTGGACATGATCGATCCGGAGCTTTCCTTCCGCCGTCAATTTGTCCAGGTCGAACCCCAATGAAGCCACATTGTTGGTGAGGTCGGCCGCCGTTTCTTCAAAACTTACAAAAACACCCGGTTCGTTTTGTTCGAGAATGCCTTTTACGAGGAATTGGATGCCAAAAAGCGTCTTCCCGCATCCGGCGCTCCCGCAGATCAGGATCGGCCGGCCTTGGGGAAATCCGCCCCCGGTGACCTCATCCAGCCCTTCGACGCCGGTTGAGACTTTTGCTAAGCTAGGGGTTGGTTGCATATAAACGATTGAAATAGAATATCTAAAATTAAGGGATTTTGATTGTATGAATAACGTATAAATTGCATGCCATGAAAGCCCTCTTTGTCGACCTCGACAACACGATCTATCCGGTGTCGGCTATCCACAAAGAATCCGCAGCCCCACTGATCCGGCTGATCGCCGGTTCCGTCCTGCTCGGTCCGCGTTTAGGCGAGATCGAAGCAATGATGCAACGCAAACCCTGTCGGCACAAACGTCCTGGTCATGCGGACATCCTGCCGTTCTTACGCTGAAATTGCGGGCACCCGCCGACAGCAACTGTCCCCGCTGCCCGAAGGGCAATTGCCGTTATTTAGGTAATTTCGACCCGTCATATGCCCGGAAAGATCATCCACATCGATATGGACGCCTTTTATGCCTCCGTCGAACAACGCGATAACCCGGAGTACCGGGGCAAGCCTATCGTCGTCGGCGGATCGCCGGAAGGACGGGGTGGGGTAGTGGCCACCGCCAGCTACGAGGCCCGGAAATTCGGCATCCGCAGCGCGATGCCCTCAAAAAAAGCGCTCGAGCTCTGCCCGCAGGTGATCTTTGTCCGGCCGCGATTCGATGTCTATAAGCTCGTCTCTCAACAGATCAGGGAGATCTTTTCCCGCTATACGGACCTGATCGAACCGCTTTCGCTGGACGAAGCGTTTCTCGATGTCACGGTCGATAAGCAGGGCATCGGCTCGGCCATCGATATTGCCACGGCCATCCGGGCAGCGATCAGGACAGAGCTCAAGCTTACGGCCTCCGCCGGCATTTCCATCAGTAAGTTCCTGGCGACGACGGCAAGCGATATGAACAAGCCCGATGGGCAGACCTTTATCGGTCCTTCGCGTGTAGAGGCGTTCATGGAAGCGCTGCCCGTCGAGAAATTCTTTGGCGTAGGCAAGGTCACCGCGGCAAAGATGAATGGCCTGGGTCTGTTCACCGGCGCCGATCTCAAAAAAAAGCCGGAGGCGGAACTGGTCCGGCACTTCGGTAAGGTCGGGCATTTTTATTACCAGATCGCCCGCGGGATCGACGAGCGGCCCGTCCGGCCGGACCGCGAGACAAAATCGCTCGCCGCGGAAGATACCTTCCCCGTAGATCTCACGACGCTGGCGGAGATGCTGCCGGAGCTGGAAAAGATCGCGGTCACGGTGAGCCAACGGCTGGTCCGCAAAGAGCTCAAAGGCCGTACGATCACCCTCAAGATCAAGTACGCCGATTTTCGCCAGATCACCCGCAGCAGTTCGTTGGCCGCCGCAACCGATGCCCTGGTCACGATCCGCGATACGGCAATGGAGCTGCTCACCGGCTCGGGTATCGAAGACAAAAAGATCCGGCTGCTCGGTATCTCCGTGAGCAATTTCGACAGCGCGCAGCCCGCGGACCCGGAGAATAGGCCTTTGTCGAACGGACCCAAAAACCAACTGGAATTGTTTTAACCCCGGCGGCTTCCATTACTCGTAGACCATATGCCGCTCAATGCCGCGGCTTGCGGTTCTGCTGCTTGATAAAGGGATGCGTGCCATCGCTCCGCGGAATGGGCCTGTTCCGCTTTTCCTCCCCGAGGATAAGGGCAATGACCGCCGGGTCCGTCGCCGGCACCTCCTGCACGCTCACATCCCCAATGGCCGCCCTGCCCAGGACCTCCGCGCTGAGATGCAAAGCATGCATGCGGATATCCTGCAGATCCATCGGGTCCCCAAAACGGCGGACACCCGTCCGCTTCGAGCCGTCGATCAGGTGGATAGTTATACGCGCGTAGCCCATTGGAAGCCGAAGATACGCATCGTTCCCAAAAAATGCTAATTTATTTAGTATTTCCGACGGGCTCGATTTCGCCAGTCACCTCCGGCAGCCTACTCCTTTAAAAATGGCAGCACGATGGCCTGTCCTCCGCCGCGGATACGCACAAAATACGATCCCGAAGCAAGCCTGCTCACGGCCAGGCTCGCGCCGTCGAGCACAGCCGCCGGATGGCTCTCCACCACCTCTCCGTTCACCGAAACAAGATCGATGATCCGCGCCTCGGCAATGCCCGGCGCGCTGATATGCAGGATGTCTCTCGCAGGGATCGGATACGCGGTGCCGGAGCGGGCGCGTTCATCGCCTTATGACAGGAGCAAATCGCGATGCAGGCAAAAAGAGCCAGCGGCGCCAGTGAAAGCGAATGGTGTTTGTTCATAGCACCAATAACAACGGCAAAACACCCCCTGCGGTTGAGCGCCGATCTGTCATTGAATATGTGCTGTACACCGATCAGGATTTTTCCGGCAACTTCGACACCATTCGGTTTCGCCTCTACATGGCTTCCGGCAGCAAGTCCTTGCTCGATTCCCCTCTTGTCGCCATGACGATCGCCGCTATTCCCGATTCATCGCATGCGCTCGTCTTCCGTAAGACGGTCCCCGCAGCATATGACCAGGAAAAATTGGCTGTAGGTTTCCTGTATCAAATAGACAATGTCGGAAACTCCTGGTTGCTCGATAGCAGCGAGGTCGGGGAGATCTTCAAGCGGGTGGTGTATAATTTCCGTTAGGTTTTTGAGAATCGCGATGATCGCCAATAGGCGAGGCACAAAAAACCGCTGGAGTAAGCAGCGGCTTGTATATTTAGTTCGAGATCGTTTATTTGGCCGATCCTTTCAATAGGTTTTCGACAATGGCGGTAGTGGCCTTTTTCATTCCGAACTCGATCCTATATTCGATTCTCGACGAATTCATCGGGTTCCGGGCGAGGCGGCGGTTCGCTCGATAAAGCGCAACACTTCCGCCGCATCTTCAGACCGCAAAAAATGTCCCTCGGTCTTAACGACGCGCACCGTGATCTTCCCGCCGACCCGCCTATAGCGCGCCGCCGCGACTTGTGTCTGGTCATTCAGTAAAGCATCACCCTCCCCGCTCACAAAAAGCACCGGCACCCCTGCTTTCGCCAGCGGCGCGAGCGTATCGAGCGGCGCCTTGCCGCCCAGCATAAGCTTGGACTCGAGGATCGGACCCTCCGCATAGACACCCGCCACCCGCCAAGGATTGGCGATCGCCCAGCCCATCACCTCGCCCGCCGCGGCGCCGCGCCCCATGAGCACCGGCTTCGCGGCAAACCCATAACCCGTTAAATAAGTATAGATCGCATTCCACTGCGCCGGCACCGGCCCGTCGTAATTATAGGGCACCGCTCCTGTGACAATCGTCCAGCCTTTGGCGAGCAGACCCTGTACCACCCGATCTTCCGGGGTGACATAGTCGGCGCGCAACACCCAGGGCCGCCCCGGCGCCGTCTTCCCGGGCACGATCACGGTGGTGAAGGCATCCACTCCAGGGATCAGCAATTGATAACGGGCATAGGCCCCCGAAAAATAGGGCCCGCGCTCGCTTAGCCAGGTCTTCTCGGTGAGCGCCCAATGCCTCGTCGCGATGGAACTATAATACCAGGTCTTCGCCACGCCGACCGTACTCGCCCCAGCCGCGGAATTTCCGGCCCGCGCGGCTCCCGGAGCCGCCCCCGCCATCCCCGGCCCCGTATAAACCGCCTTCACAAAATCCGGCCCGGCCACAGCCGTCTCCCGAAAGCTCTGCTCGATAAAATCCGCGATCGGCGCCGCATCCCTCAGACTATGCGGATGATGCCCGAATCCCTCCTTGACGATCACCGAGATCCGGCCGCCAAAAGCGTGGTAAATATTCTCCACCGCCAATGTGCTCCCCCAATACAACGGGTCGATGCTCCCGCAGACATGCAACAACGGCACGTCGTTAGCGGCCAGCCCGCCCAGCAGCGCCAGCGACTCCCGGTCGACCGCCGGGTTGTCGGCATAGATACAAGAGACTTCCGACGGATGTGTCGTCGCCCAGCGGTATTCGTATTCCCCGCCGCGGCTCATGCCGATAAAGGCGGGTTTCAAAGCGAGCCCCTTGTCGAGTGTGAGCCAGGCATAGAAGGCGTCCCAGGTGCGTCCCGGCGCCAGCGTGGCATTCGCCGAAATATAGCAAATAAAGAACCCGCGTTTCAGCAGCTCGATCTCCGTTTGCGGCTGGTGGTCCCAGTAACATCCCCGCCAGCTCCAGGGGTTGCCCGGTGCGGGCTGATGCGGTACGACAACGATACACCGCCGGAAACCCGCCGGCGGGTCCTTGACACCGAACCCTTCGCCCGCGGGCGCGTCGTAAGGAGTGATGGCCAGCGTCGCCGTGTCCATCAGGAAATCATAACGAAAAAAATCGCCATGCCACAAGGTATGCGGGCCGGAGAAACCAGGCGCCTGCGCGCGGACCAGGGTGGAGCAGCCAAAGATCACCACGCCAGAACAGATCAAAAGAAGAAAAAGCTTGTTCATATGAAACACAAAGAAAAGATCGCGGCCTTAACGATCCGGTTAACCAGCGAATTAATTTTCAGAGATACCCCATATTATGAAGCACGAACAGCCAACATTCCGTATCTTTTGCCCATGCCATTGGAGGATATCAGCATAGTTAAACGTATTGCACTCTTTTTGTTGATGATCGGAATGATCTATTTCGGGGGATACAACCACCATTTTCCCCGGGTTCTTTTTGCGGTATTTGCGCTATTCGACGTAATGATATTCATGTCGGCGATCCTCCCTGTGTTGAAAGCCGGAACTTTCCGCCGATTGAAACAGGCGAATCTCTACAACAAATCCCGCATCCCATTATTGCTGATCTATACTTTGGTGATCTTTATCGGCATTGTCCAAACCGGGCTCGGTAGCCAGGATCACCTCCTGGTGGCCTTGTTTTGGTTTGTCAAGGTGTTAGCTGCGTTGTTTTTAGTGCTTGTCGTTGCCATGCAGGTTCTATCGGATGATGTGATACTCCGGCCGGAGGATTAGTCATTGTTTGGCAGATAAGCCACCAGGGAATTAATTTTGCAGCACATAACACATTATGCAGCTCGAACAAACAACAATTACCCTTCAGGCCCGGCGCCGCGGCTTCCACCTGATCACCGGTGAGGTCGAACGCGCCCTGCCGGCCATCGGCAAGATGCGGAAGGGGCTCTGCCAGGTCTTCATCCAGCATACCTCCGCCTCGCTGACCATCAACGAAAATGCCGATCCCACGGTCAGAAAAGACTTCGAAACCTGGTTCAATAAGGCCGTACCCGAGAACGACCCCGACTACCAGCATGACACGGAAGGGGCGGATGATATGCCCGCCCATCTCAAAGCTTCGATCCTCGGCGCCAGCGTCCTGGTCCCCATCACGAATGGCGAGCTCGCACTCGGGATGTGGCAGGGCATCTATCTCTGCGAGCACCGCAATCATGCCACCCCCCGCGATCTCGTGATCACCTGCTGGGGTGAGTGAGCGGCGCGCACCTGGCCGCCCACCATACTTCAACCCCCACTGAAATGTCCCAGCCAAATCGCAGCTAATTTCGCCGAATGATGCAAAACAACCGAAATTTCAAATTTATCGTCTTTACCACTAGCTTAGGCTTCGTCGTCTCCCAATTGGATGTCAGCATCGTCAACATCGCTCTACCCGAGATCGGCAAGTCGTTTAGCGCCGGCATCAGCACCCTGCAATGGGTCGTCGACGCCTATACCGTCGCCTTTGCCGTGTTCATGCTGTCCGCCGGCGGCCTCAGCGACCTGCTGGGCGCTAAACGGTTGTTCCAGCTCGGGCTCCTGATCTTCACCCTCGCCTCCGCGGGCTGCGGGCTGGCCTGGAGCCCGCTGATCCTCATCGGCTGCAGGGTGGTGCAGGGAATGGGGTCGGCGATCATGATCCCCTCGTCGCTGAGCATCCTCAATCATTATTTCGCCGACGACCCGGACCAGCGGGCGCATGCGGTGGCCCTGTGGACCGCGGCGGGTGGAGTATCGATAGCCGCCGGCCCGGTGCTCGGCGGCCTGCTGTTGCACCTCGGCAACTGGCGCTGGATCTTCTTCGTCAACCTGCCCATCGGCCTGCTGGGGCTGCTGTGCGGCATCAAGCTAAAGGAAAGCGGGACAAGCGAACACCGCGGATTCGATATCCCCGGTCAGGCGCTCTGGATGCTCGCCCTCACCGCGCTCATCGCCGGGATCATCGAATGGCACGAAGCCGCGGTCGGGAAAAGCTATATCTATGGCGGGCTCGCCTTCAGTCTCGTCATGCTTGCGCTTTTCCTGGTCCGCGAAAAACGCGCAGCCTCGCCGATCCTGCCATTGAATCTTTTCGGGAAACGCAATTTCAACCTGCTGATAGGACTCGGCATGATCCTCAACGGGTCGTATTACGGGATGGTGTTCGTCCTCAGCCTGTACCTGCAAAATGTCCTCGGCTACAGCGGCCTCCTGGCCGGGCTCGCCTTCCTCCCGCTCACCGCCAGCTTCATCATCTCTAATCTTATCAGCAGTACGCTGATCCGGAAATTCGGCATCCGTATCCCCATTGTCTATGGGCTGCTGGTCTCTACCGTAGGCTTCGCCCTGCTGGTCCTTGCAAGAGAAAATGCGCCCTATTGGGTGCTGCTCCCCGCCTTTTTCGGTCTGCCGCTCGGCATGGGGACCGCCGTACCCGCCATGACCACCGGCGTGCTGGCCACCGTGGAACGGAATCGTTCCGGCATCGCCAGCGCTGTGCTGAATACCACCCGTCAGGCGGCGGGTGCGGTAGGGGTAGCCATCTTCGGCGCCATGGCGGTCGGCGGTAAGGAAGCCATCGTCTCCGCAATCACGGAGAGCGCGCTCATCTCGGCAGGCTGCATGCTCATCTATTTCCTCGTAATCTTCAAAATCTTAAAAAATTAGCAGCAATTGCCGAAAAATTACTAATTTAGTTAGCAATAAGGCAATGCTATGGCAAAGGTTCAGATCAGCAATCAGGGTATCAAAAAGGCGTTAAAGAAGATCAGCGTGGAAGAAGCCATCGCCGAATACATCTGGAATGGATTCGACGCGCAGGCGACCAATGTGGAATTGAACTTCAAGACAGCGGGTCCGTTTGGTCAGGTCGACACGCTGACGATCACGGACAATGGAACGGGCATCCCCGCCGAGATGCTCAAAAAGAAATTCACCCCCTTCCTCGAATCGGAGAAGGCAGGCAAAAGGCGCGAAGAGAACATCGGGCTCGAGGGCAAGAACGGCTATGGCCGCCTCACCTTTTATAAATTCGCGTCCCGGGCTCACTGGGACACCCGTTACCGGGAAGGCGCAAAAGCCTTTGGTTATTCGATCAGTATCGAAGCCCTCTCGCTGGACGACTACACAGCCACGAGGCCCGCGCCGACAAAAAGCGCACCCGGTACCAGCGTGACGTTCACGAAATTCACGGAAGGGATCCATGAAGAATATTTTGCCCACCGGATAAAACCGTTTCTGCAAAACGAATTCGCCTGGTATCTCGAAGTCAACAAGCAGCGAGGGTTGCAGCTCACGCTGCAGGGTGATCGCATCGCCCGCGACCCGCTGATGGCCGATCACGAGACCTTCGCCATCGAGATCGAGAAAGACCCCACGAAAGAGGAATGGTGGCATTTCGAATGTACCTATGTGCAATGGAAAAGCCGTCTCAATGACGAATATTCGCGTTTCTATTTTCTCAATGCGGAAGGTAAGTTCAGATACAAGACGAATACCCGTCTGAACAAAAAGGGCGATAATTTCTATCATAGCGTCATCATCAAAAGCCCTTTCTTCGACCAGCTCGCCATCTATGAAGAGGACGAAGAAGAGGACACGCGGCCCGCGCTTTTCAGCGAACTGGCGCCGCGCAAGGTCTACCGCATCCTCACGGAAAGGCTCAATAATTTCCTTCGCAGGAAACGCAAGCCCTTTCTGCATGGTCGCGCCGACACGCTGATCCGGGGCTTCGAGGAGGAGTCCGTGCTACCCGCCTTTGGCAATAACCCCTGGGACCGCCTTCGGCGCGCCGAGCTCGAGACCGTGATAAAGGGGCTGTATGAAGCGGAGCCCGCGCTGTTCAGCCAGTTGAACACCGAACAAAAAAAGACCTTCCTCGGCCTCCTCAACCTCGCCCTCGACAGCACCGAAAGGGACAATCTCTTCACCCTCCTCGGCAGTATCGTCGAGCTCGACGCACAGGACCGCGCCACCCTGAGCAGCGTGCTGAAGAATACCCGGATGACGCACGTGACACATGCCCTCAAGCTGGTGCATCACCGGCTCACCGCCCTTGCGACGATAAAAGAGCTGGTCTTCAACCACGACCTCCGCGTCAACGAGCGTGATCATCTGCAAAAGGTCATGGAAGCGCATTTCTGGATACTCGGCGAGCAATACAGTCTCGTATGCGCTGCCGAAGCCAAATTCGAGACGGCCCTGCGCAATTATCTCGAGATTCTCCGCGACGGCGAACCCATCGCACGCACGGGCGAGCCCTCAGCCGAACCCGGGCCCGCGCCCTCCATCGACCACCCCGACAAGCTCAAAGAGATGGACATCTTCCTCGTCCGCCAGCTATGGGGTACCCGGGTGGTGAACAACGTCGTCGTCGAGCTCAAGAGTCCCACGACGGTGAAGCGACTAACGGCCAAACAGCTTGACCAGATCAAACGCTATATGAACGTGATCCTTTCGGTGGACGCCTTCAATGCCGAAAGTAATGCGACCTGGGACTTTTATCTGATCGGCCAGGACTACGACGAC
>Ga0134126_10004074_pt1 | contig 18282 bp, 15 predicted proteins | sample KB31752_FD_96881 | JGI IMG/M metagenome (GOLD analysis project Ga0134126, IMG submission 96881) | Terrestrial soil microbial communities with excess Nitrogen fertilizer from Kellogg Biological Station, Michigan, USA - KB3-175-2 | ecosystem: Environmental > Terrestrial > Soil > Unclassified ...
GCTTCGCGTAGCGCACGTCAGCGCCGTAGGCGCTCGTGTCCTGCGAGATGACGAGCAGCTCCTTCACACCCGCCGCGAGGAGCCGCTCCGCCTCGCGCAGCACCTCATCGATCGGCCGCGAGACGAGGCTGCCCCGCAGGCTCGGAATGATGCAAAAGCTGCAGCGATTGTTGCAGCCCTCGGAGATCTTGAGATAGGCGTAATGGCGCGGAGTGAGGCGAATGCCCTGCGGCGGAAGGAGGGATTCGAACGGATCGGAGCGCGGCGGCACATGCCGGTGCACCGCGCTCATCACGTCTGCGTAGGCGTGTGGGCCCGTGATCCCGAGCACGCGCGGGTGCCGTTCGAGGATACGCTCGGGGCGCGCACCGAGGCATCCCGTCACGATCACTCGCCCATTCTCCGCGAGAGCCTCGCCGATCGCCTCCAGCGACTCATCGACCGCGGCATCGATGAAGCCGCATGTATTGACGACCACCACGTCGGCGTCGCGGTACGTGGAGGAGATCTCGTAACCCTCCGCGCGCAATCCGGAGAGGATGCGCTCGGAATCGACGAGCGCCTTCGGACAGCCGAGGCTGACGAAGCCGACCTTGGGTACCCGGGGAGACGCGATCGAGGCTCGGCGCGCGCGGGTAGGCCTTTCGGGCCTCATTGAGCGGCCGCAGCGCTCGTCGCGGGCGCTCGCGCCGGCGGCTGCGCCGCGTGGCCGGTGTGGCGGACCGTGTGCAGCGTCCAGAAAAGCGCGAGCGCGGCCGCCGGCATCGCGAACCACGGCCAGACTGCTGGGCGGCGATCGGACACGGATGGGACAGGGTGTCTTTCCGACATGGCGCGGAGCCTACCCCGCGTGCGGCGACCCGGCAATGGTCCGCTGCACAGTTCTCAGGTCACCCTGCCACGGCCGGCTCAGCGTCCGTAGAGTCCCATCAGCTGCGCTTTGCCGAGCGCGGTCGCGTTCGCGTAGGACGAGATGATGGTCGCGGTCGCATCCGCCGGCACGTTGAGCCTGGCGACCGGCATCGCATACAGGCGGAAGAAATAGCGATGCGCCTTGCCGGCTGGCGGACACGGTCCGCCGTAGCCCTCGTTCCCGAAATCCGACTGCGCCTGGACAGCCCCCGACGGCATGAGCTTCTTGTGCACGTCGCCCGCATTCGCAGGGAGGGAGGTGGTGCTCGCCGGTATGTCATACACGATCCAGTGCCAGAAGCCCTCCGCGCCCGGGGCATCGGGATCGTGCATCAGCAGGACGAAGCTCTGCGTTCCGTCCGGCGGATTGCGCCATTCGAGCGCCGGAGAGATGTTCCGCCCGCCGCAGCGAGCGTTCGCCTGCGTGTGGCGCAGATTCCCTCCGTCCGCAAATTCCGGGCTCGTCAGCACGAAATGCGTCGCCGACGCATCGCCGGAGGCGCCCGGCAATGGCCGCGGCACCGGCCGCGGGGACTGCGCGAGGAGGGACGGTTCGCCGCCGAAAGCCGCCGCTGCGGCAAGGACGAGACCGAAGGCGATCACGCTCGGGAAACTTCGCTGGCGCATAAGACGTCTCCGGGATGGAAGGCGAATGGTGCCCGCAACCTGCACCGCTCGCAAACCCGGTGCCATCGCGAGCGGAGGAGCTCGATAGCGCTCCCCGCGCATCTCGCCATCGCGACGGTTCTCATGCATAGTCGATCCACGCAAGGTGCAGTGTGAATTCCCAACCGCGCAAATTCCTGTTCGTATCGTTTACGGGGCTGGTGAGCGACATCGCCTGGCAAGTGGTGAAGGAGGGCCACGAGGTCCGCTACTACATCCGGGACGAGAAGGATCGCGATATCGCCGATGGCTTCGTGCCGAAGGTGGAAGACTGGAAACGCGAGGTCGACTGGGCGGATGTGATCGTGTTCGACGACACGCTCGGCCAGGGCGCTATTGCTCAGCAGCTCCGCGCAGAGGGCAAACGTGTGGTCGGCGGCACCGCCTATACCGACCGGATCGAGGACGACCGCTCTTTCGGTCAGGAGGAGCTCAAGCGCGCCGGCATCAACATCCTGCCGTACCGCGATTGCGACGACTTCGACGAGGCGATCGCCTACGTTCGGGAGAATCCGGAGCGCTACGTGATCAAGCCGTCGGGTCCGGCGGCTAACCTCAAGCGGCGGCTCTTCGTCGGCGACGAGGAGGACGGCCAGGATGTGATCCGCATGCTCGAGGCATACAAGAAGTCCTTTCCCGACGAGATCAAGAGCTTCCAGCTGCAGCGGCGCGTGACGGGCGTCGAGGTCGCGGTCGGCGCCTTCTTCGGCGGCAAGGAGTTCATCTATCCGATCAACGTCAATTTCGAGCACAAGAAGCTCTTTCCGGGGAACATCGGTCCGTCGACCGGGGAGATGGGCACATCGATGTTCTGGAGCGGCCCCAACCGGCTCTTCAATCAGACGCTGAAGAAGATGGAGGCGAAACTCGCCGAGGAGGGCTACGTCGGCTACATCGATCTCAATTGCATCGTGAACGGCAACGGCATCTTTCCGCTCGAATTCACGGCGCGCTTCGGCTATCCGACCATCAGCATCCAGCAGGAGGGCATGACCACCCCGATCGGCCAGTTTCTATACGACCTCGCCTCCGGCGTGGGCCCGAAGCTGAAGGTCAAGAGCGGTTTTCAGATCGGGGTGCGGATCGTCGTATCGCCGTTTCCTTTCGACGACGATGCAACCTTTCTCTCGGTGTCTAAGAATGCGGCGATCCTGTTCAAGAAGGGCATCCCCGAGGAAGTGCACATCGAGGACGTGAAGCAGGTGAACGGGCAGTGGTACGTGGCGGGCACCTCGGGCGTCGTCCTGATCGTGTGCGGCCTCGGCCAGACGATGCGTCAGGCGCAGGCGCAAGCCTATTCTCGCATCCGCAACATCATGATCCCGGACATGTACTACCGGGACGACATTGGCGAGCGATGGTTCGAGGACCACGACAAGCTGCACACGTGGGGCTACCTGCGCGAGGTCTGACCCGCGCCGGCAGGAGCGGCCGCTTCGACCGCGAGTACTACCGGCGCTTCTACCTCGATCCTCGCACCGCCGTCACCTCACCGTTCGAGGCGCGTGCACGAGCCCGCCTCATCGCGGCATTCGCCGATCTGTCGGGACTCCCGGTCGGCCGCATTCTCGATGCAGGTTGTGGCATCGGACGACTGCGACGGCCGCTCCTCGAGCATTTCCCGCGCGCCGAATACGTCGGACTCGAGGTGAGCGAATACCTCTGCCGCCGCTACGGTTGGGAGCGCTGCGGGATCGAGGACTACCGCTCGACCACGCGTTTCGATCTCGTCATCTGTTACGACGTAATGCAGTATCTCGGGGAGGCAGCGGCGGCCCGAGCGCTTGCGAATCTCGCCGAGCTCACGCGCGGGGCGCTGTACTTCAGCGCGCTCACGCTGGCCGACTGGCGCGACAACTGCGACCGGCGGCGCACGGACCGCGACGTGCTCATGAGGAGCGGGGAGTGGTATCGCGCCCGGTTACGCCGCACCTTCCGCGAGGTCGGCGCGGGACTGTGGCTCAAGCGCGGCGCACCGCTCGTGCTTTGGGAGCTCGAGCGCTGCGATTGAGGCGTGCGATGGTGTGCCGCGTACAATGGCGCGCCATGAGACTCAAAGGTCCGATCGAGTGCCGCCGCACGGCGGCCGGATGTCTCACGTTCGTCGGGCAAACGGAGCGCGGCGAGCGCACGTACGTCACGCTCACCGTAACGGCCCCGGCGGATCTGCCGCCGCGAATCGATGACGGAGCCGTGGACGTGCTCGAGGGGGGACGATGCCGCGTCTCGATGCCCGGACGTGAGTGGCACCTCGAGGCGCGACAGCTCTTGGTGCACCGCGACGTCTCCGGCCCGTTCTACGCCGCGCTCCCGCCGCGGCGTGTGCCTATCGCAAAGCGCTTGTTCTACGGGCTCATGCTCGCGGCAGCTGGGAGCTCCGCCGGTCGGCGCTGGTTGGCGCGCTGAGCGAGTGCTGCGTACGCCGCGAGCTGGCTCTGGAATACCCGGTCCCATGTGAAGCGGCGCAGCACCTTCTCACGGGCGGCGGCGCCGAGGGCGTGCCGATCGCAGCGATACAAGAACTCGATCGCATCGGCCATTCCGCGGGCGTTCGGCTCGGCGAGGATGCCGACGCTATCGTCGATCAGCTCGGGGAAGGCGCCGCCACGTGCGGCGACGACGGGCCGCGCGCAAGCCATCGCCTCGAGGATCACGAGTCCGAACGTCTCGCGCGTCCCGGCGTGCACGAGTGCGTCGCTCGAGGCGATCCACTGCGCAAGCTCGCAGCTGTCGGTCCGGTACGGCAGAACCGTGACGTTCGCGGCGAGGCGCGCGCGGGTGTGTCCGCCGATGAGCAGCAGATGATACGGACGGCCGAGCCGCTCGAACGCGCCGAACAGCACCGGCATGTTCTTTTCCTCGCTGAAGCGGCCGGCATAGACGAGGATGCGGGTGTCGCGCGCGACTCCGATGCGCTCGCAGAGGTCCGGCAGCGACCTGCACGGATGAAACACGTCCGCGTCGACGCCGAGCGGCTGATGCAGTACACGGGACACGCCGATATCGAGGAGATAGCGGCACGCGAGCCGGCTCGGCGCGAACACCACGTCGAAGCGCTCGTAGAGCCACCGCACGTAGCGCCGCGCCGCCCTCTCGGTGCGCTCTCCCGCGCGGTGTCGCAGGATGTGAGGCAGGCTCGAATGATAGAAAGCCGCGAGCGGAATGCCGCGCCGTTCGGCGACTTTCGCGCCGCACCACGCCGGATGAAAGGTGTCCCCCACCTCGATGACGTCAGGCTCGAGCCGCTCGAGCATTCTGCGCCAGCGCCGCGGGCTCGTGGGCAGCCGATAATCGAACGCGCCCGGAACGCGATGGCCGGGTAGCTGGCTGAGACCGCCCGGCTCGAACCGCTCGCGCTCGCCCGGTACCAGGATCGAGTGCTGCCAACCCGTGTGAGAGGCGAACCAGGCGTGTTTCGCATGCAGGTAGCGTTTGACGCCGCCGCTCGTCGGCGAATAGAAGAGCGTAGTGTCGACGAGATGCATGGGGAGCTCGAGAGAATCGCGGCCCGGCGACTTCAGCAAGGGCCGCTCCCGGACGGCCGAGCTCGCGATTGCGCGCCAAGCCACAGGCACGCAAGAAAGTCAAGCCGCCGCGCGATGCTGTCGGCCGCAGCCCGCGTGTTAATATCCGGTCACAGCCGCGTGAAAAGAGCTCCGTCGAGAGCCGGTCACGCGTCAGCAGAAGCAGGGCTCGAATCGGAAGGGTCGCTCCATGTCGATCGAAGGCCGCTCTCAGTTGGACTCGCTCGCCAAAGTTCCCGCGGCCGCCCCGCACGGGACCGCTCTCCGCCGCAGCTCCCGGATGCTCGAGAACTACGTGGGCGACATCGAGTACCTGCTGCGCGAGCAGCGCTTTGCCGAGGCAGCCCCGCTCGCTCTGGCCCTGCCGCACATCTGCGCGGCCCTCGCGCACGCCGATCTCGTGAGCTCGCGCATGGCTTACCGCGAGTGGTGCGAGACCTGGGTGCGCCCGCCGGAAGACGATACCTCCCTCATCGCGCCCGGTCCCGCAGACCTCGAGCGGCTCGCGGAGTTGCACGGCATCGAGCGTGAGCTCGCGACGCGACCCGGGGTACCGGCGCTCGCGCTGCGGCGTCTACGGTTGCGGCGCCTCGCCCGCGCGGCTCCTCTGCGCCGCCGCGGCACGGTGCCCGCTGCGAACGATGCGCGCGACGAGGCCGCGCGCGAGGCCTGCGTCGAATTGCTCGAAGCCGTGCGGCGCTGGTATCACGACGCCGGATCCCGCAACACCGTCGTCCAGACCAATCTCGCCCGGCTCGCCGTGCTGCGCTGACCTCGGGCGCGGCAGCGCGGTGGCCCGCCCGCGCCGGACCCGCGCGTCTTTGTTGATCTATCAACAGCGGCCGGTTCCATGCACAGCGCCACGCCACCTCCATCCCGGCTCGGCGCGCGGCTGAGCCGCGCCGCCCGGATCGAGCCCCGCGAGCGCCGGGCCGTGGCGCTCGCGTTCTGTTGCTACTTCGTGCTCTTCGCGAGCTACTACATCCTGCGCCCCGTGCGCGACACGATCGCGACGGTCTTCGGGGTGGACGAGCTGCAGTGGCTCTTCACCGGGACCTTCATCGGCTCGCTCGTCGCCTCGCCGATCTACGCCGCCCTCGCTTCGCGAGTCGCGCTGCAGCGCCTCCTGCCCGGAGTGTTCTGGTTCTGGCTGCTCAACGTGCTCCTCTTCGATGCGCTGCTCGCCGCCTACCCCGCGAGCCGCCTCGTAGCAGGCGCGTACTACGTGTGGTTCAGCGTCGTCAATCTCTTCATGGTCTCGGTGCTCTGGAGCCTGATGGCGGACACGTTCTCGCCGGACCAGTCGGCGCGGCTTTTTCCGCTCGTTGCCGCAGGCGGGGAGCTCGGCGCGATCGCGGGGCCGCTCGTGACTCGTTTCGCGGTGCACGCGATCGGTCTCGGCGGCTTGCTCCTCGTTGCCGCGGGCGGCTTTCTCGCAGTGATCGTGCTAGTGCATCTGCTGATGCGTGAGAAGGCTGCGCTCCGGCAGAGCGGGGAGGCGCAGCGCTCGACGCTCGACCACGCGCTGCCCGGGAATCCTTTCGAGGGGTTCGGTGAGGTCCTCAAGTCCGCCTATTCGCGCAATCAGGCGGCATTCATGTTCCTCATGACGTGGGTCGCCACCGTCGCCTATTTCTTCCAGACCGAGATCATCGCGGAGAGTGTGAGCGGGGTCGCGGGTCGGGCCGTGGTGATCGCGGACATCGCCCTCGCGGTCAACGTCCTCTCGGCTGTCATCCTGATCGGCGGGCTCGGGCGATTCATTCAGCGCTTCGGCGTGACCGCGAGCCTCGCCGCGACGCCGGTCATCATGATTGCCGCGTTCGTCGTCGTCGCGCTCTCCCCGACCCTCTTCATGATTCAGGCGATCCAGGTCGTGCGGAGCGTCACGCAATTCGCCGTTGCGCGGCCGAGCCGCGAGATCTGCTTCACCGTCGTCGAGCAGAGCCGCCGCTACAAAGGGAAGAACGTCATCGACACCGTGGTCTACCGCTTCGGGGACGTGAGTTCGGCGTGGTTTCAGGCGGGCCTGCGCGCCGCCGGACTGCAGATCCCGGGCGCCGCCTTGGTCGGGATCGGGGCAAGCCTCCTCTGGGGTGGCGTCGCGCTAGCGCTCGGGCGGCGCTACGAGGCTCGACGCGAGAGCGCGCACCGCGGGCTCGAACCGGCTGCGCCTTCTCCACCGCCCGGGAGTTGGCTATAGTCCGGCGGCTCCGGCGCGCCTCCGCGCCCGCGCGCAGACCGCACCCCGAGAGGATCCCCGCATGGCTCAACCGTCGAACCCGTCTCCGCTCGCGCGCCTGTTCAAGTCCGTCGCGGCGGTCGAGCCCGTCGAGCTGCGGCCCGCGCTGGTCTCCTTCATGTGCTTTTTCTTCCTGTTCTTCAGCTACGCGGTCGTCAAGCCGGTTCGGGATGCGATGGGCACCGTTTGGGGCGCGAAGCACCTGCCCTCTCTGTTCCTCGCGACCTTTCTGCTGAGCCTCATCGTGGCGCCGCTCTACGCGACGCTCTCGGCGCGCGTGAGGCTGTCGGCCTTCCTGCCCTGGATCTACGGCATCGTCGCTGCGAGCGTGCTCGGTTTCTACTTGCTCTTCTCAGGCGGGCATTACCAGGAGCGCTGGCTCGCGGCCGGGTTCTTCGTCTGGGTGAGCACGTTCAACCTGGTCATTCTGTCGGTGTTCTGGAGTTTCATGGCCGACCTGTTCTCTCGCGAGCAGGCGAAGCGGCTCTTCGGCTTCATCGCAGCCGGCGGCACCGCGGGCAACATTCTCGGTCCCGCGATCGTCGATTTCCTCGCGAAGCGCGTCGGCAACAACGGGCTGATGCTGATCTCGGCCGGCGGATTCGCGCTCACCGCGATGCTCGTCATCCTGCTCGCGGGCGAGAAGCGCAGGCTCCTTGCCGAATCGCCGGACGCGCAGCGCACGACGCTCGATCGCCGCTTGGGTCGCAATCCGTTCGAAGGGTTTGCGCTGCTCTTCCGCTCGCGTTACCTGCTGCTGATCGCGCTGTTCCTGTTCGTGATGACCTCGGTCTCGACGGTCGTGTATGTCCAGCTCAACGACATCATCGGACATTCATTCGCCAATCGCGCTGCGCGGACGCAGGCCTTCGCGACCATCGACCTCGCCACCAACAGCCTCACCGTGCTCATCCAGCTCTTCGGCACGGGGCGTCTCATCAAACGCTTCGGCGTGACGAGCGGGCTGCTGCTCAATCCACTCATCATGGCGCTCGCCTTCGTCCTCGTCATCTTCTCCCCGGTCCTCATGATTCTCGGAGGTGTCCAGGTCGTGCGCCGGGTGGCGGAGTACGCCGTGGCGAAGCCGGCGCGGGAGATGCTGTTCACCGTCGTGGACCAGGAGAGCAAGTACAAGGCCAAGAACGTCATCGACACCGTGGTGTACCGCGGTGGCGACCTGCTCGCCGCATCCGCTGCCTCCGCGGTTCTGGCTTACGGCATAAGCGGGCTCGCAGTGCTGGGGGTCGTGGTTTCGGCGATCTGGTTCCCGATCGCCTATGCGGTCGGCCGTCGGTACGAAAGCGTGCGCGGCTCGGAGATCGTCAACCAGGCGTCCGGGCGCCCCGCGGCCGCCGGCGCGAAATAGCGGCCACGCGCTCCGCGGCGCGCGCTCAGGCCGCGGCGGTGCTGCCCGGCTCGCGCAGGGCCCGCATTCCGGAGACCGCCTCGATCACCTGCGCGGCGTTCGCGAACCGCTCGTCGGGCGATTTGGCCGTGAGTCCGTCGAGCAGCGACTGCAGGTGCTCGAGCTGACGCGGCAGCCGCGGCGCGGGAGCGCTCACGTGCTGCTGCAGCACCTCGATCGCCGTAGTTCCGGTGTAGGGTTTTTTCCCCGTCAGCATCTCGTAAAAGATGATTCCAAGGCTGTACAGATCGGTGCGCGAGTCGAGCTTCTCACCGAGCGCCTGCTCGGGGCTCATGTAGTAGGGCGAGCCGCGCAGTACACCTTTGCGCGTGCTCTGCAGCTCTCCGCGCAAATTGCGCGCGAGCCCGAAATCGATGAGGACGACCTCGTCGGTCTCCCGCAGCATCACGTTCGGCGGCTTCAAATCGCGGTGGAAGATGCCGGCCGTGTGCACGACATCGAGCGCGCGCGCGATCTGCTCGACGTAGCGGAGCACGTCGGGCTCGAGAATGCCGCGCTGCAGGCGGGCCTTCAGATCGCCACGCGGGAAGTACTCCATCGCGAGATACTCGCGCCCGTGGTGGACGCCGTACTCGTGGATTTCGACGATGGCAGAATGGCGCAGCGCGCAGAGCGCCGCGTGCTCGCGTGCAAAGATCTGACGGTCACTCGCGTTGTCGATTTCGCTGCGGCTCACCTTCAGCGCGACGTCGGCGCCGAGCGCCGCGCTCGTCGCGAGATAGACGATCGCCTTCTCCGACTCTCCGATGGTGCGGCGGATCGTGTAGCCGGGGATGGGGTCGCGCATTCCGCGCGCGGCGGACTCGGCGCTCTCCTCGCCCCCGTCGCTCTCGCCGCTGTCATCGCCATCGTCACCCGCATTGCCCTCGAGTATCGCTGCACTCTCGAGTGCTTCGGCGCCGTCGTCGGCCGCTCCGCCCTCGGCAAACGCGGCCGCCGGGGATGGCTGGGACTCCTTGAGCACCTCGCGTCCCGCTTCGCGCAACTCCTTCCGGCGCAAAGCGAGCTGCACCGCGGTCCTCAGCCGCTCGGGTGTGAGCAGGCGCTTCGGCAGATAGTCGATAGCGCCGAGCTGGATCGCGCGGACGGCCGTGAGCTCGTTCCCGTCCTCGGCGATTACGATGATCGCCGGCATCGCCGGCAAGGCCCGGAGCTGCCTCAGCCGCTCGAGACCCTCCGAGCGCGGGTCAGCGGGACTCTCGCCGAACGAGGCTGCAAGGAGCAGCAGATCGAAATCGCCGCGCGTGACCGAGCCGATGCTGCGATCGAGCTCCTGCATGTCAAAGGTGGTGATCGTGCCTTCGGGACAGAGCACGCCGAGGTGGTGCCGCAGCCACTCGCGGTAGCGCGCGTCGCGATCGACGATGAGCAGTCTCGCGTTCATGGAGGGCGGCGCGGTCTCTGTGCGGGGCGGCCGGGGGCCGCCCGAGGGTCGGCTCCGACGATGGCCCAGAGCGGGGTCGGTTGTCTTGGGAGACCGCAGGATTCTGTGAAATCGGTCATTATCGAGCCGGGCCGCCATCACGGCGGTGCATGCCGAAATAGCCAATGATGGAACGGATATGGCTCGCCTGACCGCGAGGCGCATCGCGCTCGCGACAATGATTCTCGTGATTGTGACGGTCGCCTCGACCCTGCTCGCGTCGACGGCCGACTCCTGGTGGATCGGCGATCTTGCAGTGCACTTCCGGCTGCAGTACGCCGCCGCAGCGCTCGTCGAGCTGCTCGTGCTCGGATGGGCGCGCCGGTGGGTTTGGGCGGCGGCCGCTCTAGCGGCCCTTGCCGTGAACGGGATCGCCGTGGCGCCCGTTCTGGGCGGCGGAAGTGTGATCCGGGGCGCCATTGCCGGGGCGGCGCCCGCGATCCCCGACCGGCAGAGCCTCATTGCCGCTCCGCAGGGCGCCGAAGGGGGGCAGACGGCCCTGCGGCGCCAGCCGCTGCGCATCGCCTCCATCAACGTCCTCTTCCACAACACGCACTATGATCGCGTGGCCGCATTTCTGCGCCGTGAGCGGCCGGATGCCGCCGTGCTCGTCGAGATCACACCATCCTGGCGCGACGCCCTCGGCGCACTGCGCGATGAGTTTCCGTGGCAGTACTACGCCGGGGGCGGCCACTCCGGCGGCACGCTCCTGCTGTCGCGCTGGCCGCTCGAGCGCCTGGAGACGGTTCCGATGGGGCCGCACGCGGACCCGACCGTCGAGGCGGTGCTGAGCGTGCGCGGCCGTACGCTGCACCTGATCGGAGTTCATCCGTCGTGGCCGCTCGGCCCCGCCGTCTCCGCCGAGCGCAATCGAGAGCTGAGTCGGCTTGCGGCGCTTGCACGCGCCACGCCCGCGCCGCTCGTCTTGGCGGGCGACTTCAATGTGACCCCGTTCTCTCCGCACTTTCGCGCTTTCGTTGAGCAGAGCGGACTTCGCTGGACGGCGATGCGCGCCGGTTGGCAGCCGACCTGGCCGACGTTCTTCCCCATCGGGGGCATTCAGATCGATCATGTGTTCGTGTCGAGAGGAATCAGTGTGCAGCGCTTTGCGCGGGGCGGGGGCATCGGCTCGGATCACCGGCCCATCCTCGTCGACCTCGAGTGGTAGTTCGTATGAGCCAGCCTCCGGCACTTCGCCGCGCCGACAAGCAGATGCCCGAACCGCAACTCCGGGAGTTCCTCGAGCAGGGATTTTGCGGACGCCTCGCGAGCGGCGGGGCCGACGGCTGGCCCTATGTCGTGCCGCTGCTTTACGTGCTGCGCGGCGGCGAGATCTGGGTCCACAACACGCGCGCCCGCGGCCATTTACGCGCCAATGTCGAGCACGACTCGCGCGTCTGTTTCGAGATCGACGAGCCGGGCGAAGTGTTCCCCTACGGCCGCTTCGAATGTGATACGTCGGTTGCCTACCGGAGCGCCCTCGTCTTCGGCCGCATCCGCATCGTCGATGACGTCTCCGAGAAGCAGGCGTTCTTCGAGGCGTTCATGTCGAAGTACGCACCGCCCGACTGGGCTCGACCGCAGCACTATTTCCCCCGCCTCGACGAGGTGACGGTGTATGCGATCCACATCGAGCGCATGACGGGAAAGGAGGCGGCGCTGCCGGCCGCCGAGAATCGCTGGCCGAGACTCGATCGCACGAAGTCGCCGGGAGCCAAGCCACCCGATCAGTGATCGGCCGCGCTTAGGTCCGCTCTCACTGGTGCTGCAGCACGAATTCCTTGCCGCGATAGGAAAGAATGACCCCGTCCTGCGTGATGTGCTCGACGCGCACGCCCTGCGGGCTTGCGTCTCCCTCTCGCAGCTTCAGCATATGGGTGTCCGCCTCGAGAAACACGAAGCGCTGGTCCGGCTGCGCGTCATACACATGCAGATCGAGCTTGAGGTTCGGGAGGTTCGCGCCCGGCTCGGCAGCGACGTCCTGATACGTTGGCAGTCCGCTCTCGGTCGCTCTGATGATGCCATCCGGCGGCTGCGAGGGCGGCCCGTGCGGCTCGACCGCCGGGGCGAGATCATCCGGATTCTCGCCTGCATGAGCAGCGCCGCTCTCGGAGGTGGCCGGCGCAGCCGCAGCAGCGACGGTGTTTGCGCCCGGAACGGGGGCGCCGGCCGGGAGCGCGCCCGTGGCAACCGGCGCGCCCGCTGCGCTCGGGCCGGTGCGGGACTCCGTGCGCGGCTCGGGGCGGAGTTCGGGGCGGGTCTCGGCGGTCGCTACAGCCTGGGTCGGCGCTAGCGCCCCGCTTGCTGCCGTCGCGGGGGCCGTCGCCCGCGTCGCGCTTCCGCGCCAGAGCACAAAGCCCACCACGACGAAATTGATCACGAGCAGCGCCCCGATCACGGCTCCCCAGACCGCGAAGCGGCTGCGTGGGGGGGCGATCTTCACCTCGAACAGCGCCGGACCGCTTTGGCGCTGGCGCTCGCTCTCCGATTTCTTCAGGGCATCGAGTATGAACGACATGGATCAACTGCCGTGCACGTTTGCGGCGAGGAGGAGCGGCGTGTGCGGCTCGGCGGTCGCGCTGTTCAATACGACGAGCGTCTGCACGCCTGCGACGCCGTCCACCGCGAGGCGGTGCGTGCGCTGAAATTGGCGCACGAGCTGAGCGAGTCCGGCGTCGAACACCTCGCTGTCCGGCTCGCTCTGGCGGATGCCGTTCAGCCGATCGAGGCGCTCCCGAAGGTGCCGCACGTCCTCGCCACGCATGCCGAGCGAGAGCGGCTTCGCGCGGTGCATCTCCGGCCGCCACAGCAGAACGAAGTCGCCGAACCAGTAGCGCGAGAGCTCCGCGATCGGCACGGCATGCGGGCCGTCGACATCGATCCGCGCCCGCTCGTCATCGAGTCCGGAGAGCACGACCTGATGAGAGCCGCCCCCATCGTCGCTCAACATGAGGATTGCCGGCCGGTTGTAGAGCCGCAGCTGCGCGAGCGAGCCCTTTTGCACGAAGCATTCGAGACCCTGCTGCTGCGCTTGCGTGCACGGGTCGACGGTGCCGGCGACGTACCGTGCGCCCCAGAGCGCGAAGAGCTTGGCAAACGCGCTGTCGGGATCGGTACGCGAGGCCTGCGCGGCGAGGAGCTTCGCGAGTGTAGCGGGCGCGGGCGCGCTCGCGACACCGGCCGCGCCTGCTGCGGGCACGGCACCGCCCGCTGCCGCAGCACTCGCGCCGTGCGCTTGTTCGGCGTGTGCTGCGATCGGAGCCGGCCGCGTGTGCCGCTCGGCGGCCCATGGAACGAACCGCCAAAGTGCGACGGCACCGAGAATGACCACGGCCGCGGATGCCGCCGTGGCGCTCCAGGGCAGCCACCAAGGCAGGAGCCGCCGCCCGAAGACCTCCTGGGCGCTGCGCCGGACCATTGAGACGGTGACTCGGTGCCGGTCCTGCGTGTACGCCCCGAGCAGCGCGCGATCGCAAATGATGTTGATGACGCGAGGCACGCCGCCCGAGAGCCGGTGCACCTCGGCAAGCGCGTGCGGCGTGAATATATCGTTCGTCGCGCCCGCGACCCGCAGGCGGTGCCGCACGTAGGCGGTAGTTTCCGGCCCGAGAAGCGGACAGAGGTGATAGCGCCCGGTGATGCGCTGTGCGAGCTGGCGCAGCTCGTTGCGCGCGAGCAGTTCGCGCAGCTCGGGTTGTCCGATGAGGATGATCTGCAGCAGCTTTTGCGTGTTCGTCTCGAGGTTCGTGAGCAGGCGCACCTGCTCGAGCACCTCCGGCGCGAGGTTCTGCGCCTCGTCGACCACGAGCACCACGCGCTTGCCGGCGCCGTGGGCGCGCAGGAGGTAGTGGCTGAGGATATCGACGAGATCCTTGAGGCTGCCCGTCGCCGAGTCCGGCACCCCGATGCCGAGCTCCTCGCAGATCGTGAGCAGGAACTCCGGCGCAGTCATGCGGGGATTCAGGATGAGGGCGATCTCGGCGTTCTGCGGTGTCTGCGCGAGGAGCGAACGAACGATCGTCGTCTTGCCGGTGCCAACCTCGCCGGTCAGCTGCACGAATCCGCCCGCCTCGTTGATCCCGTAAAGTAGATGAGCGAGAGCTTCGGCATGGCGCTCGCTCATGTAGAGATAGCGCGGATCCGGCGTGATCGCGAACGGCTTCTCGTTGAGGCCGAAGAACGAAAGATACATGGCCCGATGTTACTTAATCCCGATACCCCATCGAAGGGCGTGCCTCCCAAATCGCCGGCGGATGGCATCCACCGTGGCATCCGCCGAAGGCCGCGACTGCTCGAAAAGGCCGAGCTGCGTCGCAGGGCACAACCCCCTTAAGGCAACCCCTAGCAGCCTTAGTTTCGCGCCGGGATGCTCTGCGAGCCAGTACTTCAGGAGCTCGGATGCGATTTTCGCGACGATCCGGCGATCCTGTGTGGCCGGCGCCACAGCACGCTGCCGGGTGAACGTCCCGAAATCATGTCTGCGGATCTTCACCGTGATGCATCCCGCAGCGAGATGCCTCGCCCGGAGGCGATCGCAGGCGCGCTCTGCGAGCCGGTCGAGCTCGGCCGCGAGCGCCCTCGGGTCGGAAATGTCCCGCTCGAAGGTGTCCTCGGCGCTCACGGACCGCTCGTCCCGTTCGGGATCGACGGCGCGGTCGTCGATGCCGCTCGCGCGCTCGCGGAGCCTGGCGGTGTAGCGGCCGAAGACCGGCTTGAGCAGCGCATCCGGCGCGCGGCGCAGCTCACCGAGCGTCGCGAGTCCGAGAGCCTCCACCCGCTCCCCGGCCTTTCGGCCGAGCCCGGGCAGGCGGCGCACCGAAAGGGAATCGAGGAATTCCTGCACCCGGTGGGAGTCGACGACCGTGAGCCCGTTCGGCTTGTCGAGGTCGGAGGCAATCTTTGCCACGAGTTTGTTGGAGGCCACACCGACCGAGGCCGTGAGGCCCGTCGTCTCGCGGATGCGGCCCTTGATCCAGACGGCGATTTCCGCAGCCGGGCGGCGGTCGGCGGTCACATCGAGAAAGGCTTCGTCGAGCGACAGGCCCTGCACGAGCGGGGTCACCTCGTGGAAAATCGCAAAGACGCGACTCGACACCTCCTGATAGCGCGCCATTCGCGGGCGCACACAAATCGCGTGGGGACAGCGCGCGAGCGCCGTCCGCATCGGCATCGCCGAGCGCACGCCGTACCGGCGCACCTCGTAGCTTGCCGCGGCCACCACGCCGCGCCCATTCGTTCCGCCAACGATCACCGGCTGGCCGGCGAGCCTGGGATCATCATGCTGTTCGACGGATGCATAGAACGCATCCATGTCGACGTGGAGTATCGCGCGAAGGCCGCCCATACGACGCGTTACGTGCCGGCGCTCCTCGGCTCGCGGGCCGGGAGCTCATCGGCCGTTTCCGGCCGCTGAGAAGCACGCGGTGCGGAGGAGATCTCTGCACGCTCGCCGCTCGAGCGCCGCTCGCCTGCTGCGCCGATCTCCTCCGGTGCGAAGTCATCCACCTGGATGAGCTCCATGACCATCCGGTCGTATTCGCGCAGGCTCGCCGCCTGCACATCGGAGATGATCCCGGCCGCGAGTGCCTGGTCGATGCGCCCGGGCAGATCGAGCGCGGTCACGCGGCCCGTGCGGACGCCCTCGACGCGAATGCGCTGCTCGATCGGCTCCGCGACCGGAGCGAGCGTGAGCGCCTCGTTGAGGAGCCCGAGCGGATTGCCCGGCTCGCGCGTCGCGTAGACGAGGCGGCACAGCCGCTCGCGCGCCGCGGTCGCGCTCGTCACGAGCTCCGCGACACGGCGGCCGAGCCTGTCGGCCGGAGCGAAGTAGGTGAGCCCGCGCGGGAATATGAACAGGCGCATCGTGGCCGCGAGGAGCCGGTTCGGGAAGTTGCGCAGGAATCCGTGCAGCTGCTCCTGCGCGTGATAGAGCAGGTGGCGGCAAGCCCATTCGACGATCGGTAGATCGTCGGGCGGCTGGTCCTCGTCGTTGTAGTGTTTGAGGACCATCGAGGCGAGATAGAGCGAGGAGAGCACGTCGCCGAGCCGCGCGGAGAGGCTTTCCTTCTTTTTCAGGTAGCCGCCGAGGGTGAGCATCGCCACATCCACGGCGAACGCGAACGAGGAGCTGAAGCGGACGACGTGCTGATAGTACCGCCGCGTCGCGCCGCGGTCGGGCGCGCGCTCGAAGCGCGCGAGCGTCTGGGCCATGATGAAGGACCGCACGGCGTTCGAGATCGCAAAGCCCATGTGGCCGAAGAGTGCAGCGTCGAATTCGTCGAGGCCGCGGCGGCGGTCAGGGTCGCGCGCCGAGTTCATCTCGCGCAGCACGAACGGATGGCAGCGCACCGCGCCCTGGCCGAAGATGATCAGGCTCCGTGTGAGTACGTTCGCCCCTTCGACCGTTATCGCGATCGGGACGCTCTCGTAGCCGCGCGCCAGATAGTTGCGCGGCCCCATGCAGATCGCCTTCCCGCCATGCACGTCCATGGCATCGTTCGCAACTTGCCGGCCCATCTCCGTGACGTGGTACTTGAGCATCGCCGAGGGCACCGACGGCTTCTCGCCGCCGTCGATCGCGCCCGCCGTGACGGAGCGCGCCGCATCCATGATGTAGGTGAGGCCGACCATGCGCGCGAGGATCGACTGCACGCCCTCGAAGCGGCCGATCGGCGCATTGAACTGGCGGCGGATGCGCGCATACGCGCCGGTCGCCCACACCGCCGCCTTCGCGCCCCCCGTCGCGTTCGACGGCAGCGAGATGCAGCGGCCGACCGAGAGCTGCTCGACGAGCATGCGCCAGCCCTGGCCGGCCATGCGCGGACCGCCGATGATGAAGTCGAGCGGGACGAAGACGTCCTTGCCCTGGATCGGTCCGTTCTGAAACGGGATGTTGAGCGGGAAGTGCCGCCGCCCGATCGTGATCCCCGCCGTGCCGCGCGGAATCAGCGCGCAGGTAATGCCGATATCGGCAGGGTCGCGGCTCGCGCGATCAACGGGCTGCCCGGCCGCGCCCGTCTGTGCGCGCAGCAGCCCCTCCGGATCAAACAAGCGGAAGGCGAGCCCGACTACCGTCGCGACGGGTGCGAGCGTGATGTAGCGCTTGGAGAAGTTGAGCCGGATGCCGACGATCTCGCGGCCCTGCCAGCTACCGCGGCACACGATGCCCGTGTCGGGAATGGATGCGGCATCGGAGCCGGCTCGCGGACCGGTGAGCGCGAAGCAGGGGATCTCCTCGCCGCGCGCGAGCCTCGGGAGGTACTGGGTCTTCTGCTCCTCGGTGCCATAGTGATTGAGCAGCTCCGCGGGCCCGAGCGAATTGGGCACCGCGACGGTCGAGGACACCGTCGTGCTGCGGCTCGCGATCTTCGCGAGAACGCAGGAATGGGCGTATGCGGAGAACTCGAGGCCGCCGTAGCGCTTCGGGATGATCATCGCAAAGAAGCCGTGCGTACGCAGGTACTCCCAAACCTCCGGAGGCATGTCGCCGCGACGATGAGTGATGTCCCAGTCGTCGATCATGCGGCAGAGCTCCTCGCACGGCCCGTCGAGGAATGCCTGCTCCTCGCCCGAGAGCTGCGGGGGCTTGGCCGCGAGCAGCCGCTCCCAGCGTGGCGCGCCAGTGAAGAGCTCGCCGTCCCACCATACGGTGCCGGCCTCGAGGGCCTCGCGCTCGGTCGCGGACATCGAGGGCAGAAGCCTGCGGTATGCGCGCATGAACGGGCGGCTGATGAGTGCCCTGCGCAGCGGGCGGATATTGAGTGCCCAGAGGAGCGCGGTGAGGCCCCAGAGCACTCCCTTCCATGCCCAGGGCCCTGGGCCAGCGGCGGTGTACGCCGCGAGCAGGACGGTGAATGTGGCTGAGTACGCAAGCAAACTCAGCCGCCGGTACGCCAGAACCAAAAACGATGCGACAAATGCGAGCGCGATGATGCCGCCGATCGGGGCGACCGCCAGCGCGTAGGCAACGGCACCGATGACGAGCAGCGTGAGAAGCGCCCCGATCATGGGGTGCATTCTCTCACGAGACTGGGGCCCATCTCTCCGGGCACCGCTTTTCCCGGGGTCTCCGGGCCCGGCGGGCCCCTCA
>Ga0134126_10004076_pt1 | contig 18279 bp, 20 predicted proteins | sample KB31752_FD_96881 | JGI IMG/M metagenome (GOLD analysis project Ga0134126, IMG submission 96881) | Terrestrial soil microbial communities with excess Nitrogen fertilizer from Kellogg Biological Station, Michigan, USA - KB3-175-2 | ecosystem: Environmental > Terrestrial > Soil > Unclassified ...
ACCGCGTCGACGCCGTCCGCGGCCGTCATGCGCCCGCCCCAGGCCCGCCGTCGCCGACCGGCAGCCGGCTGAGCGTCGCCTTCAGGCCGTCGATATCGGCGTAGCAGCCCTGCAGCCAGCGCCGGCCCGACGCCTCGGCCGCCGCGCGATAGGGCGATCGGCCATGCAGCAGGCGGCGGTTGTCGAAGATCACCGCCTCGCCGGGGGCCAGCCGCCGCTCGAGCCGCGCCGCCAGCGCGTGCAGGCGGCGGTAGAAGTCGAGGTAGGCCTCGTACCAGCGCTCGGCCACGCTCGGCGGCGGGGTCCTCAGCGCGCGATGGTTGACCCGCACCCCGACCACCTCGCCGTCGACCGACGTCTCGATCACCGGCGAGCGCGCGAAGTAGCGCTCGCCGGCTGCGCCCGCGTAGGCGAAGCCGACCGGCGTCTGCGCCAGCGCCTCAAACTTCACCGGCGCCTCGACCCGCAGCGCCTCTGCATGCGCGAAGCCGTCCGCGAACTGGCTTTCACCGCCGGCCGCGGCGGCCTCGATCACGTGCAGGACCTGCAGGGTCGGCGGCGGCTCGCGATAGGGATTGTCCGTATGCAGATCGAGCCCGACCGGCGTGTACGCCAGGTGGGTCGGCGCCGCCTCCTCGCGCACGTCGAACAGGCGCCCGTAGTTGGTCTCGCGGATGTGCCCGAACTGCGCGGTGATCCGCTCGACCGCGCCCGGTTCGGTCCCCACGCCGGTGAGGAAGGCGATCCCGCGCCGCACGACCTGTCCCAGCGTCTTGGCGAGCGCCCGATCGTCGGCCAGGTACGCCTCGAAACTCACCGCGGGTTCCGCGGCCAGCGCGGCCGCGGCTGGCCAGAGCTCCGCCGAGGGACCCGGCGCTGCATCACCCCAGCCGGCGTCGGCGCGCGCCAGCGCGGCGAGCGACACGCGCCGCGCCTGGCCGGACCCCAGCCATAGGGCGAGCGCATCGCCGTCGAGCCGGGCGTCCTGCACCTCGTCCGCCAGCGCCAGCGCGCTGCCGAGGCGATGGCCGCTCGCCGGATCGCAGGCGGCTTCCGCATTGTCGGCGAGCCAGCCGGCCGGCGCGGCGGTGGCGCGCCCATCGGCCCAGGTCACCACGATGCGGCGGCGGTCACTGGAAATCTCCAGGGCGCGAACGTCCAGTGTCGGAAGCGCTTGGGTCACGGGATCCCGGCCTGATGCAGGCGGCCCGGCCGACGACCGGCTGGGCCCCCGCCCGCGCCGCCAGAATGCCGCAAGCGGGCGCGCGAAACCAGCGCGAGCAGCGGCGAAGAGGCAGAGGCTCCGCCGCTCGCGGAGCCTCTGCAGTGGGGAGGAAGCACCGCTCCCGCCCGGTGGGGGCGTAAGGCGAGAGCTGGCGCGATCGAACACGAGGCGGGCGGGGCTTCCTATGGCGCGAATCCCTATGCGCCGGCGCGCAGAACCCGGTGCGGCCGCGCCCACACGACCCTGCGGCGACCGCCGGGGCGAACGCCCGTCAGCGGCGATCGATGGCGATCTGGCCTGGGGTGGTCGCTGCTCCACACTCAGGGATTTCCCGCATCGACGCCCGCGCCCGCCCCGGCATGCTGGACCGGATCCGCATTGCGCCCTGGGGTTGAAAAACCGATGTCGCAAGCCCTGAAGACTCGCCCCCAGATTCGCCCCCAGATTCGCCCCCAGGCTCGTCCCAAGACCCGCACTCGCGAAGACAAGGCCGCGGCCCGGCTGGTCTGGATCGACGGCGCCCGCTTCCGGATGGGCTCGGACGTGCACTATCCCGAGGAAGCGCCCTCGCGCCTCGTCGAGGTCGACGGCTTCTGGATCGAGGACCGGCCGGTCACCAATCGCGCCTTCGCCCGCTTCACCCAGGCGACCGGCTGGGTCACCTCGGCCGAGATCCCGCCGGACCCCGCCGACTACCCCGGCGCGCTGCCCGAGATGCTGACGCCCGCCTCGCTGGTGTTCACCCCGACCGAGGGGCCGGTCAGCTTCGCCGACGCGCACGCCTGGTGGGCCTATATCCCCGGCGCGGATTGGCGCCATCCGCTCGGACCCGGCAGCAACCTCGACGGTCTGGACGATCATCCGGTGGTCCACGTCGCCTGGCGCGACGTCACCGCCTATGCCGCCTGGGCCGGGCTCGACCTGCCCACCGAGGCGGAGTGGGAGCTGGCCTGCCGCAGCGGCCTCGACGGCGCCGAGTACGCCTGGGCCGGCGCGTCGCTGACGCCTGGCGGCCAGCACATGGCCAACATCTGGCAGGGCCGCTTTCCCTGGGAGAACCTGGCGCTCGACGGCTGGGCGCGCACCTCGCCGGTCGCCAGCTACCCGCCGAACCGCTTCGGCCTCTACGACATGATCGGCAACGTCTGGGAGTGGACCCGGGATTGGTGGGCCTCCGCTGAGCCGGCGCGCGGCTGCTGCGTGCCGAAGAACCCGCTGGGCGGCGCCGAGGCCGACAGCTGCGACGCCCGCGAGCTGCCGACGCGCATCCCGCGCAAGGTGCTGAAGGGCGGCTCGCACCTCTGCGCGCCGAGCTACTGTCGCCGCTACCGCCCGGCCGCGCGCCACGCCCATCCGATCGACACCTCGACCTCGCACGTCGGATTCCGCTGCGTGCGGCGGCGGGCGGCTCGGTAGTTCGCCACGCCCACGCTCGAGCGCCGACGGATCGCCGCCGGCGGGCGCGGCGGGAGGCTGGTGGAGAGCCCGGGGGGCGGCGCAAAGGAGGCCTTCATGGACGCGCTGAAGCAGCTGCTCCCGATCATCATCCAGGCGGGTCTCGCCCTGCTGGTGCTTTCGGTCGGCCTGCAATCGACGCTGGACGACCTTCTCTACGTGCTGCGCCGGCCGGCCCTGCTCGGCCGGGCGTTCGTCGCCATCAGCATCGTCGTGCCAGCCGCGGCGGTGCTGGCCGTCAACTGGCTGCCGCTCAGCCTACCGGTCAAGGTCGGCGTGATCATGATGTCGCTGGCGGCGCTGCCGCCGTTCGTGCCCGGCTCGGAGATCAAGGCAGGTGGCCGGCGGTCGTACTCCTACGGTCTCTACGCCGCCTTTGCCTTGCTCACCGTGGTCATCGTACCGGCCACGGTCGAGGTGCTCGACCAGCTGTTCGGCGCCGATGCCGAAGTCTCGCTCACGGTGCTGGGACGCGAGGTGTTGTTGTCGGTGCTGCTGCCCCTGGTCGTCGGGATGCTGATCCATACGCGCTGGCCAGCCCTCGCCGAACGCATCGCACCGGTCGTCTCCCAGGTCAGCATGCTGGTGCTAATCGTCATCGTCGGCCTGCTGCTCTACCGCGCCTGGCCAGCCATGCTCTCGCTGATCGGCAACGGCACGGTGCTGGCCGTCGTCGTAGTCTCGGCGGCGGCCATCGCCGCCGGTCACTTGCTGGGCGGCCCCGACCCGCGCGACAAGGTGGCGTTGGCGACCGCTGCGGCGATCCGTCATCCCGGCATTGCGCTGATGGTCGCGAACGGCTTCGCGCCGGACAAGCGCGTCAGCGCGATGATCCTGCTCTACGTGCTGGTCACGTTCGTGGTCGTCACGATCTACCAGCAGGCCCAGAAGCGGTTGTCCAGGGCCCCGCGGGGCGGCGGCGGCCACGCCGCAGTCGGCGGCGCACGCTGATTGCATCGGCTTCACCTTCTCGATGACTGTCAGCCGCTACGACCGGCGCAAGGATCTCGAGGAGGCGGAGGCCAACGCGATCGGACCCAGTACGCCCGAGCCAGCCTGATCCGCGTCGCGCCCGGGAACCTGATCGACTTGGCCCACTCGATGGCCACGCCCCCTAGCGCCGATGACGAGCATCCGGACTCAGCGCCGGCGAGCCGGCCGGATGGCGATCTCAGCCCCAGCCGAAGCGCTTCAGCGTCGGGGTGATGGTGTCCCAGTAGGGGCGCGCGCACTCGGCGTGCCAGAGGCCGCTCAGGCCGAGCTTGCCGTCCGGATCCTCGCGCACATGCATGTGGGTGGAGCGCTGGTGCGGCTGGATCGGGGTCTTGCACTTCTTGCACCAGGGCCCGCGCGGATCGCCGCCAGGCTCAGCATCGTACGCCATCAGTTCGGATTCCCGCCGCAAGCGCCGCCATGGTCGCGCGGACCTTGGGTGGCGGACAGTCGGGCGCATTGTCGCGGGCGGGCGAACCCAGCGCCCAACTCAGGTCTTGGCCCGATGCCCCCCGCGCAGCCCGCTCATAGGCTGAGCGGCCGCCCACGCGAAACGCGCGGCTCAATGAAGGATGCCCGATGCCTGCCAGACCAGCCACCGCGACGGGGCCCGCCGCGGCGGTCGATCAACCCAGCGCCCAACCTTGCGCCGTGCGCGACCCCTCGCGCTTCGACGGCATCCGCCAGCCCGAGAGCCTGGGCCGGTTCCTGCACCGGCGCGAGCCGATCTTCCTCGACCGCGCCGCGCCAGGTCGGGCCGCGCTCTACTCGATCGCGCTGTTCGACCTCGAGGCCGGCCCGGTCACCGTCACCCTGCCCCATGCCGGCCGGCGCCAGATGACCCTCACCGCCATGGACGAGCGCCACGCGCTGCAGGCGGTCTACAGCGGTCGGGGCGCCCACACCCTGAAAGGCGCCGGGCGGGTGATGGCCGTGTTCTGCCTGATGCTCGACCTCAGCCATGCGGACGAGCTGAGCCGCGCCCAGGCGTTGCAGGACGCCATCCGGACCCGGCAGGCCGCGCGCCCCCCGTCGGCGGCCGGTCACTGGACCAGCTTCCAGGCGCCGCTCGCGCTGTGAGAGTGGGAGGGCGAGCCTAGGATGCAGGCGGCGTTCAGGGTCCTGGCGTCCTACGTCGCTCTGATGTGCAATGCGGGCGCCGTCGTCATCCTGGGCGTCGCGGCGATCGAGGCGTTCGTGCTGCTGGTCCATGCCGCGCCCCGTCTTGGCGACCAGAGCGTGAAACGCCGCATCTGGGTGCGCTTCGCCTCCTGGATCGTACTGTCGCTGGAATTCGCGCTGGCCGCGGACATCGTCGACACCGCGATCACCCCCAGCTGGAACGACATCGGCCAGCTGGCGGCCATCGCCGCGATCCGCACCGGGCTCAACTTCTTCCTGGCGCGCGACATCGAGTCGGTCACGCGCGAGGAGCTCGCCCGTCCGCCCTCAGCGGCGAGGACTCTCGCATGACCGAGCAGCACTCCGTCCACGCCGCCCACCTCGCCACCGAGAGTGTCCACGCAGCGCACGGTATTCTGGAGGAGGTGGTCCGCCACCGGGTCGAGGTGGTGACGGCGATCAGCCTCTCGGTGGCGGCGTTGCTCACCTCCTGGTCGGCCTATCAGGCGGCGATCTGGGACGGGGTCGAGTCGGCCCAGTTCACGCGCGCCGAGTTCCTGCGCACCGAGGCGGCGACGCTCACCACCCGCGCCGGGCAGCTGGAGGGCTTCGACATCTTCCTGTTCAGTCAGTGGCTGGACGCCTACGCCACCAGGAACGAGCCGCTGCAGACCTTCTATCAGGCGCGCTTTCGCGGCGAGTTCGCGCCGGTGTTCAAGGCCTGGGTCGCCACCCAACCGCTCAAGAATCCGACGGCGCCGTCGTCGCCGTTCGTGATGCCTCAGTACAAGCTCGCTGCCACTGCGCAGTCCGAGGCGAAGGAGCGTCAGGCCGAGGAGGCGTTCGGCCGCGGCGAGGAAGCCAGACGCCACAGCAACGGCTTCATCCAGATCACGGTGGTGCTCGCCAGCGCGATGTTCTTCGGCGGCATCGTGCAGGTGTTCAAGATGCGACACGTGCGCTTCTTCCTGATGGCCGTCTCGCTGCTCACCTGCCTCTGGGGCCTCATCCGCGTCGTCGCGCTGCCGATCCAGTGACCGGCGCGTTCGGCGACGCGGCCACTGGGTCCAACCCCTAGGCAGCCTTCGGCGGTTCGCCCGATAGCCGGCCCCGCCCCGATCAGGAAGAACGCCTCGCCACTCAAGCGGAGGTCGATATGCCCAACGGTAGGCCCAACATTCTCATCCTCTGGGGTGACGACATCGGTATCTGGAACGTCAGCCACTTCAGCCGCGGCATGATGGGCTACCGGACGCCCAACATCGATCGCGTCGCCGAAGAAGGGGTGACCTTCACCGACTACTACTCGCAGCAGAGCTGCACCGCCGGCCGGGCCTGCTTCATCACCGGCCAGAACCCGATCCGCACCGGCCTCACCAAGGTGGGCATGCCCGGCGCGACGGTCGGGCTGCAGAAGGAAGACCCCACCATCGCCGAGTTGCTGAAGCCGCTCGGCTATGCGACCGGCCAGTTCGGCAAGAACCACCTGGGCGACCGCAACGAATACCTGCCGACCGTGCACGGCTTCGATGAGTTCTTCGGCAACCTCTACCACCTCAATGCGGAGGAAGAGCCGGAGCTGCCGGACTATCCGAAGACGCCCGGGTTCCTGGAGGCCTTCGGGCCGCGCGGGGTGCTGCACAGCTGGGCGACCGACGTCGACGATCCAACCGACGAGCCCCGCTGGGGCCGGGTCGGCAAGCAGAAGGTCACCGACACCGGTCCGCTGACGAAGAAGCGCATGGAGACCATCGACGAGGAGATCACCGACGCGGCCCTCGCCTGGATGGAGAAGCAGGCCCAGGCCAAACAGCCGTTCTTCCTCTGGTACAACTCCACCGCCATGCACTTCCGCACCCACGTCGCCGAGAAAAATCGCGGCAAGAGCGGTCAGGACGAATACAGCGACCGGATGGTCGTTCACGACGAGCAGATCGGCCAGATGCTCGACAAGCTCGATCAGCTCGGCATCGCCGACGACACCATCGTCATGTACTCCACCGACAACGGACCGGAGAACGACACCTGGCCCGACGGCGCCAATACGCCGTTCCGCGGCCAGAAGGACTCGAACTGGGAAGGCGGCTGGCGCGTCCCCTGCTTCATGCGCTGGCCCGGCAAGATCAAGGCCGGCTCGGTGCTGAACGGCATCGTCAGTCACATCGACATGTTCCCGACGCTGCTGGCCGCGGCGGGCAACCCGGACGTCACCAAGCAGCTCGTCGACGGCGGCACGGTCGACGGCAAGCCTTTCCACGTCCACCTGGACGGTGAGAATCAGCTCGACTACCTAACCGGCAAGTCCGACAAGAGCGCAAGAAACGCCATAATCTACTTCAGCGATGACGGCGAAATCATCGCGGTTCGGATCGGCGACTACAAATTCCACTTGGCGGTACAGCGGGCCAATACCATGCGGCAGTGGGCGGAGCCGTTCGTCAAGCTTCGAGTGCCCTACATCATGAACCTGCGTCGGGATCCGTTCGAGCGCGCCGAGGTCAACTCGAACACCTACCTGGACTGGATGGTCAATCACGTGCCGCAGATGTACGAGATGCAGGCGCTGGTCGCCTCGGAGATCGCCAACTTCACCAAGTTCCCGCCGCGCCAGAAGCCGGCGTCGTTCAACCTCGACGCGGTCCTGGCTCAAGCAGCGGTCGCCCACGGCAGCTGAGAGCGGCGGAGGCGAGTCGCCCATGCGTGGGAGCATCCCGCGCATGGGCCTCGTCTGGGAATAGCCGATCGGTGAAATGGCAGACGACCTCCACCCGGCGGCAACTGTCGCGTCGCAGGTGAGCGCCTTCTACGAGGCGCACCCGTACCCGCCCCCCGTGGACGATCTCGCGGGCTATCGCGAACGCTGGAACGAGCGGCGCCGGCGCGCGGACTCCCACCTGTTCTGGCCGGGCGAGCCCTACCGCGACGACCGCAGCATCCTGGTGGCCGGCTGCGGCACCACGCAGGCGGCCAGGTACGCGCTACGCTGGCCCCGCGCCAAAGTGATCGGCATCGACGTCAGCGCTTCCAGCATCGCGTTCACCCAAAAGCTGAAGCGCAGATACGGGCTGGAGAACCTGCAGGTCCGCCAACTGGCGGTGGAGCGCGCCGCCGAGCTCGGCGAGGGCTTCGATCATGTGGTCTGCACCGGCGTGCTGCATCACCTGGCGGATCCCGACGCCGGCCTTCGCGGCCTGCGCGAGGTGCTGGCGCCAACCGGCGCGCTGCATCTGATGGTCTACGCGCCCTATGGCCGCGCCGGTGTCTACCTGCTGCAAGACTATTGCCGTCGCCTCGGCATTCGCCCGACGGCGGCGGAGATCGCCGACCTCGTCGCCAGCCTGGCGTCCTTGCCGCCGGACCATCCCCTCGCGCCGCTGCTGCGAAGCTCGCCCGACTTTCGCGATCCGGCCGGCTTGGCCGATGCGCTGCTGCATCCGCAGGATCGCGCCTACTCGGTTCCGCAATTGCTCCAGTTCCTGGATGACGGCGGCTTGAGCTTCGGGCGCTGGTTGCGCCAGGCGCAGTACCTTCCGCAGTGCGGCGCGCTCGCGGTCTCGCCGCACCACCGGCTGCTGGATCAGCGGCCGCCCGCAGAGCAATACGCCGCCGTCGAGCTCTTTCGCGGGACCATGGCGCGCCACAGCCTGGTCGCCCGGCGAAGCGACCACGCGGCGTCAGGCCCGGACTTCGAGGGCGACGCCTGGCTGGGTTACGTCCCGGTGCGGATGCCGGACACGATCTCGGTTCGCGACCGGCTGCCACCCGGCGCCGCGGCCGTGCTGATCAACCGCGCCCATACCTACACCGACCTCTACCTGCCCATCGATGCGGAGCAGGACGCATGGCTGGCCGCCGTCGACGGCAAGCGCACGATCGGTGGGCTGATCAGCGGACAGATGGGGAGCCGCTTCGCGGCGCGCGACTTCTTCCAACAGCTCTGGCGCTACGACCAGGTCGTCTTCGACCAAGCGAGGCCCTGACGGCCACGTGGCTGGTCCCCCCCGCGCCTCGCGGTGAGGGCGCCGCTGCCGACATCGGCGACGCGTCAGCCGGCCGTCTCAAGCGCCTCGCAAGCGAGGCCTGGGGTGGGCGCCCGATGGCCGCCCCGACGGCGACCTGAAACCTTCGCCAGGATCATGCAGCCGCCGCGAGAGGTCGACCGATGGAAGCGCGCATCTTGTTCGCGGCGGCGACGGTCGCCGCCGTCATCGCCGCACCGGCCTCCCATGCGGCGACGCCGCCGTCCGCTTCCCAGGCCGACATCGTGTCCGTCACCGGCGCCGAAGACAACGCGGCGCCCGCGACGGCGCAGACCTCGGTCGCCAGATCGAGCGACGACGAAGGCGGCGGCGGCGCGGCGCCGACCGGGCTCGGTGGCCTCAGCGCGCCGAACAACCCGACCAACCTCTTCTCGACTCGCGAGGGCTTCAATGCCGACGGCAAGCCCACGCCAGCCTTCGAGGCGGCGCTCTGGCTCTACCTGCCGGCGGTGAACGCCACGGTCGGCCTGGGTCGGCCGCCGGGCATCGACATCAGCGTCAACCGGCCGCGGCCCACCCTCGCCGACGTCGTCAACAGTCTCAGCTTCGCCTTCGACTGCGACTGCACCGTCCGCTATGGCGACTTCGTCGGGGAGGTGTCGTTTCTCTACGTCGCCACCAAGCAGAAGACGACCTTCCCGCCGACCCCGCCTCTGCTGCCGCAAGCGGTGCTCAACTCCAAGGTCGACGTGATCTACGTCTCGCCGGGCATCGGCTACCGGCTGCTGCGGACCAACAACCTCTCGATCGATGCGCGGGCCGGCTTCACCTACGCGGCGCTCGACACCGACGCCGAGTTCGCAGCGGGACGGTTCGCAGCGTCGAGGTCGTTCACCCCGAGCTTCACCCAGGCCTGGCTCGGCGAGCGGATCGACTACTATCCGAGCCCGCGCTGGCGCATCGAGAGCACCGCGGCGATCACCGCCGTCGGCGAGGCCAAAAACGGCTGGAACGCCAAGTTCGCGGTGAGCTACCTGATCAACAAGTGGGTCGACGTCACGCTGGGCTACATGGGCTCGCAGCTGAACCACGATGTGCCGCCGGCCCGCGACGGCTCCGACCGCAGCGCCAGCATCCTGCTCTACGGCCCGATGGCGGCGCTGGGCGTGCGCTTCTAGTCCCCACCACTTGGAGGCCGGCATGACGGCGCCGCAGTCGGACCCCTTGGCGAGCGCGTCGACGCAGCTCGCCGCCGACCGCACCGCGATGGCGATGGAGCGGACCATCATGGCGGAGGATCGCACCCTGATGGCGATCTTGCGCACGTCGCTCTCGCTCATCAGCTTCGGCTTCACGATCTACCAGTTCCTCGGCAAGCTTGCGCTGTCCGGAACCCACAACGCGGTGACCCGCGCGTCGGCCCGTAACTTCGGCGCGACGCTGATCATTGGCGGCATCATCCTCTTGGTCGGCGGCCTCTACGCGCACTTCCGCGGGCTGATCTCGCTCCGCGCGCGGCGCAGCCGGCTCTTCGACGAGGGCCTGTTGCGGACCGCGCCTTTCTATCGACCCACGGCGACAGGGATCGTCTGCTTCGTGCTGTTGGTCCTCGGTGTCATCGCCGTCAGCGACATGCTGCTGCGCACCGGCCCGCTGCAATAGGCGGCGCCGCGATCCATGCGGCGCCTCCGGGATTACGCCGGTCGGGGAGGGCGCGTTCCGCGTGCCGATGCTGGTGCGCGGCGACATCCTGGGCGTTTCCCAGGGCGCGCCACGGCGGCGGCGCGCCACCGCGCGACGGGGCAAATCTCCGGCCGCGCCCAGGGTTTGCGCTGATCACCCCCCTTCCAGAGGCAACCTAGCGTGGCCGCGGCCGGTGTTCGCCGCCGGCGCTTCGGAGGCGCCCGATGACCACCGCACCGCAGGCCGCCCACTTCGACGTTGCGCCCACCGCCAGCAACCACTTCGCGTGGATCAATACGATGCTGTCGCTGCAGCGGACGCTGATGGCGGCCACGCGCACGGCGGTGTCGCTGATCGGCTTCGGCTTCACGGTGGCGCAGTTCTTCCAGCGCCTTCGCGACAGCTCGCCGGCCGGGGTGCGAGCGATGCGGGCGGCGGGCCCGCGCGATTTCGGCCTGGCGCTGATCGGCGCCGGCGTCCTCTCGCTGGCGCTCTTCACCTGGCAGTACCACGTCGCCGTCAGGCAACTGCGATCCGGCGTCTACGCGCCGCTCGCCGGCCCCCGCGAACGGATCATGCTCGCGCCGGTCTACATCGTGGCGGTGGCGGTGATCCTGATCGGCCTGGCGGCGTTCGCCGTGATCTACGCGCGACTGTAGTCCGATGCGGCGCGCAATCGGCGTCGTGGTGACCGCGCTCCTGGCGCTGACCGCCGCGCCGGCGTGGGCGCAGCAGAGCGATGCGCAGGTCGCCCAGAACCTGGAGAACCCGGTCTACTCGCCAGGAGCGCGGTCACCACGACGACTGGATCAAGCGCCAGTGGACCAACCCGATCAACCTCGGCGTCTCCCGGGTGATCCGCCTCAGCCCCGGCCGCCGCATCTCGCTGGCGCTGGCCGGCAAGGTCTACGCCGACCGCGGCGACAGCCCCAGCGCCGGCCTGCGCTTCACGGCGACCTACGTGCTGCCGCGGTAGGCGGCGACAGCAGCTTCTCGACGCTTGCTTCGATGAAATCGCGCCAGGCGGCGTCGCCCACCAGCTGCGGCGTCAGCGTCTCGGCGTGCATCAGGCCCATGATCAGCGTCATGATCGCCGCGGCCGTCAGTTGCGGATCGATACTGGCGTCGATCTCGCCGCGCGATTGCGCCCCAGCGATCTGCACGGCCATCCCGGCGATATCGCCGTCGAGCGAGCTGCGCAACAGCCGCCGCACCTGGGCGTCCTGCGCCGCGGCGTAGTGGATCTCGACCGCCAGCTGGCGCACGCGCTTCAGGCGCCGCGTCGTGTAGGCCGCCACGATCCGTCCCAGCGCCGCGGGACCGGCCAGCCCCTCGCCCTCCGGCACGGTCGGCGCGGCCTCCACCGCGCGCCGCACGATCGAGAAGAACAGCTGCTCCTTGCTCTGGAAGTGCTTGTAGATCGCGCCGGCGGTGATGCCAGCGGCGGCGGCGATGGCCGGCATCGAGACGCCGGAAAAGCCGCGCTCGGCGAACAGCCGTTCGGCCGAGGCGAGGATGCGCACGCGGGTCGCCGCGCCGCCCGAGGTCCGCCGCGGGGCGCGCGCCTTGGCCGCCGGCGGCGATCCGGCGCGTTCCGAATTGTCGTTTCCGTACGGCATCTTATCGCCACTATGGCAGCGCCAACGCGCTTTTCAAGTGAATGCGCATTTACTCCTTGGATACGCTCAGGTAAATGATCATTCACTCGATGGGCGGAGCCACAGGATGGATCGGACCTACGTGGTCACCGGATCGGCGTCGGGGATCGGCGCGGCGACCGCGCAGTGGCTGGCCAGGGCCGGCGCTCGCGTCATCGGCTGCGATCTGCACGACGCCGACGTGATCGCCGACCTGGCGACCGAGGCGGGCCGCGCGGCGCTCGCCGACGGCGTGGCGCGGGTTTCCGGCGGGCGCGTCGACGGCGTGATCGCCAACGCCGGCGGCGGCCCGCCCGAGACCATGCTGCAGCTGAACTTCTTCGGCGCGGTCGCCACGCTGCAGCGGCTGCGCCCGCTGCTGGCGAAAAGCGACGCGCCGCGCGCCGTCGCGGTCTCGTCGATCGGCTCGATGCGCGAGGACACCGCCGGCCTGATCGAAGCCTGCCTCGCGATGGACGAGGAAGCTGCGGTGGCGGGCGCCTGGCGGGCCTACGAGGCCGGCGCGCTCGGCCGGGGCGCCGACGACGGCATGCCGGACGCCGCTCGAGTCCCGCTGGCGCTCTACGGCGCCGCCAAGGCCGCGCTGCAGCGCTGGTGCCGCAAGACCGCGCCGACCCCCGAATGGGCCGGCGCCGGGATCACGCTGAACGTCGTGGCGCTCGGCTTCTACGACACGCCGGGCGCCGCCTATCTGCTCGGCGATCCGGAGCGCCGCGCAGCGATGGCCGAGCTCTCGCCGCTCGCCGGCAGCTTTCCCGGCCGTCCCGAGGCGGCCGCCGCCCTGCTCGCCTGGCTGGCGGGCCCCGACAACACCCAGATGACCGGCCAGATCCTGTTCGCCGACGGCGGATTCGAATGCCGGGTGCGCGAGGAGAAGGACTGATGGCCATGACCGCTGCCCCCGAGCCCGCCCACCCGCGCTTCGCCGGCGCCTTGACCTGGGCGCAGACCAACGCCCCCAAGGCCGCCGTGGAAGTCGGGGTCAACTTCGCCCTGCCCTTCCTCGTCTACAGCGCCGCCCACGCCCAGCTCGGCGACGTCGGCGCGTTGATGGCGTCCTCCGCGCCGCCGCTCATCTGGAGCATCGCCGAGTTCGCCCGCCGCCGCCGGATCGACGCGCTCTCGCTGTTGGTGCTGGCCGGCATCGTGCTCTCGCTCGTCGCCTTCTTCGGCGGCGGCGGGGTGCGCTTCCTGCAGCTGCGCGAGCGGCTGGTCACCGCGGCGATCGGGTGCGTGTTCCTGGTCTCGGCGGCGATCGGCAAGCCGCTGATCTACCAGCTCTCGCGCGCCCGGCTCGCCCGGCGCGGCGCCGCCCACGAGACCGCCGCCTTCGAGAAGGTGCAGGGCGACCCGCGCTTCCGGCGCGCGATGATGGTGATGACGCTGGCCTGGGGCTTCGCGCTGGTCGGCGAGTCCGTCCTCGCCGCCGTGCTGGTCTTCACCCTGTCGATCAAGCAGTACATGGTCGTCAGCGCAGTGGTCGGCTATTCGGCGCTGGGCGGCATGACCGCCTGGACCTTCTGGTACGCCAGGCGCCGCATCACCGCCCTGTTCCGCGAGGCCGGCGCCGCCGCCGGCCCCAGCCCGGCTGGAAACCTTTCGCAATCGTAACGCGGACGGCATCCCGGTGGCCCGACGTTGGCGGACGATCCTGCCAACCGGACCCCGGCTTCGACAGGGCGCTGACGATCGTCCCGGCGTCTGGCGGCCACGCCCCGGGATCGCCTGATCACAGACACGTCAGCCTGCGAAACTGTCACAGGACGGGCGCACTGGCGCCAACTTGGCGCGCTAGGAGTTTAAGGGACGCGGGCGTCGAGGAGGGGTGGGCGAAATGTTGGGCGGGAAGGCGTGCAGGACAGCTTCATGACCCACAGACTTGGCGTATTCGCCACCGCGGCCGGCTGGGTGCTGGCCGATGACGATCGGCTCGAGACGTTCGAGACCCGCGACCGCGCGGTCGAGGCGGCGCTGAGACTGGCGCACATCGCGCGCTGGCGCGGCGCCGAGGTCGAGGTCGTCGCCCAGCACCACCCGGGCGGCCCGCTCAACCTGGTCGAACAGCCGCCGGCCTAGCCGCTACAGCTTCGCCGCGCGCAGGCGCAGTGCGTTGGTGATGACGCTCACCGACGACAGCGCCATGGCCGCGGCGCCGATCTGCGGCGAGAGCAGCAGGTGGAAGGCGGGATAGAGCACGCCGGCGGCGATCGGCACGCCCGCCGCGTTGTAGACGAAGGCGAAGATCAGGTTCTGCCGGATGTTGCGCATCACCGAGCGCGAGAGGCGCCGCGCCTTCACGATGCCCTGCAGATCGCCCTTCAGCAGGGTGACGCCGGCGCTTTCGATCGCCACGTCCGCGCCGGCCCCCATCGCGACGCCGACGTCTGCGGCCGCCAGCGCCGGCGCGTCGTTGACGCCATCGCCGGCCATGGCGACCACGCGGCCCTCGCCGCGCAGCTTCTGGACCACCTTGGCCTTGTCCTGCGGCAGCACCTCGGCTTCAACCTCGTCGATGCCGAGGCGCGAAGCGACCGCCAGCGCCGTCGTGCGGTTGTCGCCCGTCATCATGACGAGGCGCACGCCGTCGGCCTTCAGCGCCCGCACCGCGCCCGGGGTGGTCGCCTTGATCGGGTCCGCGATGCCGAAGACGCCCGCGAGCGCGCCGTCGACGGCCGCGTAGACCGCCGTCGCGCCGTCCCGGCGAAGCACTTCGGCCTCCGCCGCGAGCCGGTCGGTCGCAACGCCCGCTTCCGCCATGATCGGCGCGCCGCCGAGCACGACGCGCCGCCCGTCGACGACGCCGGTGACGCCCTTGCCGACCGGCGAGTCGAAATCCTCGGCTTCTGACAGCGCGACGCCTCGGTCCTTGGCTGCGCGCAGGATGGCGTCGGCCAGCGGGTGCTCGCTGCCGCGTTCGAGGCTGGCGGCGAGCCGCAGCAACTCGGTCTCGTCGTGGCCGCTGGCGGGCTTGATGACGGTGACGGCCGGGCGACCCTCGGTGAGGGTGCCGGTCTTGTCGAACACCAGCGTGTCGACCTTCTCGAAGCGCTCCAGCGCCTCGGCGTTCCTGATCAGCACCCCGGCCTGGGCGCCTCGCCCGACGCCGACCATGATCGACATCGGGGTCGCGAGGCCCAAGGCGCAGGGGCAAGCGATGATCAGCACCGAGACCGCGGCCAGCAGCGCGTAGGCGAAACGCGGCTCGGGGCCGATCGTCGCCCAGACGATCGCCGCGAGCACCGCGACACCGATCACGGCCGGCACGAACCAGCCGGACACGATGTCCGCCATCCGCTGGATCGGCGCGCGGCTGCGCTGGGCGTCGGCCACCATCTGTACGATGCGCGAGAGCAGCGTATCGGCGCCCACCTTGTCGGCGCGCATGACGAACGAGCCGGTCTTGTTGATGGAGCCGCCGATGACCTTGGCCCCGGGCTCCTTGGTGACGGGCATGGACTCGCCCGTGACGAGCGCCTCGTCGATCGAGACGCGGCCTTCCAGCACCTCGCCATCCACCGGAACCTTCTCGCCGGGCCTCACCCTGAGGCGGTCGCCGACATGGATCTGGTCGAGCGTCACCTCCTCGTCGGTCCCGTCGGCGCGCAGCCTTCGGGCCGTCTTGGGCGCGAGGTTGAGCAGCGCCTTGATCGCGCCGGAGGTCCGCTCGCGCGCCCTCAGCTCCAGCACCTGGCCCAGCAGAACGAGGACGGTGATGACCGCGGCCGCCTCGAAGTAGACGGGAACGGCGCCCTCCGCATCGCGGAAGGCCGGCGGGAACAGGCCCGGCGCGAGCACCGCGAAGAGGCTGTAGACCCAGGCGACCCCGACGCCCATCGCGATCAGGGTGAACATGTTGAGCCGCCGCGAGATCAGCGACGCCCAGCCGCGCTCGAAGAACGGCCAGCCCGCCCAGACCACGACCGGCGTCGCCAGCGCCAGCTGTATCCAGTTGCTCGCCGCGTGCGGCACGACCCTCATCAGGAGGCCGAGGTGCCCGCCCATTTCCAGGACGAAGACGGGAACGGTCAGCGCCAGCCCGATCCAGAAGCGTCGCGTCATGTCCGCAAGCTCGGGACTTGGCCCCTCGTCGGCGGAGACGGTCGCCGGCTCCAGCGCCATGCCGCAGATCGGACAGGCGCCAGGACCGATCTGGCGCACCTCAGGGTGCATCGGGCAGGTGTAGATCGTGCCCGGCGGCGCAGACGTGGCTTCGTGCGGCGACAGATAGCGCTGCGGATCGGCGACGAACTTGGCGCGGCAGCCAGCGCCGCAGAAGTGGTAGGTCGCGCCGGCGTGCTCGGCGTGGTGCGCGGTCTTTGCGGGATCGACGCTCATCCCGCACACGGGATCCTTGGCCGCATCCTTCGCCGGCTCGTCGGCCGCCGCGTGGATTTCTGACACGTTGCACTCCATACCCTGGGCGGGTATGTACATATACCCTGGCATGGTATGTTCAAGCGCGATCGGAGACCGCCCATGCAACGCGACGACAAGCCCCGGCTGCTGAACCGCCTGAAGCGCATCGAGGGCCAGGTGCGCGGGGTGGCGCGGATGGTCGAGGACGACCGCTACTGCATCGACGTGATGACGCAGCTGCGCGCGGTGCGCGCCGCGCTCAGCCGCGTCGAGAGCGAGCTGCTCAAGGGCCACCTCGACCACTGCATCGAGAGCGCCATCGTCAGCGGCGACGCCGGCGAGCAGCGCAAGAAGGCCGCCGAGCTGATCGAGCTCCTCGACCGCAGCGCCCACTGAGCGGGTCGGAGTATCGCCATGCGTTCGAGTGTTGCAGCCCTGTCCCTCGCCGCCGCCTGCGCCGCCGCCATCGCGACTTCCGGCGTCCGCGCGCAGGACATGCCGGGGATGCCGGGCATGGCCGCCGCGCCGCCCGCCCAGCCGCCAACGCCCGCCCCGACCGCTCGTCCGCCGCCAGCGGACAGCATGGCCGGCATGGACATGGGCGGCATGACGATGATGGCCGGCCAGCTCGGCGACTACTCGATGATGCGCGACGCGTCCGGCACGTCCTGGCAGCCGGACTCCACGCCAATGGACGGGTTCTCGTGGGCCTCAGGCGGCTGGACCGGCATGCTCCACGGCTACGCCAACCTGGTCTACGACCACCAGGGTGGCCCGCGCGGCGACACCCAGACCTTCGTCGAGGGCATGCTGATGGCCATGGCCCAGCGCCCTGTAGGGCCAGGCGTGCTCACCCTGCGCTCGATGCTGTCGCCCGACCCGGCGATGGGACCGGCCGGCTACCCGCTGCTGCTGCAGACCGGCGAGACCGCCGACGGCGTCCATCCGCTGGTCGATCGCCAACACCCGCACGACCTCTTCATGGAGCTGGCCGGCGTCTACCAGCTGCCGGTGGGCCACGGCGCCTCGGCGTTCCTCTACGTCGGCTATCCCGGCGAGCCCGCGCTCGGGCCGCCCACCTTCATGCACCGCTACTCGGGCATGGACGATCCGGCCGCGCCGATCACCCACCACTGGCTGGATTCGACCCACATCTCCTTCGGGGTGGTGACCGCCGGCGTCGTCGAGGGCCCGTTCCAGCTCGAGGGCTCGGTCTTCAACGGCCGCGAGCCCGACCAGCACCGCTGGGATTTCGATCGGCCGCGCCTGGACTCCTATTCCGGCCGCGTCAGCTTCAATCCGACGCCCGACTGGGCCTTCCAGGTCAGCTACGGCTTCATCAAGAGCCCCGAGCAGCTGACGCCCGACGTCGACCAGCGTCGCGTCACCGCCTCGGCGATCTACAATCGCAAGCTCGCCCACGGGAACTGGCAGACAACGCTGGCGTGGGGCCGGAACTACGACCACCCCGGCCATACGCTCGACGGTTTCCTGCTGGAGTCGGCGCTGAATCTCGGACGTCACACGATCTTCGGCCGCGCCGAGAACGTGCAGAAGGACGAGCTCTTCCAGCCGCCCAGCCCACTCACCGGCGAGGTGTTCCGCGTCTCGGCGCTGTCGCTGGGCTACGTCTACGACCTGCCCGTCGCCAGGCATCTCGCGCTAGGGCTCGGCGTCTCGGGCACGCTCAACCTCGTCCCGTCCACGATCAAGCTCGCCTATGGCGACGATCCCACCGGCGTGATGCCGTTCCTGCGCCTCAAGATCCGATAGGAGCCTATCGTGCACCGACTCTCCGCCATTCTTC
>Ga0134126_10004077_pt1 | contig 18276 bp, 9 predicted proteins | sample KB31752_FD_96881 | JGI IMG/M metagenome (GOLD analysis project Ga0134126, IMG submission 96881) | Terrestrial soil microbial communities with excess Nitrogen fertilizer from Kellogg Biological Station, Michigan, USA - KB3-175-2 | ecosystem: Environmental > Terrestrial > Soil > Unclassified ...
CGCTCGCGGTCCTCGCCTTCTCGGGGCCGGCCTGCTATCGGCGAGGCCGGGTTCCGCGCAACGAGAGGCCGTCTTTCATGCTGGATTTCTCCTCGAGCGGCGTCAGACCGCGCGAGCCAATGGTTTTCATCCCCGTTCCGGTGCTGGCGCTGGTGGCGGTTCTCTTGGCCATCCACGCCGCGTTGAGCTGGTCCTCCGAGTTGACGCGGGATATCGTCTATCTCGACTACGGCTTCATTCCCGGCCGGGTCACGATATCGCTTTGGCCAGATCGGTTGGCGCAACTCCTGGCCGGCGCCAATGTCGATCCGCATACGCTCGACGTCGCCCGCATGTGGCGCGCCACCACCTATTCGCACCCGGGCCTGAAGCCGTGGACCTTCCTCACCTACGCGCTGCTGCATGGCTCCTGGACCCATGTCGGGCTCAATTGCATTTGGATCGTCGCCTTCGGGCCGCCGCTCGCGCGGCGCTTCGGGGCGACGCGCTTCTTCCTGTTCTTCGCGGTGACGGCGATCTGCGGCTCGCTGTTGCACTGGCTGACGGATTGGATGGATTTCATGCCGCTGATCGGCGCTTCGGCCGGGGCTTCGGGGTTCATGGCCGGCGCGGCGCGCTTCATGTTCCAGCCCGGCGCGCCGCTCGGCCCCGGGGGCGCATCGCGCCCGCCGGTGCGCGCGGCGCGGCTCTCCGAGGTGCTGACCGATCGCCGCGCGCTGATCTTCATCGGCATCTGGCTGGCGACCAACATCGTCTTCGGCGCCGGCGCGCGCACCCTGGGCGCCTCGGACGCGCCGGTCGCCTGGATCGCCCATATCGGCGGCTTCGTCGGCGGCCTGGTGCTGTTTCCGCTATTCGACGGAGCGATCGCGTGGCCGTGGCGGCGTTGAATCGCAGGCAAAAGGGAGATCGGCGATGACCGTTGAGACGACGCAGCGCCCCTGCCTCGGCGTGCTGCTGGCGGCGGGCGAAGGCACGCGGATGAAATCGAGCCTGCCGAAGCCGCTGCACGAGGTCGCCGGCCGCGCCATGCTCGCGCATGGGCTGGCGGCGCTCGCCGAGGCGGGCTGCGGCCGCATCGCGGTGGTGGTCGGCCCCGGCCCCGGCGGCGAGGCGCTCGCCAAAGCGGCGCTGGCGCTGATTCCGGCCGCCGGGATTTTCGTGCAAAGCGAGCGGCGCGGCACCGCCCACGCCGTGCTCGCCGCGCGCGCCGCATTGGCGGCGGCGCCAGACGACGTCATCGTGCATTACGCCGACACGCCGCTGTTGAGCGCTGCGACGCTGCGCCGCCTGCGCGCCGGCCTTGGCGACCGCGTCGCCGTCTCGGCGCTCGGCTTCGAGGCCGCCGACCCCACGGGCTACGGGCGTTTCATCGAGCGCGACGGCCGCCTCGTCGCCATCCGCGAGCAGAAGGACGCCAGCGCAGCGGAGCGCGCGATCCGCCGCTGCAACGCCGGCACGCTGGCGCTCGCCGGCGCCTACGCGCTGGCGCTGCTCGATGCGGTCGGCGACGACAACGCCGCGCGCGAGTTCTACCTCACCGACGTCGTTGAGATCGCCGGCCGGCAAGGGCTGGCGGCGATCGCTCATATCGCGGCGGAAGTCGAGGTGATGGGCGTCAACGACCGCGTGCAACTCGCCGCCGCCGAAGCCGCCATGCAGCGCATGCTACGCGAGCGGGCGATGCGCGCCGGCGCGACGCTGATCGCACCCGACACGGTGTTCTTGAACTACGACACCGCACTCGGGCGCGATGTCATCGTCGAGCCGCACGTCGTCTTCGGCCGTGGCGTCAGCGTCGGCGATGGCGTCGTCATCCGCGCCTTCTCGCATCTCGAAGGCGCGCGCGTGGCCAGCAGCGCCTTGATCGGGCCGTTCACGCGGCTGCGGCCGGGGGCCGAGATCGAGGGCAAGGCGCACATCGGCAATTTCGTCGAGATCAAGGCGGCGCGCGTCGAGGCGGGGGCCAAGGTCAACCATCTCAGCTATATCGGCGATGCGCGCGTCGGCGCCGGGGCCAACATCGGCGCCGGAACGATCACCTGCAATTACGACGGTTTCGCCAAGCATCGCACGGACATCGGCGCCGGCGCCTTCATCGGCTCGAACACGGCGCTGGTCGCCCCGGTGGCGATCGGCGACGGCGCCATCGTCGGCGCGGGGTCGGTGGTGACGAAGGACGTTGCAGCCGACGCGCTGGCGCTGGCGCGTGGCCAGCAGGCCGAAAAGCCCAACTGGGCAAGAACCTTCCGCGAGGCGCACAAGAAGGGCTGACCCGCGATGCGCTGGCTCGAACATCGCGTCCCGCCGCCGCTAGTGGCGCTACTGATCGCGATTGCGATGGGAGCGGCGGCGTTCGTCGTCGCGCCGCTGGCGGCGCCGCGCGTCTGGCGCATCGGCGTCGCGGCGTTGCTGGTGGCGGCCGGGCTCGCCTGCGCCGTCGCCGGCGTGCTGGCCTTCCGTCGCGCTGGGGCCAACCTCGACCCGCATCGCATCGACAACGGCGAGGTTTTGGTGACTGAGGGCGCCTTTCGCTACACGCGCAACCCGATGTATCTGGGGATTGCGCTGGTGTTGCTCGGCTACGCTGTTTATCTGATTCGGTCGGTTGATTTTCTCGGACCTCTGGCCTTCGTCGCCTATATCACACGCTTCCAGATCCTGCCTGAGGAGCGCGCAATGGCGCGCAAATTCGGCGCGCGCTACGCGGCTTACGCGCGCGCTGTGCGACGTTGGATCTGACGCGCGGCGCGCGGTCCAACCAGCGCCCGGCCTGTCAAGGCGCCGGCGACGCGGGGCCGCGAAAAAAAATATCGCCGCGGGGGATTGCGGGGATAAGTCGCGCTGGGCTCGCCAAGCTTAACGGTTTGTGAGAGAACGGCGCCTCGCCGGGGCGGGTTGGCGCCTCCCGGCGCTTCCGTTGCTTAAGGCGTGCAGACCGGCGTTGGCCCCAACGAATCCGAACTAGAGATCATGGCGACTGTAGAGCCTTTCCCCAACCGATTGCCGGCCCGCGCGGAGCCCGCGCCGCGCGCCGCGCCCGCCAATCTGGAGGCCGAACAGGCGCTGCTCGGCGCCATCCTCATCAACAACGACGCTTTCGACCGCGTCTCGGATTTCCTGCGGCCCGAGCATTTCGTCGAGGAGATTCACCGCCGCATCTTCGAGATCGCCGCTTCATTGATCCGCGCAGGCAAGCACGCTTCGCCGATCACGCTGAAGACGTTTCTCGGCGAGCACGATCTCGGCGGCGGGCTGACGGTGCAGCAATATCTGGCTCGCCTGGCGCTTGAGGCGACGACGATCATCAACGCCCACGATTTCGGCCGCGCGATTCACGATCTGGCGACGCGGCGCGAACTCATCCACATCGGCGAGGACATCGTCAACGTCGCCTATGATTCGCCGGTCGACGCCAGCCCGCGCGAGCAGATCGAGGAGGCCGAGAAACGCCTCTATCAGATCGCCGACAACGGCAAGTACGGCGGCGGCTTCCAGGCCTTCGCCGACGCCTTGAAAACCGCCGTCGATATGGCGGCGCGCGCCTACGAGCGCGACGGGCACCTGAGCGGCGTCGCCACCGGCATGGTCGATCTCGACCACAAGATGGGCGGCCTGCAAGCCTCCGATCTCATCATCGTCGCCGGCCGCCCTGGCATGGGCAAGACGGCGCTCGCCACCAACATCGCCTTCAACATCGCCAAGGCATGGCGCGGCGAGCCGCGCCCCGATGGCTCGATGCAGACCATCGACGGCGGCATCGTCGGCTTCTTCTCGCTGGAAATGTCGGCCGAACAGCTCGCCACCCGCATCATCGCCGAACAATCTGGCGTCGCCTCTTATAAGATCCGCCGCGGCGACATCACGGAAGATGACTTTCATCGCATCTCGCAAGCGATGATGGAGATGCAGCGCATCCCGTTCTACATCGACCAGACCGGCGGCATCTCGATCGCCCAACTCGTGGCGCGCGCGCGCCGCCTGAAGCGCCAGCGTGGGCTCGATCTGCTGGTCGTCGATTATCTGCAACTGCTCTCCGGCGCCAAATCGCGCGGCGACAGCCGCGTGCAGGAAATCACCGAGATCACCACCAGCCTGAAGGCGCTGGCCAAGGAGCTTAATGTGCCGATCCTCGGCCTGTCGCAGCTTTCCCGCGCGGTCGAGCAGCGCGACGACAAGCGCCCGCAACTCTCGGATCTGCGCGAATCCGGCTCGATCGAGCAGGACGCCGACGTCGTGATGTTTGTCTATCGCGAGGAATATTATCTGAAGAACAAGGAACCGCGCCCCGGCACCGAGGAGCACGCGACTTGGATGACAGAGATGGAGCGCGCGCACGGCCGCGCCGAGGTCATCCTCGGCAAGCAGCGCCACGGGCCGACGGGCATGGTCGAACTCGCCTTCGAGGCCGAGTTGACCCGCTTCGGCAATCTCGCCCACGCCGACAATCTGCCGGAAATGCACTGAGCGGCCTCATTCGATGCGCACGAAGGCCGAATCGGTGGCGCCCTTGGCGTCAATCACGGTGACGCGGGCAAAGCCCGCGCCGTCCGGTTTCCACGACGATTGACGGCGGAAATCGCGCTCCGCGACGGGCGCGCCGTTGACGAACCAGGCGAGCGGCAATTGGCCGCCGAGCGCCTTCAGGCTCAGCGCCTGCGCGCCGCTGGAGAGATCGACCTCGGCCCCGTTCGGCGGGAAGGCAATCTTCAATTCCGCTCGCTCGGTCGCCGCGATCGTCTTCGGCGCGTCGTGGCGCAGGTGGCGCAGCGGCGGCGGCAGCTCCGCCGAGCGCGCAACACGCAACACGCCGCGCGGCGGCGGGCTGTGCTCGATTGAGCGCCCGAGACGCGCGAAGGCGTCAAACAGGATCGGCGCCGCGGCCTCGCGGCCAATCAAGCCCGGCGTCGGGCCATTGTCGGGCCGGCCGATCCATACCGCTATGGTTGTCCGTTTGTCGAAGCCGATCGCCAGCGCGTCGCGAAAGCCGTAAGAAGTGCCGGTCTTGAAGGCGATGCGGCCAGACAGCGCGTTCGGCGGCGGCGGCGATCCGCGCAGGATGTCTTCGATATAATAGGCCGCGACCGCGTCGGTGACGCGCCGCGCCGGCGTCAGCGCCGGCGCGCCGTCCAGGCGTTCGTAGATCGCCGGCGCCTCGCCGCCGCGCGCCAGCCCGGCATAGAGCCGCGCCATATCAACCAGCGAAACGCCGAGCCCGCCGAGCCCGATGGCGAGGCCGATCGGCGTATCCTTGGGCAGCGCGATATCGGCGCCGGCGCCATGCAGGCGCGCCAGAAACTGGCTCGGCCCGACATCGGCGAGCAGTTCGATTGCCGGCAAATTGAGTGATTGCTGCAAGGCGCGGCGCGCGGTCACCGCGCCCTGGTAGCCGAGATCGAAGTTCTTCGGCGCGTAGGCGCCGTAGCGCGCGGCGCGATCGAACAGGATGGTGTCGGGATGCGCGAGTCCCTGCTCAAAGGCCATCGCATAGATGAAGGGCTTCAACGCCGAGCCCGGCGAGCGCGGTTTGATCGACATGTCGATGGCGCCGTCGCGCGTCGCGTCGTCGTAATTGGCGGCGCCGACGCGGGCGCGGATCTGTCCGCTAGCGTTGTCGAGCGCGACAATGGCGACCGAGAGCTTCGGCCCCAGCCGCTCGGCGTGCTCCTTGGCTAGCGCTTCGAGCTTGCGTTGCAGGCGCGCGTCAATCGACAATCTTATCCGTTTGGACCTCGGGTCGGCGGCGACCGCCTCCTCGGCCGCGTGCGCCGCCAAATGCGGGAATGGGCGGCGCACGCTGGGGATCGGCTCGGCATTGGCGATCTCGGCCTCGTGCGCATCGATGATTCCGCGCGCCAGCGCCCGCCCCAGCACATGGGCGCGCGCCGCCCGCGCCGCGTCGGCATGTTTGTCGGGCCGGCGTGCCTCCGGGGCCTGCGGAAGCGCCACGAGCAGGGCGGCTTCAGCGATCGAAAGCCGGCGCGGCTCCTTGCCGAAATAGGCGAGCGAGGCGGCGCGCACGCCTTCGAGATTGCCGCCAAACGGCGCCAGCATCAGATAACGATCGAGCACGCCGTCCTTGCTGATCTCGCGTTCCATTTGCCACGCGCGCGCCATCTGCCTGAGCTTGGCCGAGAACGAGCGTCGGCGCGGCTCCATCAACCGCGCAACCTGCATGGTGAGCGTCGAAGCGCCGGAGACGATGCGGCCATGCGTCGCCATCTGCGCCGCGGCGCGCAGCATCGCCTCGAAATCGACGCCGTGGTGCTCGCGGAAGCGCACGTCCTCATAAGCGATCAGCATCGCGACATAGCGGGGGTCGACCTGCGTGTGGGTGATGGGCAACCGCCAGCGCCCGCTCGGCATGGTGAACGGGCGCAGCAACCGACCGTCGCGATCCACAACCACCGTCGAGCCGGCGCGCGCGCTCATCAGGTCGAGCGGCCCCAGCGATTGCAGATAGCGTTCGAACGCGAGCGGCAAGACAAGCCATGCCAAGACCGCCAGCCCCGCGAAGGCGCCGGCGATCGCATAGAGCGCGCGCCTCACCTTGCCTTGACCTCGACTTCGCCAAACGCGGTGCGGCCGAAGCGCGACGGCCGATACATATCCTGCGCCGTCGCTGCGGGATAGACGTAGTGGCCCGGCGTCGTCGCGCGCACGATATAGGCGAGCGAGAAGAAGGCGGATTGGCCGACCTCGCGGTCGATGGCGGCGACGAAGCGGTCGTCGCGATATTCGACATGCACGGGCTCGATGTCGCGCTTCAACCAGCCGAACGCCGCGGTGGAGCCGGAATCGAACAGCGCCGGATTGTCGATCTCCAGTCCGGCGGGCAGCGGGTCGACCACCAGCAGCTTGGCGTATTGGGCAGCCGCCTCGGTAATCCTCAGCACGACGACGATACGCTGGTTCTGCGTCAGGCTGTTGATGTCGGCCGGTTTGCCGTCGAGCGTGTAGAACGAGCGCGCGATCTCATAGCCATGCGCGGCGGCGGGCTCGGGCGCGAGCGGCGCGCCGGAAATCGTCGTCACCAGTTTCAGCGGCGTGTCGCCGTTGTTGCCGATGGTTGCGAGTTCCGCGCCGACCGAGAACGCCTGCCAGCGGCGATAAAGCGCGCCGGTGACGGGCTTGCCGTCGATTGTGATCGTGTCCTTCGGTTGGCGCTCGGCCAGCGCCTCGGCCGCCAGCGCCAACCAATTGTTTTCCTGCGTCGAGACATAGTCGGTAGCGTCGCGGGCGGCGTCGAGAACGGCGCTGGCGCGCGCCAGACCGCCCGGCGGGGCGTCGTCCGCGTCAAGGCGGGACTCGGCGAGCAAGGCGAGCACGGCGGCCGCGTCGCGCAATTTCGAGCCATAGTCGGGCCGCGACAGCAGGCTTGCCTGCTGCGTCTCCAGCATCGTCAACGCGGCGTCAAATGCGCGGCCGGCGCGGGCGCGGTCGCCGAGCATCGCCAGCGCCGCGCCAAGCTGCGCGCGCGCCATCGGCGTCTTGAACGTATCGAGCTTGGCGCCGACGAGATAGCGAAGATCGCCAATCACCGGCCGGCCGTTGCGCGCCAGCACGTAGAGCGCATAGGCGACCGCCGCGCCGTCGCCGGGATCGCTGGCGTTGACGGCGGTGTTGCGCAGGTGGTCGAGCGCGTTGTCGAAGCCGAGTTGCGGCACGGCAAAGCCGCGCTCGCGCGCCCTGGTGAGGAAGTCGGCGACGAAGGCATCCAACCAAAGGTCGTCGCCCTCCGTGTCCGCCGACCACAGGCCAAAGGCGCCATTCGTGCTCTGGCGCGTCATTTGTTTGTCGATCGCCGCTTTGATGCGGCCGTCGAGATCAGGATCGATCGCCAGATGTTCGGCGCTGGCGAGCTTGTTGGCGTAAAGCAGCGGCATGGCGCGACTCACCACCTGCTCGGAGCAGCCATAGGGATAGCGTTCGAGCGCCTGCAAAACCGCCGGCGCGTCGATGGCGCCGAAGGGCGAAACGGAGAGCGAAAGCGATCCGGTGCCGGGGACGAAGTCCTTCAGCGAAGTGTCGTCTATCCTGGTTGTTTGACCGGGCGCAAGATCGGTGAAGCTGCGCGCGTAAATGTCGGGCGCGCCCGCGGTGACGCCGAGCGCGAAGCTTTGCGGGGCGGAAAAGCCGGGGCCGGTGACGTCGAGGTCGAGCGCGGCGGTCCCGACGCCATTGGCCTCGATGGGGATCGTCACCTTGGATTTTTGATGCGCGGCGAGCTTGATTGTGCGCGTCAGCGCGTCGGCCGCGGCGGCGACGGGGCCGTGGATGTCGAGCGACAGCCGGTAGTCGCCGGCCTCGCCCTCGACATTATCGATGTCGAACTGCAAGCGCGAGCGATCGCCAATGTTGAGGAAGCGCGGCAGGCTGGCGGTGACGACGACGGGATCGCGCACGATCATATCGGCGGAGGCCGCGCCAACCTTGGCGCCCGTCCAGGCGACGGCGGTGATGCGCACGGCGCCGTTGAACGACGGCAGGTCGAAGGGAATCTCGGCCTTGCCGTCGGCGCCAACCCTGACGACGCCGGAGAACAGCGCCAGCGGCGCCTGCGTCGGCAAGTTGCCTTCGAGCGAGCCGCCGCCGTCGCCGCCGACATGCAGCGCGCCGGCGACGCCCTGCATGCCGTCGATCAGGAAGCCGTAGAGATCGCGGACATCGAGCGCCAGCTTGCGTTGGCCGAAGAAATAGCTGCTCGGGTCTGGCGTCTGATAATGCGTGAGATTCAGAATGCCGATATCGACGGCAGCGACGGTGACGCGCGCCTCCTCGCCGGCGCTGAGGCCGGCGAGCACGATGGGTATGCGCACGCTCTCGCGCGGGCGAGTCTTTGGCGGTGCGTTGATTGAAACGGCGAGCTTGTGCGCGGCCTCGTCGATACTGAACCAGGCGACGCCCATGGCGCGCGCCGGCATGCGCTTCTGTTTGACATCGAGCGGGCGCTGAGTGATCGCCACCGCATAGGCGCCGGCGCCCCAATCGCCGCCGACAGTGAACGGCACGACATTTTCGCCTTCGTGCAGGTCGATGTCGATCATCTGCTCCAGCTTGACGCCGACGAGCGCGATCGTCGCCTTGCCGGCGAAGCGCGAGGTAATGTTGAGCTTTGCGCTCTCGCCCGGGGCGTAATTGTCTTTGTCGAGCGTTACCACGGCGTTGTCGGGCGTATCGGCGCTCGCCGTGCCCGACCAACCGACGTCGAAGGTGAAGCTGGTGATCTCGCCCTCGGCGGATTTGACGTCGAGGCGATGCTGGCCCCAGCCGACGATGGCGGAGAACCTGGCTGGCGCGCCACCGTTGATATCGAACGTCCCGTCCGCCAGCTTGCGCGACGATTTGACCGGCTCGAAGTTCCAGCGCCCGTCGACGTTGAACCACTGATAGTCGTTGCTGAGCTTATAAAGCGACCAAGTGACGCCCTTGCGCGGGAGACTGGCGCCGTCCGGGGCGACGGCGATGGCCTCGAAGCGCGCGCTCTCGCCGCTCGAAAGATCGTCGCCGAAGTCTTTCTTGACGCCGATCATCACCGCCTTCGAGCGCACCGGCAGCGTCAGTGTGCGCTCGACCGTGCGGCCGCCGGATTCCGCGACATCGACGATGACGCGCGCCTCCAGCGGCTTCACGGCGTCGCTCTCCGGCAGCTCGATGGAGAGATCGGCGTGGCCTTTATCGTCGGTTTGCCGTTTCTCGGGGAACTGCACCTCGATGGGATCGAACGTCTCGTCAACCAACCCGGCGACGTAGCCGGGATGGCCGGGAAGCTGCGAGCCATCGACGGCCTTCAGGCGGATCGCGCCGGTGACGTCGAGCCCGGCCGCCGGCGCGCCATAGAGAAAGCGGGTGTCGAGCGAGATCGGGATCGGCTCGCCGGAGACGGCGAAGGCGACGCCGGCTTTTAGTTGATAATCGAGCCGCTCCGGCACGTAATCTTCCAGCAGGAATTGCGCGTGGCCGATCGCCGGCGCCTTGGGGTCGGCATAGGCGTCAATCGACCACGTGCCGGCCATGGCGCCGACAGCGAGCGGCAGGGCGAGCGAGCGGCCGCCGAGGCCCTGGTCGGCAATCGTGGCGCGCTTGTATTCGACACCGTCAGGGCGTTTGACAATCAGCGTCAGCGCCAGACCCGGTTTGGCGGCGCCTTTGGCGTCGCGCAGCAGCGCCGCGACATAGACCGTCTCGCCGGAGCGATAGACGCCGCGCTCGGTGTAGAGGAAGGCGTCGAGCGGCCCCGGCGCGTCGCGGCCGGCGACGCCGCGATCGGTGAGATCGAAGGCGGCTTGCGTCAGATTGAGGAAGCCGTAGTCGTCGGCCAGCGTCGCCACCAACAAAGCCGGCGCGAGGCCGCCGACGCCGCGCGACAGGCCGGGGTCGAAATCGACGCGCCCTTCGGCATCGGTTGTCTTGGTCGCCAGCACTTCATTGTTGCGCGCCAGCAGCCGCAGCGCCACGCCGGCGAGCGGCGCGGCGGTGCTGAGCGAACGCACGATGGCATGCACGCCGTCAGCGCCGGAGAGCGCGGTGAGGCCGAGATCGGAGATCACCATCCATTGCGTGGCGAGCTGATCGACGCTGTCCTCCTCGGCGCCGATGGGCTTTGGCGGCGTCCACGGCTTGGCGGTGACGAGATAGAGCCCAGGCTGCAACTTGCCGATGGCGGCGTTGAGGGGAAAATCGGTGACGACGTCCTTGTTAAGCTCGGAGGCGACGTCCATCGCGCCGCTCCACACCTTGGCGCCGTCCTGCTGCTCGATGGCCGCGGCGCGCGCCGACGAAATCGGCTTCAGGAAATCGTCGCCGGCGATCTCAGCCAGCAGATTGCGGTCGCCGACGCGGTAGACGTCAACCGAGACTTTCGCGGTGTTGACCGTCGTCAGCGGCGCGCCGAGCTGGCCCAGGCGCGGCAGCACGTAGGCGCGGCCGACGAAATGCGCCTCCGGTGAACGGTCCTTGACATAAATCTCGTAGTCGGCGTCCTTCAACAGGCTTTCGCCGACGGTTGACGGCAGGCCCTGGCGCAGCACGACGGCATAGCGTTCGCCATGTTTGAGGCCCTCGACGCAGAGTTGCTGATCCTCGTTGGAGATCGCCGCGTTGGTCGCGCCGGCGACGGCGACATAGGGGCTGAAATCGATCTTGCGCTGCAGCGGATCGGAGAAATTGAAGCAGACGCGGGGATTGGCGGCCTCGTTGTCGACCTTGTAATCGAGGATGCGGAAGCCGTGTTTCTCGCGCAAATCCTCATAAGTGGCGCGCACGTCGGGATCGTCCTTGCGCGCGAGGCTGGCGTGATAGGCGTCAAGCGCGATGCGCCAGGATTCGTTGCGCGCCTCCAGATTGCCGAGCGTCGCCAGCGCTTCGGCCTGCGCTGGCGCGCCCTTGGCGTATTGATAGGCGGCGTAGGCGGCGGTCGTCGCGTGGGTGAGGAGTTCGTAGCGGCCTTCCGCCTTGGCGTCGTCGGCGGCCTGGCCGAGCCTTGCGAGCGCCAGCCACGCCGTCGCGTCCTTCGGCGTGGCGGCAATGGCTCCGGCGATGTCTTGCGCGGCGGTCTTATAATCGGAGGAGGCGGCAGCGGCGGAGGCCGCTTGCAGCAGTTGATCGCCGCTGCGGTCCTTCAGCGCCGCCCCGATGCCGATAGTTTGTTTGCGCAGGGTCTCGGTGAGGCGCACGACGTCGCTGGCGATGTCCTCGCGCGCGAACGGCTTCGGTGCGCTGGCGAAGGCCCTAAGCGAGGCGGCGACAAACAGCAGCGTCAGCGCCAGGCGAAGCATTTTCGTCATGTTTCCCCTCCGGGCGTGCGGGGCTTGCTCTAAATTCGCCGCCGACGCATGAGTCTTGTGTGTGATGTTATCATGCCGCGCTCGGCGCTGGGGAGGCTTGCGTTGCAGAAAATGCAGATGACGCGCATTTTTGTCGCTCTGCTCGCGGCGACGCTGCCGGCGCGCGCGGTCGAAACCAAGCCGCCCGTCGCCGTCGCGACGCCGGCCGGCAAGGCGGCGCAAGCGACGCCGCAGGCGCGCGCCTTCCTGGTGCTTGCCGAGGCCGACCGCAAGGCGGCGCAGGAGGCGCTCGGCTGGCTGGGCTTTTACAATGGCGTCGACGACGGCGCCTTCGGCAAGCGCACCGTCGAGGCCTTGAGCGCCTATCAGCGCAGCCTTGACGGCCAAGGCGATGGGATTATCACCGCCAAGGCGCTGGCGGCGCTGAAGGCTGGCGCGGCCAAAGCGAAAGCCGCTATCGGCTTCCGCCTCATCGACGACGCCGCGACCGGGGTGCGCATCGGCGCGCCGTTGAAGCTGCTGGAGAAGCGCGGCGGCGGGCCGGCAACGGCGTCATTGTTGAGCAAAGACGGGACCGTCGGCCTCTACCTGAAAGAGACCAAGGGCGAACTCGCCGCGCTCTACAAGGCGCTCAGCGTCGATGCCGGCCCCCGCAAGGTGACGTATAAATATCTGAAACCCGGCGCTTTCTTCGTCACCGCCGGCGAGGAGGGCGACGACAAGTTCTATCGCCGCTACGCCGCCAGCGACGACAAATTGCGCGGCTTCGCCTTCGTCTATCCGAAGCGACGGGCGAAGGCGCTCGACCCTGTGGCGCTGGCGATCGCCAACACGTTCGACCCGTTCCCCGCCGCCGCGCCGACGCCCACCCCCACGCCCGAGCCGCCGAGGTTGATGGCGACGGCGCTCGTCGTCGCGCCGGGGGTCGCGGTGACGGCGCTCGATGCAACTGCGTGCAAGGCGCCGAGCATCGCCGGCAAGCCGGCGCGGTGGCTTCCCGGCGCGGGGCCGCTGGCCCGCCTCGGCGGCGATTTCGGCGCCGGGGCGTCGGCGCCGCCGCTGGCGCCGATCGAGGGCGAACTGGTGGCGCTGAGCCTGCGCGGCGGCGCGCCGAGGCCGGTGCTGGCGGTGTCGCTGGCGCGCGCCGCGCCGGGGGCAGGCGGCAAAGTGATCGGGGCCTTCGCGCCTGCCGCTTCGGGTGCGCCGTTGTTTGACCGTCAGGGCCGGCTCGCTGGCTTTGTGGCGCGGGTCGAGGCGTCGCCGCAGCGCGCCGGCGTGGCGCTCGCGGCGCCGCACGCGATTATCCCGGCCGCCGCGCTCGGGGCGCCGGGCGGCGCGGCCAGCGAGGCGACGGCGGCGAGCCTCACGGCGGCGGAGATCGCAAAGCTTAGGCGCCACGCCATCCTTGGCGTATTCTGCGCGCTATGAGCATTGATTCCGACGCGCCACGCATTCTGGTTTTCGATTCCGGGCTCGGCGGGCTCACCGTGTTTGCGCCGATATCAGCCGCGCGGCCGGACGCGGAACTGACTTACGTCGCCGATGACGCGTTCTTTCCCTATGGCGAGCTTTCGGAGGCGGCGCTGGTCGAGCGCGTCGTCTCGCTGATGGGCGAACTGGTGGCGGCCCATGCGCCCGATCTCGTCGTCGTCGCCTGCAATACCGCCTCGACCCTGGTGCTCGGCCCGTTGCGCGCGCGCTTCCCGGATCTGGCGTTCGTCGGCACGGTGCCGGCGATCAAACCGGCGGCGCTCGCCTCGCGCTCGCGGCTGGTCAGCGTGCTGGCGACGCCGGGGACGGTGGCGCGCGATTACACGCGCGGGCTGATTCGGGAATTTGCCGGCGATTGCGAGGTGACGCTGGTCGGCTCGCGCCGCCTCGCCGGGCTCGCCGAGCGGGCGTTGCGCTGCGAAACGGTGACGGACGCTGAGATCGCCGCCGAGATCGCGCCGGGCTATGTCGAGCGCGACGGCCGGCGCACCGACGAGATCGTGCTTGCCTGCACGCATTTCCCGCTGCTCGCCGAGCGCATCCGCGCCGTCGCGCCATGGCCGGCCGAGCTTGTCGACCCCGGGCCGGCGATCGCGCGGCGGGTGGATGCGCTCGCCGGGCCGGTGGGATCGCGGCGGCGCGCTGGATTGTCGCAGGCGATCTTCACCAGCGGCGCCCCGGCGTTCGCCCCGCTGCAAAAGGCCTTGCGAGAGCGCGGCCTGACGATTAGCTCGGCAACTTAGGCGCCCGCGCGCCGGCACCGAAGGGATTATCACATGCGCAGTCCGGCCGGACAGCCCGTTCGCTTGGCGGAGTACCGCGTCCCCGATTTCCTCGTCGATCATGTCGAGATGGAGATCTCGCTGAGCGGCGAGGCGACCCGCGCCGTCGCCGAACTGACGATGCGGCCGAACCCGCGCGGGCAGGCGAGCGCGCCGCTGCGGCTCGACGGCGACGAACTGTCGCTGGTCTCGGTGGCGCTTGACGGCAAGCCGCTCGATCCCGCCGCCTTCGTCGTCAGCCCGTCGGAACTGGCGATCCCGCAGCCGCCGCGCGGCGTCTTCAAGCTGCGCATCGAGACCCGGTTGGCGCCGGCGGCCAACACCAAGCTGATGGGGCTCTATCGCTCGGGCTCGGCTTATTGCACGCAATGCGAGGCCCAGGGCTTCCGCCGCATCACCTATTTTCTCGATCGCCCGGACGTGCTGTCGACCTATCGCGTGCGGCTGGAGGCGGACAAGGCCGAGGCGCCGGTGTTGCTCGCCAACGGCAATCTCGTTGAAACCGGCGAGGCGGCGGCGGGGCGCCACTACGCCGTCTGGGTCGATCCGTTCAAGAAGCCTTGTTATCTGTTCGCCGTGGTCGCTGGCGATCTCGCGCGGTTGGGCGATCATTTCGTCACCGCCTCCGGCCGGCGGGTCGAGCTTGGCGTTTATACCGAGCCCGGCAAGCAGATGCGGGCGGCTTACGCGATGGATGCGTTGAAGCGCGCCATGGCCTGGGACGAAAAGACCTATGGCCGCGAGTACGATCTCGACGTGTTCAACATTGTCGCCGTCTCCGATTTCAATATGGGAGCGATGGAGAACAAGGGCCTCAACGTCTTCAACGACAAATATGTGCTGGCCTCGGCGGAGACCGCGACCGATGATGATTACGCCGGCATCGAAGGCGTCATCGCGCACGAATATTTCCACAACTGGACCGGCAACCGCATCACCTGCCGCGATTGGTTCCAGCTTTGCCTGAAAGAAGGCCTCACCGTCTTCCGCGATCAGGATTTTTCCGCCGATCAGCGCTCCGCGCCGGTCAAGCGCATCGCCGACGTGCGCACCTTGAGGGCGGCGCAATTCCCCGAGGACGCCGGGCCGCTGGCGCATAACGTGCGCCCGGAAGTCTATCACGAGATCAACAATTTCTACACGGCGACCGTCTATCAGAAGGGCGCCGAAGTGATCCGTATGCTGAAGACGCTGATCGGCGCCGCGGCGTTTCGCACAGGCATGGACCTTTATTTCGAGCGCTGCGACGGCACGGCGGCGACGGTGGAGGAGTTCCTCACCTGTTTTGCCGACGCCTCCGGCCGCGATCTCACGATCTTCAAGCGTTGGTACGCGCAGGCCGGCACGCCGCGCTTGAAGATCGCCACCAACTATGACGAGGCGGCCAAGACCTTCCGCGTCGAGTTGGCGCAATCGTTGGGCTCGACGCCGGGCCAACCGGAGAAGCTGCCGGCGACCCTCCCCGTGCGCCTCGGTCTCGTCGATGCCGAAAGCGGCGACCTTGCGCTGGTCTCAGACGACGCCAGCGCCGCCGAACTCGCCGCCGGCGTGTTCGCGCTCGAAGCGCCGGCGCGCGCGCTCACCTTCAAGAACGTGGCGCGCCGGCCGGCGCTGTCGGCGCTGCGCGGCTTCTCCGCGCCGGTGAATGTCGAGGACGATCTCAGCGAGGCGGATCACCTGCGGCTGCTGCGTCGCGACAGCGACCCGTTCAACCGCTGGCAGGCGTTGCAGACGCTGGCGGTCGATCTGTTGAAGCGCTCGGTGAACGCGATCCGCGGCGGCCGCGCGCCGCTCGTCGATGCCGCCTTCGTCGAGGCTTATGGCTCCGTGGTTGGGGATGCGCTCGCCGGCCGCATCGATCCCGCCTTCGCCGCGCTGGCGCTGCAACCGCCGAGCGAGGCCGACGTCGCGCGCGAGATCGGCCGCGACGTCGATCCCGACGCGATCCGCGCCGCGCGCGAAACGCTGCGCGGCCAGCTTGGGCGCGCCCACGCCGCCGCGCTGAAAACGCTGCACGCCGGCATGGCCAATGCCGGCCCGTTCAGCCCCGATCCCGCCAGCGCCGGGCGCCGCGCATTGCGCAACGGCGCACTCGGCATGATCGCTTCCGGCGACGCCATCGAAGGCGCGGCGCTCGCCGGCGCCCAATATAGCGAAGCGCGGAACATGACGGAGAAGTTCGGCGCGCTCGCGGCGCTGTCGATCCTGCCGGGGCCGGCGCGCGAGCACGCCTTCGACAATTTCGGTCGCGTCTATGCCGCCGAGCCGCTGATCCTCGACAAATGGTTCGCGCTCCAGGCGCAGATCGGCGAGCCGACAACGCTCGATCGGGTGCAGGCGCTGATGCGTCATCACGCCTTCTCGCTCTCCAACCCCAACCGCACGCGCGCGCTGGTCGGCGGTTTCACCGCCAACCAGACGCAGTTCAACCGCGCCGATGGCGCCGGCTACGAGTTCCTTGCTGACATCGTGCTGCATCTGGACGGCCCCAACCCGCAGATCGCGGCGCGGCTGCTGACGGCGCTGCGCTCGTGGCGCTCGCTGGAGGCCGAGCGGCGCGGCCGCGCCGAGGCGGCGCTGGCGCGCATCGCCAGCCGCGAGACGCTGTCGGCGGATGTGCGCGACATCGTCACTCGCAGCCTGGAGCGCGCTTGAGGCCATATATTGCGCGCAAAGGTGCGGGCGCTTCGAGCTTTGACATGAGGCGATGATCGCTTCCGATCACCGAGCCTCGATATGATGCGGTAAGGGCGTGTCCGGGGCGCCGCGGCGGCGGGATTTTTGGAGCCGCCGCGACAATTCCCTGGACAAAGAATCCGGCTGGGATTCTTATGTCTGTGATTCGGTTTTGCGTGCGAGTTGCGCCGAAGTCATCAACATCGACGGGGTCGTGCATGACGCGCGTGGGCGCGGCTGCGGGGGAGTCTTTTGTGCTCGACGTCCCGCGGAAACCACGCGCCCTTAAGCGCATTGGGGGGCGCTTGAAAAGGATGCGGACGAGGGTGCGTCAGGCGATGGGATATGCGGGGCCGATCTCGGCCGCGCTCATCCTGATCCTCATCGCTGGCGTGGTGACGTGGCGGCTGGAGCGCTCGCGGCTGGCGGCGCTGGAACTGTCGGCCCGGATGCTCGATCTTCGCGCCGGCGACCTCGTGCGCAAGCTCGACGACGGGTTCCAGGAGGCGCCCACGGCGGATCCGCAAGCGTTGCTCGCCCGCGTCCTCGACCGCCGGGAAAACGATATCGGCGTCGCCTTGTTCACGGATTCCAAGGGCGCGGTGCGCGCCGCCTGGCCGGAGCGCGGCGCGCGGCCGGCGACGCTCGCCGAGGCGCTCGGCGGCAATGCGCTGCTGCCGCTGTTCGGCGACAAGGCCGGCGCGATGCGGGTCGAGGCGCCCGCCGGCGTCGACAGTTACGCGGCGCTGCGCACGCTGGCCCAGGGTCGCGGGCAGGTGGTGCTGATCGCCAGCGAGCGCGAGATGCTGGCGGACTGGCGCGCCAGCGCGCGCGTGCTGGCGGCGCTGATGGCGGCGGTGGTCCTTATTCTGACCGGCAGCGCGGCGGCGTTCTGGCTCGATGCGCTGCGGGCGCGCGAGAAGGCCAAGCTCGCCGCCGCCAGACGCGCCAGCCTCGACATGGCGTTGCGCCACGGCCGCTGCGGGTTGTGGACCTGGGACCTCGGCGACGGGCACATCAGTTGGTCGGCCTCGATGTTCGATCTCGTCGGCGCGCCGCAAGGCAGTGCGACGTTACGCCTCGCCGACGTGGCGCGGCTTCTGCACCCCGACGACCCGACGCTGGAATCGATCGCCGAGATCGCTCGCGCAGCGCCGCTGGGGCCGATCGCTTTCCAATGCCGACTGCGCCGCGGAGAAGGCGAATGGATCTGGGTCGATCTGCGCGCCGAGATCATCGAGAATGACCGCCGCCGCCGGCTCATCGGCATCGCGGTCGACGTCAGCGACCGCATGCAGGAGGCGGAAGTGCTCGCCACCGCCGACCAGCGGCTGCGCGACGCCATCGAGGCGATCTCGGAAGCCTTCGTACTATGGGATTCCAGCAACCGGTTGGTGCTGTGCAACTCCAAATATCAACACTTGCACAACCTGCCGAGCGATTCCGCCCGCGCCGGCGCGCATTACGCGGAGCTGGCGCGGCTCGGACAGGCGCCGGTCATCTCCAACCAGATCATCGTCAACCCCGGCGATCCCGCGCCG
>Ga0134126_10004079_pt1 | contig 18275 bp, 14 predicted proteins | sample KB31752_FD_96881 | JGI IMG/M metagenome (GOLD analysis project Ga0134126, IMG submission 96881) | Terrestrial soil microbial communities with excess Nitrogen fertilizer from Kellogg Biological Station, Michigan, USA - KB3-175-2 | ecosystem: Environmental > Terrestrial > Soil > Unclassified ...
CTTGGCTAGGCATCATTTTTTTCCAATAATTATTATAGAAAACGTTCCGGGAACAATGCTTGGACGCTCTTTTTTACCGGGCTCCGTTGCTTCAGGAGGCCCGAAGTCTGCAACTGGAAGATAAACCCTATCCCTTTTTTCGTCGAGAGCCATAGTACGTGCGCCTTTTTGAGTGATTACGATTACAGGCTTCTTACTACAGGTATCTTTTCCAAGTTCTTTTATGATGGTAAGCGTACCATCGCCACATGAAGCGAAAGCCATGCCGTTGGTTGTGTTAAACGCCGTAGCGTCCACATGTTCACCGATTGCACATACATAGCGGTCGCGAAAATTGTTTGTACCAACCATTGCCATTTTTTTGTTGCCGCACCCTACAAACAGGTTTTTATAAGTCAGGTCATATGACAGTCCGCTGGGTTCCTTCAAGGTGGTATCAAGGTCCCAGTTGTAAAGGAGTCTAGGTTCTTTGGAATCTATGACCGCTATCTTGCTTTTATCCTCAATATTCACATAAACCCTTCCATTCAGGTCAGCAACTGCAAATTCCGGTTTCCCAATAAGGGGGATAGTGGCGATCACATTATCGGTTTGAGCATCAATAACCGTAGCATTATTGCTTTTGCCATTAAAGGTCAAAACGCGTTTGGAATATGGGTCATATACAATGCAGTCCGGGTTGGAGCCGGTAACATCCACTTTCCTTAAAACCTTGAGCGATTTAAGGTCAAATACCGTTACCGAAGAATCCTTTCCATTGCTTGTATATCCCTTATTCAGTTCATAATCGAACGCAATGCCATGCACACCAGGGGTATTGGGTATTTCGCCTGCAAGTTGCTCTTTATCAACATCCAGTACATCCACTTTAGTACTATGAGAGATAAAAAGCCTTCGGTTTACGCTGTCAAAAGCAGCATAATCCCATCCGCCTTCGCCGCCAATCTTTATCTTTTTCAATACTTTATAGCTCATGTCATCAGTATTTGTGCTTTGAGCTGTTGTATTTTCTACTTTTTTATGATGGCAGGAAGCGAAAAAAAATGCTATAAGAAATAATGCGGCAATTGGTTTCATGGATATAAATAGTTTTTGCGCAAAATAAGGGAAAATTTTGACGGGTTTGTAAAGAGGCGGTTTTCGTCCATGCTTTTCTTAATTTTGGCGCAGGATTTGCAATCTTAATTGAATCAAACATAAAAAAGCATGGAAAATAATATAATCAGTTTAGGCCAGGACCAGGTAAAAGCAAGGCAAAACACCTTCATTACAAATGTATATGGCTTAATGACAGGGGCTTTGGCCATTACTGGTTTCATTGCCTGGTACGTGATGGGCGACCAGAACCTGATAGAGAAAATTCGCCCCAATTACATGATCCTTCTTCTTCTTGAACTTGGGGTTGTCATGGGTCTGTCATTCCTGCTGGGCAAAGTGTCAGTAAATGTCGCCCGTTTACTTTTTGTGATTTATTCAGCGCTAAATGGGCTGACTTTTGGCGTGATCCTGAGTTTCTTCACCACAGCGTCCATAGCATCCACTTTTTTGATAACCGCCGGCACGTTTGGTATTATGAGCCTGTATGGATATGTAACCAAGAAAGACCTGACATCAATGGGGAGGATTTTGATGATGGCACTAATCGGTATTATCATTGCCTCAGTCGTGAATTTCTTCCTGAACAGCCCGCAGATTTACTGGGTAATAACATACGTAGGGGTTGTGATTTTTGTCGGGCTCGTAGCCTACGACACCCAGAAATTAAAAGTCCTTGCTACAAAACTGGAAGGCGAAGAAATGGAACATAAGGCATCCATTATCGGGGCGCTCACTTTATATCTCGATTTTATTAACCTGTTCCTGCTTCTGCTCAGGATCATGGGAAGAAGGAGATAAACTGCAATTATTAGACAATTAGGAAATTAGGCAATCTGAAAATTGGCTTGCGCCAAATAGTATATTGTCAAATTGCCTATAAAAACCCCATAATCATAAACCATGAAGCGGCAACGGCAGAAACCAGGCTTAAAACCCATAGCAGCTTGCGGCGTGTAAGAATGGCGATGGCGGCAATGGCTATTGAAATCTGGAAAATAGTTACCGATTTTGCAAAGGATAAGTGCCTTTCCAGATGCTCTTTGGAACTATTTTCATATTCTGTCGCAAGTATTTTTATATCAGCTTTTTCGGTTTCATATTTCGCAATCTTTTGTTTCAGGTCAGAAGCATCTATCTTACTGCCTGTCCCGGATAGGATTTTGGCAGTAGAGGCGGTTATTTCAGATTTAATACCTTTCGCCTGGTAATATGACCATTGATCGCTTGCTTTAAGCTGTTCCAACAGCGCTTCATTGGAATGATGGCCACCCATGAGCCCGGCGATTGCTGCCAAAACGGCAATAAGGGCAGTGGAAAGGGCAACATATAATATCCATCGCTCTTTTTTTTCTTCTTCAGCCGCCTCATGTATCTGTTCATGAAGGTGTTCGGTGGGAACTTCTATTTCTTCCATTATAAACTAAAAATTAAAAAAATGTACTTGAAAGTCCGGAGTATAGCAACTTCTATTGGGAAAAAAATTTCGGCTAAGGTAGCAAAAGTTTATAAATGCGAAAGAACTCCGGGCCAATGGCGCTTAATATAAATCCGGGTACTAAATTTGACCCCGATGAAAAAACTGTTTGATTCCCTTCTTACCTGGATCGTGAAACTGCGGGTGGTAATCATATTTGTACTCCTCCCGTTATTTAGTTTGGTTCTCCATCATAAAATATTCGGCCTTGAGATACAAGGTACCCATGCATGGAGACAGACTGAAACCCAGACTATGATTTCCAATTTTGCGGAGAAGGATATGAATATCATGAACCCGCGGGTGAACAACCATGGAACGGGCAATGATATTTTCCGAATGGAGTTTCCGCTCATGGAATGGATATATGCTGTTTTTTTCAAAATGTTCGGCGATCATATTATTATCAGCAGGATACTAACCTTCATAACAGGGCTGTTTTGTATTTTTGGCTTTTATCGGTTGGGCTATGTTATAACCCACGATTATCTCGCGGCCATTATCGGCGCTTACGCATTTAACTTTGGCCCTTCCTTTTATTTTTATACCATGAACCCAATGCCTGATACTATGGCCCTTTGTTTTTCAATATGGGGACTTGTATTCTTTTTCAAACATGCCGCTTCCACGCGCGTAAAGACACGAACATTTTCCTCGCAAGAGACACAATCATTGCGTCTCTACGGAGGGTTAGATATTATTTTGTGTTTGGTCTTTTTCACCCTTGCCACCTTAGTAAAACTGCCTTTTATTCTCAATTTTTCCCTTATCGGGATTTTTGAAATCACAATGCTTGTGAAAAGCCGTTTTAATCAATGGAAGCGCATCATTTATATATTATTCTTATCTCTTCTTATTTTATCCCCCGCCATCGTTTGGTATGCCTGGGTAATACCGGGCTGGAAAGGCAACGGTATTGTGCAGGGAATGGCTGGTTTGAAAGAGGCTGACAAGGCGCATTTGTATGACATTTTTAGCTACAACTTTTCAACAGTTTTCCCCAGGCTTCTTCTCAACATGTACTGTTTGCCATTATTTATCGGAGGTGCTGCGTTCATAATTATTCGACGTTTCTACAAAAACGTATTATTTCCTGCGTTGGTGTGTTGGACTATTTCGGCCTGTGCTTTTTACCTGTTTGAAATGAACATGATTGATAAATGGCACGACTATTACCTGTTTCCTTTTTTACCGATCATTTTTTTAACCGTCTTATATGCAGTATACCAGCTCGTTAAATCGCGTCAGATTGTTCCTGTTATCCTTGTTTTCGCATTCATGATTTTGTTGCCCGCGCAGGCAAAACGTTTTGCAGATTTCCGTTGGCACATTTATCCTGGTAATCCTTCTGAAATGAACCCGGATTTTATTACATGTAAGAATGGGCTGCGCAATGCGGTTCCCGATACTGCCCATGTTATCGTGGCCAATGATATATCACCTTTTATTGACTTGTATTACATTCACAAAAAAGGCTGGTGGATAGATAACTACTGGTTGCCGGAAGATACCCTTGTGAAACGCATAAAACAGGGGGCTCAATATTTTTATTGTGATACCCGCAAACTTGATGAAAACCCCGGCATCCGGCGGCATCTTTCAGGCCCTGTTTACCAGTGCAATACTATTAAAGTCTGGAAATTAAAGGAATAAAAGATTAACAATTAGATCTCATCATAGCTCACCACCACGTTGGGCGTGGTAGGGTGGCTCTGGCAGGTTAAAACAAAACCATCCCGGATCTCTTCATCGGTAAGGCCCTCGCGGTCGTCCATGATCACCTTTCCTGAAAGCAGTTTAGCCTTGCACGTGCAGCAGGAACCGATCATGCAGGCATAAGGAGGGTCAAGGTCATTGTCCAGCGCAGCCTCAAGGATGCTATCGCTTGGGCGAACTTCTATATTATATTCCTTCCCTTCGAGGATCACTTTTACCGTTCCCTGTTTCACTTCAGCTGCGGCCACCAGTTTCTCGGGTTCGTCTTCCGGATGCGCAATCGGGGCGGAGAAATGTTCCTGGTGGATGTTTTCAGGTTTTGTGTGTATTTCTTTCAGGGCATTCACCGCCTCTTCCATCATGGCAGAAGGGCCGCATACATAATATTCCTTGCCAAGGTTGTCTTGTTCAAGGGATTGCAATATTTCTTTTACCCTGGCTTTTGTTATTCTGCCTGTCATGCCTTGCCAGTTATCACCTGGCTGAGACAGGGTGTGTAAAACTTTCAGCCTTGAAGGATATTTTTCCTGTAAAGCCTGCAATGCAGAATAGAATATAATGCAATCCTGGTTTCGGTTGCCAAATAACAATGTTACTTTGCTTTGAGGCTCAACTTCCAGGGCGGATTTCAAAATGGACATAAGCGGGGTAATGCCGCTGCCTGCGCCAATCAGTACATAATGCTTTACCTGGTAATCTTTGAGCTGGGCAGTAAAATTTCCCATTGGGGGCATTACTTCCAGGGAATCACCGGCTTTCAGGTTATCAATAAAGTATGTAGAAACCAATCCGCCGGGAGTCTTTTTTACGGTGACAGCCAGCAGATCATCAGTAATAGGGGAGGAGCAAAGTGAAAATGCACGGTTAACCGCTTTGCCGCTGATCTCCGTCCTTAAAGTAAGGTATTGGCCTGGGATATAATTAAATACCTGTTTGTCTGGATTCTGAAAATAGATTGTAATGGCGTCAGGCGTTTCCCGAACGACCTTGTGAACCTGTAACTTTTGAAATTTTAGAGCCATCTTTTTGTTGTCGGCAGGTATTTCTTTATTGTTTTTATTGAAAAGCTGAAATGCCACCTTGAAGTTATTACCTTTGATTGTGTAAAAAAGCGGTGCAAAATTAAGGAAAAGGAATCAGGAATCAGGCGTTAGGCGTCAGGCATTAGGCGTCAGGTTTGAAACACATTGATTTTCTGTGGTTTAAGCAACTAAATACCTTGGTATCTTAATGCGAGAAAATAAATTGCATAAGATTTTTTTCCTAACCCCTGATTCCTTACCCCTTACCCCTGCTTTACCACATCCCTTGAATTTGCCTGGGCGGTAGGGACAATAATGATATCGTTAATATTGACATGGGCGGGACGCGTGGCTGCAAACCAGGCCGCCTCCGCTATATCATCAGCATTGAGGGCATCAAACCCTTTATAAACCTGTGCCGCACGGTCTTCGTCCCCATGAAAACGGACAATAGAAAATTCAGTTTCTGCAAGGCCGGGATTGATAGCGGTAACTTTTATATTATAAGGAAGCATATCTATCCGCATCGCTTTGTTGAGGGCGTCAACGGCGTGTTTGGTGGCGCAATACACGTTTCCTTTGGGATACACTTCTTTGCCAGCGATAGATCCAATATTGATGATATGCCCGCTTTTGTTTTTGATCATGAAAGGTGACACAGCACGGGTAACATATAATAATCCCTTTAAATTAGTATCAATCATGGTATCCCAATCGTCTAAATTCCCATCCTGTATATCAGCAAGCCCTGAAGCCAGGCCGGCATTGTTTACTAGAACATCAATTTTCATCCATTTGCCTGGCAAGCTGCTTATTGCCGCAGTTACTTCATCGCGTTTCCTTACATCGAATGGCAAGGATAAAACATCTGATTTATAGTTCTTTTCCAATTCAGATTGCAGTTCCGTCAGCCTTTCTTTGCGGCGGCCATTAATGATAACGTTATAGCCATTTTTTGCAAAAAGAATGGCTATGGCTTTTCCAAACCCGGAAGTGGCGCCGGTGATGAATATGGTTTTAGGCATTGTGATTTTAAATTAAGTAAGTGCAAATATAAGATTCATTAGGTCAGAATATGTAGGATAAAGCCATCCCGTTAAGTTTCTCCCAAGTAAAACGCTTTGCCTAATTTTGACATTTTTATACATTAACTCAATTCTACTTGCAGATACATTCCGCAAAATACATTCAAAGCTGCCCTGATATTACCGGCTGCCCTGTAACCAAGTTGCCGGAATTTGCCTTTATAGGGAGATCAAATGTGGGGAAATCTTCTCTTATTAATATGATTACAGGGCATAACAAACTGGCCCTTACCTCTAAAAAACCAGGCAAAACACGGAATATTAATCATTTCTTAATAAATGATGCCTGGTATTTGGTTGACTTGCCGGGATATGGTTTTGCCCAGATATCCCAATTGCAGCGCGAACTCTGGCTTAAGAGTATCCAGGAATATTTTTTGAAGCGGGAGAACCTGAAAAACGTTTTTTTATTGGTGGATTCAAGCATTCCGCCACAGAAAAAAGATATGGAATTTATAAATTGGCTTGGGGTAAGTCATATTCCTTTTTCAATTGTCTTTACCAAAACAGATAAGGCAAAGGCATTACAATTGCAAAAAAATATGGCTGATTTTAAAGCCGAGCTTCGTAAAACCTGGGATGAACTGCCTCCGATATTTTTAAGCTCAGTAGAGAAAAAGAGTGGGAGAGAGGAGATACTGGATTATATCAAACGTTGCATAGAACAGGCCGCTGGATAGCCAAAATGGAATATTTTCAGTAACTTGCGAGGGATATTTAAGTTCAAAAAAATGGCTAAATCAGAAAATACCCATACTATTCATTCACACGAAGACATAGACCTTGAAAATGAGTTCGGGGCGCATAATTATAAGCCGATCCCGGTTGTCATCAGCAGGGGAGAGGGTGTGCATGTCTGGGATACGGACGGTAAAGTGTATTATGATTTTTTATCCGCGTACAGCGCATTAAACCAGGGACACCGGCATCCAAGATTATTAGAAGTTGCAAGGGGACAGCTTGAAAAACTGACACTTACATCCAGGGCATTTTACAATGATAAACTGGGATTGGCTGAACAGTTTTTGGCTGAGACCTTTGGATATGATAAAACCCTCATGATGAACAGTGGGGCGGAGGCTGTGGAAACTGCACTGAAACTTGCCCGGCGTTGGGGATATGATATGAAAGGCATACCGGATAATAAAGCAGTTATCATAGCGGCGGCGCATAATTTTCACGGGCGTACTTTAGGGACTATTTCATTTTCTACTGATAAAAGTTCTCGCGGTGGCTTTGGGCCTTTTTTGCCAGGCGTTGAAATTGTTAATTACAATGATACAGCGGGTCTTGAAAAGGCATTACAATCTCCGAATATATGCGCTTTCCTGGTGGAACCGATACAAGGGGAAGCGGGGGTTATTGTGCCGGATGGCGGCTATTTGACCAAAGTACGGGAGCTCTGCACAAAATATAATGTATTAATGGTTGCCGATGAGATACAAACGGGGCTTGGCAGGACGGGCAAAATGCTTTGCTGCGATTATGAAGACGTCCATCCGGATGTGCTAATTTTGGGCAAAGCCCTTTCCGGCGGATTTTTGCCTGTTTCTGCGGTGCTTTGCAATGATGATATCATGCTCAACATCAAACCCGGTGAGCATGGCTCAACCTTTGGCGGCAACCCCATGGCCGCAGTTTTATGTGTTGAAGCCATTAAAATTATTGTGGAGGAAAAACTTTCTGAAAATGCATATGAGCTTGGATTTTATTTTCGTGAGAGAATGAATGCCATAAACTCACCGGTTATTAAAGAAGTCCGCGGCAAAGGTTTGTTCAATGCCATTCAGTTCAATTTTCCGGAGGAATCAGGGAAAGCTTACCAGCTTTGTATCGCTTTAAAAGACAATGGCTTGCTTTCCAAAGATACCCATGGAAATACCATTCGTTTTGCCCCGCCTTTGATTATTACCAAAGAGCAATTGGAAGAATGTTGTGATTTAATTGAGAAAACGATTTTGGCGTTTTCATACTAGCCACGGTTTCAACCGTGGGTAGATAACGGTTTTTAACGATTTGTTTACTACACCCACGGTTGAAACCGTGGGCTAAGTTGAAACCGTAGGCTAAGATGAAAACATGGGCTGGTATCACGCCTCCACTTCCATCTTCGCCTGCTTCACCGCCTTTGGGTTTTTGTGCTTCAAGGCAGCTTCTACAAACCTGACAAACAAGGGATGGGGGACATCTACCGTGCTTTTTAATTCAGGGTGAAATTGTACTCCAATGAAATGCGGATGGTTTTTTACTTCTACGATTTCTACCAGTTTGCTCACAGGGTTTATTCCTGAACAAGACATCCCTGATTTTATAAAATCATCTTTATAGCGGTTGTTAAATTCATACCGGTGCCGGTGCCGCTCCATAATTACATTCTGTCCATATATCTCAAAAGCAAGGCTTTTCTTTTGCAGTTCACAAGGATAGGCGCCCAACCGCATCGTGCCGCCTTTGGAAGAAATATCCTTTTGGTGCTCCATCAGGTCAATAACGGGATTCTGGGTTTTTGGGTCAATTTCGGTGGAGTGGGCGTTGGACAGTCCTAAAACATTTCTTGCCCATTCTATTACAGCGCACTGCATCCCCAGGCAAATACCAAAAAACGGGATATTGTTTTCACGTACATGTTTTATAGCCGTAATCTTTCCTTCGATGCCTCGTTCCCCAAACCCGGGCGCAACCAGAATACCATCCATTCCTTTAAGCACATCCCCAACATTCTTTTCAGTAATGGTTTCCGAGGGGATATAATGCAGGTTTACCTTGCAGTCGTTGCGGGTACCTGCATGTATAAAAGATTCATTGATAGATTTATACGCATCCGGCAATTCGGTATATTTCCCAATAAGGCCTATTTCTAACGTGTGACTATAATTTTTCAGCTTGTACAAAAATTCCTTCCAGCTTTCCATATCAGGCTCATGCTTTGCAGGAAGTTTTAGCTTGGAAAGAACAACCTTATCCAGGTTCTCGCTCATAATGTGGATAGGCACTTCGTATATGCTGCTTACATCAATGGCCTCAATGACAGAATCAACTTTCACGTTGCAGAACAAGGCCAGTTTTTTCTTCATTTCCTTGCTGATAGGATACTCTGTTCTGCAAACCAATATTTCCGGCTGAACCCCTGTCTCAAGCAATGTTTTTACCGAGTGCTGAGTGGGTTTTGTTTTCAATTCCCCGGCGCCCTTCAAAAAAGGGATATAGGTGAGGTGAATAACAATGCAACTGTTGCTTCCCTTTTCATACTTCAATTGCCTGAGTGCCTCAATATAGGGTAATGACTCAATATCTCCCACAGTACCACCTATTTCAGTGATGATAATGTCGTACATATTGGTCTTCGACAATTTTTGAAACCGCATATTTATCTCATCCGTGATATGAGGGATAACCTGCACGGTTTTACCAAGATAATCGCCCCTGCGTTCTTTCCGGATCACGGTTTGATAAACCTGCCCGGTGGTCACGTTATTCGCCTGCGAAGTGGCAATGTTCAGGAACCTTTCATAATGGCCGAGGTCCAGATCGGTTTCGGCGCCGTCGTCGGTTACATAACATTCCCCATGTTCGTAAGGATTAAGTGTGCCGGGATCCACATTTATGTACGGATCGAACTTTTGGATGGTGACCGAATATCCCCTCGATTGCAGCAGCTTAGCCAGTGATGCTGAGAGGATTCCCTTACCTAAGGAGGAGCTTACCCCGCCTGTAACAAAGATGTATTTAGTTGATGACATTTCGGGGTTTAAAATTAGGCAAATTTTTATATTCCAACATTGTTATTAAAAAACTTTTCTGCTTTTGCAAGATCTTCAGGCGTATCTACCGATAGCATTTTATAATCTGTTTCGGCAACATATATTTTATATCCGTTTTCAAGCCACCGGAGTTGCTCCAGGCTTTCCGCTTTTTCCAGCAAACCTACGGGCAATTTTACAACTTCTTCAAGGACCTCAGGCTTAAAGGCATACAAACCAATGTGCTTCCAGAAGATATGATGCGCCATCCAATTTTTTTTATCAACCGAACGAATAAAAGGGATTGGGGAGCGACTGAAGTAGAGGGCAAAGGGGTAAGGGGTTAGGGGTAAGGGGTTAGGAATTTGTGATTGATCATTGATCATTCTTGCCTGCGCAAGCAGAGATAATTGATCATTTCCCAGCGCTACTTTCGCGGTATTCTTATCCCATATATCTGCTTCGTTATCAATTTTTTGTACCAAGGTAGCAATCCCGGCATCGGACTCATTATCAAATATTTGCAGAAGCTGCTCTAAAGGTTTTTTGTTGATGAAGGGTTCATCTCCCTGCACGTTTACAATCACATCATAATCCCCGGAAATTTCTTTTGCGGCTTCGGCGCATCTATCGGTACCTGATTGGTGATGGGCTGATGTAAATATCGCTTCGGCCTTCCAAAGCCGGGCATCTTCCAATATTCGCTCGTCGTCAGAAGCAATGGCTACTTTAGCAAAAAGCCCACTATGAACCACATTATCATACACATGCCTGAGCATGGGTTTGCCCCCGAGCAGCGCCAATGGTTTTCCGGGAAAACGCGTGGACTGGTACCTTGCGGGTATTATAGCAAGCGCTTTCATACGATTGCCTCGTTTGAAACCGGAATTCCTTCAATTATTTTGCCGTCCCGCATCATGAGTTTTCGGTTTGCCATTCCGGCCAGTTCATCATTGTGCGTTACAATAATAAAAGTCTGCTGGTAGCGGTCGCGGAGGTGGAAAAAGAGTTTATGAAGTTCCCGAGCATTTTGGGTATCAAGATTGCCGGACGGTTCATCGGCAAGAATAACTTTTGGCTTGTTTATCAGCGCCCTGGCCACTGCAACCCTTTGCTGCTCACCACCGGAAAGGGCTGAGGGCTTATGGTTTAGCCGGTCTCCAAGCCCTAGCTCAATCAAAAGTTCTTTGGCAAGTGGCTGAACGGCCGATCTTGACCTGCCATTGATATAACCCGGGATGCACACATTTTCAAGAGCTGTAAATTCCGGGAGCAAATGATGGAACTGAAAAATGAATCCAATATTCCTGTTACGGAAATCAGCCAGGGCTTTGGCCCCGAGTTTGGAAGGGTTTATACCTTCCATTATTATAGTACCGGCATCGGGACCATCAAGGGTGCCAACAATATGGAGGAGGGTACTTTTCCCGGCGCCGCTGGGGCCGACAACCGCAACGATCTCGCCTTTTTTTACCTCGAAATCCACGCCCTTTAGAACGCGCAGGCTTCCATAGCTTTTTTCAATCCCTTCCCCGGTAATCATATCCTTCAAGTGTAAGAATCTGCAAGTATAAAGGTATGCAAACCCTTCGGGATACAAAATTAGGTAAAAAGCAGGAGAGGAGGTACTAAATTCATACTCAAACAGGCATTCGCTCCGCCACCTGTGCTTCTGTTACCCATCCGGGTTTTTCAACGGGCAGGGCAGTTATTTCATCAAGTTTTTTTAATTCTTCAGGCGTCAACTGCACATTTACAGATTTTAAATGCGATTCTAATTGTTCCATTTTGGGAGCCTCAACGATAACTGAAGTAACAACGGGCTGGTGCAAAAGCCAGGCCATGGCTACCTGCGCCACTGTTATTCCCTTTGATTCGGCAATAGGTTCCATAATGTCAACCACATCAAAAGCCCGCTCTTTAAAAATACGTCTGGCGGCGTTTCCGCCCTTTGTATCTTTACGGTAATATTTACCGTTTAAAAATCCTTCTTCAGCGGGGCTTAATACCAAAAGTCCCATTTTCTGATCGTTCAGCATCGGGATCATTTCCCGCTCCAGGTCCCGGCTGGCAATGGTGTAAAACGCCTGCAAAGCCTGAAAACGCTGATAGCCATTCTTTTCTGAAATCCCAATGGCCTTCATTACTTTCCAGGCCGGGTGGTTGCCGCAACCTATATAACGTACTTTCCCGCTCTGCACCAATGAATCAAGGGCCGAAAGCGTTTCTTCAAAAGGTGTTTCCGCGTCGGTACCATTTACCTGGTACAAATCAATATACCCCGTGTTCAATCTTCTAAGTGTTTCATCGGCCTGGGCGAGAATATGTTTTCGGGTATGTCCGCCATTATTAGGTCCTGAAGCTGTTCTCCCGCCAACTTTTGTAGCAATAACAAGGTCGTCCCGTTTCAAACCGTTTTCTTTAAGGGCGAGGCCAATCATAGATTCAGTGAGGCCATCTGAATAGATGTTGGCAGTATCAATAAAATTAATACCGGCATCGAAAGCATTTTTCAACATCTGGTTCAGGGTATTCTGCGCATGTTGACCGGTTGGAGTCGACTCAGCTAAAATGCCGAAGCTTACAGTGCCCAGGCAAAGTTCGGAAACCATTAATCCTGTATTTCCAAGTTTTTTATAATTCATAATGTGTGAGCAATTTTGGTCAAACAGTCTGCAAAAGATGTATTCCTAAATCCAATTATTAGAGATTCATTTTACAGGATTTTTCAGCTGTCAGACTTTTGAATTTATATATAAAAGGATTACAGGCCGCTAAATGTTTAACAGACTTTCACTTTCGGCTTTTGGACATGATCCAAAAAACGAAAGCATTAAAAACTGGAGCCGTTTGTTACATAATTTACATTATGTTAAATAGAGTTTATCTTTGATACACAAGCAAATATGTAATAGAAACATTGGTTTTGAACGTTCTCCCCTATAACTGGCTGAACAGGTCTTTGTATTTTTTCCCGTTCACAGGGTCATCCAGGTGATAATACATTTTAGATAATGCATCATAATCATCTTTGAGGTTTTGCTGATCCGTTGAGCTTCTTGGCAGCGTCAAAGCATTTTCGAGATCTTTTACAGCGTCTTTCCATGTGCTTTTGGCCTGGGCAAGATATTTATCCTGGTCGGCTGATGCTTTTGCATCAATGGACTGATTAAAGGCGTCAACGCCCATATTATATTTAAGCAAGCCTTCACTACTGGCCAACGCAAAATTATTGCCACCGATAGCCGCTGCCTTGGCGAATATTTCTTTAGATTTATCGTATTGCTTTTGATGGGCATACAAATTGGCCAGTGCCACATACAGGCTGATGTTTTTTGGATCCTGTTTAATAGCGGCTTCGGCAACGGCAATAGCTTCCGGCGCTTTACCCTGCCCTAGATAAATGTTCAGCTTTTCTACAAGGACCGGGCTTTTCATGCTGTCAGGTAAGGAATTAAGCCCTTTGTCGAGAACAACCAGGGCTTTTGCGGTATCATTATCCCTCAAATACATTTTGCTCAGGTTCAGGTACACCACCTGGTTTGGATATTTTGAATCAGCCAGCTCCTGCAGAAGCTGCATGGCCTGCTCGCGGTCTTTAAGCTGCAATGCGCACCCGGCCATGTACAACTTTATTTCCCGGATGTCAATGGGCGGGTTTACGCTCGAAAAAGCTTTATCAATGGTTGACTTTTTATCTCCTAATGCGTTGTAAGACAATTGAAAATCCTTAAACTTATCAAGCGACTCGGCAAATTTCTTATTATTATAAGAAGTATATGCATCGTTATAGAGGGTCAGGGCATCGTTTACCAGCAGGTCTTTTGATTCCGGGAAATCCCTCTTTGCATCCAGTTCTATCGTTTTTCTATAAGAAGCCGCCGCCTCTTTGAGGTCTGTATTGGTAGCTATATAGTCATTATATGCCTTTACAGCGGCCGGATCATTGCTTTTTGTCTTTGCCTTGAGCGCGCTGGAGGTAGTTGTATAAATTCCATCATAAGCCTCTGCCCTGTAAAACCAGGTTTTTGCTTCGCCTTTGGTGTCGTCATTTTGTGCGGCCTGGTTTATGGCGTCGCGGGCTTTATCATAATCCTTGGTCTGCAGATAGCTCCAGGCGCTCGTTACTTTGGAATGTTGCGCGGTAGTCTCTCCCGCAGTGAAAAGACCTGCGGCCGCAATTAACAATATATACGTTCTCATTTTTATCATGGTTAAAATTTACTCATTTTCAATGGATTCATTCTCCTCTGCTTCGTTTTCGGTTTCCGAAATGTCCCCGGTTTCTGAACTGCCTTCCATTTCCTCATCATCTTCTTTCTCCATTTCATCAAGACGGGCAATGGATGCTATTTCATCGTTCGGGTTCAATTTTATCAACCGTACCCCTTGTGTAGCCCTTCCCATTGTGCGAATTTCAGCCGCAACAGATATTCGTATCAAAATACCGTTTTTGGTAATGATCATCAGGTCATGGGTGTCGTCAACGTTCAATATCGCTACCAGTTTTCCTGTTTTTTCGGTGATGTTGAGCGTTTTAACACCTTTGCCTCCCCTGTTTGTAACGCGGTAATCCTCAATCAATGATCTTTTTCCGTATCCTTTTTCTGATACTACAAGAACAGTAGATGATAAGTCGCTGGTACAAACCATGCCGATAACTTCATCATCTACCTCTTCGTTCAGCCTTACACCGCGTACCCCGGTTGAATTTCTGCCCATAGAGCGTACCCTGTTTTCGGCAAACCGTATGGCTTGGCCAAACTTGGTGGCAATAATAACTTCGCTGGTATCATTGGTCAATACCGCTTCAAGCAATTGATCGTCTTCAGCAATGTTTATGGCTATGATCCCTTTTTGGCGGGGCCTTGAATAAGCCTCCAGCGCTGTTTTCTTAATAACACCCTTTTTAGTGGCGAACAGGATAAAATTATTTTTAAGGTATTCTTCATCCACCAGGTTCTTCACACTCATATACGCCCTGATCTTGTCTTCTTTTTCTATGGCAATCAGGTTTTGGATAGCCCGCCCTTTGGTAGTCCTGCCGCCTTCAGGGATTTCATAAACCCTAAGCCAGTAACATTTGCCTAACTCGGTGAAAAATAACATCCAGCTATGCGTGCTTGCCACAAAAAGATGTTCTATAAAGTCCTCTTCCCTTGAGGTAGCGCCTTTGGAGCCTTTCCCTCCCCTGCTCTGTGTTTTATAGTCGCGTACCGTTGTGCGCTTCATATAACCAAGGTGGCTTATTGTAATGACAACATCCTCATCTTCAATCATATCTTCAAGGGTCAATTCATCCCCTGCATATACGATCTCTGTTTTTCTTTCATCGCCGTATTTTTTCTTGATATCTGCAAGTTCTTCCTTAATAATAGACATCCGGAGCCCCTCATCTGCAAGAATTTTCCTGAGGTAATCAATCAGTTCCATAATCTCGGCATATTCGGCTTTGATCTTGTCCCTTTCAAGCCCGGTAAGCCTTTGCAGGCGGAGGTCTAATATAGCCTTAGACTGTATTTCGCTCAGGCCGAAACGTTCCATCAAGCCATCCCGTGCAATATCTGGCGTTGCTGATGAACGTATAAGATTTATCACTTCATCCAGGTTATCAATCGCTACTAATAATCCTTCTAATATGTGTGCTCTTTTTTCAGCTTCTGCAAGGTCATATTTGGTCCTGCGAATTACCACTTCATGCCTGTGGTCAACAAAATGCCGGATCATGTCTTTCAGGTTCAGGGCTACCGGACGGCCATGAACCAGCGCTATGTTATTTACACTGAATGAGCTTTGTAGCGCAGTGTATTTAAATAATTTGTTTAACACCACATTGGCATCCGCATCACGTTTTATTTCATACACAATGCGCATACCGGTGCGGTCGCTCTCGTCTCTTATTTCAGAAATTCCTTCCAGGATTTTTTCGCTCACCATGTCCCAGGTCTTGCCGATCATGGCGGCTTTGTTTACCTGGTATGGTATTTCCGTTACAATGATCCTTTCCCTGTTGCCGGGAAGCTGCTCTATGCTTGCCTTCGCACGCATCACTACCCTTCCCCTGCCGGTTTCAAAAGCGTTCTTCACGCCCTCATAGCCGTAGATAATGCCTCCTGTAGGAAAATCTGGGGCTTTCACATATTTTCTAAGGTCGTCTATAGTTATTTCGTTGTCATCTATATAGGCCATTATTCCGTCTATAACCTCGCTAAGGTTGTGCGGGGGCATATTGGTAGCCATACCCACGGCAATACCGGATGCGCCGTTTATAAGAAGGTTAGGTATTTTCGATGGCAGAACGGTTGGCTCGCTAAGGGATTCATCAAAGTTCGGCCTGAACTCAACGGTATCTTTGTCAATATCTACCAGCAGTTCTTCAGCAATCTTTGTAAGCCTTGCCTCGGTATATCGCATCGCGGCAGGATTGTCACCATCCACTGACCCGAAGTTTCCTTGTCCGTCCACCAGGGTATAGCGCATAGACCAGTCTTGCGCCATTCGCACCATGGTATCATATACAGAAGTATCGCCATGCGGGTGGTACTTTCCCAGCACCTCCCCTACGATACGGGCAGATTTCTTGTAGGGCCGGTTGTGGGCCAGGCCAAGTTCCGTCATTCCATAAAGGACACGGCGGTGAACTGGTTTCAATCCATCCCTGACATCCGGCAGGGCCCGTGAAACAATGACCGACATTGAATAATCAATGTAGGCCGTTTTCATTTCTTCCTCGATATTGATCGGTATGATCTTCTCTTCTTGCGGTGATTCCATTTTTCTTTCTAAATTTCCCGTTTATCTCAAAATGAATCAATTATACATATTAAATCCCTGCAATCGGCTGTCCATTTTTTAAAAGGTGGCCAAAAGTGGTTTTTCGTCGTATATTTGTTCACGTAAATCAATTACAAATTTCGGTCTAAATTATCGAATTACCGCATGTTCACCAAATACATTTTTCCACAATTGTCATTGGCTTTTTGCTTACTGTTATTAAGCCCTGTTTATTCCACGGCCGCCTCGCCAGATACCCGGTCAGACTCTTTCAATATATCCCATTACAGTATTTCACTGGATTTGAGCAACCTGTCAACTAAATCATTATCAGGTTCTTGCGCAATATATGGGGTGAGTGTCATCAACGGCTTAGACCGTTTATCGCTTGAGCTGTATAAGTTGAATGTTGATTCTGTAACACAAAATGGAAAAAGCGTACAATATCTTTATAATGATTCTCTTGTAACGGTAAAACTTAACAAACTTTATAATTCAGGCGATTCATTTTTTGTAACAATATGGTATCATGGCAAACCTGTTTCTACCAGTTGGGGCGGCTTTTATTTCGATGGATCCAATAACTATGCTTTCAATCTCGGGATTGGGATAAATACCAACCCTCATAACCTGGGCAGGGTCTGGTTTCCTTGTGTGGATAATTTTATTGACAAAGCCACTTTCAGCTTTTTCATCAGGAGCAAAAATAACCAGAAAGCATTTTGCAATGGCTTGCTGATAGATTCTATTTTAAATGCGGATAACTCCCTTACCTGGCATTGGGAAATGAGGCAGCCCATAGTTACTTATCTTGCTTCGGTTGCTGTTGGGATATATAAAACGGTATATAGCAGCTTTCAAAGCATCAGCGGTAAAACCATTCCGATCATTATTGGCATATTACCTCAGGATTCAAGCATCGAAAAAATTACTTTCCAGCACCTGAACCAGGTCCTGGCAGAGTACGAAAAAGCCTACGGCCCCTACCCTTTCGACCGTGTGGGTTTTGTCGGCATAAACTTTACAGGCGGTGCCATGGAACATGCCAGCAATATTTCATTGCCCAATACATGGATTGAAGGCGGCCCCGGCGATGAATATTTATGGGCGCACGAACTGTCTCACCAATGGTGGGGAGACCAGATAACATGCTCCTCCCCGGAGGATATGTGGCTCAATGAAGGTTGGGCAACCTATAATGAAGGATTTTACAAAGAGCAGCTCTACGGCGAAAAACAATACGACCAGTACGCTATGGGAACCAGGTATCAAGCACTCAGATATGCCAAGGTTGTGGATAGTGGAGACCGCGCTTTAAGCCCCATGCCTGTTGCATTTACTTATGGAACTACCACATACGATAAAG
>Ga0134126_10004081_pt1 | contig 18271 bp, 12 predicted proteins | sample KB31752_FD_96881 | JGI IMG/M metagenome (GOLD analysis project Ga0134126, IMG submission 96881) | Terrestrial soil microbial communities with excess Nitrogen fertilizer from Kellogg Biological Station, Michigan, USA - KB3-175-2 | ecosystem: Environmental > Terrestrial > Soil > Unclassified ...
CACTCCTATCTCCAGTACGCCGAAGCGCGCAGCATCGGGACCGAGCAGGAGGCGGACGGCGACACCGCGAAGCGCGCCAAGCGCGAGGAGGCCATCGCCGCCAGGAAGCCCACGATCGAGGAGTTCGACAAGGCGTTCGCCGACACGCCCAAGGCGTTCGTCAAACAGCTCGCGACCGATGTGGCCGCGACGATCGCGTCGCTGCAGGCGCTCGACGCACTCGCGCGCGACAAGTTCGGCGACCTCGCGCCGAGCTTCATCAAGCTGCGCGAGGTGCTCGAGGAAGAGCAGCGGGTGGTTGGGCAGCTGCTGGCGAAGAAGCTCGAGCAGGATCCGGATCCGGTCGAAGCGGCGCCCGCCGTCGTGGATGCCGCCGGCGCTGCGTTAGGCGGCGCGACCGATGGCCCGCGTGTGTTGTCCGCCGAGCCGGTCGACCGGAACGATGCGGCGTCTCGCGTCATTTCGGCGGCGCGTTTCCTGCGGCGCACCGAGGCCTTGAGCCCCGCGTCGTATCTCATGCTCCGCGCCTTACGGTGGGGCGAGCTGCGCGCCGCCGGCAGCAACCCCGATCCGAAGCTGCTCGAGGCGCCCACGACGCAGATCCGCACGCAGCTGCGCGGCCTCATGCTCGATTCGGCGTGGGACCAGCTGCTCGAGGCGGCGGAGACGGTGATGGGAACGTCGGTGGGCCGCGGCTGGCTCGACCTCCAGCGCTACACGCTCACCGCGTGCCAGGCGTTAGGCGAAGACTACGCACTCGTGGCGTCGGCCATCCGCGGCGAGCTGCGGGCCCTGTTAGGCGCGATTCCCTCGCTGCCGTCCATGGCGCTCATGGACGACATGCCCACCGCCACCGGGACCACGCTCCAGTGGCTCCGCGACGAGAAGATCATCGGCGGCGAAGAAGACGGCGCGGACGACGCGATCGCTGTGACATCGCCGGCGTTGGTGAGCACCGAAGCGCGCGATCGCGAGGGACGCGCGGGCGTCGAGCGCGCGGCCGCAGAGGTGCGCGCCGGTCGCCCCGAGAAAGCGATCGAGCTGCTCATGCGCGCGCTCGACCGCGAAAAAACACGCCGCGGACGGTTTCTGCGCCAGGCCGAGCTCGCGCGCGTCATGGTGGACGCGGGCTTCGTGCAGGTTGCGCAACCGATCCTGCAGGAGCTCATGGCCGACATCGAAGCGCACAAGCTCGACGAGTGGGAAGCGGGCGAGCTCGTCGCGCGGCCGATGGTACTCATGTATCGCTGCCTCGAGAAACTCGACGGCGATTCCAGCACGCGTCAGGACCTCTACACGCGCATCGCGCGGCTCGATCCGCTGCAGGCCATCGGATTCGGGCAAGGCTGACCCCGTGTCGCCGCGCCGGTCGTCCACGTCTCGTGCCGAGCTCGAGCGCACGGTCCAACAGTCGTTGTTGGACCGGTTGATCGACTTGTCGCCGCGCGAGCAGAGCGAGCCGGCCAGCACCTGGGCGCAGTCGGTGCGCGACCTCAAGCGCTCCGTGCACCGCGACCTCGAATCGCTGCTCAACACGCGCCGCACCGCGAAGCCGGCCACCGACGCACTGCCCGAGCTCAAGGCATCGCTCTACAACTACGGCTTGCCCGACATCAGCTCGATGAGCCGGGACGCGCACGATTCGCGCGCGCGTCTCCTGCGGCTGGTCGAGGAAGCGATCTCGCTCTACGAGCCTCGGCTCGCCAGCGTGCGCGCCTCGTTCGTCGAGGAGCCGGGCGATGCGCCTAACCGGCGCGACCTGCACTTCGTGATTCACGCGCTCCTGCGGATGGACCCGAATCCCGAGCCGGTGTTGTTCGACACCACGCTCGACGCCTCGAGCGGCGAATATCAGGTGGCGGGAGACGCCGGTGCGTGATCAGCTGCTCTACTTCTACGAGCGCGAGCTGACGTTCCTGCGCCGCATGGGCGCCGAGTTCGCGCAGGCGTACCCGAAAGTCGCGGGCCGTCTCCAGATCGAGCCGAGCAAGTGCGAGGATCCGCACGTCGAGCGGATGATCGAAGCGTTCGCGTTTCTTGCCGCGCGCGTCCACCTCAAGCTCGACGACGACTTCTCGGAAATCAGCGATGCGCTGCTGAGCATCGTGTATCCGCACTACATCCGGCCGATCCCATCGATGACGCTGGTCGAGTTCCAGCTCGACCCCGAGCAGGGCAAGGTGATGACGGGCGTCCGGATTCCGCGCGGGTCGCAGCTCCTCTCGCGGCCGGTGGCCGGCACGCCGTGCAAGTTCCGCACGGCGTACGACACGATGCTGTGGCCGATCACGGTGTCGGCGGTGCAGTGGACGACACCCGACCGTCTGCGTCCGCCGATCAAGGCCCCCGACGCCATCGCCGCGCTGCGCATCGAGCTCACGTGCTTCCCCGACGTGTCGTTCAACAAGCTCGCGCTGGACACGCTGCGGTTTCACATCGCCGGTGACTCGTCCACGGTGTACTCGCTGTACGAATTGTTAGGCAACAATTGCGTGCGCATCGTGGCCCGCGATCCGGCAGGGAAAGCAGCGGGCGGCCGCGCGGTCGCGCTCCCGGCGAACGTGCTGACGCCGGCGGGATTTGGGGACGACGATGGGATGCTGCCGTACCCGCGCCGCTCGTTCGTGGGCTATCGGATGCTCCAGGAGTACTTCACGTTCCCCGAGAAGTTCTTGTTCTTCGACCTCGCGGGGCTGTCGCAACTGCGCGCCGCGGGGTTCGGCGAGCGGGTTGAGCTCATCCTGTTCATCTCGCCCTTCGAGCGTGCCGACCGTCGCTCGATGCTCGAGGCGGGCATCGGCAACCGCACGATCCGGTTAGGCTGCACGCCCGCGGTGAATCTGTTCGCGCAGACCTCGGAACCGATTCTCCTGACGCAGCGCCGGCACGAGTACCAGCTCGTGGCCGACGCGCGGCGGCGGCAGTCGGTGTCGATCTTTTCCGTTGACGACGTGTTGGGCGTGTCGCCGGGCGCGAGCGCGCCCGCGCGGTTCGAGCCGTTCTACTCGTACCGGCACGCGACCAACGGAAACACGCCACAGCTCTTCTGGCACGCCGTGCGGCGCACGGCCGGATGGCGTCCCGATGGCGGGTCCGACGTGTATCTCTCGTTCGTCGATCTGTCGTCGAGGCCCGTCGAGCCCGATGCCGATGCCGTGACGGCGCGCCTCACGTGCTACAACGCCGACCTGCCCAGCCGCCTGCCGTTCGGCAGCGACGCGGGCGATTTCGAGCTCGACGGCGGCGGGCCGATCAAGCGCATCACCGCGATCGTGAAGCCGACGTCGGTGGTCGAGCCTCCGTTAGGCCAGCCCCAGTTGTGGCGCCTCATCTCGCAGTTGTCGCTCAACTATCTCTCACTGGTCGACGGCGGCGCCGAGGCGATGCGCGAGATCCTGCGCCTGCACAACTTCGCCGACAGTGCCGCCGCGGAAAAGCAGATCCAGGGCCTGGTGGACGTCAGGAGCGAGCCGGCGTACTCGCGCGTCTCGTCGGCGCACGGCTTGAGCTTCGCGCGCGGCACGCGCGTGGACATCACGCTCGATGAAGAACAATTCACGGGCGGCGGCGCGTTCCTGTTCGCGACGGTGCTCGAGCGGTTCCTGGGCTTGTACGCGTCGATCAACAGCTTTTCGATTCTTGCCGCACGCACCACGCAGCGGAAAGATGTGATGCGGGTGTGGCCGCCGAGGGCCGGATGGAAGACGCTCCTCTGACCTCCGTGGCGCTCGAGCGCGCGCTCCGCGACGACCCGAACTCGTTCGAGTTCTTCCAGGCCGTCCATCATCTGGAGCGGCTGCGCCCAGCGAGCGCGCCCGTGGGCGGATTCGGCCCGCCTAACGAAGAAGTCGTCCGGTTCGGTGCGCATACGGCCATCTCGTTCCCCGCGAGCCAGATCCAGTCGCTCGACTTGGGCGGCGATGGGCCGGCGCAGATGCGCGTCAACTTCATGGGCTTGACGGGACCGCAAGGCGTGCTCCCGCTGCACTACACGTCGCTCATCGCCGAGCGCGAGCGGGCGCGCGACACCGCGGGCCGCGATTTCATCGACATCTTCAACCACCGCATCATCTCGCTGTTCTACCGCGCGTGGGAGAAGAACCGGTTCATCGTGCCGCACGAGCGGGAGCAGTCGGACCCGCTCATGCGCCACCTCATGGACCTGGTGGGCTTGGGCACCACGGGCCTCGGCCGTCGTCTCCCCGTGCGCGACGAAGCGCTGTTGTTCTACAGCGGATTGTTCGCGCTGCCCACGCGGCCGGCGGTCGCGCTCGAGCATCTGGTCCAGGACTACTTCGGCGTGCCCGCCGAGATCGAGCAGTTCGTGGGCGGCTGGTATCCGCTCGACGCGGCCACCCAGTGTGCGTTAGGCGATGACGACACCGAGTCGTCGGCGCTCGGACTCGGCGCCGTGGCGGGCGACGAGACCTGGGACCAGCAGGCCCGGATTCGCATCCGGCTGGGTCCCATGCCGCGCGCCCAGTACGACATGTTCCTCCCCGACGGCAGCGCGCACGACGAGCTGCGCGCGCTCGCGGCGTTCTTTACCGGCGGCCGGACCGACGTCGAGGTACAGCTGGTGCTCGACCGCGACGACGTGCCCAGCTGCATCCTCGGCGCCGAGGACGCGCAGGCCGCTCCGTTAGGCTGGTGCACGTGGCTGCGCACCGCGCCATTGGAACACGACCCCGACGAAACCGTTCTCACTCTCTAACGCCGGACCGGCGTCCCATGACCGTCAACCTGAAGCACCTCATCGCCAAGCTGAATCCGGTGACGCGCAATGCGCTCGAGTCGGCTGCCGGACTGTGCCTCTCGCGCACCCACTACGACGTGGAAGTCGAGCACTATCTCATGAAGCTGCTCGACGTCCCCGACAGCGACCTGACATTCATCCTCAAGCACTACGGTATCGACCGCTCCCGTTTTGCGGCCGAGCTCACCCGCAGCCTCGATCGACTCAAGTCGGGCAACGCGCGCACGCCGGCGCTGAGCCCGAAGCTGGTCGAGATGTTCACCGAGGCGTGGACCATCGGCTCGGTCGACTTCGGGGCGCAGAGAGTACGCAGCGGTCACACGATTCTGGCGCTCGCGTCGGATCCCGAGCTCGCGCGCATGGTGAGCGACGCCAGCAAGGAGTTCGCGAAGATTCCGTCCGAAGCGCTGAAGAAGGACCTGGCCGCGATCGTGGCGTCGTCGTCCGAGGAGATATCTTCGGGCGGCGCGCCCGCCGAGTCCGGCGATGCCGCGCCGCGCGGCGCCGGCGGCCGTACGCCTAACCTGGACCAGTACACCGTCGACCTCACGCAGAAAGCGCGCGACGGCAAGATCGACCCCGTCCTGGGCCGCGACTTCGAAGTTAGGCAGGTGGTGGACATCCTCACGCGGCGGCGGCAGAACAACCCGATCCTCGTGGGCGAGGCCGGCGTGGGCAAGACGGCCGTCGTGGAAGGATTCGCGCGCCGCATCGCGCAGGGGGACGTCCCGCCGGCGCTCAAGAACGTCACGCTGCGCACGCTCGACCTGGCGCTCCTCCAGGCGGGCGCCGGCGTGAAGGGCGAGTTCGAGAACCGCCTCAAGGGATTGATCGAAGAGGTGAAGCAGTCGCCGATACCGATCATCCTGTTCATCGACGAAGCGCACACCATGATCGGCGCCGGCGGCTCAGCGGGGCAGGGCGACGCGGCCAACCTGCTCAAGCCGGCGCTCGCGCGCGGCGAGCTGCGCACGCTCGCGGCCACTACGTGGTCCGAGTACAAGAAGTACTTCGAGAAGGATCCGGCGCTCGCGCGGCGCTTCCAGTTGGTCAAGGTGGAAGAGCCGGGCGAGGAGCAGTGCCTGCTCATGATGCGCGGCGTCGTCCCTGCGCTCGAGCACCACCACAAGGTGCGCATCCTCGATGATGGCGTGGATGCGGCGGTGCGGTTGTCACACCGCTTCCTGGCCGACCGCCAGCTGCCCGACAAAGCCGTGAGCGTCCTCGATACGGCGTGCGCCCGCCTTGCGTTAGGCCAGAACGCGACGCCGTCCGCCATCGAAGATGCCCAACGCCGGCTCGACGACCTTGCGGTGCAGGACCGCGTGTTGTCGCGCGAAGCGGCGGTGGGCACCGACCACAACGAGCGGCTGGGCAAGATCGCCGCCGAGCGTACCGAGGTCGAAGCGAATCTCGCGGCACTCACCACGCGCTGGAACGAAGAGCGCGAGCTGGTCACCAAGATCCGCGAGCTGCGCGAGCAGCTCGAGGCCGGTGCGGGAAAGAACGGCGACGGCACCGCGGTCCAGCGCGAGGAAATGGGTACCCTCCAGGGCCGCCTGACGACGCTCCAGGGCGAAACGCCGCTCGTGCGCGTATGCGTGGACGCCGGCATCGTGGGCGAAGTGATCTCCGGCTGGACGGGCATTCCGGTGGGCAAGATGCAGCGCGACGAAACCGCGACGGTGCTCGAGCTCGAGAGGCACTTGGGCAAGCGGTTGATCGGACAGTCGCACGCGCTCGAGTTGATCAGCCGCCGCATCCGGACGTCGCGTGCCGGCATCGAGGATCCGAACAAGCCGAAGGGCGTGTTCATGCTCGTCGGACCCAGCGGCGTCGGAAAAACGGAAACGGCGCTCGCGCTCTCCGATCTGCTCTACGGCGGCGAGCGGAATCTGATCACGATCAACATGTCGGAGTTCCAGGAAGCGCACACCGTGTCCACGCTCAAGGGGTCGCCGCCTGGGTACGTGGGCTACGGCGAAGGCGGCGTCCTCACGGAAGCAGTGCGGCGGCGGCCGTACTCGGTGGTGCTGCTGGATGAGGTGGAGAAGGCGCACCCGGACGTGCTCGAGCTGTTCTTCCAGGTGTTCGACAAGGGACAAATGGAAGACGGCGAGGGCCGCCAGATCGATTTCCGGAACTCCATCATCATCCTCACCACCAACGCCGGCACGGACACGATCATGAAGTTGTGCGCCGATCCGGAGACGGCGCCGAGCGATGAAGGCCTGGTGAAGGCGCTCAAGCCCGAGCTCGACAAGGTGTTCAAGCCGGCGTTCCTGGGGCGCATGGTGATCATCCCGTACTTCCCGATCCGCGACGAGAACTTGAAGCGCATCATCAAGCTCAAGTTGGCCAAGATCCAACGCCGCCTGACGGAAACGCACCGCGTGGCGCTCACCTTCGACGACGCGCTCGTGAACCAGGTGGCCGAGCGATGCACCGAAGTCGAGAGCGGCGCGCGCAACGTGGACAACATCCTCACGAATACGCTGCTGCCCGAGATCTCGCGCGAGCTGCTCGAGCGTCTGGCGGCAGGCGATCGGATGAGCGCCATCCGGATCGGGGTGCGGCCAGACGGCACGTTCGATTATCAGATCGCCGGCAGCGCGCCGGTGGCGGCCGCGGAGCCGGTGGCCGTCGCGTGAGCCGCGGCCACTCCCACGCGATGGGGCGGCACCGCGGCGCGGCATGCGAATTCGTCCAGACCGGGCACGCGCCCGGCAGGAGGCGGTGAGTCGTGAGCGAAGATTTTACGCAGGACCGTCGCCTGCTGCAGGTGACCACGCCGTTAGGCAAGGACAAGCTGCTGCTCGCCGGCCTCAGCGGCAGCGAGGGCATCTCGATCCCGTTCCGCTTCGACCTCTCGCTCATGGCGACTCCGGACACGACCGTCGACGCCACCGAGCTGATCGGCCAGGCGGTCACGGTCACGATCGCGGACGCGAACGGCGACGACGCGCGCTACATCAACGGCGTGATGAGCACCCTGGCGCAAACCGGGTCGGACACGACGTTCGTCTGGTACCGCGCGCAGATCGTCCCCGGGCTGGCGTTGCTCACCCGCCGCGCCGACATCCGCATCTTCCAGCAGAAGTCGGTGACCGATGTCATCGAGGCGGTGCTCAAGGAAGGGGGCGTCGACTACAAGCTGAACACGACGGGATCGTATCCCCCGCTCGAGTACTGCGTGCAGTATCGGGAAACCGACTTCGCGTTCGTGTCGCGCTTGATGGAAGAGTACGGCATCTTCTACTTTTTCACGCACACCGACTCGAAGCACACGCTCGTCCTCGCCGACGCCTCGAGCGCGCACCAGGCGTGCCCCGGCGCCGACACGACGCGCTTTCACTCGACGCGCAGCGGATCGAGTGACGAGGACACGGTGTCATCGTGGGAGCTGCAGCACGAATTCCGGACGGGGAAGGTCACGACCACCGATTACAACATGGAGACGCCCAGCACAAGCCTAACGGTGAGCGAGCCGACAACGGTGAAGCTGGGCGACAACGACAAGTACGAGGCGTACGACTTCCCGGGCGCGTACGGCAAGAAGGGCGACGGCGAGACGTTCGCGCGCGTGCGGATGCAGGAGCAGGAAGCCCGCATGGTCGTGGCGTCCGGATCGGGTTCGTGCCGCGCGTTCACCAGCGGCTACCGGTTCACGTTGGGCGAGCACCCGCAGAAAGCCAACAACGGCCAGTACGTGCTCACGGTCGTCTCACACTCGGCGTCTAACGGAAGCTTCGTGAGCGCGAACGAGGGGGCGGGACCGCACTACTGGAACACGTTCACGTGCATCCCCTTCTCGACGCCGTTCCGGCCCGAGCGTGTGACACCGCGCCCCATGGCCTACGGGCTGCAATCGGCGATGGTGGTCGGCTCCAGCGGCGAAGAGATCTGGGTCGACAAGTATGGCCGCGTGAAGGTGCAGTTCTTCTGGGACCGCCAGGGCAAAAAGAACGAGCAGAGCTCGTGCTGGGTGCGCGTTGCCCAACCGTGGGCCGGCAAGAACTGGGGCTTCGTCGCGTGGCCGCGCATCGGACAGGAAGTGCTCGTCGCCTTCGAGTCCGGTGATCCGGACCGCCCGATCATCGTCGGCTCGCTGTACAACGCCGAGCAGATGCCGCCGTACACGTTGCCGGCGAACCAGACGCAAACCGGCATCAAATCGCGCAGCTCGAAGGGCGGCGGGACCGACAATTACAACGAGCTGCGCTTCGAGGACAAGAAGGGATCGGAACAGATCCTCATTCACGCCGAGCACACGCTGACGACGGAGGTCGAGGTCGACGAGATGCGCTCGATCGGCCACGATCGCACGACGAACATCGAAGGCAACGACTCGAAGACGATCAAGAAAGGCAACGACAGTTCGGTGATCAAGGAAGGCAATTTCACGCACAACCTGGATAAGGGCGATTACCAGTTGTATTTGCAGAAGGGCACGATGCTCACCGTTCTCGATGACGGCGATCAAAAGACCAGCCTCACGAACGGCAGCCACATCACCCATCTGCAGAACGGCGATCACAAGCTCGAGATCGACGTCGGCGACATGAAGATCGCGATCCACACGGGCGACCAGTCGACAAAAGCCGACGCGGGCGCGATCACCTTTGACGCGCTCCAGTCGATCGAGCTCAAAGTTGGACAAAGCAGCATCAAAGTCGATCAGATGGGCGTCACGATCCAGGGCATGATGATCAAGATCGAGGGACAGGTCCAAACGGAAGTGAAGGGGTTGATCACGCAGATCAGCGCCGACGCAATGCTGCAGGCAAAGGGCGGCATCACGATGATCAACTGACATGGCGACCAGCGCGCAGGCGCCCGTTGCGGCGCGGACGATGGCCGAGTTCATCGACCTGGCCGGGTTAGGCGACGACGCGAAAGCGGCGCTCGCCCCGGCGCACGGTCCGCGGCAGTACGTGCAGGCGTTGCTCGACCAGAAACTCTACCCGGATGCGGTGCGGTTTCTCGCGCATGCGTTGCCGAAGCGCGAGGGCATCTGGTGGGCCTGGGTGTGCGCGCGCCGCGCATCGAGCGACGCACCGGCGCCGCTCGAGATGACGGCGCTCGATGCGACCGAGAAGTGGATCACGCAACCCACCGATGAGAATCGTCGTGCGGCGATGCGGGCGGCCGAGGCCGCGGGTCTTGCAACACCGGCGGGATGTACAGCGTTGGCGGCTTTCGTGAGCGGCGGAAGCCTCGGACCCGCCGACACGCCTCCGGTTCCGCCGGGGGAGTTTCTCACCGCGAAGGCGATCACGGGCGCCGTCGTTTCGGCGGCCGTGGGCGGCGACGCGGCGAAGGCGCCGGAACGATTCCAGGGATTCATCGCGCAGGGCCTGGATGTGGTGAACCGGTTGCAGCTGTGGGGGTCGCAATGACGATGCCTAACGCTGACTGCCGCCACGGCCAGTGTACCGCGTCCGAATTCCGGATCGCATGGCCGTCGTGGTCCACCAAGACGGCTGCCGGCGATCTCTTTTTGCGTGAAGGGAGCGGTGGTTCGGTTCAGCAGGGGAGCACGGTCCGCGCAGTGGGTTTCGTCGAAAAAAAAACTGCAACGGCTTCAAAGGATAACAAAAGTGAAAAAAGGGATAACGAAAGTGATCGTGCTGCGCGGCGGGGAGTGCGCTGCCTAATGGTCAAGAGAAGTGGTTTTTGTGTTTAAGAAAAACAACAAAAGCCTTGCTCACCACGGCGACGCTACTCCCCTCCGCGCAGCACGATCACTTTCGTTATCCCTTTTTTTCACTTTTGTTATCCTTTGAAGCCGTTGCAGTTTTTCTCGATGCGACATACCCGCACGGCTTGAGCTCGTGGCGTGCTCCGTCGGCGGAGGCGGAGATCGATCATCGGAGTACACATGCCGCCACACAGCACTACGGATGCTATCAGCATATCAGATTGAGTCCACTAGAGGAGACGGGCTATGGGTCAACCAGCCGCGCGCATATCCGACATGCACGTCTGTCCGATGGTGACGCCGGGCGTGCCCCCGATTCCGCACGTGGGCGGACCCGTGCTGCCGCCGGGCGGGATCACCGTGCTCATCGCCGGGATGCCCGCCGCGCGCGTCGGCGACATGGCGGTGTGCGTGGGACCGCCGGACGTGATCGCGCTGGGGTCATTCACCGTGCTCATCTGCAGTCAGCCGGCGGCGCGCATGGGCGACATGACGGCGCACGGCGGTTCCATCGTGCTCGGCGCCCCGACGGTCCTGATCGGCTAGCGCAACCCGGTGCGCGCGCCTACGTCATCACAGCCATCGCGCTACGTGATGCGTCGTATGTAAACGCTGTTGCGAGCGCCGTACGCTGTCCTCCAACCTTTTCCGGAGGACGTTATGCGTACGGCGTTTCTTGCGTTGGGCATCGTGGCCCTTGTCGGTCCGCGCGGTATCCACGCGCAGAGTGTCGACGATGCGGCGGCCTACGTGGCGATGGTCGTGAGTCCTGTCGCCGCGGTGTCGCCGATCGTGTTGCCCTACATGACGGGGACGAAGCAGGCGGGCCTCGGCTTCGCCGCGAAGTACGGGCGCATGAGTCTGGGAGACATTGGAAGCAGCAACACGTTCCTGGCGGACTTCACGGGCCCGGCGGGGAGTGGGTCGTGGGGTCTCGAGGCCGGGTACCTGGGGACGACGTGCCAAGGCTGTTCCGGCAATTTCATGGCGGGCCTACACCTCGAAGGCCCGTTGGCCAAAGCGGGGTCGACGACGGGAACGCTGTTCACGCTCGTGATGCAGGGTACCGTCGGCTTCGCCAAGCCAAACAACGGTTCGGTCTGGGCTGCGGGCGTGACGATGCCGACAGCTTTGTCCCTGACCGCCGGCCGTGTCGAAATCGTTCCGTTCGTCTCGCCCGGCGTGGGGGTTGGCATGGTGGCGGCGGATAGCCGTTCTCAGACCGGCTATCGCTTCAACGTGGGCGCTGGTGTGGGCGTGGCAAACGTCGCGCCGGGCCTCGGCATCACGGCCAGCGCGGAAAGGGTGCTCATCGACGGCGGCCGGACCGTGTTCGGCCTCGGCGTGAGCTGGAACCGTTTGCGTTAGGCATCCATGGCGGGGGCCGGCACTGTCCGGTCCCCGTCACGTTCCGATCCGGACAACGGCCGGTGCTCTATCGCGCTCGCATCAGCGCTGCTTGACGCAGCCGGCGGGCAGGGTCATATAGACGGCACGTGCGCAGGAGAATGATGTGACCGTCGGCAGCGTGGTCCGCGGGATCGCAAACGCCTGGTCGTTAGGCGCCATCGCGGGCATCGCGGGCGACGCCCGAGCCGCCATCCGCGGGCTTCGGCGCCGGCCGGCCTTTGCACTCATGGTTGCGGGCATGCTCGCCATCGGCATGGCCTCCGTCACCGCGCTCTGGAGCGTTGTCGACTCCGTCCTCATCCGCAGCTTGCCATTTCCGGCTGGCGACCGGCTCGTGTGGTTTGGCTTTCGGAATTTGCGGACCGGCGAGCTCGTCGGTCCCTCTTTGCCGCTGCTCGAGCGTTGGCGCCGCGCCTCTCCTGGTTCCGTTGCGGCGGGATGGCAGGAAATGCCCTACGATGTCGCATTGCCCGGAGGCCCGAGCCGGGTATGGCTGGCGGTCGTGTCGCCGGCGTTCTTCCGCGCCCTCGGCGTCCGCGCAGAGTTAGGCAGAGGCATCACGCCGGACGACGACAAACCGGGCGCGCCGTCCGTCATCGTGCTCTCCGATTCGTTGTGGCGCGGTGCCTTCGGCGGGGACCCGGCCGTCATCGGCCGCCCGGTCCCCGTGGACGGCATCGAGGCGACGGTAATCGGCGTGATGCCTCGCAGCGTGTCGATCGTGACCGGTGACGCGGTGGCCTGGATGCCGGTCGATGCGCAGATGCCCTTCCTCGCCGGCAACGACAGCGTCGGGCTCGTCGGCGCCATCGCGCACGTCCCACGCAGCGTGAGCCCGGAGCGCGCGCGCGTCACGCTCGAACGGCTCGCGCCTAACGGAGCGGCGTATGGCAACAGTCACGGGCCGACGCGCGCGGCCGCGCTGCCGTTGCGCGACGTGATCGTCGGCGATGCCCGGCCCGTGCTCGTGCTGGTGCTCGGCGCCAGCGTGTTGGTGCTGGTCGTGGGCTGCGCGGACGCGGCCGCGCTCCTCGTTGCGCGCGCATCGTCGCGCCGGCGAGAGCAGGCCGTGCGACGCGCCATTGGAGCGAGTCGAGCCCGTCTCGCATCGGCTATGCTGGTGGAGACGCTGGCGTTGTCGGTCGCTGCATCCCTGGCGGCGCTGCTGCTCGCCCCTGCGCTCGTCGGCGCCGTGCGACAACTCGGCGTGGCGCTCGTACCGCGCGATGCGGAAATCACGGTGCGCGCGGACGCGTTCCTCGTCGCGGCCGGACTCGTCTTCCTCACAACCGTATTGAGCGGCGTCATCCCCGCGTTCCTCACCACACGCGGTGATGCCGCCGACGTCTTGCGAGGCGCGGGCGGATCTGCGGAGACACGTTTCGTGCGGGCGTACGACGTGCTCCTCATCGCCGAGCTCTCGCTTACGGCGATGCTGCTGATCGGTGCCGGGCTGCTGGCGAAGAGCGTGATGATGTTGCTCGGAAGCCCGTCGGGCATGCGCACCGACCGCGTGCTCGTCGCGACCGTCATGCGTCCGGTGGATCCCTGGTTGCGAGACCGTCAGTCGGTTCGGCCGTTCGTGCGTGCGCTGACCGACTCGCTCGCTTCGGTGCCGGGTGTCTCCGCGGCGGCCGTCGCGCTCAGCACGCCCGCGATGCCTGGCGCAACCGATGATGTACGCGCCGGCGATGACACCGTGTCTGCAACGTGGAACTCGGTCACCACGGATTACTTTCGTCTGCTCGGCACGCCGATGCTTCGCGGCCGCGCGTTCGATTCGCGCGACGCGCAGCAATCGGCCAACTCGATCATCGTGAGCGCGCGCCTGGCGCAACGGCTGTACGGCGCCGCCAATCCGTTAGGCAGGGTGGTCTGGGTGCCGGACGGCGACCACCCCGAAGCCCCCTGGCAGGCGCGCACCGTCATCGGCGAGGTCGCTGATGTGGCCGCGCCGGGCGTCACGCGCCCGCGACCGCCCGACGCCTATCTGCCGTTTGCCCGGGTGCCCGTTCCGCACCTCACGGTATTGGTACGCTCATCGCTCCCGCCGGCTGCGGCGTTAGGCGCGCTCCGCCGCCTGGTGCACGCGCTCGACCCGGCCCAACCCGTGACCGGCGGCCGGGCGCTCGACGACCTCCTCACCGAGAGCGCAGCGCGGCCGCGCTTCTACCTTGCCGTGTTAGGCGCCTTCGGCGCAGCGGCGCTCCTCCTCGCCGGGGCCGGGATGTTCGCGGGCGTCTGGTACATCGTGCACGAGCGCCGGCGGGAGATCGGCATCCGCGTGGCCGTCGGCGCCGCGCGCACGGACGTGATCTGGCTCCTGCTGTCGCGCGTCGCAGGGATCGTCGTCGTGGGTCTCGCGATCGGGATGTGCGGCGCATGGGCGACCACTCGGTTTCTGCGCTCGCTCTTGTCCGGAGTGAGTGCGACGGATCCGGCTGTCATCGCAATCGTGTGCGGGGTGCTTGTCTTCGGTACGCTGGTCGCGGTTGCAGGCCCGCTGCTCGAAGCGACCCGCGTCGATCCGATCCGTGTGCTGAGATCGGAATGACCCGGCTCCATCTCCGCGTAACGCCGTTGGCGCTCGCGTGCGTATTCCTTGCGCAGACAGCGCGTGCACAAGCAGCGGACACGGGCCGCGTGTGGGAACAGGGGTCGTGGCGCGGCATGGGAGATGTGCCGGCCGGCGCGCACATCCTCGACCACCCGCTGTCGTTAGCGCTCGGCCGCAACGCCATCTACGTGTTCAATGCGGGTTCGGCGACCGTGGTCGCGCTGGGTCTCGACGGCCGCTTGCTCTGGCGCTACTCGCCGCCGGATTCACTGCGCTTCGGCGCCGACCGCGTCGTGTCACTCGCTGCCGGCTTCGACGGCGGCGTGTGGGTGGCGGACCCGAATTCCGGCCGCTGCACGATCCTCTCACCGTTAGGCAACGTGGAGCGCGTGGTCCCCATGCGCGATGGCAGGCACTTCGCGCCCCGGTCCGACGGCTCCTTCTGGCAGTCGCGCTACCTCGCGATCCAGCCGATGTTGTTCGACGCCAACGGACATCGCGTGCGGACCCTCCGACTTCCAGCGTCCCTCGCCGCACCGCCGAATGCAGTGGGCGATGCGCTACTCGCAGTCACCGCGGACACCCTCGTCGTCGCGTACTCGATGGCGGGCCGGTTCCTCATTGCCCCACCGCACGGCGCCGCACGCGACGTTCGAGCCATCGAGCCTCGCGCGTTCGCAACGTTCGCACAGAGCGACGTCACAGTCGCCGGCCGTGCGGTACACACCTTCAAAACGCATGCGAATGAGCTGCCGGCCACGCTCGGGCTCGCCGTCGACTCCGGTGTCATCTACGCGCTCTACTTTAACGCTCGCGGCGCAACGGGCGACCCTGGCCGCACCGTCGATATGTATCGCACTGCTAGCGGGCGATACGTCGGCTCCAGGCGCCTCCCAATGTCAGCCACGCACATTGCCATCCGCGGCGATGTCACGTACGCGCTGACGGGCGAAGGCGATCTACGGATCTGGCGCTGGGTCCCCTCGCCAACGCCTCCGTCCCATAGCGGCGGCCCTGCAACGGTGTCGCGCTCTCTGTAAGTTTCGGTAGCGCGGGAACGCCCACGTCAGTGGGCGGGTTGAGCCGTCACCACGGGGGCGTCGCGAGTTGCAGATTCAACCGGAACGGATAGTCGTCGAGTCGCAGGAGCTGCCGCACACCGCTGCCGCGTGGATTGCGACGGCAATCGATCAGGCAATCGGGGACACCGGGCAGTGCTCGATTGCGCTCTCCGGAGGCAAGTCGCCGCAACCGATTTATGCAGAGCTCGCCGACGCGTTCCGCGAGATCCCATGGACGAAGGTGCACGTCTACTTCGGCGACGAACGCGCCGTGCCGCCCACGGATCCCATGAGCAACTATGGCATGGCCAAGGCATCGCTGCTCGATCGCGTCTCCCTGCCGGCGGCCAACGTCCACCGCATGGAGGGCGAGCGCGCCGACCTCGCCGCCGCCGCCCGCGAGTACGAGCGGCTGCTGCCGCCGGCGTTCGACGTCCTTCTGTTAGGCATAGGCCCGGATGGCCACACGGCATCGCTGTTCCCCGGTGCGCCGGCGCTCGACGAGCGCGCCCGCCGCGTCGTCGCCGCGGACAGCCCGTTCCCGCCTCCGCGCCGCCTAACGATCACGCCGCCGGTGATCGCCGCCGCGCGCCGCACCGCGATGATCGTTGCCGCCCGCGACAAAGCGGGTATCGTCCAGCGCGCGCTCGAGGGTCCGCGCGACCCGCATGCGCTGCCGTCGCAGTTGGCGCTGGGCGGCGTCTGGATTCTCGACCGCGACGCCGCGTCGAAGCTGACGCCGGTGCCGGCATGAGAGTGCTCGCGGGAGACATCGGCGGCACGCACGCACGGCTGGCGGTGGTGGACATCGACGACCAACACGTGCGCCTCGTGCGCGAAGCGCGCTACCCGAGCGCGGATTACCCGTCGCTCGCCCCGATCGTGCGCAGGTTCCTCGACGAGGGAACCGAATCGCCGCTGCGCGCCGCGTTCGGCGTCGCGGGACCGGTCACCGACGGCCGCACCGCCACGCCTAACTTGCCGTGGACGCTCGACGAGCGGCACCTCGCGCGCGAGGTCGGCATTCCCTCGGCGCGGCTGCTCAACGACCTCGACGCGATCGCGCGCGGCATCGCTCGGCTCGATTCGCGCGACATGATCACGCTCCAGGCGGGTGCGCCCGATGAGACCGGCGTCCTGGCACTCATCGGCGCGGGCACCGGATTGGGCGAAGCGTTCGTCGTACGCGAAGGACGTCGCATGCGCACGCGCGCCTCCGAGGGCGGCCACTCGGGGTTCGCGCCCCGCACGCCCTTCGAGCGCGACCTGCTTGCATGGCTCGCCACCGACTTCGGACACGTGTCTGCCGAGCGCGTCATTTCAGGCCCGGGTCTCGAGAACATCTATCGCTTTCTCGCCGAGCGCGCGCCGGAGCGCGAGCAGAGTGCAGTACGCGACAAAATCGAGAACGATGGCGCAGCCGCGATCTCGCGCCATGGACTCACTGGCTCGGACGCGCTGTGCGTCGAAGCACTCGACGTGTTCGCCGGCGCGTACGGCTCGCAGGCAGGGAATCTCGCGCTCACGGTACTCGCCAGCGGCGGCGTGTTTGTGGTGGGCGGGATCGCGCCGGCCATCGTCAAGAAGCTCGTGGACGGCACCTTCCTTGCCGCGTTCCGAGACAAGGGGCGTCTCTCGGAGATGATGCAGCGCATGCCGGTGCGCGTGGTGATGAACGACAACGTTGGACTCTACGGCGCGGCGATCGCTGCCGCCTACGACGATACACGCACCCCGGACGCACCGCGCGCTCCTTCCGCGAGCGGCGCTCCACCAACCATCGCACATAACGCAGGGGCACGGTGACATGACGGAAACGGCAACGAGAGCGGCACGGACCGCGACGGGCGGAACGGACTTGGACGAGCTCTGCATCAACACGGTGCGGACGCTGTCCATGGACGCGGTGCAGCAAGCGAACTCGGGACATCCCGGCACGCCCATGGCGCTCGCGCCGCTCGCCTATCTGCTCTTCACCAAGCACCTGCGCTACGATGCGGCCCACCCCGATTGGCCTAACCGCGACCGCTTCGTGCTGTCGTGTGGCCACGCCTCGATGCTCCTCTACAGCGTGCTCTATCTCACCGGATACGACGTGACGCTCGAGGACATCAAGCATTTCCGCCAGTGGGGCAGCAAGACGCCGGGCCATCCGGAGTACGGCCACACGCCGGGCGTCGAGACCACCACTGGTCCGTTAGGCCAGGGCTTTGCCAACGCGGTGGGCATGGCCCTCGCCGAGTATCACCTGGCTGCCGAGTTCAACACGCCGGACGACGTCGTGATCGACCACCGCACGTATGTGTTCGCGAGCGACGGCGACCTGATGGAAGGCATCTCGCACGAAGCGGCGTCCATCGCCGGCCACCTCGGGTTAGGCAAGCTCATCGTGTGCTACGATGACAACAGCATCACGCTCGACGGTCCCGCCTCGCTCTCCATGAGCGACGACACGGGGACACGCTTCGAGGCGTACGGCTGGAACGTCATCCGTGTGCCGGACGTGAACGACCTGCCCGTGATGGACCGCGCCCTCGCGCAGGCCCGCGATGTCCACGACCGCCCGACCCTGATCATCGTGCGCTCGCACATCGGCTACGGCAGCCCGCACAAGCAGGACACCGCGGCCGCGCACGGCGAGGCGTTAGGCAAGGACGAGGTCGTGCTCACCAAGCGTAACCTCGGCTGGCCCAGGCCCGAGGAGACGTTTTACGTCCCGCAGGAAGCGCTCGACCACTGGCGTGAGGCGACGCCGAAGGGCCAGCGCGAGCACGCGGAGTGGGATG
>Ga0134126_10004083_pt1 | contig 18270 bp, 19 predicted proteins | sample KB31752_FD_96881 | JGI IMG/M metagenome (GOLD analysis project Ga0134126, IMG submission 96881) | Terrestrial soil microbial communities with excess Nitrogen fertilizer from Kellogg Biological Station, Michigan, USA - KB3-175-2 | ecosystem: Environmental > Terrestrial > Soil > Unclassified ...
AGACCCGCCGTGGGCCACCCCACACGCCGATGATCAGGAACATCGGAATGAGACCGCCCTCGAAGAACAGATAGAACAACACCAGATCGAGCGCCGAGAATGTGCCGATCATCAGCGTTTCAAGAACGAGAAACGCGATCATGTATTCCTTCACGCGGCGCTGGATCGAGGTCCAGCTCGCAAGAATGCAGATCGGCATCAGCGCGGTGGTGAGGATCACGAACGGCAGCGAAATGCCGTCCACGCCCATGTGGTAACTGGCGACGCCAAGCCACGGATGTTTCTCGACAAATTGGAATTCCGCGGTACTGGGGTCGAAGTGCCATACCATCACCAGCGAGACCGCGAAGGTGACGAGGGTCGTCCACAGCGCAACCCAACGCGCAGTCCCCTTGGCGAGCCGCTCCTCGCCGCGCACCAGCATGATGAACAGCGCGCCAACCAGCGGCAGGAACGTTACGACGGACAGGATTGGCCAATTCATCGCGGCACCGCGAACATGAACCACGTGACGAATGCCGCGGCGCCGATCAGCATGGCGAAGGCGTAGTGATAGAGGTAGCCGGTTTGCAGGCGCACGACGCTGCGCGTGACATCAAGCACACGCGCCGAGACACCGTCCGGCCCAAAGCCGTCGATCAACCAGCCATCGCCCGCCTTCCACAGCAAGCGGCCGAGCCGCTTGATCGGACGCACAAGCAGGAAGTCATAGATTTCGTCGAAGTACCATTTGTTGAGCAGGAAGCGGTACAGCACATTCTGCGTGCGCGCGAGTTCGACCGGAAGATCGGGACGCCGGATATAGAACTGCCAGGCAATCACGAAGCCGATCGCCATCATGACCGTCGGCAGCACGCCGATGTCGAGCGGTACGTGATGCATGTCCTCAAGCACGGTATTGCCCTTCGCGAACGTCAATGACTCGCGGAAGAAGCCCTCGACGCCGTGACCGGCGAAGACTTCCTTGAACGGGAGCCCGGCGAGGATCGAACCGAGCGCGAGGAAACCAAGCGGAATCAGCATCACCATCGGGCTCTCACGGGCCTCGCGCCAGTGCTGGCGATCGTGCGGTTCGCCGTGGAATGTCTTGAAGATCAGGCGCCATGAGTAGAACGACGTCAGCAACGCGGCGAAAACAGTCGACACGAAGCCGTAAAGCGCCATCGGATTCTTGCCGACATAGGCCGCCTCGATGATTGCGTCCTTTGAGAAATAGCCGGCCGTGAGCGGAAATCCTGTCAGCGCCAGCGTACCGATAATCATCACGATGTAAGTGAACGGAATACGGTCCTTGAGGCCGCCCATGTTCCGGATGTCCTGCTCGTGATGCATCGCGTGAATCACCGAGCCGCAACCAAGGAACAGGAGCGCCTTGAAGAACGCATGCGTGAACAGATGGAACATGCCGACCGAATAGGCGCCGACGCCCATGGCGACGAACATGTAGCCGAGTTGTGAGCACGTCGAATACGCGACGATGCGCTTGATGTCGTTCTGCACGAGGCCGATGGTCGCTGCGAACAGGGCCGTGGTCGCACCGATGAAGGTCACGAAGGCCTGCGCGTTCGGCGAAAGCTCGAACAGCGGCGACAACCGCGCCACCATGAACACGCCGGCGGTCACCATCGTGGCAGCGTGAATCAGCGCCGACACCGGTGTCGGCCCTTCCATCGCGTCCGGTAGCCAGGTGTGCAGGAGGAATTGCGCCGACTTGCCCATCGCGCCCATGAACAGCAGCAGGCAGATCAGCGTCATCGCGTTGGCGTGAATGCCGAAGAAGTCGATGGTCTTGCCGGCAACCCCCGGCGCTTGCGCAAAGATCGTGTCGAACCCGATCGATCCGACCAGCATGAAAAGAGCGAAAATGCCGAGCGCAAAGCCGAAATCGCCGACGCGATTGACGACGAACGCCTTGATCGCCGCCGCGCAGGCTTCCGGCTTCTGGTACCAAAAGCCGATCAGCAGATAACTGGCGAGACCGACGCCCTCCCAGCCGAAGAACATCTGGACGAGATTGTCCGACGTCACCAGCATCAGCATCGCGAAGGTGAACATCGACAGGTAGGCGAAGAACCGCGGACGGTAGGGGTCCTCTTCCATGTAGCCGATGGAATAGAGGTGCACGAAGGCCGACACCGTATTCACCACCACCAGCATCACGGCCGTCAGCGTATCGATGCGCAACGACCAGTCGATCTTGAGATCGCCCGACTGAATCCAGGTAAACATGGGGATGCGCATATCGTGGTGGCCGAAGCCGACCTGAACGAAGGCGATCCACGACAGGATCATCGAGATAATCAACAACGTGGTCGTGATCAGTTCGGCCGCGCGCGATCCGGCAGCCGCCGGCTCATGCGCGTGATCGTGGCCCGCCGCTTCGTCGTGCGTGTTGTGGATCGCGGCTCCGCCGTGCGCGGCGGGCGCGTGATGATGCGCGTGCTGATTGCTCAACGCGCCTTCAGCGCCCGGCGGCGGCCCCTTGCCCGGAAAGCGGCCGCGCGCGCCCGCGATCGCGATCAATCCCGCCAGAATGGCGCCAAGCAGCGGCAGGAATACGATGGCCTGATACATAGAAAAGGTCAGCCCTTCATCAGATTGATGTCTTCAACCGCGATCGAGCCGCGGTTGCGGAAATAGACCACCAGAATCGCAAGACCGATCGCGGCTTCGGCGGCCGCGACCGTCAGCACCAGCAATGCGTAAATCTGCCCAACGATGTCGCCGAGGTAGCTCGAGAACGCGACCAGATTGATGTTGACCGCGAGCAGGATCAACTCGATCGACATCAGGATGACGATGACGTTTTTCCGGTTGAGGAAAATGCCGAAGATGCCGAGCGTGAACAGGATCGCGGCGACGGAAAGATAATGGCCAAGGCCGACAGTCATGGATTGCTCTCCAGCCCCTGCCCCGGACGCACGCGGTGCATTTCGATGGACGCGGCCGGATCGCGCGCAATCTGCGCGCCGATGTCCTGCCGGCGCACGCGCACACGATGCTGCAACGTAAGAACAATGGCGCCGACCATGGCGACCAGCAGCACCATGCTGGCGGCCTCGAAGAAATAGACGTAGCGCGTATAGAGCACCTGCCCAATCGCCGCCGTGTTCGCGACCGAAGCTACCGGCGGAATCGGCGATGTGATGGCGTGCGGCATGCCGGGGCCAATCGCCCAGCCACCGACAACCAGCAGCAACTCGGCAAGGAAGATGCCGCCGATCAGCAATCCGAAGGGCAGATATTGCAATGCGCCCTGGCGCAATCGCGCGAAATCAACGTCCAGCATCATCACGACGAACAGGAACAGCACCGCGACGGCGCCGACATAGACCACGATCAGGATCATCGCCAGGAATTCCGCGCCCAGCAACACGAACAGGCCGGCCGCGTTGACGAAAGCGAGAATAAGAAACAGAACCGAATGAACAGGGTTCTTCGCCGCGATCACCATGAAGGCGGACGCCACGCAGATGCCGGCGAAGAGATAAAAAAAGATTGCGGCAACCATCATCGGCTCACCTGTACGGCGCGTCGAGCGCGATATTCTTCGCGATCTCACGCTCCCAACGGTCGCCGTTCGCGAGCAGACGCTCCTTGTCGTAGTAAAGCTCCTCGCGCGTCTCGGTCGCAAATTCGAAATTAGGACCTTCGACAATAGCGTCGACCGGGCACGCTTCCTGGCACAACCCGCAATAAATGCACTTCACCATGTCGATGTCGTAGCGCGTTGTGCGCCGCGTGCCGTCATTGCGGCGCGGACCGGCTTCGATGGTGATTGCCTGCGCCGGGCAAATCGCCTCACACAGCTTGCAGGCGATGCAGCGCTCCTCGCCGTTCGGATAACGGCGCAATGCGTGCTCCCCGCGGAAGCGCGGCGAGATTGGCCCCTTCTCGAAAGGATAATTGAGCGTCGATTTCGCGCGGAAGAAGTAGCGCATGCCCAGCACGACGCCGAGCACGAACTCCTTGAGGAAGATGGATTTGGAGGCGCCGACTAATCTCATCGTGTCCTCACCTTGCCGCTATGATGCCGAGCGCGCTGCCGTATTGCAGCACTGCGGCCACGATCACAACCATCGCCATCGACAGCGGCAGAAACACCTTCCAGCCGAGGCGCATCAACTGATCGTAGCGATAGCGCGGCACGATCGCCTTCGCCATCGCAAACAGGAAGAACAGGAAAAACGCCTTCAGCACGAACCAGATCACGCCCGGAACCCAGGTGAACGGCGGATAAGGGATCGGTGACAGCCAGCCGCCGAGGAACAGAATCGCGCCCATGGCGCACATTGTGCCGATCGCCACGTATTCGCCGAGCATGAACATCATGTATGGCGTCGAGCCGTATTCGACCATGAAGCCGGCCACGAGTTCCGATTCCGCCTCGACCAGATCGAACGGCGGGCGGTTTGTTTCGGCCAGCGCGGAGACAAAGAACACGACGAACATCGGCAACAGCGGCAGCCAATACCAGCTGAACAGGCCGTAGCGGCCGTTCTGTGCCTCGACGATGGCCGTCAGATTGAGCGAGCCGGCGCACAGCAACACCGTGATGAAGACGAAGCCTATCGATACTTCGTACGAAACCATCTGCGCAGCCGAACGCAACGCAGAAAGGAACGGATACTTCGAGTTCGACGCCCAGCCGCCCATGATGATGCCGTAAACGCCGAGGGAGGAAATCGCGAAGATGTAAAGGATGCCGACGTTGATATTGGCGATCGCCCAACCTGCGTTGACCGGGATCACCGCCCAGGCCGCGAGTGCAAGCACGCAGGAAACCAGCGGCGCGAGCAGGAACACGCCTTTGTTGGCGCCCGCCGGAATGACCGGCTCCTTGAGCACGAATTTGAGCAGATCGGCGAACGACTGGAACAGGCCCCAGGGGCCTACCACGTTGGGCCCGCGCCGCATCTGAACGGCCGCCCAGATCTTGCGATCAGCCAGCAGAATGTAGGCTATCGTGATCAACAGGAGCACCAGCATCAGCAGCGATTGCGCTACGATGACGATCAACGGCCAGATATATGCGGTGAAAAATTCGGCCATCGCCCTACTCCGCCGCCGTCTTGGCTGCGCTGTTCGCGAGCGCGGAACATTCGGCCATGGTCGCGGATGCGCGCGTGATCGGATTGGTAAGATAGAAATCCGTCACCGCTGTACGCAGCGGCGACTTGCCCGCATTGCCGCCGACCTTGGCAAGCTTTGAAATGTCGCCGGCGTCACCCGCGGTGATCTGATCGAGCCGCATCATGTGCGGGTGCGCGGCCGACAAAGCCTGCCGCAATTGCGCAAGCGAGCCGTATCACAGCTTATGTCCAAGCACATCGGACAGTGCGCGCAAGATCGCCCAATCCTCGCGCGCATCGCCCGGCGGGACCGCGGCGCGCTTGCCCATCTGCACACGACCTTCAGTGTTGACGTAGATCGCCGATTTTTCCGGATAGGCGGCACCCGGCAGAATAATATCGGCGCGGTGCGCACCCCGATCGCCATGCGTGCCGATATAGATAACACACGGGCCCGGCGAGACTTCAACTTCATCGGCACCGAGCAGGAACAGCACGTCAAGGCCGCCCGCCGCCATCTGCGCTGCGTTCAGCCCGTTGGGACCCGGCACGAAGCCGAGATCGAGCGCACCGACGCGCGAGGCAACCGTGTGAAGAACCGAAAAGCCGTTCCATCCGTCTTTGACGGCGCCGAATTCGATCGCCGCCTTGGCGGCAAGCGACGCAATGGCCGCGCCATCTTCGCGCGCGAGCGCACCCGCGCCCAGAATGATGAGCGGGCGCTCGGCCTTCCTGAGCGTTTCGGCAAACTGGCTGGAGCCCAGCCCCGCCAGCGTTTCCGCACCGGCGCCGAGGTATTGGTAGGAATAAGTGAGATCGGCCTTCTCGCCGATCAGCGCGACCGGGAAGTTGCCGGCGCGCCAGCGCTTGCGGATACGGGCGTTGAGTACCGCTCCTTCGCGCCGCGGGTTGGCGCCGACGATCAGCAACGCATCCGCCTGCTCGACGCCGGCCAAGGTTGAATTGAACAGATAGCTGGCGCGGCCCCATTTCGGATCGACTGCCGCGCCGTCCTGGCGCCCATCGATATTTCCGCTGCCGAGACGTGTCATCAGATCCTTGAGCGCAAACATTTCCTCGACGGAGGCAAGGTCGCCGGCGATGGCGCCGACGCGATTTGCGGGCACGCTTTTTACCTTGGCGGCGATAGCGGCGAAAGCTTCAGTCCAGGTCGCAGCCTGCAAACGGCCACCGACACACAAATAAGGCTGATCGAGGCGCTGCACGCGCAAGCCATCGACCACATGCCGCGTCTTGTCCGAAATCCATTCCTCGTTCACCGCGTCGTTTGTGCGCGGCAAGATGCGCATCACCTCGCGCCCGCGCGTGTCGACGCGAATCGCGGAGCCGATCGCGTCCATCACGTCGATCGACTCGGTCTTGGTCAGTTCCCACGGCCGCGCCGAGAACGCGTAAGGCTTCGACGTCAGCGCGCCGACCGGGCAGAGATCGACGACATTGCCCTGCAATTCGGACGTCATCGCCTGCTCGAGATAGGTCGTGATCTCCATGTCTTCGCCGCGCCCGATAGCCCCCAATTCAGGCACCCCGGCGACTTCGGCGGAAAAACGAATGCAACGCGTGCACTGGATGCAGCGCGTCATGATCGTTTTGACCAGCGGGCCGATATATTTGTCCTCGACCGCGCGCTTGTTTTCCTTGTAGCGGCTCGCATCCATGCCATAGGCCATGGCCTGGTCCTGCAAATCGCATTCGCCGCCTTGATCGCAGATCGGGCAATCAAGCGGGTGATTGATCAGCAGGAATTCCATCACGCCTTCGCGCGCCTTGCGCACCATCGGCGTGCGGGTGTTGAGAATCTTTGGCGTGCCGTCCTTGTTCGGCGGCAAGTCCTTCACGCCCATGGCGCAGGACGCCTGCGGCTTCGGCATGCCGACGACTTCGATCAAGCACATGCGGCAGTTGCCGGCGATCGACAGCCGTTCATGGAAGCAGAAGCGCGGAATTTCCGCGCCGGCGGCTTCGCACGCCTGGAGCAACGTATACTCCGGCGGAACATCGATCTCTTTGCCGTCGACAATAATCTTGGTCATTCTGGCGCCTCTTCGCGAATGACCTCACGAACTAGCGCTTCAACTTCAGAGCCAAAGCCCCTGATATAATTGGTATGGTGTTTCTTGTCTTCATCGTCCCAAATAATTAGCGAGTTACGATATAAACCAAGCTGGTTTTTCATCGACACCCTTCGATCCTTGTCGCCCTTGTACGCAGTCAAAACATCTTGCACAGCGGTCAAAAGAAACGACACAAACCAATCTTCTAAGTCGCTTTCTTTCAATGTCGATAATTTCGGATATTGTAGCGCCAGCTCCAAATATCGCTTTATTGAATCAGACGCTCGCTGCTCCGCCGCCGTCTTTCGTGTAAAAAATATTGCAATTGCGGAAAACACCGCCGCAATAGCCGCAAAAAATGTTGCCGCCAAATTCGCCCATTCAATGACAGTGAGCCTTCCCATCGCTTACTCCGCCGCCTGCTGGACGGGATCGCGAACGCCGGCGTTGTCGCCATTGCGGGTATATTCGTCGATACGCCGTTCGATCTCCGGCCGGAAGTGCCGCAGCAGGCCCTGCACCGGCCACGCCGCGCCGTCGCCGAAAGCGCAGATGGTGTGACCTTCGATCTGCTTGGTCACCTCGAACAGCATGTCGATTTCTTTTTTCTGCGCGCGGCCTTCCGACATGCGCGTCAGCACGCGCCACATCCAGCCCATGCCCTCGCGGCATGGCGTGCACTGGCCGCAACTTTCATGCTTGTAGAAATAGGAAATGCGCGTCATCGCGCGGACGATGTCGGTGGACTTGTCCATCACGATCACGGCCGCCGTGCCGAGCGCAGACTTGTGCTTGGCGCAACCGTCGAAATCCATGAGCAGATCGTCGCAACCGGTCGCGCCCGCCGGAATGAGCGGCATCGACGAGCCGCCCGGAATAACGGCAAGCAGGTTGTCCCAACCGCCGCGCACGCCGCCGGCATGCGTCTCGATCAATTCGCGCAACGGAATTCCCATTGTCTCTTCGACGTTGCACGGCCGCTCGACGTGGCCGGAAATGCAGAAAAGCTTGGTACCCGTGTTGTTCGGCCGGCCGATGCCCGCGAACCACGCCGCGCCGCGGCGCATGATGTCCGGCACCACCGCGATCGATTCCACGTTGTTCACCGTCGTCGGGCATCCGTAGAGACCGACATTCGCCGGGAACGGCGGCTTCAGGCGCGGCTGGCCCTTCTTGCCTTCGAGGCTTTCGAGTAGCGCCGTTTCCTCGCCGCAGATGTAAGCGCCTGCGCCATGATGCACATAAAGATCGAAATCGTAGCCGGAGCCGCAGGCGTTCTTGCCCAGGAGCTTGGCATCATAGGCTTCGTCGATGGCGGCCTGCAGCGCCTCACGTTCGCGGATGAACTCGCCGCGTACGTAGATGTAACCGGCGCGGCAATCCATTGCGCGCCCGGCAATCAGGCAGCCTTCGACCAGCAGATGCGGGTCGTGCCGCATGATCTCGCGGTCCTTGCACGTCCCGGGCTCAGACTCGTCGGCATTGACGACGAGATAATGCGGCCGGTCGCCGACCTGCTTCGGCATGAACGACCATTTCAGGCCGGTCGGGAATCCGGCACCGCCGCGCCCGCGCAGACCGGACGCCTTCACCTCGTTGACGATCTCCTCGCGACTCTTTGCGAGAATAGCCTTCGTGTTGTCCCACGAACCGCGCGCACGCGCGCCTTTAAGGCCAACATCGTGCTGGCCGTAGAGATTCTTAAAGACGCGGTCTTTGTCTGCCAGCATCGCTCAGGCTTTCGTCTTCAGCGTGGTCGGGCCGCCGACCGGCGCGGACAATTGCCGGTCGATCTGCGGTCCGGGTTTGACTTTCTTGCCGGCTGCAAGCCCGTCGAGAACCTTGTTGAAGCTCTCGGCCGTCATGTCCTCGTAGTAATCGTAATTGATCTGCGCCATCGGCGCGTTCACGCATGCGCCGAGACATTCAACCTCGACCCAGGAGAACTTGCCGTCCGCGGTGACGTGCCCCTGCTCGCCGATGCGTTCGCGACAGACCTTTTCGAGATCGTCGGCGCCGCGCAACCGGCACGGCGTCGTGCCGCAAAGTTGTACATGGAATTTGCCGACCGGCTCCAGATTGAACATTGTGTAAAATGTCGCGACCTCGAGCGCGCGGATGCGCGCCATGCCGAGGAATTCGGCGACGTGACGGATCGCCGCTTCCGGCAGCCAGCCGCCCGCCTGTTCCTGCGCGCGCCACAACAGCGGGATGATCGCCGACTGCTGGCGGCCTTCCGGATATTTCGCGATCTGCTCTTTTGCCCAGGCAAGATTCTCCTTGCTGAAGGCAAAATCCTTCGGCTGCTGCTCGGCGGGGGCAAGGCGGCGGACGCTCATCGGTCCACCTCGCCGAACACGATGTCGATCGAGCCGAGAATGGCCGAGACGTCAGCCAGCATGTGCCCCTTGCAGAGCCAATCCATCGCCTGCAAATGCGCAAAGCCCGGCGCACGGATCTTGCACTTATACGGCTTATTGGTGCCGTCGGAGACGAGATAGACGCCGAACTCGCCCTTGGGCGCTTCGACCGCGGCATAAACTTCGCCTTCCGGCACGTGGTAGCCCTCGGTATAAAGCTTGAAGTGATGGATGAGCGCTTCCATCGATCGCTTCATCTCGGCGCGCCTGGGCGGCACGATCTTGTTGTCGTCGACCGTGACCGGCCCTTGCCCGTCGGCACGACGGAGCCGTTCAAGAACTTGTTTCATGATCCTGGTTGATTGGCGCATCTCTTCCATGCGGATGAGATAGCGATCGAAGCAATCGCCGTTCTTGCCGACCGGAATTTCGAAATCAAGTTCGGAATAGCACTCGTAAGGTTGCGCGCGTCGCAAATCCCAGGCCGCGCCTGAGCCGCGCACCATCACGCCGGAGAAACCCCAGTTCCAGGCATCCTCCAGCTTCACGACCGCGATATCGACATTGCGCTGTTTGAAGATGCGGTTGTCGGTGAGGAGCGTGTCGAGATCGTCCACGACCTTGAGGAACGGATCGCAGAACGCATAGATATCGTCGATCAATTTCGGCGGCAGATCCTGATGCACGCCACCTGGCCGGAAATAGGCCGCATGCATGCGGCTGCCGGAGGCGCGCTCGTAAAATACCATCAGCTTTTCGCGCTCCTCGAAGCCCCACAGCGGCGGCGTGAGCGCGCCCACATCCATCGCCTGCGTTGTCACGTTGAGCAGATGCGAGAGGAGACGCCCGATTTCCGAATAAAGAACGCGGATCAGTTGCGCGCGCCGCGGTACATGGATGCCAAGCAATTTTTCAACCGCCAGACAGAACGCGTGCTCCTGATTCATCGGCGCGACGTAATCGAGCCGGTCGAAATACGGCACCGCCTGCAGATACGTCTTGTGCTCGATCAGCTTTTCGGTGCCGCGGTGGAGCAGACCGATGTGCGGATCGACGCGCTCGACGATTTCGCCGTCGAGTTCAAGCACAAGGCGCAGCACGCCGTGAGCGGCCGGATGCTGCGGACCGAAGTTCAGCGTGAAATTGCGGACGGCGTTCTCGGCCATTACGCCACTCCCGCCAGTTTGGCTTTTTCGGCGACACGGGAATTGAACTTGTCCCATGCAACGACGGCGCGGCCGTGCGTGCCTTCGCCGATCACATCGACGCCGTCATGCGCCCGTACCTTGAATGTAAGCTTGCGGCCGCTGACCTCGACGCATTCGGCCTCGACGGTGACGGTCATGCCCGGCAGGGTCGCGGCGCTGTGGCTCACGTCAACCTGCACGCCGAGCGAGCCTTCGCCGGCGTCGAGATGCGGCGCCATCAACTGGATGCAGGTCCATTCCATCAAGACGATCATGTAGCCGGTCGCAAACACCTTCGGCATCGCCGAAATCTCGGCGGACTCCGGATAGGTGTACGGCACGGTCTTGTTTTCCGGCACCACGTAGGAAAACTTGTGCTTGAGGCCGGGCTTGAGTGTCGGCTTCATGACGACACCTTCTTTTCCGGTTCGCCGGCCGGTTTGTTCGTCGCAGCAGGCGCCGCCTTCTCGTCGCCCGGCAGCACGTAGTCGGTGCCTTCCCACGGCGAGAGAAAATCGAACGAGCGAAATTCCTGCGAGAGCCTTACCGGCTCATAGACGACGCGTTTGGCTTCGTCGTCATAGCGAACCTCGACAAAACCGGTGAGCGGGAAGTCCTTGCGCAACGGATGCCCCTCGAAACCGTAGTCGGTGAGGATGCGCCGCATATCGGGATGGCCGGTGAACAGCACGCCGTAAAGATCGTAAGTCTCGCGCTCGAACCAGTCGACGCCGCGGAAAACGCCGATCAGCGACGGCACCGGCGTGCGTTCATCGGTCTCGATCTTCACGCGGATGCGGCGATTCATCACCGGCGAGAGAAAATGATAGACGACGTCGAAACGGCGTTCGCGCGTCGGCCGGTCGACCGCGGTCACGTCGATAATGCAGACGAACTGGCATTCCGGATCGTCGCGCAGGAATTTGGCGACCTTGACGATGTCGGCAGCCGCGGCGGTGATATTCAGTTCGCCGCGGACGACCTCAGCGCCCACAATGGACGCGCCCAACGCGTTCTTGATCGCCTGCCCAAGCCTGTCGAGCGTTTCATCCATTCCCAGTCCCGCCTAACGCTCGATCGTTCCGGTGCGCCGGATTTTCTTCTGCAACAACATGACGCCGTACAGGAGCGCCTCCGCGGTCGGCGGACAGCCCGGCACATAGATGTCGATCGGCACGATACGGTCGCAGCCGCGCACCACCGAATAGGAATAGTGATAGTAGCCGCCGCCATTCGCGCAGGATCCCATCGAGATCACGTAACGCGGCTCCGGCATCTGGTCGTAAACCTTGCGCAGCGCCGGCGCCATTTTATTGGTCAGCGTGCCGGCGACGATCATCACGTCCGACTGCCGCGGCGAAGCGCGCGGCGCAAAGCCGAAACGCTCGGCATCGTAGCGCGGCATCGACATCTGCATCATTTCGACCGCGCAGCAGGCCAGGCCAAACGTCATCCACATCAGCGAGCCGGTGCGCGCCCAGGTAATCAGGTCGTCGGCGGCCGTGACAAGGAAGCCCTTGTCGGCAAGCTCATTGTTCATGCCGACGAAAAATGAATCGTCCGCGCCGACCGATTTGCCGGTGCGCGGGTCAAGGATTCCGGTGGCCGCGGGTGCGACGATACTCATGGGCAAATCAATCCCATTCGAGCGCCCCCTTCTTCCACTCATATATGAAGCCGATCGTCAGCACGCCAAGGAAGATCATCATCGCCCAAAAGCCGTACGCACCGGCCTCCTTGAACGACACCGCCCAAGGGAACAGGAAACTCACCTCAAGGTCGAAAATGATGAACAAAATGGCGACCAGATAGTACCGCACGTCGAACTTCATGCGCGCGTCGTCGAACGCGTTGAAGCCGCACTCGTAGGCCGACAGCTTTTCAGGATCGGGAGAGCGGTAAGCCACGATGAAGGGCGCGATCAACAGCGCAAGGCCGAGGCCGAGCGCGACCGCGATGAAGACAACCAAAGGAAGGTAATCCAGCAATAATTCGCTCATCGGCGACCTCAGCCCATCCCTGCCCCGACCCGGATTGACGCCCGCCCTGGACTGCACAACGGCGCGCGAACGGCGCCGCAGCCCCGCACGAAATCGCCCTTGTCATCGGAGGATTCGGCTCACGGACGGGAGCGGGCTGAGGCTTACCCCAGTGTTTCAGGGGTGGCAAGCCGACATTGCCGATACCGCCGCGATGACGCCGTTTCCGATCAAGGAAATTGTGGACGATTCATAAGGCCTTAGCGCTGCGGCATGATTGACAGCGCCGCGCGGACCTCGAAGATGCGCCGCGCGGATATCCCTTCGCGAAGGAACATTCATGACATCAGGCGTAGAAAGCGCCGGCGATGCTTTTTCCGCGCCGCGGCCGGGCCGGTACGGCTGGCTGCGGTTCGACCGGCTGATCATGGGCGGCGCGGTTTTTTGCCTCGTCATTCTTGTGGTCTTGCCGGTGTGCTCATTATTCATTGGCAGCGTGCGCACGCCCGACGGCCTCGGCCTTTCCTTTTTTTATGAGGCCGCCACCGGCCGGCTCTACCGGCAGGCGCTCTTCAACAGCCTGATCCTCGGCGCATGGACGGGCCTGTTCAGCGTCCTTATCGGCGTCCCCCTCGCCTGGGCCGTATCCCGCACAAACGTTCCGGGAAAGCCTTTCATCCGGGTCACCGCCACGCTTTCCTATCTGTCTCCGCCGTTCCTGACCGCGATTGCCTTCGTCAACCTGTTCAGCCCGAATGCAGGCCTCATCAACCATCTGATGCGCGAGGCATTCGGCGTCTCCTGGCTCACCTTCAACATCTTCTCGATGAAGGGATTGGTGCTGGTCACCGTCCTGCACACATTCCCTTTCGTGTATTTGCTCGCGGTGACGGCGCTGCAATCGGTGGACGCGTCGTACGAAGAAGCGGCGGAAATCCTCGGCGCCAGCAAATGGCGCACGGCATTGTCAATTACCGCACCGCTGGTCGCGCCGGCGATCTTGTCGGGAACGCTGATTGCGTTCGTCAATTCGATTGCGCTGTTCGGCTCGCAAGCGATCATCGGCCTGCCGGGCCGCATCTTCACCTTGTCGACGCGCATCTATGCGCTGTTCGACTATCCGCCGGAATACGGCCTTGCGTCGGCGCTCTCGCTCGTCTTCATCCTCATTACGGTCGCTGCATTGTTCCTGCAGCGCAGGTTTCTCGCACGGCGGTCCTTCGTCACGCTCGCGGGAAAAGGATCGCGACCGCAACTGATCGATCTCGGAGCCACGCGCTGGGCACTGCTTGGCTTCGCCGTTGCAGTATTCATTGTTGCGATCCTTCTGCCTTACGCGGCACTGATCGCGGTATCGCTCTCCAAATCGTGGGGGCTCGACTTCTGGAAAAACCTGACTCTGGCGAATTACAAGTTCGTGCTGATCGATTACGACGTTACGCGGCGCGCCATCGTCAACAGCCTGATATTGGCGACGCTGGCCGCAACACTGTCGATCGTGCTCGGCACAATCATCGGCTGGATCGATCTGCGCACGACTGTCCCCGGACGGCGACTGCTCGATTATGCCGCACTCATCCCGCTCGGCTTGCCGGGCATCGTCATGGCGGTTGCGTTGATCCAGTTCTGGCTCGCCATGCCGATCGCGCTCTACGGCACGCTGGCAATTCTGCTGCTTGCCTATACCGGCCGCTACGTTCCGCTCGGTCTGCGGGCAGCGAATTCATCGCTGCAACAAATTGATCCCACACTCGAGGAAAGCGCCCGCATCCTTGGCGCGTCCTGGGGCGTGACGATGCGCGAAGTGACCTTGCCGTTGATCCGTCCCGGTCTTTTCGCCGGTTGGCTTTTGATCTTTGTCCCGGCCATCCAGGAACTGTCGGCGTCGATCCTGCTGTTTTCGTCGAAATCGATAACGCTCGCGGTTGCTGTCTATAATCTCTACGAGACGGGATCGAGCGAAGCGGTCGCCGCACTCGCCATCGTCAATATCGTCATCATCAGCGCTGCTATCCTGCTGGCCAACCGTCTCGGCGGCGAACGGGCCCGCGAGCGGCTGGAATACAAACCCGCGTAAGGTGTGAACATCGTATGGCTGGCATAACGCTCTCCGGAATATCCAAACGCTACAATCAGGCTGGCATGCCCGCCATCAACGATCTCGATCTTGAGATCCGCGACGGTCAATTCGTCACACTGTTGGGCCCCAGCGGGTGCGGCAAGACCACAACCCTGCGTCTGATTGCCGGCTACATGACACCCGACTCCGGCACCATCCATGTCGACGGACGGCTGATCTCGTCGAAGGACACGCTGGTTCTGCCCGAGCATCGCGGCATGGGCATGGTGTTTCAAAACTATGCGGTATGGCCGCACAAGACGGTATTCGAGAACGTCGTGTTCGGACTCAAATTGCGCAAAGTGCCTGCGGCAAAAGCGCGCGATCTGGTCGAACAGGCGCTCGGCCTCGTCGATCTCGTCGGCTACGAGAGCCGCCTGCCCAATGAACTCTCTGGCGGGCAGCAACAGCGCGTCGCGTTGGCGCGAAGCATCGTGGTCGAGCCGGACATCCTTCTCCTCGATGAGCCGCTTTCCAATCTCGACGCCAAATTGCGGGAACGAATGCGCACCGAATTAAAGCAATTGCAGCGGCGCATCGGCATCACCTTCATCTATGTCACCCACGATCAGGCCGAGGCACTGGCGTTATCCGACCAGATCGCCGTCATTCACAAGGGTCGCCTGCAGCAATTCGGCACGCCGCGCGAGGTCTATGACCGTCCGGCGAACCGGACCGTCGCCGATTTCATGGGCAACGTGAATTTGTTGCCGGGACGCGTGCTCACCGCCAACGGGAGCAAAGGAGAGGTGCAAATTGCGGGCAACGTCCGCATCGCAGCCGACCTGCCCGCCGGCATGCAATCCGGAAGCGTGGTCGACGTGGCGTTGCGGCCGGAAGGAATCCTGCTGAACCGCGTCGAGAAAGGCGGCCAGGCTCACGCCAAGATCGTCGACCACACGTTTCTCGGCAATATCAGCGAGTATCAGGTGATGCTGGAAGATCACTGCCTGCGCGTGCAAACTCATCCGAAGATCAATTTTGCCATTGGCGATAGCGTGGAAGTATCGGCCGCGCCCGACGCCGTCAGCGTTTTTGCGCAGACGGAGACACCCCGTTAAACGATCGATGTGGAGGAAAACAATAATGACCAGAAACTGGCTCAAAACCGCACTCGTCGCCCTGGCGATCATCCAGATTGCGCCGGCCTATGCCGCCGACACCGTAGACACTGCCGCCGCCAAGAAAGAAGGCAAGGTCGTCTGGTATACGTCGACGCCGATAAAAACCGCGCAAAAACTTTCCAAGCTGTTCGAGACCCAGACCGGAATCCACGTCGAGCTTTTTCGCTCCGGCGGTTCGGCGATCCTTCGCCGCTTCATGCAGGAGCATCAGAGCGGCCTGAACGCCGCCGACGTCATGACGACGTCAGATCCGGCTGCCTCGGCCAAGCTCGCCAAGGATGGCGTCTTTGTGCCGTTCAAGCCGGCGGCTTTCGACAAGGTGCCTGACGTCGCCAAGGACCCGAACGGCGATTACGTGGCGCAGCGGCTCAACATGATGGTCATCTATGTCCGCAGCGACAAGGTTGCGGAAGGCGATTATCCGAAGACGTGGACCGACGTCGTCAATCCCAAATACAAGGGCAAGCTGGTGATGACCGACCCGTCGTTCACCGCCTTGCAATTAATGGTGGTTTCGACTCTCTCACGCAAGCTTGGCTGGAGCTTCTACGAGCAGCTCAAGAAAAACGACATCATGATCGTGCAGGGAAACCAGCAGGTCACGGACATGGTCAAAAGCGGCGAGCGCGTGATCGCGGTTGGTGCGCTCGACAGCTACGCGGCCGACGCGCGTGCGCAAGGCCACCCGATCAAGACCATCTACCCGGCGGACGGCACGTTCATTATTCCCTCCCCGACCGCCATCATTAAAGGCTCGCCGCATCCGAACGCCGCAAAGGCCTTCGCCAACTTCATGGTCAGTGATGCCGCGCAAAAACTTTTCCCGGAGGATGGCGGCTATGCCGCGCGGCTCGACGTCGCGCCGCCGAAGGACAGCCCGCGCCTTGCCGACGTCAAGCCGATGCCGATTGACTACGACCGGGTCGAGAAGGAAGCGGCCGGCGTGAAGAAGAAGTTCAACGAGATATTCCAATAGGCCGGCGAAGCGGGCCTGCGACACGAAGGTGCAACAATGAACGAGATGAAATCGGCGGCAGCGGCGGCAATCACGGGCCAGGAGCATTGGACCAATAAGGGTGACGCCAAGTTATTCCTGTTTGAGAAATGCGCCGGCGATCCGGCAAAAAGCACCGGCACGATCCTTTTCGTGCACGGCTCCTCGATGGCGTCCCAGCCGACCTTCGATCTCCAGATTCCGGGACGGCCGGATTCCTCCGCAATGGACTTCTTTGCCCGCCACGGCTTCGATTGCTGGTGCGTCGATATGGAAGGCTATGGCCGCTCGACCAAGGACCGCGACAATAACGCCCCGATCTCGCAAGGCGCCGACGACTGTTTTGCAGCCGCCCAATACATCCAGAAGCTACGCGGGAAACGTCCGTTTCTCGTCTACGGAATATCCTCAGGCGCCTTGCGCGCGGCCATGTTCGCGGAGCGGCATCCGGAAATGGTGGCGCGCCTTGCGCTCGACGCCATGGTCTGGACCGGCGAAGGTTCCCCGACCCTTGCCGAGCGCAAGAAAAGGCTGCCGGAATTCCTGTCGAAGAGCCGGCGGCCGATGAACAGGGATTTCATCCGCTCGGTGTTCGACCGCGATCATCCGGACACCGCGGAACGCCATGTCATCGACGCTTTCGCCGATGCGGTCTGCGCGCTGGACGACAGCGTGCCGACCGGCACGTACATCGACATGTGCTCAAAGCTGCCGGTCGTGAACCCGGAAAAGATCGCAGCGGCGACCCTGATCATGCGTGGGCAGTTCGACGGCATCGCCTCGATGCAGGACTTGCTGAAGTTTTTCGAAAAGCTGCCGAACCCCGACAAGCAGTTCACTGTGATGGCAGGAATTTCGCACGCCAGTTTTCAGCAGAAAAATTACATGATGGTCTATCATATCCTGCTGAGCTTCTTCTTGCAGCCTGAACTGGTCTACCGCGGGTAGACGGCGGCGCGGGCTCGCCCAGTTCACCGCCGCACGCCTACGCTCCTAGCTGATCGGCCAGATCGAGCAGGCTTTTCGCCGCGTAGTCCGCTTTCATGGTCGGCGCGCTCTCGCCCGTATTGGGTCCGTATTCGTTTGGTCGCGCGATGTGCGCCGTACGCAGTCCGAGTTTTGCCGCCGCCGCCAGATCGTTGCTGTGCGCGGCCACCATCATGCACTGCTCAGGCTTCCGGCCGAAAGCGTCGCACGCCGCAAGATAGACCTGAGGCTTTGGTTTGAAATCGCGCGCGACTTCGGCGCCGAGAATTGCGTCCCAGGGAAAATTATTGCGACGCGCGAGATCGACCATCAAGGTGATGTTTCCGTTCGACACAGGTGCCAGCCAGAATTTCCGTTTGAGCTGCGCCAGGCC
>Ga0134126_10004084_pt1 | contig 18265 bp, 14 predicted proteins | sample KB31752_FD_96881 | JGI IMG/M metagenome (GOLD analysis project Ga0134126, IMG submission 96881) | Terrestrial soil microbial communities with excess Nitrogen fertilizer from Kellogg Biological Station, Michigan, USA - KB3-175-2 | ecosystem: Environmental > Terrestrial > Soil > Unclassified ...
GAGTGACGAACCCAGCCGGCTTCCCTATTTGAACAATCCCGGTTGACTGAATATCAACTGCATGAAGCGCAACCAGCGTGTCGACCACGTTTTCACTTAGCTGTTGGCGCAAGACGAGATTTTCACCAATTTCTTCCGGTACCTTGAATCTCACGATCAAGCCGCGACGCCTCTCCATCAGATAAAATGGCGCGCCGATAATTGAAGCGTCTTCGCAAATGACGACCGGCTTAGGGGCAAGAGGAAAGTGCGGGTTGATCACGGAAAGCAACTTGTATTCGCGGGGCATGTCGTGCGCCGTGGGCGCTACCGGTCCCATCGGTGGACGCCGCAGCACAAACTCGCGATTACCGTAGCGGATTAAGTAAGTGAGGTTTGAATGCCCGCCCGGAAATTGCTTGAGTTCGATCGCCGCTGCCGGATCAACATCCAATTGTTCGCGCAGATAACTGTCGAGGCGAACGAGGTCCAACTCTTCACCGGCCCTCACCGAGCTATTATCTCCGTTGGAAGCCATTAAGCTGGTCATTCACCTTCAAGCTCTTCACTGGGACCGCGGGCGCCCCGCCCGCAACGAGCGCGGTAGCGCGAGCATTTTTGTATCGCATCTAAGCGGGCGGGACGCCCGCGGTCCCAGCAAATAACTTGAGTATCCGTTGCGCTACTACCTGCCTATGAACTTCATCAGGTCCATCGTAAATTCTCGCGGCGCGCGCGTCGCGGTAGAACATCTCGAGCGGCGTGTCTTTGGAGTATCCCAACGCACCGTGCACTTGAATAGCGCGATCGATCACGTCATGCAGCACGCGCGCGCCGAAAAATTTGATAAGCGAAATCTCTATGCGCGCGTCGTCGCCGCGATCCAGTTTCCAGGCGGCGTTCAACGTCATCAGGCGCGCGGCGTTGATCTCGGCTGCCGAGTCGGCAATCCAATTTTGCACTGTCTGTTTCTTTGCCAGTGACTCGCCAAAGGACTGTCGCTTAAGCGCATAGGCGCACATCATTTCAAAACTACGCTGCGCAGCGCCAATCCAACGCATGCAATGCTGAATCCTGCCCGGACCGAGTCGAGCCTGCGCCAACTTAAATCCGGCGCCCAATTCACCGAGCAGATTTCCCGCGGGCACGCGACAGTCTTCGAAACGAATCTCGCAGTGGCCGCCAACACCGCCGGAGCCCATCACCGGCACAGCACGCACGATGTTAAAGCCGGCAGTGTTTGTCGGAACCAGGATCATGCTTGCGCGTGCATGCGATGCCGCGGACTTATCAGTGACAGCCATTACGATTGCAAACGCCGAACCGATCGCTCCGCTTGTGAACCACTTGTGCCCGTTAATGACCCATTCGTCGCCATCGCGCACCGCGGTGGTTTGCAGTCCAGTCGGATCAGAACCGGCAACTTCCGGCTCAGTCATCGCAAAACAGGAACGCACGCTGCCGGCCGCGAGTGGGCGCAAATATTTTTCTTTCTGTTCGTCGGTAGCCGCGATCAGTAACAGCTCAGCGTTGCCGGCATCAGGCGCAGCATTTCCGAAAAGGCGCGGGGCAAAAACCGATCTGCCGACAATTTCATTCATGAGGGCCTGGCCGATGTAGCCAATCCCCATACCGCCCCACTCGCTTGGCAGATTTGGCGCCCAAAGACCCTGAGCCTTCACACGTTCCTGCAACTCGGCTTCGAGATCAACCGGCAGGCCTTCGTCTTCAACGAGCTTGTCTTCGTTCGGATAGACAAACTCTTCCATGAAGGCGGTGGTGCGTTGGCGCACGGCTTCGAGTTCGGGCGGGATGCTGAAATCAATCATGGCCTAACCTTTGGAGTGGAATCATGCCGACAAGGCGTTAAGAAAGCAGCGGGATTGTAACCGCAAGCCGACGTGTTAACCAGACTGGGTCAGTTTGATGTCCGACAAGCTTTAGCTTGTCGTGGTGCCACGACAAACTGAAGTTTGTCGGACATTTTCGTTGAAACTGACCCCTACCCGTTAACCAGACTGCTGCCGGACAGAACCGGGAGCGGTTTCGACCTGGGCTGAACCGCAGTCAGTTCCGCTTCAGGTTCTGACAAACTGGCGCTCTGCGTTAACATGCCCACTGCAAACGCGCGAGACGACGCTTACCTACGAGGAGGATTGGCGATGAAACGGTTCGGTCTTCTGCTTTCACTTGCTTTGCTTACTGGGCTCGCAACCAGTGTGGTTAGTGCTCAGAGTCGTACCGCCGGTGTTCCCTCGGGCACGATCATAGACCTATCCTACTCATTCGATTCCTCGGCCGTGTACTGGCCCACGGCCGAAACCTTTCAACTCGAAAAAGACTTCGAGGGTACTACCGAGCAAGGCTACTACTATTCGGCTTACCGTTATTCGGCAGCTGAACACGGTGGCACCCATATCGATGCTCCGGTCCATTTTGCGAAAGGGCGAAACTCAGCAGAGCAAATTCCGCTCGAACAACTCATCGGGCCGGGGATCGTAGTCGACATAAGAAAGCAGTGTGAGAAGAATCCCGACTATCTAATCACCGAGAGCGACTTTAAGAACTGGGAGCTGCGGCATGGGCCGATAGCGGCAGGAACTATCGTGTTGCTGCGTACTGGATTCGGAAAGTTCTATCCCAACCGAAAAAGATACCTCGGCACCGACGAGCGTGGCGCGGCCGCCGTCGCAAAGCTTCACTTTCCCGGCCTGCATCCTGATGCGGCGCGCTGGTTGACCCTGAACAGGAAGATCAAAGCCATCGGTCTCGACACCGCCAGCATCGATTACGGGCAATCAAAACTTTTTGAAAGCCATCGCACTCTGTTTGCCAGAGACATCCCGGCCTTCGAAAACGTCGCCAACCTGGACAAGCTACCCAACAAAGGGTTCTCAGTGATAGCACTGCCGATGAAGATTAAAGGCGGCAGCGGCGGGCCCTTGCGGATTATTGCCGTCATCGCGGGTCGAAAATAGTTGGATGTATTTCCCCGGCAACATCGATTGGTTCCCCATCAAGTTGTCATTCGCCGTCGCGAGTGCTGCCACGCTGATTGCGCTGGTGGCTGGCTCGGCGCTGGCGTGGCTGCTGGCCCGTAAGCGCTTCCCCGGCCGTCACCTGATCGACTCGTTGATCACGTTGCCGCTCGTGTTGCCGCCAACCGTATTGGGTTACTACTTGCTGGTCTTGCTCGGCACTCACTCTTCCTTCGGTGGGTTTTTGTATCACCGCCTGGGTATTCGACTTACGTTCACTGTCGGAGCCGCGATCATTGCGGCAACGATTCACGCCTTACCGCTGGTAACCAAAAGCCTGCGCGCTGCATTTGAAGGTGTCGACACAGAACTTGAGGCCGCGGCGCGCACTCTGGGGCTGGGTGGTCGAATGATCTTTTTTCGAGTTACTTTGCCACTTGCTTCGCGTGGCGTTCTCGCTGCGACTGCGCTCGCCTTCGCGCGCGCACTCGGTGATTTCGGTGTCACGATCATGATTGCCGGCAACATTCCCGGGCGCACGCAAACCGCTTCAGTTGCAATCTACGATGCGGTCCAGGCAGGTCGAGACAACGAAGCACTCACCCTGGCGGTGATTGTTTCGCTGATTGCGGTGGTGATGCTTTACTTCATTAATCGGTTTGGCAGGTTGAGGTGGTAGAAGAGGAAAGTGATGAGTTATGAGTGATGAGCGATGAGCTTTGAATGGCGAACAAGTAGTTCAGAGTTCAAGCTTTAGCTTGCGCTGGCGGTACACTCCAAGCACAAACTAAAGTTTGAACTCTGAACTACATCCCTTAGGCCAGGAACCCTTTAAACTTCGTTGCTGTAGAAGCGTAACCGGGAAAGACGCTTTGCAGGTTCGACGTTCCTAAATGCTTGCTGGCGATCTCGCCGAAGACGTCGCGGAAGTCTGTCGTCAGCGCCAGGTCGCGGCCCTCGTACAACTGATCGCTCCGCAGCCCGGGCCACTGCCCGTAAACCTTGCCACCACGAACGTCGTTGCCGAGAACAAACATCGCGTTAGCGTGACCATGGTCAGTGCCGCGACTGCCGTTTTCCCTGGCGGTGCGGCCGAACTCCGACATCGTCAAAATCACAACATCGTCCATGCGCTGCCCGAGGTCAGTGTAGAGCGCGGCGATGGCGTTGCTAAACTGTTGCAGCAGATTGCCAAGCTGGCCACGGCCGTTTCCTTCGTTGAAGTGGGTATCCCAGTTCAGGCCAGGCGTGTCGGTGAAAGCTACTTCCAAACCAACGCCCGCTTTAATCAACTGCGCGATCTGTAACAGTGAATTACCAAACGGCGTGCGCGGGTATTGCGCACCGTTCTCCGGCTTGTACTGCACGGGATTTACCTTCTTCAGGTAGTTAACCGCCTCAAAAGTTTCTTTACCCGTTCCGCCCAGGACATCATTCACTGTCTGATCATAGATCGCTTCAAAACCGCCCTGGACACTTGCCGAATTCTTCCCGGCGCGAATCGTGAAATCCGCGAGGTTCGATATCGCCAACGTCGGCACTTTTCCCTGCATTGCTCGCGGCGTCAGTTGCGTCATAGAGACGGCGCGGAAAAGACTGCGATCCGGATCAGGTTTGCTTTGCAAATAGCGATTGAGCCACCCGTCGGCTGTCGCCTTCAAACCCGGCGTTGCCGATTCCATGTAATCCTGCGCGTCGAAATGGGAACGCGTGTTGTCGGGCGAACCTGCTGCGTGAACAATCGCCAGACGCTTCGAGTCCCAGAGCGGCTTAAACGGCGCCAGCGAGGGATGAACTCCAAAAAACCCGTCTAGATTAATTACGGTTTCAGAATTCCCAGCCTGCGGTTTCGCAACCGCGATGGCTGGACGCAAATCGTAATAAGCACTCTCGCCGTGAGGCACAACCATATTCAAGCCGTCCACCGCTCCGCGCTGGAAAATTGCGATCAGCGTTTTGCGACGGCCACTGGTTAAACGCTCACGAGTCTGACCGAGCACCACGCGCTGCAAAAAAGACGGCGCCGTATTCATTAAGCCAAAACTGGCCAGCGCCACGCCTCCGGATCTAATAAAAAATCTGCGATTCATGTTCGTATAACCTCAATTTCCGAGTTCCGAGTTCCGAGTGGCGGTTTCCTAACCCGAAACTAGAAACCCGAAACTATAACTACTGTCTTTGAAACTCCGGTGAACCCAGTATCAATCCCACGATCTTCGTCACCGGATCACTGATGTTGGCATCCGCACGGGCCAACTGCTGGCGCTGCCCTCGCTGTCTGAACGGAGGCTCCCTATCCATCGACAAGTTCGGTTCATTCGCCATTCCGTCGTTCGATCTAGTTGCCTCCGCACTAATGGCGGGGACAACCAGCGTGGCTTGTTCATCCAGTTGTTTCAGGAGCGCTGCTTTGGTTTTCGGAGTGATGTCTCCGGCAACGATCAAATCCAGAAACCGATCCATTATTTGATCTTTGTTGAGCGACCGGGCATCCCCACTCGAAACAAATTGTTTGAGATCGACGCGAGTTCCCGGAATACGATTGCTTGCCAGCGTCAGTCCAAAATTGAAACGCTCCAGCAGGCCACCGGTGTTCACCCAGCTTTCGGCCTGATCGGAATAACCATTGGGTGTCTGAAACCCGTAGAGCGGTTCGCCCATGCGGGCGATCCATTGATGCAATTGTGGGCCCCCGGTGGTTTCGCCACCCAACGTCCTAATCGCACTGATGGTTAACTCGAAAGGCCGCTTTATCTTGGCTCGATAGGCGTCAGCCGAATTGAACTCCGGCGAAAAGAAGATCGCGCGCAGCATCTCGCGGATGTCGCCACCGGTCTTCGTGAAAGTCGCGGCAACGCGATCTACCAGACCTGGCGGTGGACTGTCCGAAACAAAATGGCGCACCAGCTTGGTAGCAACAAACTTCGCGGTCGCCGGACTATGCGCAAGAATATCAAGCACCGTCAGCCCATCTTTGATTCCACCACCCGCAGGAATCTTGTGACCCAAAACAATTTTTTCGCCATCGTCATGCGTGCGCGGGTTGAATAAAAACTTTCCCGCGTTGTCGCGCAACATGTCAGCACGAGGTCCGTTTAGCATTGCCTGGGCGGCAGCACCGCCGCCACGTGGAGCAAAGATCGTCCAGCCGGTAAAGCAGCGTGCGACTTCCTGGACATCCTTCTGCGTATAGCCGCCGTCAACACCGAGGGTGTGCAGTTCCATCAGTTCGCGAGCGTAGTTCTCATTAATGCCACGCGGTCGCCTTTGGGCGTTTGCCGGCCGCTGCGGTGCGCCCTGGGGATCGCGATTGGCCTGCATAAGACCACCAAAAAGTCCGCCGCGCTGTGGGTTCCGTAAGCGCTGGCCGGCACCAGGACCCGTTTGCGCCTTAGGACTATCGGGACTAACACTTTGGAAGTTGTCCAAGTAGAAAAGCATTGCCGGACTTTGCGCAGTGGCCAGCAATAGATCTGAAAACTTACCCATCGTGTTGGGACGAATCGTATCGCGATCATAGGCGGTGAGGAGCCAGCGATCAGCGCCCTTGCCTGCAAAGACATTGAAGTGGTTGGTCCAAAAATCCACCATCACTTCCTGCAACTGCCGCTCGCTGTAGACCGCGCGCAGAATTCGAGACGCTTGCAGCTCAGCCGAGATCCGTTGCGGTAGTTGCAGGCCGTGCTGCTGGTAATACTCGCGCAGTGCCTGACGATATTTTGGAGTGTCGCGCGGGTTAAGATTTTCGTTCGGCAGGTCGGCATCCTTCTTCGATTCGCCGTTGTTGGCAGGCATTTCCATCGCCTCACCCGCGGGCATCTGATTCGCCACCGGTTCAGCACCCGCCTTCACGCGGTTCTCTCGAGCCGCTGCCAGCTCTGCCGGCAACTCACCGCGGCGTTCCATCTGCCTTAGCAGTTGACCGGGCTGCGGAAACTTCTCGTAGAGTTGGGCCGTCGTCATATTCAGTGTCGATAGATCCCTGATCTTCGCATCGGCAACTGCGTCATTAATCTTCTGCGGATTTAGTTGCTGGTTGATGTAGTTGTCCAGGCCCATCGCCTTGACGCGTGCGACGTCTCCAGGCCGCGCGCCAAAGCCGAGACGGTTTAGAACGTGCAGGATGCGCTGGTCATCGTTAAGGGCTTTAGTCTGCGGGACTTTTTGCTGGGCTGTCACACCGGGCATGAGTGTGCTGACGACAAGCGCTGAGGTCGTGACAAGCGTTATCGCGCGGATCACGATTCCCCCGCGACGAGAAATCAAACTATTTAAAAGGCTTTTCATCTTAGTAATTTCCCAATTAAAAGACTTCAACGGTTATTTTGAGTCCGGCTTGAGCCGAATCAAAAACACCTGTAGCAAAGCTTAGACGCGATTTCCCTCAACATAGTCGGAAAAAGACCGGCGCTCAACCCGCGATCGAGACTCATTTCTGGTTGATGACGCGGTTTTACCCTTGCGGCCCAGTTTTGTTTAGGGCATCTGGAATTTGGTATGGCACGACGCGTTGCAAAAAACTTGGCATCTCCATGTTAGAAGGCGTATTCGCCAAATGATTGCTGGGTTGGTTCCGCCCTACTAGACTTCTCTTTGTGGAATTTGAATGGGACGACGACAAGAACCTCCACAACATTCGTAAACATGGCCTTGATTTTAACGACGCGTGGGAACTATTTGCGGGCCCCATGGTTCCTGAACTTGATTTGCGAATCAATTATGGCGAAGATCGTTGGAGTCTTATTGGCTTACTTGGCAATCGAGTTGTAGTTGTTACCTTCACGGTTCGTAGCCGAGAAACAATACGGATATTTCTCTGCGGAAAGCATCAAGACATGAGCGTCAGAAACTTGAAGAAGGAATCTAAAACTGACTGGGCTCGAATCGACCGGATGACGGATGACAGATCGATTTCTCAGATATTCCGCCATTGGATGACGCGTTTTTTGAGCGGGCCACGAAGCTGCTGCCACGTATACGTATTGATCGGATCGATCTGAGTGAAGCTCGAAAATATGCTGCTTACATCTTGAACAAGAAACATTGGACTCACCAGAAGAACAATCTAGCGCATGACGCCTTCAACACTGCGTTGATTATTTCCTACTCGAGGCCGTTCACCACAAGGTACAACTTGGACAAACAACGTGAATCCCTCCTGGATGAACACATCGCCGCGGTCCTGACCGACGAAAATGAGATTGAATTGCATGGGCGGATAAAAGATTTACGAGATGAGTCTTACGCCCATTCGGACGATCGTTCAGTTCTAGTTCCGGGGATGAATTACGCGAAAGAGTTATGCCTCATGAGAAAGGTGTTGAACTTGGAAAGACGCGAGGTTGAATTGCTCATGAAGATGATTAACAAGTGGATTGAGTACCTAAACGAACAAATATCGCTCACTAAAGCACCCGCCCTCCTCATCGCACCGGATGCGGAAAGCTGACCGGAGAGCTGTTGCCCTGTTTGTCCACTGCGCGAACGCCGAAGAAGTAATTATCTTTCGACATGCCCTTCACGGTGAAGCTCGTTACATTTCCCACCGCTCGTGAATTAGTCCAGACAGGCGAGGTAGTGTCACGCCAGACAATTTCATAGCCGGCGAGATCAGGTTCTTTGTTCGCGTCCCACTTCAAATCAGTATCGTTGGTGAGTCGGGTTGTAATTAAACCGACGTTTTTCGGACGCGCGGGCGCCAGCGCTAGCGCTGCTAGAGAAGCGGCGTTTACGCGAGCAACCTTGGCGATATAGTTGAAGTCGTCAAACTGTGGCAGGTCGCCGTACTGTACTTCGTTTTCAATACGAACGTTCTGGTGCTGGTGACGATAGTCTTCATTCGGCTCGGTAAACCGAACAGCCGCGAAGCCGCGTTCAAGAAACGGAATATGATCACCGCCCCGCAGGTAACGATCGCGACGGTAAACCATCATTACCCGCATGGCGGGGAGGTAACGTTCTCCTGTTTCCTTGATAAAGCGAGCTAACTGCCGCGGGGCTGAATCGTTTTCACCACCGACACCGCGACGCACAGTCGCTTCTTCCGGCTTCTCGCTTGAAGGTACCCCTTCCGAAAACACGCGAACGGTACGGGCATCGCGGACTCCATTGCCGCCCAGCGAACTCCCGATGATGTCGTTAGTGAACATAGCTTCGACATCCACGCCTTTTTGTTTGGCCTGTTCAGCCGCATAAGTTGAACCAAGCAACCCCTGCTCTTCTCCGGCGACGGCCATGAAAATAATAGTGGCGTCGAATTTGTATTTCGCCATCACGCGCGCCATTTCCAGGACCGCGGCGGTGCCTGAAGCGTCGTCGTTTGCACCAGGTGCATCGCAGGTGGCGTTTGTGGGGCTGGTGCACATCGAGTCGTAATGGCCACTAACAACGTAAGTGCGTCCAACGGATTCAGGCTGCGTTCCCTTTAACGTTGCCACAATGTTTGTGACCATTGTCGGCTCAGGAACGCGGGCTGCTTTTGGTTGTTCGAAGGTTTGCTTCTCAACCGTCATGCGACCGCCGGATTGTTCTGCAGCTTTAGAGAATTCGGTGAACAGCCAATCGCGTGCTGCGCCGATGCCGCGGTTGGGATCTGATTGGGTCGAAAGCGTGTTGCGAGTACCGAAGGAGACGAGCTTGCGAATTGTTTTTTCTATATTACGCGCGTCAATTTCTTGCACGATTCGCGCGATCTGCGGTTGTCTGACAGGCGTTGCTGACCGCGTTCTTCGAGCCTCGCGGGTTTGTGCAGTTGCTGAAACGACCAAAAGCAACAGAGCGGGTATCACGACCAGGAGCAATGCAGTTAAGAGTTTGCTGAACGAGCTGGGCTTTAGAGTCATCGGCTTCAGATTAAGAGCTTAGGTCGTAAGCGCTAGCGCGCACTGGGATCGGAACCCTCTCTATAAGCCGGACTGAAGGTTCGCGTAGTGTGTTCAGTCACGCTGGGCATTGGTTCAAGACGCGGCTGAAACTGTTGCCGCGGCGGTGGCATTTGCGCAGGCGTTTGGAACGGAGGCCGGATCTGATTCGGCGGCTGATAGACTTCTCGATTCATGGCGACGACCTTTAACCAGAAGCGCAGCATGAGTGCGGTGCAACCAAACAACGTGGCTAGACTAAAGATGACTATCCAGGCAACAGCGACAGCATTAAGGTTTCTTTCCACCAATTCGGTTGCCCCGCTAATTATGATCCCAATTCCTATGGTGGTTGTTAATCCAAGAACTATCGCCGGTAGGCCCAGCCTCGTCGGTTTTACGATCGGCGCGGGAGCATAATTCTCGGGGACTATTGCGAGATTGGCTCCGCAACGGTTGCAATACTTGAGTTCGACTGAAATTTCGTTGCCGCAGGTTGGACAATACATAACGTCTCCGGTGAATGCGTCCCAGGATCCTAAGAAGATTTCGGGTAATGTTACCACCAGCGCGGCTGGTAAGACAGACCCTACGGTCTTTCCAGGAGAATGACTGGCAGCATAGTCTCCCTACGAAAAGGCTGATCGCTTTGTTTCCTGCGTTACTGAATGCGGTAGGCGCGATTCTTCCATACGACAATGACGACGCCGTTTAGTTGTGCAGCGATGGTGCGAATGCCCGGCTCGTCGGCGACCAGCGCGCGAAACTGATCCGAACCGCGCGCTACCCGAACAGTGGCTTGTGAATACTCGTAAGCTGTATCAACCCAGGCGTCGCCCTCTCGTGTGAAGTGTCTTCCCATTACTGAGCGAGTTTCAACGTCAGCGCCTTTCTTATTCTTATCCGCGCTTGGTCCACGTCCCGCCATGATCCCGGCACCCCGTTGAGTAGTAACTTGCGCGTTATTACTTCGGGATCGATTAGGCCCGTGCACATCATCCGTTTGCACTCGAAACTCCTCGTTCTGATCGCGTGGCTGATCTTCGCGCTTTTCAGAACGTTCTTTCGCAAGCTCGCCTGATTTCTCAGGGTTGATCACCGGCGGTGGTGGTGGCGCTTCCGCTGCTTTCGTTTCCGGTGCATAAGGTCGCGACTCGACAACGGAGGCCACGCCCGCAGGTTGCCCAGCGTCTTTTGAGGGCGCTAATTTCGCGACACTTGCGTCGGGCTTTCCAGTTCCTTGACCGCCTTGAAGCTTCTCATCTTCGAGAGCAGTTTTTTCCCTGGGCAGTTCGGTAGTACGCCCTGATTGTGTTTCATTCTGAATGTTCGGCTGCGGCTGAGCGGCAGACGATGGCCCTGAATCAGTCTGGTGTTGAGCTGCAGGCGGCGCCTCAGCTGGTCGCTCGTTTTGCGCGACGAATTGGGTTCCTTGTCGCTGCTTTAATGCTATGAAACCAATCCCAATAACTGCCGTTAATACCAACGCCGGGATCGCGTAACCCAAAACTTTTGGCGACAGGAACTCACTCAGTCGTTTCCAAAAGCCTGCCCCTCGCGTTTCTTCTGGGGCTTCAAGGCGATTGGCTATCCCTGCCGCTTGAGTTAGACCCACCACAATGCCACGACATGCGGCACACTCTGCAAGATGCTCAGTGTATCGTGCGCGAGCAGGAGCTGGTGCCAGCCCTTCCGCGTAAGAGTTGAGCTCGTCCGCGTCGAGGTGATCGGAAGAGATTCCGTCTGCGTCTCCGCCGTCCGACGAGCTCTGGCGCGCGGCACCAGTGCGCTCGCGCGCAAGCCCTCGTAACAGGAGATCGACCTCGTTGTTGTTAGCTGGTTTCATCTGGCTAATTCTGCACCCTCTCAAGAACGCTTGCAGGCATGCTTGCTTGCGTCTGAAGCATCAGTGATTGGGCATTAATGTTACTTTCATCCTGCAACTTCATTTTCTTTCTTCATTAAGACCGGTTCCGTTGCCAGCAAGGGCTCGATATCCGTTTCAAGGTTTAGCGCCACTTCAGAAAATGCCCGTGCTGTTTCAGACTGAGTCCAGCCCTCCTGCTCGATTAGGAGCTTCTCTACTTGCTGGCGCAACTCAGCGTGAATCCGGGTTAGCCGGCGACTGGCGGTCGCTTCGTGTACGCCAAGCACAGCGCCTGCTTCCCTCAGACGCAGACCATCAAAGTAGTAAAGCCTTACCAGTAACCTATCTTCCGCCTGCATCTGTTTGACGGATTCCGCCAGCGCTTTTTGCATCTGTGCGCCGGCAAGCTTGGCTGAGATCTGCAGTTCCGGATTTGGAGACGCCCCGTGCCCAGACCAGCTCGTCTCCTCCTGACCCTGCTGAATGATGCGATCAAAATCCGCATCCTCTTCCGTTTGTACCAACCTGGACTGTTTGCGGTGTTGATCGATGGCGAGTTGCGCGACAACCGCGCGAAGCCATCCGGCCAGCGAACCACGACCTGAATAATACGCAAGTTTGCCCGCGGGCTTTCCGTCCTCGCGAACCCTCAGGCCATGCAGTTCAGCCCAAATGGATTGCGCCAGATCATCCGCGCCTTCTTCATTTGAACTTGCTGAACGAGCGGCCGAACGAACTGTTGCGGAGAAGCGCTCAACCAGATCCGTCCAGGCCTTCTGGTTCCCTTGTTCGCAAGCGACAATCAGACAAAGATCGTCAGCCTGGAGCTTGTCGATGAAATCTTGAATGACCACCACCGAAGCCTGCGGATCGTCTCGCAAAATGTATTTATCGACGGCAGACTTGACGCGGGGTATAAGCGTTTCAGCCGTTAACCCGTGATTGTCCGAAGCGCGCCCGAGCAGGCGGGCAGCGCCTTCGACAAACAGTTTTCCGATTTGGTCTATTCTTTGACTCACGGGGGAATCTATTAAACCGCCTGTGCTCTTCATGCTATCACGTCGGGCTCACGCTGTGTCGGCCCGTGGAAGCTTGGATGTGTCGCAGGAGTTCCGGTTGCCGCTAACCTTGAACCTTTATCAGAACTTTGACACGCCTTGATCGGTGGGCTAGATTCGGCTTTCCAGAAAGTGAACGAGAGTCCGCGCGCTCGCTCCCTAATTCGCGCGGGAATAACTGCTGGAACTGAAACGCAAACGTAAAACCGGATCAATGTTAAGAGTCACAGAAATATTTCGTTCGATTCAAGGTGAGTCGACGCATGCCGGGCGTCCCTGTGCCTTCGTGCGTTTGACTGGTTGCCCTATGCGCTGCGTCTGGTGCGACAGCGAATACACGTTTACCGGAGGCGACCATTTTACCGTTGAAGACGTGATTAACCAGGTGCGCGCGTTCAAATGTAAGCTCGTCGAAGTAACCGGTGGCGAACCGCTGGCGCAGCGCGAAGCGTTTACTTTGATCGAACGGTTGTGTGATGAAGGGTTTGAAGTGTTAGTTGAAACGGGCGGCTTTGTTTCGACTGAAGAACTTGATCACAGGGCCCGGATAATCCTCGACGTTAAATGCCCGGCTTCTGGCGAAGCGGAACGAAACCACTGGCCCAATTTGGACCGCTTGCGAGCTGACAAGGATGAAGTGAAATTTGTAATCATGAACCTGGACGACTGGAAATACGCACTGGAGATTATCGGACGATATGACCTGGAGCGTCGCGCCAGGGCAGTTCTGGTTTCGCCTGCCTGGGGCGCAGTGGATCTAAAAGACATGGCGGAGTGGATTTCATCGAGCGGGCTCGACGTCCGTATGCAATTGCAACTTCACAAGTACATCTGGGGACCGGAGGTGCACGGAGTTTAATGGGCGGGCATGACGAGTCAGCTTATGAGACTCCTGCATCGGACAATCCGGCTGACGCTAGGTCGAGTCTCGCAGTTTGCTTAGTGTCGGGCGGCATGGATTCCTGCGTTACCGCCGCAGTGGCCAATGAAGAAGCAGACGGATTGGCTTTCCTGCACGTGTCCTATGGTCAGCGGACCGAACAGCGTGAGCGTCATGCCTTCGAGGAACTTGCCGAACATTACAAGGTCAAACAGCGTCTGGTTGTTTCCCTCAAACACCTCGCGCAAATCGGCGGCTCGTCATTGACTGATAATGACATCGAGGTCACATCAGCTGCTCTTGGGAGCCATGGCATACCAACGAGCTATGTGCCGTTTCGCAACGCTCACCTACTGTCTGTTGCCACCAGTTGGGCCGAAGTGATTGGCGCACAGACGATTTACATCGGCGCCGTCGCTGAAGACTCTTCGGGATATCCGGATTGCCGGCCGGAGTTTTACGAGGCGTTTCAGCGGGTGATTAGCCTCGGCACAAAGCCCGAAACTCACATAGAAATCAGGACTCCCGTGATCGCACTAAAGAAGTCGGAAATAGTAAAACTAGGGCAAAGACTTAAGTCACCTTTTGAACTTACCTGGTCCTGCTATCGGAATTCTGACAAGGCCTGCGGCGACTGTGACTCGTGCGCTCTAAGACTAAGGGCCTTCAGTACCGCAGGCGTCACAGATCCAATTCCATATCTGCTTGACAGCAAGCGGTTTGCTTATTAACGTTAGGTCGATCTCGACAGTAAATTACAACCAGCAACGGGCCTGGAGCATCCTATGGGCTCTCCCGTATTACCAAGTCACCATCGCAGTGTATCCCTGGAGGAATCTTAGATGTTTCGTAGATATGTCATGCCGCTTCTGGCAACTGCAGCGCTAATAGCATCAATCAGCGTGGTGGCCTCAGCACAGACTGGCCAACTTCGTGGACACGTTACTTTGAAACAGGCTGACGGTACGGTCGTTCCTGCGGCTGACGCCGTGATCGACGTTTTCCGGGTTGATATGTCCGGTAAAGCTGCCGCAAAGACTAACAAGAAGGGCGAATTTGTATTTGCTGGTTTGTTCTATTCTGGTGAGTACATTATTTCGGTTAGCCTTCCTGGCGCGCAGCCGTCCTATCAGCCTGGTGTAAAGGTTGGAAGAGATATTGATTATGCGATCGAATTAACGGCGCCGGGCGACGGCCGGCAACTAACACTTGCTGAAATAAGAACGCTGATGGGCAACAAGGGTACTGCCACCGGCGCCGCCAAAGAGAGCTCGGAAGACAGAGCTAAGCGCGAAGAGCTCATAAAAAAGAATGCGGAAATCACAGCGAGCAACGAAAAGGCCAAGTCGTCAAATGAAGTAATTGGCCGCTCGTTCAAGGCTGGCAATGATGCTCTTAAGGCAAAAAACTATGACGAGGCGATCGCTCGTTTTGATGAAGGGCTACAAGCTGATCCCGAACATCCGGGCGCGCCGGCATTGTTGACCAACAAAACTATGGCCCTGAATGCGCGTGCCGTGGATCGCTATAATGCCGCGGTGAAGTCTGCCGATGAGGCGGCAAAAAGTTCGGGTATTGATGCCGCAAAGAAGGATTGGACCGCGGCTAAGGAGTCAAGCACCAAGGCTGTTACCATGTTAAAGGCAGCGCCAGCTTCCACCGACCCTACAGAGGCTAACAGTCTCAAGGTGAATATGTACTTTGCACTTTTGGCGAGAGCCGAAGCGACACGACTGTTTGTGACTAAGGTTGACCAGAGCCAGGCCGATTTGGGCGTGACGGCATACCAGGAATACCTTGCCGTGGAGACTGATCCGGTCAAGAAGGCGAAAGCCCAAAAGGATATGGCCCAAATGCTGTTCGATGCCAATGCCTTCGACAAGGCGCTCGTGGAATACCGGAAGATCCTTGAGACTAACCCCGATGACCTTGACGCCTTACTACGTTCCGGCCAGGCACTTTTTAATATCGGCGCCATCAATACCGACAAGGCAAAATATCAGGAAGCGGCAAACTATTTGGCGCAATTTGTCGCCAAGGCACCTGATACAGATCCGTTCAAGGCCGATGCGAAGGCCATTCTAGATGCTTTGAAAGAGCAGGAGAACGTTAAACCGGAGAAGCTGGCGACCCCGACACGTCGGCGACGACCATAAGGAATCCCGTAACAAGGAAGAGACAGGCCGCATTGGGAATAACCCGATGCGGCCTTTACGTTTTTACGTCGGTTCTGACACCAATGAGCCGTTTGCCAATTAAACTTGAGTCGCCCGTCGAAGTCCTCGCTTCGTCGCTCTCGTAACGGGTCCATCGCCCTAATTCCCCAGAAATTGGCCTTGACAGTGCAGACGTTCAACTTGTACTATGCTTGCCCAACGGTGTTAACCACCGTTCCGCTGTGTCCTAACTTTCCAGTCTGCATATCTTTTCTCGCGAATCGCAGGCCCATCTCGTGGATCTTCTCTTAGATATCTCAACACCGGGGTACAAATGTCGGCCAAATTAGGCGAAATTCTCGTTCGGGAGAATCTCATCAGCCCGCAACATCTCCGTGAAGCGCTCGATTATCAACGCGAGCACGGTGGCCGGCTGGGGTTCAACCTTGTCAAGTTGGGGCTGGTCTCCGACGACATGATAACGGCCGTGCTCTCGCGGCAATATGGCATTCCTTCCGTCAACCTGGAGCTCTTCCAGATTGATGCCCAGGTTCTTCACCTTATCCCTCAGGAAGTAGCGCAAAAATATTCGGTCCTCCCCCTCTCTCGAGTTGGCGCCAGCCTCACGCTGGCAATGGTAGATCCGACCAACGTCTTTGCCATGGACGACGTCAAGTTCATGACCGGGCTTAACGTCGAACCCGTAGTAGTCGCCGAGGCAAGTATTCAACAGGCAATCTCCAAGTACTACGGTACTTCCAAAGAGATTGAGTTGTCTGCGATGGGTTCGGAAGAAGTAGTGTTCGACGCAGCCATGGCAAAAAATGCCAACGGTGGAATCACTCACGCCGATCTGGTTTCTTTGGATACGATCGACTTTGATGTTGACCGTACTGAAGACGTCGAAGTACTTGAAGACAACGAAGAGATTGACCTCACCACCCTCTCGCGCATAAGCGAGGACGCGCCGGTCGTGAGACTGGTAAACGTGCTATTGGTTGATGCGCTTCGCCGCGGAGCCTCAGACATTCACGTCGAACCTTACGAAAAAGAACTTCGCATTCGCTTCCGCATTGACGGTGTTTTGTACGACGTGATGCGGCCGCCACTCAAAATGCGCGACGCCCTCATTTCACGCGTCAAGATCATGTCCAAGCTCGATATTTCTGAAAAGCGGTTACCTCAAGACGGACGAATCAAGATCAAGGTCAAAGTTGACGCGCGGTCTCGAGAGTTGGACTTTCGAGTTTCCACCTTGCCGACCCTCTTCGGCGAGAAGGTTGTGCTTCGTCTGCTGGACAAAGAGAACCTCATGCTCGACATGACGAAGCTCGGTTTCGAACCAGAGTCGCTGGTCAAGTTTCAGCGAAACATTTCAAGGCCTTACGGCATGGTTCTGGTTACTGGACCCACAGGAAGCGGAAAAACAAACACTCTCTACTCCGCACTTCAGTCACTTAATACAGTTCAAACCAACATTATGACGGCTGAGGACCCGGTTGAGTTCAACCTAATGGGAATCAACCAGGTACAGATGAAAGAACAAATTGGTTTGAACTTTGCGGCGGCACTGCGCGCCTTTCTCCGCCAGGACCCCAATATCATTCTGGTCGGCGAAATTCGAGACTTCGAAACCGCCGAGATTGCCATCAAGGCCGCCTTAACCGGCCACCTCGTGCTCTCCACCCTCCACACTAACGATGCTCCCTCAACAATTTCCCGCCTTATGAACATGGGTATCGAACCCTTCCTCGTGGCTACAAGCGTGAATTTGATTCAAGCACAGCGACTCATCCGCCGCATCTGTAAAGATTGCAAGCGCGAGACTCCAATGCCTCCCGAAGCGCTAATGGAAGTAGGCTTTACTGCCGAAGATGCCAGAGCGCTGAAGACATACAAAGGAAAAGGCTGTTCCACCTGTAACAACACTGGTTACAAAGGGCGCATTGGCCTTTACGAAGTGATGGAAGTCAACGATGACATCCGCGAACTTATCCTGATCGGCGCCTCGTCGCTCGAGTTGAGAAAGAAAGCGATCGAAGACGGCATGATCACACTACGCGAATCCGGATTGCACAAGATTCGCGCTGGATTAACCACTCTCGAGGAAGTAGTCCGCGAAACGGTGGCCTAACGGAAAGAGGAATTCTATGTTGCGCACATTCACTCTGTCGCTATTAATGTTGGTTTCACTCGTAGTCATGCTGCCCTTCGCGAGTTCTACGGCACATGGCCTTCAGGGTTCCGCATCGCAACAACAGCGCCGCTATCGACGTCATTCGCGCGCCTGGTGGCGACGTCATCGCGCTCGCCTGCGTCTGCGCCGCGCAGCTGCCCTTGCTCACCGTAGTTCTCCGCTTGGCTCCGGGCTTGTCAATTCAACCGTGCCCGAGGCAACCCTGTCGCTTCCCAAATTGCCAGCGGGCTGGAACAACGCCACGCTCGTAAACGGTGGTGAACTCAAGTTTCGAACTGAAGGCAGTGCGA
>Ga0134126_10004085_pt1 | contig 18262 bp, 14 predicted proteins | sample KB31752_FD_96881 | JGI IMG/M metagenome (GOLD analysis project Ga0134126, IMG submission 96881) | Terrestrial soil microbial communities with excess Nitrogen fertilizer from Kellogg Biological Station, Michigan, USA - KB3-175-2 | ecosystem: Environmental > Terrestrial > Soil > Unclassified ...
GGCGTCAGCGCCAACGGCATCATCGGTAGCGGCGTCAGCGCCAACGGCATCATCGGTAGCGGCGTCAGCGCCAACGGCATCATCGGCAGCGGTGCCAGTGCCAATGGGATCATCGGTAGCGGCGTCAGCTCCAAGGGCATCATCGGTAGTGGTGCCAGTACCAACGGGATCATTGGCAGCGGTGCCACCGCCAATGGCATCATCGGTAGTGGTGCCAGTGCCAACGGGATCATTGGCAGCGGTGCCACCGCCAATGGCATCATCGGGAGCGGCGTCAGCGCCAACGGCATCATCGGCAGCGGTTTGAACTGAGGGATACTCGTTTCGCCGTCTGCGATTCTCACGAGAGAGCGCCAATTCCTTTACAGCGCTCCTAGCGTCGGCGGTCGTATCGCCAGACGGGAGCGGCAGCTCAACCCAAGTCGGGCAATAGGTGCACGATCGAGTGCGGGTGATCTCTCCTCGTCGCCCGACTGCATTATTGAGCAAACTCAACAGAAATGCGGGATTTCAATCCGGGACGATTGAGCTAATCATCCGGTTACCAGCAATAGACGCTGGTCGAATGCGTGCCTAAACCTCTCGCCACTACCTGCACCTCGGCTCGTCGCGGGTTTGGTTATACGCACTCAAAACGCAGACCGAGCCTGACCGAAGGTTCGCACGCGGGTCTGCAGCACCTGCTTGGCGAACTTGCGCTGGCACTCCTTCCGCGTGGTATTACGCCTAACAACTTTGCCCTCCTTGCTCGCGACGCCTTTGTTCGTGCTGCCGCCGGGAATGCGCGCCTAAAGAATGGCAAGGTTAATCACTCAAAGGTCGCCGCTATCACAGGTTTGCCCAGGAAGGAAATAAGGCGAATACTGAATCGCACAACAGCCAATTCGGAACCCGGTCTAGCGACTCTCATGCCTTCCGAGCGAGTCGTGCAAGGATGGCTGAGTGACCAACGGTTTCTTACCCGAAAAGGAAATCCCAAATCGTTACCGTTTGAGGGAAGTAGGCTCTCCTTCCAGCGACTGGTCAAGGAGTATGGTGGCGATATATCGCCACGAGCTGTTATGGAAGAACTCACGCGGTCAAGAAGGATCCACCGTGCTGGAGATCGGCTGAAGCTCCACATTTCTAAGTTGCCAATCCCGAGGCGAGGGCTAGGGGCACTGATGCGCATTATTCCCTCGCTTGTGGATGGCCTCAGAATCGCCTCTAACCCGTCAATGAGCCCGATAGATTCAAGTTTATATCGTCTGAAAATGCACGCATCTAGCGCCGTTGAATTGGCCCTACTTCGCGACCGGTGCTCGTCTAGCATCCAATCTACGCTCTGCGGATTGAGCGAGTCGCTCGAGCGCCAACTCACTGTACCTCCACGAAAGCGCTCCTCCTCAAGGCATACGCTAACTGTAACCGTCCTGCTCGTGGAGGGGGGTCCTCACCCCGGGGTTAAGTGATTGCAATCGAAGCCACAATGTCGGTAAGTTCCAATCCGGCTCGCTGCGTGACAGTGGATCGCATGTCACAAGTTGAGTTATAAGGGCTCAAATGACCGTAAACTCGCTAGCGCAATTACGTCGCGACTACGAACGAGTGCTCGCAGGAGTCTTCGGGCTGCTGATCCATTGTGGAGCCGACCGCCGCGCGATTTCTGTCCTGACAGAGCGTGCGTTCGCATCGGCGGTTGCGAGGGCGCGGTCATCTAAGGAGTCTGGAGGGGGCGAACTCGCGGTATTCGGTCTGGTGTTGGATGCTTGGCATCGCGATCGCCGCTATCTCACTGCGACAGGTAAGCCCAGGGCGATCCCGCTGTTTGGAAGGGCGCCAAGCGTAGAGGCTCTCATTCGAAAGGAAGGGCCACAATTTGACGCTGTGGATTTGGCGCATCGAATTCAAGCTCTGCGGCTCGTTAGCCGGTGTCCAGGAAACCGGTACCGACCTAGCGGCGATACCGCGCTAGTCTCGATTTACAGTCCGATCGTCTTGCAGTACGTAGCGCACTGCTTGATGTCCCTACTGGGAACTGTGGAAGATAATCTTCGGGGCGCCCCCAGTATGCCGCCCCTATTTGAGCGGTCTGCTGTAGTGCCTGATCTTCCGGCTGAGTGTGTCGAGTCTTTCCAGCGATTCTCTAAATTTCAGGGCGCAATCTTTTTGCGAACCATCAATGATTGGCTCGAACTGAGGCGCGCGAGAGTTCCTTCGGCAAATACTAAAAAGTGCGTGCGAGCGGGCGTGCATGTTCATGCTTACATTGCTCAGACTCGATCGAAGGCATCGAAGCGCTCACCGAGCTAGCGCGCGTTACCCCTCAACTCCTTCCTCAATATCTTCCCCACATTGCTCTTCGGCAACTCTTTGCGGAAATAGACGTGCTTGGGCACCTTGTAGGCCGCGAGAGATTTACGGCAGTACTCGATGATCTCCTGCTCGGTGATTTTGGGGTCCTTGGGGACCACGTAGAGGGCGACGACTTCGCCGGAGTGCTCGTCGGGCTCGGCGATGGCGGCGCATTCGAGGACGCCGGGGTGGGAGGCGGCGACGGCTTCGACTTCGTTGGGGTAGACATTGAAGCCGGAAACGAGGATCAGGTCTTTCTTGCGGTCCTGTAGGAAGACGTAGCCGCGCTCGTCCATGTAGCCGACGTCGCCCGTGCGGAGCCAGCCGCCAGGGAGCATCACTTTGGCGGTCTCGTCGGGGCGGTTCCAGTAGCCGCGCATCACGTGGGGGCCGCGGACGCAGATTTCGCCGGTCTGGCCGAGGGGGAGGTCCTGACCCTGGTCGTCCTTGACCGCTATCTCGCTGGAGGGAATGGGCAGGCCGATGGAGCCGTTGAACTCCTCTGTCGTGGGATTGATGGCCGCGGCCGGCGAGGTCTCGGTGAGACCCCAGGCCTGGGTGAGGATGTTGCCTGTCACTTGCTTCCAGTGCTTCGCCACCGATTCCTGTACGGCCATGCCGCCGCCCAGCGTGACCTGGAGGTGGCTGAAGTCGATGGTGGCAAATCCGGGCGTATTCAGCAGCGCGTTGAACAGGGTGTTGACGCCGGTGAAGAATGCGAACCGCTGTTTCCTCATTTCCTTTACCAGTGCGGGAAAATCACGTGCGTTGATGATCAGCACGTTCTTCCAGCCAAGGTGCGCGAACAGCAGGCAGTTCGCGGTGAGCGCGAATACGTGATAAAGCGGAATCGCGGTGATCAGCACTCCGGCCTCGTGCGAGAAGCGCCCCCCGAGCCAGGCTTCAGCCTGCAGGACGTTGGAACTGACATTACCGTGCGTCAGCATGGCGCCCTTTGCCACACCGGTCGTACCTCCGGTGTACTGCAGAAAAGCGATATCGTCAGGCCCCACGCTGACCGGATTGAGCGGGAGGCTCCGCCCGGCGCGCAGCGCCTCGCGGAAGTCGACGGCGCCTGGGATGTGCCATTCGGGCACCTGCTTGCGGCGATGCCGCACCACGTAGTTGACGATCCATGATTTCGGGATGCCGAGGAGGTCCCCGGCAGCCGTCACCAGCACTTTCTTCAGGCGCGTGTGGGCCGCCACGTCCTGAACCACATGAGCGAAGTTCTCCAGCACGAGGATGGCGGTGGCGCCGGAGTCCTCGAGCTGGTGTTGCAGCTCCCGCGGAGTGTAGAGCGGGTTCGTGTTGACGACGATGAGGCCGGCCCGCAGGGCACCGAAGAGCGCGATGGGATATTGCAGCGTGTTGGGCAGCATGATGGCGATGCGATCGCCCTTGGCCAGCCCGGCCCCCTGCAGCCACGCTGCGAAATCCCGTGTCAGCTCATCGAGCTGCGCAAAGCTCAGCACGCGTCCCATCTGTTCATAGGCCGCCCTGTCCCGGTACTCGCTGCAGGCTTGCCGCAACAGCTCTACGAGGGAGCTCAGCCGGGCGGGATCGATCTCCGCCGGCACGCCGGGTGGATAGGACTTCAGCCAGAATCGGTTCACGGTCGGCCCCCCTGGGTGCTCTTTTTCAACATTGGCTCGAGGTACGGCCACACCGTATTCAGCACCAGCGGTTCTCCGCGGGCATTCGGGTGCAGACCGTCCTCCTGCATGAGATGCGGGTCGAGCGCCACCCCCTTCAACAGGAAGGGCACGAGGGCGGTGTGGAGTCGGCGGGCGAGATCCGGGTAGATGTCCGCAAACTGGCGGGTGTATCGCGGGCCATAGTTCGGCGGGATGAGGATGCCGACCAGCAGCACCTTTGCGCCAGCGGCCTTCCCCAGACGGATCATCTCTGCGAGGTGCTGACGCGTGAGGTTGACCGGCAGCCCGCGCAGGCCGTCGTTGGCACCGAGCTCCAGGATGAGGATGCCGGGCTGTGTGAGCCGTAGCTCCCTCGGCAGGCGGGCCAGGCCGCCCGTGGTGGTCTCGCCGCTCACGCTGGCGTTGATCACCTGGTACCCGTACCCTTGTGCCCTCAGGCGTCCGATGAGCAGCGCCACCCAACCCTGCTCGGGCCTGAGGCCGTGCGCGGCGCTCAAGCTGTCGCCGAGCACGAGAATGGTACGGTCGGACGCCACCGCGTTCTGGAGCGCGATGAACATCAATCCGATGCCGAGCGCCCAGGCGCCGGCGGTCCGCAGCAACGTTCTCAAGGCCGACCACCTCACCAAGCAGGTTCAAAGTCCCGAAGGCCTGTTGACTATTGTGCACGACGTCTCGCTCGACATCGCATCGGGCGAGTCGGTCGCGGTGGTGGGGCCGTCCGGGGCGGGCAAGTCGACGCTGCTGGCGCTCCTCGCCGGTCTCGACCTGCCGACCCTGGGGCGGGTGCTCCTGGAGGGCGTGGACCTGACGCAGCTGGATGAGGACGGCCGTGCACGGATACGGGCGCAGCGCGTCGGTTTCGTCTTCCAGTCGTTCCATCTCATCCCGTCGCTCACGGCGCTCGAGAACGTAATGCTGCCTCTGGAGCTCGCAGGACATGGCCAGGCCCGCCATGCAGCGCTCGAGACCCTGCGCCAGGTGGGGCTCAAAGAGCGGGCGCGCCACTATCCGCGCCAGCTCTCCGGCGGGGAGCAGCAGCGGGTGGCGCTCGCCCGCGCGTTTGTCACGCAGCCGGCGGTGCTGTTCGCGGACGAGCCGACAGGCAACCTCGATGCGGTGACGGGCGGCAGGATCGGCCAGCTCCTTTTTGAGATGAACGCGCATTCGCGCACTACCCTGGTCCTGGTGACCCACGACCACGACCTCGCCTCGCGTTGCGAGCGGATCGTGCACATGGAAGCTGGCGGGCTGCGGTAGCCCCATGCGAACGGTCCTGCTCGCGATGCGCATGCTGTCTCGGGAGTGGCGCTCCGGAGAGCTCGGTGTCCTGCTGCTGGCGCTCACCGTCGCCGTGGCCGCCCTGACTGGGGTCGGCTTTCTGGTGAGCCGGATCAGCGCCGCGGTCTCCATGCAGGCGAGCCAGGTGCTGGCCGCCGACATCCGCCTCGAGTCACCGCAGCCCATCGCCGAAGCGGAGATGGCGGCGGCCCGCCAGGGCGGGCTTCGGGTCGCCGGCGCCACCAGCCTGCTCAGCGTCGTATTCCAGGGCGATCAGAGCCAGCTGACCGACATCGATGCCGTCACGGACGGTTACCCCTTGCGCGGCGCTGTGACGGTGGCGGATCAACCCTTCGCAAAGGGCCGGCCGGCTCACGGCATTCCGCCACCGGGGGAGGCATGGCCCGACTCCAGGCTGCTCGCCGCCCTAGGCGGCCGGGTCGGCTCCCGGCTGAGTGTCGGGGCCGCCGAGCTTCGCGTCGGCCGTGTGCTCATCTCGCGCCCGGACCAGGGCGGCACGTTCACTGGCCTCGTGCCCAATCTCCTCATGAATGCCAGGGATCTGCCCCGGACCCAGCTGATCCAGCCGGGCAGCCGCGTGACCCATGCTGCTCTCTTCGCCGGGAGCCCAGAGCGCATTGTGGTCTTCAAGGCCTGGCTCCGCTCGCACAGGCGCCCGGCGGAGCGGTTGCGTGACATCTCCAGCACCAGCCCGCAGATTAAGAGCGCCGTCGATCGCGCCGGCAGGTTCCTGAGCCTCGCGAGTCTCGTCGCGGTGCTGCTCTGCGCCACCGCAGTCGCGATGTCGGCGCGGCGGTATGTGAGCCGGCACCTGGACGCAGTCGCGCTCCTCAAGACTTTGGGCGCGACACGGCGGCTCACGCTCGCCCTGGCAACCCTGCAACTGCTGGCGGTGGCGGTGCTTGCCGCGGTCATCGGATCCGCGGTTGGATATGCCGCCCAAGCCTGGCTGTTGTATGCACTGCGCGGCCTGCTCGTCAGCGCCGCCCTGCCGCCGGTGAGCTTGTCTCCTGTCGCAATGGGCTTTCTGACAGCTATCGCCCTGCTCGCGGGCTTCGCGCTGCCGCCGCTGCTGCAACTCGCCCGCGTGCCTGCCATCCGCGTGTTGAGGCGCGACATCGGGCCGCCGCGGCCCCTGTTGCTGCTGGCCTTCGGCCCTGCAGTGGCAGTCATCATGCTGCTCATTTACTGGGTCGTGCTCGACCGCAAGCTGTTCCTTGGCTTCACCGCGGGACTCGCGGCCTTTGTCGCACTGCTCGCCCTGACCGGCGCTCTGCTCGTGATGGCCGCAGGGCGGCTGCGGGCCGGTGCCGGCATCGCGTGGCGCTACGGCATCGCCAGTATCCGTCGGCGGCGAGCCGACAGCATCGTGCAGATCGTCGCCTTCGGCACCGGCATCATGGCCCTGCTGCTCCTCGGAATCATCCGCAACGATCTCGACGGCGACTGGCGGCGGAGCCTGCCGGCGGACCTGCCCAATTACTTCTTCGTCAACATTCCGTCGGCCAGCCGCGATGCCTTCATTCGGTATCTGCAGGCGCGCGGCGCCAGAACTTCCCGCGTACTGCCCATGATTCGAGGCAGGCTGACCGCGATCAACGGCCGGTCGGTGGAGACCCTGCGCTTCGCCGACCACCTGGGAGAGGAGTTTGCTACGCGCGAGCAGAATCTCACCTGGTCGGCCGAGCTGGGAGCCGACAACCGGGTGGTGGCCGGCCGCTGGTGGACACAGGCCGATGACGGCGAGCCGCTCGTCTCGATCTCCACGGAGTTCGAGCAATGGCTCAGCCTACGACTCGGTGACCGGTTGACCTTCGATATTGCCGGCGAGACGTTCACGGTACGTGTGACCAACATCCGCAAGGTGAAGTGGGACAGCTTCAGGCCGAACTTCTTCATCATGTTCGCGCCGGGACTGCTCGAGAAGGTCCCGGGCACCTACCTTACGAGCGCCTACCTCGCACCAGGCGCCGCGCAATCGCTGGCGGGCCTCGCCCGGCAGTTTCCGAGCGTGTCGATCTTCGACATCGATGATCTGCTGGACGACGTGCGCTCCGTGCTCGACAAGGCCGTGCTCGCCGTGCAGAGCGTGTTCGCATTCACGCTGCTTGCGGGCCTCACGGTATTGCTGGCTGCCGTCCAGTCGAGCCGCGACGAGCGGCGCTACGAGAGCGCAATGCTGCGTACGCTTGGAGCAAGCCGCCGGACGGTGCTCAAAGGCGTGTTGGCCGAGTTCGCAGCGCTGGGCCTCCTTTCCGGTCTGATTGCCGCGGTCGGCGCCTCAGTGGCAGCCTACTTCCTCACCACACGGGTCCTGGACCTGCGCTACGCATTCAGTCCCTGGGCCTGCGTGGCGGGTCTCCTCGGTGGCGGACTCCTCGTAGTAGTAAGTGGCTGGCTAGCGACACGGTCCGTGGTACGACAGCCACCGCTTACGACGCTTCGCGCAGACATCTGAGTCGCACGGAGCGGCCGCTGCGTCGAGTGGGTGCCGAGGGACCTGCTACTACTTGTATGATGGAACGGCGCGCTATTTGCAAGGCTCAGGATGTGCGCGGGCCGATGTATTAGAATGGCGACAGGTACACGGAAACGGTGTCCGGGCGTTTCTCACCTTTCCGGGCCTTTCTGGGTAGGGTTCCCATGATCCGGATGCTGATCATCGAGGATGATGCCGCGGACGCGGACTGGACTCACCGGACGCTGCGTCAGGCTGGTATTTCCTGCACGCTCGAGCGGGTCGAGACGGAAAATTCGTTTCGCGAGGCGCTGGGACGCTCGCCCGATCTCATCCTCTCCGACTCGAATGTCCCTGGAATGGACGGCTGGACGGCGCTCGAGATTGCGAAGGCGGAGTGTCCGGCGACACCGTTCCTGTTCGTGACCGGACATGCCGACCCGGCCGCGGCGATCTCGGCGAAGGAGCGTGGCGCAGCGGGGATGGTCGCCAAATCCGAGCTCACCCGACTTGCGGGCGTGGTGCGCTCACTGCTCGAGGACCGGGAGCAGCGCTCGCGGGAGGTCCAGACCGAGCGCCGCCGCTCCGACCCTGACACGGATGCGAGCAGCACTGCCAGCTATCTCCTCGAGCGGCAGGCCATGCTCGATCACGCCCTGCGCGATGAGGACCACTCGACGCTCTCCAGTATTCTGCGCCGACACCCGCCGGTGCCGGTGGCCCTGCTGTCGCTGGGATCGGATGAGGTGCGCGAGCGCTTCGTGAAATGGCTCGGTAATGCCAACATCGAGATCGAGTGCGCCGTTTCAGCGACGGATGCTCTCGTGACGCTCGAGAAGCGCAGGCATGCGCTCCTCTTCACCGACCGGCTGGAGCTCGCGCAGGCGGTGCGCCAGCTGCATGCGGGCTCGGCGACCCACGTCGTCTTCGTGGATGTCGACGGCAAGGTGGGCGTACGCGAAGCGCTTCGCCGCGGCGCCAACGACTGCATGCCGGCCGAAGCCGGCGGCGGTGAGGAATTCTGGGCGCATCTCACCACCGCCCGGCGCATCGCGAGCCTCTCGTCGGCTCTGCAGTTGGCGCTCACCGACAACCGCATTCTTTCGACCATCGATGAGCTGACGCGCTGCGGCAGCCGCCGTTTCTTCGAGCACGAATTTCCGCGGGAGCTCGAGCGGGCGCAGCGCCTGCGCCGCGCGCTGTCGCTGGTCATCTGCGACATCGATCACTTCAAGGCCGTGAATGATTCCTACGGCCATGAAGTGGGCGATGAGGTGTTGCAGGAGTTCGCCGCCCGGCTGACCCATGGGCTGCGCCTGGGGGAGGACTGGGTGGCGCGCATCGGCGGCGAGGAGTTCGCAGTGGTGCTGCCCGACGTCGGCAGCGGCGAGGCGATGCAGATCGCCCAGCGCCTGTGCGAGCGCGTTCGCGCCACGCCGTATACGACTGCCGGAGGAGCCCTGCAGGTCACGGGCAGCTTCGGGGTCTCAGGCATCGAGCCACAGCCGCAGCGCGGCGCGGGGCGCACTACCCAGCGGGCCCTGGTAAAGGCCGCCGATGCGGCGCTCTATGAGAGCAAGCGCGGCGGGCGTAATCGCGTGACCGCTCTCGAGCCCCACTGAGCCAGCGCAGCGCCGATTCTCATGGAAGGCGGCCCATTGTGCGGCAACTCACGGAATCGCTGCTCGCGGCACCGGTATGCTGGCGCGGACACGCGTGAGGCTGAGCAGACAACACATGGGAAAATCTCCACAAGAGGGCGATGCCGGGCACCGGATGCTGGACGACTCGACGGCCGAGCTCGATGTGCTGGAGCAGACGATATCCATCGAGGGCGCCAAAGTTCTGCGGCACGACACGCACGGCCTGACCGCCTCGCCCATCCCTCAGGCATGGATACTCGAGGGCACCCCGATCGCTCGCAAGAAATTGCTCACCTGCAGCAGGGACGGGCTGGCTTTGTCCTTCATGTGGGATTGCACTGCCGGCCGATTCAACTGGTTTTACGACCAGGATGAGGTCATCCACGTGTTGGAAGGGTCGGTCCTCCTCGAGGACGAGGCCGGCGTTCGCCGGCAGCTTCAGGCTGGCGATACTTTTCTCCTGCCTGCCGGCTCCCGGTTCCACTGGACGGTGCCGGATTACATCCGCAAGATAGCCTTTCTCTACTCTCCGCTGACCCTCGACATGCGGATCATGCGGAAGATTCTCAAAGCCCTGAGGACGCCCTTCCGCCGCCAGCCGCCCGGGCCGGCGGCCTGGGGAAGCTGAAGTCACCGATCAGCTCGAGGATGGTGGCCAGCGGACTCGATGAGCGCGGCGGCCGCCTTGCGGCAGCTCGCCGCCGTATTCACGTCATCCGCACGTGGATATTCCGGTACTTGTCGTCGTAGAACGCGAGCCGGTCCTTCAGTGCGAGATGCTCGTCGAAGGGCTCTTCGTAGGTCCACACGGCATCATCGAGCTTACCGCCGCCGCCGCTGCTCATCGCCAGGCTGAAGTAATTTGCCTTGCCTTTGAAGGGGCATTCGCTGGTCGTCGTCGTGCGCGCGAGCTTGTCCATTCTGACATCGCTACGCGGGAAATAGAATCGAGCAGGGCTGCCGTCCTCTTCGACGCGGATGACGCCACGCGAGTCCGCGACGATCTGGCCGTCGACCTCGACCGTCACCCGCTCTCCGACCGGGCGCTCCAGCACCTTGTGCTCGGGCCACTTCTGATGTCCGGGAGACTTGCTCATGATGACCTCCAGCAACTCGGATCGGGGAACCCGTGGCCGTAGCAGATGCCGTGCCTGAGCAACGCGAGTTTACAACAGCGGCAACGCAGGTGATCGTAGCGCAGCCGCGCTCACGAGCGCGGCGCAATCAGTTGCAGTGAGTCACGGCCGGGCAGGTCTTACGACAGCAGGGCCCGCGACTGCTCGGCCCAGAAGAGGGCATCGACGTAGGCGGCGCGGATGAGATGTGCCGGCAAGTCGGCATACACCGCGTGGTCCCAAACGCCCCGTTCGTACGCGCGCGTGCATTGCAGCGCGGCCCCTAGCGCTCCTTCGCCCGCGACGAGCGCCTTCACCACGGTCGGTGTCAGCGGCAGCTCCTCCACGACCTTGCGGATCGGAAGACCGAGGAGAGCGTTGAGCAGCGAGAAGAGGCCGGTGATGAAGAACGGGCCTGCTTCGCGCGCGCCTGCGAGCTTGCCCAACTGCTCACACATCCGGGCACGGGTCATGGCCTGCACGATGAGACTCGGCGGACGGTCATCGAATCCCTGCAGGCAGATGAGGCCACAGAGCTGGCGCAGCGTGTCGAGGCCGAGGATCACGATGGCCTGACGGATGGAGTCGATCTTTCGCGGCAGGTTGTAGTAGCTCGAATTGATGCAACGCAGTACCCGGTAGGAAAGCGACACGTCCTGGCTGAGCAGCCGCTCGACGTCATCGAGGGAGTAGTCCTCGTTCTGCAGCTCCGATGCCAGGCGCAGCGCCCCGAGCCGGCTCGCCGGCACACGGCGCGCGCTGAATGTCTCGGGCTGCTGCAGAAAGTCGCCCTGGAAGCCCGTGAACCCGAGCGCGATGCAACGCTCGAACTGCTCGCGGCTCTCGACGTTCTCCGCGATCAGCTCAAGACCCCCAGCCTTCAGCTCTCGCGCCAGGCGGGCGAGCTCGTCGACGGGCGGATGGGTGATCTCCAGCTTCACGGCGCTCGCCAGCTCGAGCAGCCGCGGGTCACTGCGCTGCGGCGAATAATCGTCGAGCGCAATGCGATAGCCCCGCGCGCGCAGCGTGTGGATGCCCTGCACGACCTGCGGAGTCGCGCGTACGTCCTCCAGTACCTCGATGGTGACACGACCGGCCTGCAGCGGCAGATCCGGCACTTTCACCAGCAGCTCTTCCGGAAAGTTGATGTGTACCGGGAGGCCGCCGGCCAGGCGATCGAGGCCGATCTCGAGCGCGGCGCTCGTGATGACTTCCAGAGTGGCACGCCCGGGATCGTGGACTTGCGCGCTCTGGGTTGACGGAGATGCACGGTAGAGCAGCTCGTAGGATACGACGGCCATGGAGGCGTCGTAGATCGGCTGCCGTGCTACGAAGACTTCAGGGCGAGTGGTACTCACCGTGTTGCCTGGACGCCGATGGTCACCCAGGAGTCGGGCTGTGGCATGCCCTGCCAATTCAGCCCCTCTATGGTGAGCTGATAGTTACCCGGACCCAGCGCGGTGCTGTTGAGCGCAATCCTGAGGTTGCCGTCAGAGTCCTTCGCGAGATGATCAATGATGCCGACACGGCCCTGGTTGATGCGGTCGATGGTGATGCGGAAGAGGCGCGCGGGTGAGCGTGACTCATCGATGCGGAAATTCACGAGCTGCGCCTCGTTGCCGCCGCCGATGATGATGGCGGGTGAATCCGAGGCGCCATCGCGGCTCGGCAGCAAACGGATATCGCGTGTGCTCGTGGCCGGGTCCAGGGGACGCTCGGTCGCCTCCTGCTGTAGAGCGGCAATGCGGCGGGTCTTCTCGGCACTGCCGCTCGCTACGATCGCGAGGGCGATCCCGAGCAGCAGCGTCGCGCCGAGCATCCCGAGCAGGATCTCCAGCTTCTGCCAGAAGGGCTTCGCGGGCTCCGCCCAGGGCTCCGGCTTGCCGCTGGCCTCGAGCAGACGCAGCGCTGCATTCACACGCTCAGGGATCCCGAGCTCATCGAGCAGCTCGGGATTCTCGCGGCAGAAGCGCTCGAAATCCGTTGCGCCTTTGATGGGCAAGCGACCGGAGAGATAGCGTTCAACGACCTGGTTGCGGGCGATGAAGTCGCGGTCCATCAGCTCCGGGGCGCGCGGCGCGGATGGCGGCGATGCGGCGGGTGTTGCGGGAGGTGTTGCACCCGTCACTACGGTGGCAGTGGGCGCACCGGCAGCGGGCGTGGTGGTAGCAGATGCGGCCGGCGTCGGAGCAGCAGGGAGGACAGCAGACGCAGCGGCTGGAATCGCAGGAGCGGCTGGTGTCGTGGCGCCAGGCGCGGCCCCGAAGGGCACAGCAACAGGCGCAACGGGTGTTGCAGCAGCAGGTGCAGCAGCAGGTGTGGTCGTGGCGGCCGGGATGGCAGCAGGCCGGATGGAAGCGGGCAGCGGCGCGTCTGTCGAGACTGGCGCCCCGGCAGTCAGTGGCGTGGAACGTTGAGGAGCAGACGTCGCGGAGGACATCCCTGGCCTCGTTGCGGGTGACGCGTGCTCGCTCGCGAGCAGGAGCTTCTCCGGATCGATGAGCTCTTCCTCGCCCGCCGGCGGTGGAGGCGGCGGTGGCGCAGCGGAGTCCGCGCCGCGGCTACGGGCCCGCGGCTCGGTCGGCGCGAGCGCATCGAGGGGCGCTTCCACCGGCAGGTCGGGCAGGGGAAGCGGGCGGGATCTCGGATCGATCATGGGCGGATGCGGTCTCCGGCAGGCGTAATCGCGATCCTGCAACGTGGGGCGCCGCAAGCCAACGCGCCTGCTCACAGATCGCTGCATGCCCATGCCTGAATCGTGACCCCGATCGCACTTTGGCCATACGCGACCGAGATGCCACAGCGGTACTGCGTCACATTCCGCTACCGGGCGCGTGCGCTACATTTCTTGCGCGATGCATCCCCCCGAGCCGCTCGAGCACCATGCCCTTCCCGATTCCGCGTACGCACAGGAGCTGCGACGCGGCTTCCCGGAGCTGTGCTTCGCACCTGATCTCGAGCGGATCTTCCAGGCTTTCCAACTGAAACGCGCGCGCAAGCGCGTGCGGTTTCTGCAGTTGGCGCTGGGGTTGCTCGCAATCGCCGCGGCAGTCGATCTGACGGTGTTGGATGCGGTGCCGTTGAATGAGGTGGCGCTCGGTTGGCTCGGTGTCGTCATACCAGCATGCCTCGCTCTGGCGCTGACTTCCTGGAGCCGGCTGTACCAGCGGCTGTACCTGCCTGCGGCGCGGCTCCTCCTGCCGGTGATCGCGGCGGTTGCCGCCATAGGCATCGCCGATCGGCACACAGGCGCACAGCCGGAGCTCTTTTATTTCCTGACATCCTTGAGCATGGCGATGTTTTTTCTCGGCGGCCTGCGCTTCCGCGAAGCGCTGCTCACCAACCTGTTCATGGCTGGGACGCTGGGGCTCGCGCTGGCGCATGCGGGGTGGCCTGCCGCCGTCATCCTGTACTCGCTCACCGTCCTCATCATTACGACCGCCGGCGGAGCTTTCGTCTATCAGGGCGTCGAGCGGCAGTTGCGCACGTCCTTCCTCGAGCGCGGGCTGCTCGGCGAGATGGTGGCTCGCGACGGCCTGACAGGGCTGAAGAATCGCGGTGCCTTCGATGACGACTACGCCCGTCTCTGGCAGCAGGCGCTGCGCGACCGGCGGCCGCTGGCGCTGCTCCTGATAGACGTCGATCACTTCAAGCCGTACAACGACCGGTATGGCCATCAGGCCGGCGACCGGGCGCTGCGGCGCGTGGCTCAGGTGGTGCAGCGCTTCGCACGCCGGCCGCTCGACATCGCGGCACGCTATGGTGGTGAGGAGTTTCTCGTGGCGCTCTACGATCTCGACGCCGGGCACGTGCGCGAGATCGCCGAGCAGCTGAGGGAGAGTATCCAGGGGCTCGGCATCCAGCACGACGATTCGGCGGCAGGCGTCGTAACGGCGAGTGTTGGAGTCGCGATCGTGAGCCCCGGCCCGGACTGCAGCCCGGAGGGGGCCGTGCAGATGGCGGACGAGGCGCTCTATGCCGCCAAGCGCGGCGGCCGCAACGGCATCCGGCTCGTGGACTGCTGCGGCGTCAGCTACTCGACCGGCGCGTTCCGGCGCAGCGCGTGACGCTCGAGGAAATGCTCGACCTTGTCGCGATAGGTCCGTGAGAGCTTGAGCTCCTGACCGCCCTCCAGGGTCAGGAAGTATTCCCCATTCATGTGTGCACGCAGGCTCTTGACGAAGCGCAGGTTGACGATGGTCGAGCGGTGCACACGCTGAAAGAGTCTCGGGTCGAGGATCTCTTCCAGCTCCTTCATCGTACCCCTGAGGATGTGGGTATCGCCCTCGGCATGCACGCACATGTAGTCGCCTGCGGCATCGATCCACTGGATCGCCGGGATCGGTACGCGCACGGTCTTGCGTCCCTGCCGAATCGGCAGCACCTGCGGTTGACGCACGCCCAGTGCCGCGGTGCCTCGCTCGAGCAGATCCTCGAGGCCGATCTCACCGGAGCCGGTGATCTCAGCCACGATCTCCAGCAACCGGTCGCGCTGATCGGCCGCGCTGCGGGCATGGGCGCTCTGCCGCACCCGATCGAGCGTCGTATCGAACCTGCGGTCGTCGATGGGCTTCAGCAGGTAGTCGATCGCGCGCGCCTCAAACGCCCGCACGGCGTACTGATCATAGGCGGTGACGAAGACGACGAGTGGCAACTGGTCCCGCGGAAGGTGTGCCAGCACATCGAAGCCGGAGAGCCCGGGCATCTGGACGTCGAGAAACACGAGGTCCGGACGCTCGCGCTGCAACGTGTTCACGGCCTCGCGGCCATTGCTGCACTCCGCGACGATCTCGAACTCCGGCGCCTCGTGCAGTCGCAGCGCAATCCCGCGCCGCGACAGCAGCTCGTCGTCGACGATCGCCGTGCGGATCCTCACGCGCTCACGCTTTGCGGGACATGCACTGGGCGCGGGTAACGGGGCTCAGCAGTACGCGGCGCCACTTCTTCGCGGCTTGCGGTTTCGAATGGCAGCGCCATGTCGACACGTACCCCCGGATGACTGTTGAGCACTGCGAAGCGGTAGCTGTCGCCATAGAGCACGGCCAGGCGCTCACGCGCATTGCGTAGCCCCACTCCGCCGCGCCGGGCCCCGGAGCGGGAGTCGTCACTCATTCCCGGGCCGTCGTCGACGACACTGATTTCCAGCATGGCGCCGCGGGCACGACCCTCGATGCGCACCCTGCCCCCCTGCTCACGTGGGGATACGGCGTACTTCAACGCGTTCTCGAGAAGCGGCTGCAGCAGCAGACTCGGCACCAGGCCGTCGAGCGCGGCGCCCTCGATCGCATATTCGAGCCGCAGACGCTCGCCGAAGCGCAACCGCTCGGTGCCGAGGTACAGGTCGAGGGCCTCTATCTCCTGGCGCAGCGTCACCCGTTTCATCGGGTCCTGATCGAGCGTGTAGCGCAGGAACTCCGAAAGGCGCATGACCGCGTGATTGGCCGTGCGGTTCTGGTTGTCGAGGATGAGGGTGGAGATGGCGTTGAGGGTATTGAAGAGGAAGTGCGGGTTGAGCTGGTAGCGCAGCATCTTAAGCTGTGCCTCCTGGGCGAGAGTCACCGCCTTCAGCACGGCCTCCTGCTGCTGCTGCTTCGACTCGTAGTACTTGATGCCGAAGTAGAGCGCGCTCCAGCAGAGCAGCAGATAAGTGGATATCAGCGCGCCGCAAAAGAAGTCGAACAGCGAGTTGAAGTGGTCCTTCGGCTCGACGAAATGCTGGTATGCGATGTTGATGACGATGCGCAGCGCGAGCGCCGTGACATACGAAGTCACCAACACCACCGGGATGGCCCAGCGCTCGCCGCGGCCCCAGATGCCGCGGTAGATGTAGCGCATCGGGACCGAAAGCACGAACCCGGCCGCCGCGGCGATGGCAATCACCTGCGTGATGCCGGGACGCTGGTTGTAAAAGAGGAAGCCGAAATAGAGGGTCAGGCCATAAGCCAGCCAACCGCCGGCGTGCAGCGACCAGAAGAGAACGTTGCGGCTGGACCGCACTTGCGACAGGGTGAGCATGATTTACCGGTTTTCCCCCCTTGACATCATACCCATGAAAGGCCGGGAGGGAAAATAGCACCGGAATCAGTGGCTTGACGGTGCCTCGCAGGCGCCGTTCCCGAGAAGCTTCTCCAGCGGCTGCTGCCGCGCGAGCATCGGCCCCTGGGCGAAGTCACACCCGACCGCGGTCAGCCACTGCAAGGCCGCCTGGGAGTCCACTTGCTGGGCCGCGCAGTGTATGCCCAGCACCTTAACGGCCTGCACGATCGCCACCACCATGGCCTGCGACAGCTTGTCGCGAAGCGCCCCGCCCGTGAGGCGCCCATCGATCTTGACGAGGCGCAAGGCCTTGGAGCGCAGCAGCGGCAGCACCGCGGAATCGAAGGAGAAGTCATCGATGACGACGAAGCAGCCGAGCTGATCGCAGGTCGCCATGAAGCGCTCCACCTGCGCGCGCCGCTGCGTGCAGAGGGGCTCCGCGATCTCGAATCCCACCGTGTCCGGTGCGATGCCGTTGCTCTGCAGCCCGGCGGCCACCTGCTTCACGAAGCGGTCATCCTCCAGCGTGGCAATCGACACGTTCAGCGTGAAGCTGCTCGGCTCCACCGTCCAGGTCGCCCGATGAGAAGCGAGCCATGCCAGCAGGCGCTGCACGGCAAGAGAATCGAGCACCGCCGGATCCCGCAGCTCCCGGGCCGTACCGGTTGGAAGTACTTCGAAGCGGCGCATACGGCCGCCGGAGCGCAGCTTCACGAAAGGCAGCATGTCGAGCGTCACGAGCGCGGGATCGAGGGAGACCGCGCGGGAGGAGCCGGTTGCCGCCGGGTTTGCGAGCTGCCGCGAGCTGCCGGTGTCTGCCGTGCGTGCTGGAATCGCGGCGCGCGAGCTTGTGGCCTCGGACGTCGGAGACTGAAGCGGATTGGGAGGCACCGGGGCGCGGTGTCTGCCGGACTCACCGGGCAGCGTCTGGCCGATTGTCCGAGAGCTACCGGTGGCGGCGGTGGCGGGCTGCGTCAGCACGGAGGAGCTGCCCGTCGCGCCTGTCCCCTGGCGGACGCAGGCGAGGGTGGGAGCGTCCGGCAGGTCAAATTCCAAAATGTCGTTCACCGCTCGCGGGGACAGCTCCGAGTCCGCGGCCCGTGCTGGCGAGGCCTTCGGCGCAGCCGCAGCCGGCGCCGGTGATGCGGGCGTGCTTGCCGCCACAGGCTCCGAAGATGCAGGTCGTGCGTCCTCAGCGAGTGAAAGAACCAATGCTGTGGGATCGGCGTCGGGTCGTCGCGCCCCCGCGGGCCGCAGAAGCACCGCGAGCTTCTGCATGACGGTGCGCGTCGTCGCTGTCATCAACCGGTCGGTGAGACCCTCGCCACCCGACTTCAGGTCCGCGAGCACCATGGCTAAACCGACGAGGTGGCCTTGCGGTGCGCGAATGGCGAGAAAGACGGCAACGCGTCCGTCCTCCAGCCTATTCTCGCAGCAGCTCTTGCTGCCCGCAGAGGTCATGGTCTCGAGGGCCTCGACGACCAGTCCGTGCTCGTCTGGTCCCAGCGCGCCTTCACTCAGCCAGAGAACATTGCCCTGACTGTCGTAGATCGAGACGGAGTGCAATCGCATCGGAGGCAGCGCCGAGCGAAGCTGCCAGCCCAGGGCCTCGGCAGTCGCGGGCTCAGCGCCTGGCGCGGATGCGCCTGCTGCCGGACGTGCGGAGAGCGCATTCTGTGGCTGCAAGACATTCCCCATCGCGGACTGCGTCTTCGA
>Ga0134126_10004086_pt1 | contig 18261 bp, 16 predicted proteins | sample KB31752_FD_96881 | JGI IMG/M metagenome (GOLD analysis project Ga0134126, IMG submission 96881) | Terrestrial soil microbial communities with excess Nitrogen fertilizer from Kellogg Biological Station, Michigan, USA - KB3-175-2 | ecosystem: Environmental > Terrestrial > Soil > Unclassified ...
AGGGCAAGATGCTCGAGGCGCAGGCGCGGGTGAAGCAGGCTGAAGCCAACAACGCCAAGGCGCAGAGCGATCTCGAGCGCTACAAGCCGCTGGTGGAAAAAGACGTCATCAGCAAGCAGCAATACGATGGCGCGGTTGCGGCGGCTGCGGCTGCCGAAGCGGCCGTAGCGGACGCGAAAGCCAGCGCTCAGGCGGCTCAGGACGGCGTGCGAGTGGCGCGGCAGCAGGAGGCAGCGGCCGAGGCATCGCAGAAATACGCGCAAACCGGTCCGCAGCAGGTGGCGGCGCAGAGCGCCAAGTACAAGCAGGCCGAGGCGCAGGTGCAGCAGGCGCAGGCTCAGCTCGACCAGGCGCAACTCAACCTGAGCTATACGAAAATCGTCGCGCCGGAAGACGGCATCATCACCCGCAAAAGCGTCGAGGTGGATCAGAATGTTTCGGTGGGCCAGAACCTGCTCACGCTGGTGAGCCTCAACAACATCTGGGTAACCGCGAACTTCAAGGAGACACAGCTCGAACACATGCGTGCCGGGCAGCCCGTCGTAGTGCACGTGGACGCGACCGACAAGGACTACAAGGCCAAGGTGACGCAGATCGGCGGCGCCACGGGATCGGTGCTGAGCCTCTTCCCGCCGGAGAACGCAACCGGCAACTACGTGAAGGTGGTGCAGCGGGTCCCCGTCCGCATCGACTTCACCGACCTGCAGCACGACGACCCCAACCACGCGCTCCGCCCCGGCTTGAGCGTAGAGCCCAAGGTGCGCGTGAAGCAGTAAACAGCGGGCAACAGGCAACAGGCAACAGGGATCAGGGATCAGGGAGACCAGGGAACAGCCGTGATACCGAGCTTTGAAGGGACACGACCTTCACAGCCCCCTGAAAATGCCTTGCTGAAAAATGCCGTGGGAGAGGGCTTTGTAACAAGGGCACGGCTTCAGCCGGGCCGACAAGCCGCACATTTTGTTGAGTTGGGCTTTAGCCCCTGCCAAGCTCGCGATTCGACTTACAGAGTTGTTCCGCAGCCTCTTTAGGCTCCGCAAATCTCGCCTCACCGCCGAATTTTGACAGGGCACGGCTTCACAGCTTGTTGAAAAATGCGACGGATCGGGCCTTGTAACAGGGCACGACTTCAGTCGGGCCGCAAGCCGCTCATTCCAATGATGCGGGCTTTAGCCCCTGCTCAGTTCCAGTGCTCACAATTGCGTGTTTCCGCAGCCTCTTTACCCGTGCTCAACTTCGCGCAAAGGCAATTTTCACCAATCTAAAGCTGCTCTTTTCATGACGCCGCTTTATCTGACAATTCATTTCATCGGGAGTGTGCCTGTCGCCATGAAATGGGGGCGGTTGGCTTCGCCGGCTTGACGAACACGCGAAGGAACTGCGCCGGTTCGTTTGCCGGCGCGGTCGCGATCGCCTGCTGATTCGCCTCCATCCATCGGATATCGCCTGTGTTCATCGCCGCATTGTGATCCGGAAAGCCGCTTACGCTGGCTTGCGAGAGCGCGATCAGCACCGACGGTTCGTTCGCGGTATCAAGCGGACACGTCGCACCGCCGATGCAAATCACGCGCTCCACCTCGACCTGGTTGTTGGCGAATTCCTTTGTGGTTCGCGAAGCCGCGAGCGAGGTCGGTGGATCCTTTCGGAATGCCTCGCCACCTTGCAGTGGAAACTGCTTCAGCTCGATGCGCAGAAAATCGGAACTGGTGTCGGAAAGGTTCTCAACGGAATGGCGTTCCAATTGTCCGGGACTGTAGCGGAACGAGCCCAGCTTCGCGGGCTGCCGGACCAGGACGGAAGGCGGAATGTCCTCGATCCTGAATTGCACGCGACCGGAATCGTTGAGGTAGACAAACAGCGTCGGCAGGTCGGAATGATCGTGTACGCCGACCGCCTCATGCGGGCCGTAGTGCACACGAATCACCGAGATCTGCGAATTGTCGAAGATGAGTTTGTAGTTCTGCGGGTAGCGTTGCAGGGGATCCTGTGCGGAAGCGGGAAGCGAAAGCAGCGCGGCGCCACACACGAGAAGAACCGCGGCCACACATCGACGGATAGAGCGCAAAAGGGCCCGGAGAGAACAAAGGATCACGAGATTCGGCTCCGCTGTGCGAGATGGGGGAAGCACAGCACAGCGTACAAGAAAGGCCGGGGTAGGCGTCTACTCCGTTGGCGGGGTGGGCTCAACCGAGTAATGACTGCGCGCGGTGATCTCGAGGGCGGGGTAGTCGGGCAGTGTCAGGCGGAGGGTATGCAACCCGGGTTGCGGCGACTGCGGATGAAAGCTGAGCACGTAGCGGTTCGGCATGTGATTCGCAATGGTGAGCAGATCGCGTTCGAACACTCTGTCGTTGCCGATCTGGAAATATTCTCCGCCGGTGAGCCGCGCCACGGTGGCGGGAACATTGCGCCGCAGGCTGTTGCCCGTGGCGATCGCCGCCATCTTGGCAAACGTGAGGGGCGGCAGGAGTTGGCCCAGGCAGTCGTAAAACTGCGACCAGCGGCTGGCGGGAGCGTCGGGGTCCGGCTCGGGATCTTTACCCATGCAGCCGTTGGGCGGGTTGGGATGATGGTTCTCGAGGCTCAGAATGCCCGAGGGCCGGCCGCTCGGCTGAGTGGGAAGCTGCCGCGCCGCGTAATGCGCGGCCTCCGATTTGCCGGTCGAGAACGCGACCGCGTAGATGGTCGTGTTCGTGTCGGTAACCGCGCGCACCGCCTGCTCCAGCGTGGTCTGGCTGCCACGGTCGAGCGTTTCGCTCACCAGCAGAATGGCGCGGCGAAAACCCGGCGGCTCCGCGCGCAGCAACTTGACAGCGAATGTCAGCGAATCGAGAATCGCGGCGCCGTTGTCGCCCAGAGGCACGTCGTGCACCGGGTGCGGGCCGGTGCAGTTCATGTAGTGTTCTTGCCTGGTGCAGCCCGGCTGCAGTGTGCGCAGCGCACCGGCTGCATTGTCCACCTCTGAAGTAAAGGGCTCGAGCAGGTGCGGCTGGCTGTCGAACGTAACCACCGCGATGCGATGCCGTACGTTCCCCACAATGTGCCCGAGCATCGGTGCAAGGGGCGGCGCCAGCACCGCATCGTTCTGGAACTGCCTTGCGCCCGCTCCGCCGATCTCGAGCACAACTACCAGCGCGAGCGGTTCGCTGTCAGCGTCGGGTTCGAGCGTGAGCGCCTGCGGAATGCCGTTGTCAGTCAGTTGGAAATCGTCGGATTTGAGCGTATAGACAAGCTCTCCATCGCGCGTACGCACCAGCGCGGGGACGAGCACCACAGTGGTCTGCGACGTGAAGATGGAGTGCTGCGAATCCGCCGGCGCTTGCGCGCGAAGGCCAACACAGGTGGCGATGAAGATAGCCATCGGGATGAGGTGCCGCGGATTCACTCAGGTCCTTTGCAGATGCCGGCCATGCCAGCTTAGACGATGGCCGCCGGCCGACGTCGCCAGGCTTTCGCACCGGGCCGCGGGCGGGGTATGCTCTGCAACATGGATTTTGTTCTGCGCAACATACGATATGCGTTCCGCATGATGGCCAGGAATGCGGGGTTCACGGCCGCCGCGATATTCACGCTTGCGCTGGGCATCGGCGCAAATACGGCCATTTTCACCGTCGCAGACGCGCTGCTGTTGCGTCCGTTTCCCTATCGCAATCCCGGACAACTGGTTGCCGTTCAGACTGATCAGAAGGGCTATGGCCCATCAAGCCCGCTCCGCTATGAGATGGTTCGCGATCATGGGAAGTCGTTTGAGCAGGTCGCAGTCTACGCCGAGGACAACCTCAATCTCACTGGTGAGAACAATCCCGTGCAGACGGCCGTTGTGCGGGTCTCGCCTGACTTTTTCTCGCTTTTGGAAGTGAAGCCGGCGCTGGGCCGCGACTTCAACGCCGAAGAAGGCCGGCCTGAAGGAAAGCCGGTCGTCATCCTTGGCAACTCCTTCTGGCACGAACACTACCACGCGGATCCCGGCATCGTGGGCCGCACCATCGTTCTGGACCAGGTGGCATCCGTGGTCATTGGTGTGCTCCCGGCAGACGTGCAATTTCCGTTCGTAGGGGCGGCGGATGTGTGGACGCCGCGCTACTTTGAATACTCGCTCATGCCAACCGCGCGGCTGCGCCTGGGCGTGAGTTATTTGAACCTGATTGCGCGGCTTAAACCGGGCGTGAGCGTGGCGCAGGCCGATTCCGAGCTGGCTGTGCTGAACAAGCAGTACCGCGAGCAGAATCCCGGCATGGCGGATGCAGGCAATGATGTGAAGATGATTGCTATTCCCTTGCGCGATCTGGTGGTGGGCGACATACGAGGCAAGGTGCTGCTGCTCATGGCCGCGGTGGGCCTGCTGTTGCTGATTGCCTGCACGAATGTGGCCAGCCTCATGTTGTCGCGTGCGCTGGTAAGGCGACGCGAAGTTGCCGTGCGTGCGGCTCTTGGCGCAGGTCGCGCCACCATACTCGGTCAGCTCATCACTGAGAGCCTGGTGCTTGCGCTCCTTGCGGGGATTTTGGGCGCCATCCTGGGATGGGGCGCCACACGCGCGCTGACTGCCTGGGGTGCCGGCCAGCTTCCCCAGGGAATCCCCGTCAGCATGGATCCACGTGTGCTCGCATTCACGCTTGGGGTCTCCATCGTGGCCGGGCTGCTGTTCGGCATTGCTCCCGCGCTGCAACTGGCCGGGGTCGATCTGAACTCCGCGCTGCGCGAAGAGGGCCGCGGCGCCACGGCCGGTCGCGGTCGCACGCGGCTGAAGGATGTGCTCGTCGTGGGCCAGGTGGCGCTTTCACTCCTCCTGCTGATCGGTGCCGGGCTGCTGATGCGCAGTTTTGTCCGCCTGCTTCAAGCCGATCCCGGGTTCGAGCCGCACAACGTGCTCACCATGAATATCTCGCTTTCCACGCAGCGATACTCCAAACCCGGTCAGCAGACGGCGTTCTTTGACGATGCGCTGCGGCGCGTCTCCGCCGTGCCCGGCGTGCGCAGCGCAGCCATGTCCGCGGCTCTGCCGCTCAGCTATATCCGAATTACGCCGGTATTGCCGCAGGGCCAGGCGCAGGTGCCCTTGGCGCAGCGGCCATTTGTCGATATCGAAGCCGTAAGCCCGGGCTGGTTTGAGACCATGCGCGTACCGTTACGTGCAGGGCGCGCGTTTGACTCGGGCGACCAGGCGCAGTCGCCGCCCGTGATCGTGGTAAACGAAGCCTTCGCTCGCCAGTATTGGCCGGGCGAGAACGCTCTCGACAAGCACGTCATGATTGGCAAGCGTCCGGTGCCGGCCCTCGTGGTGGGCATCGCCGCCGACGTGAAGAATCGCGGCCTGCAGCAGGACCCGCAGCCGCAGATTTACCTCCCGTTCGCGCAACTGCCCTGGGGCGAGATGAACCTGATTGTGCGCACCGCTGTGCCTCCGCAGACGTTGGCCTCGCCCATTCGGGCGCAGATCGCCGCCATCGATGCCGACCAGCCGGTGACGAAGGTCCAGACGGTCGACGATTTAATGGATAACGCGCGCACCCAGCCGCGTTTTCTGCTGGCGCTCGTCGGAGTGTTTTCGGCCACCGCGTTGATCCTGGCCATCATCGGCATCTATGGAGTTCTTTCGTACTCGGTGACGGAGCGGCAATACGAGTTTGGAATTCGATTGGCCATGGGTGCCGCGCGCGAGGATATTCTGCGTCTGGTGCTGTGGCACGGCTTCGCGTTGGCACTCATGGGTATCGCGGTCGGCCTCGCGGTGGCCTTTGCGCTCACGCGGGTCATGGCCGCAATGCTCTACAAAACAGGCGGCCACGACCCGCTCACGTTCGCGGCGGCGCCCGTGTTGTTCCTCATCGTTGCGCTCGTGGCAAGCTGGCTCCCCGCGCGGCGAGCCACGCGTGTGAGCCCCATCGACACGCTGCGCTGACTAACGCAGAACCGCCTGGCGCACCGGCTCGGAGACCTTTGACACGCCCCGCCAGCCCATCACGAAGAGTGTGAAGAACGCGACGTCGGCCCACGCGAACGGAATCCACATCGCGGGCACTCCTCCGTGGAAGTAGTACCAGAATACGAGTCCGAAGTAGGAGAGCTTGAGCGCGGCTCCGTAGAGCAGGACATCGCGGCGTGCGGCCGGATCGGCGGCGGCGCGAAAGAACATCACGGCGAAAATGATCAGCACCAGGGCAGGGAAGCGGATGTAGCCGTCGTGGTTGGGCGGTGTGACGTGAAACGCGCGGAACAATGCCGATGCGCCGAACACGAACGCGGCGCCAATCACCGCGTCATAAATGCCGCTGGCGGCGAGAACGAGCTTGATCCAGCTAAGTTTCATGAGGCTTGCTCCTTCAATCTGTGGTGTTTCGCAATGTAGTTGCGCTTGAACGCGGTGCGGCGTTCGCGCGTGAACTCCCCGGAGTAGATGCGGCTTCCGAGATTTCGCAGACCGGCTTCGAGTTCCGCCACGCTCATGTGGGCGGGTTGAAAGTTGACGTCGAACAGCGTGCAGAGTTCCCACGCGCCTTCGCGCAGAATGCGGCCTTCACTGCGCAATCGCTCATAGAGAGGCGTGGCGGGAAACGCGGTCTGCACCGTGATCTGAATGTCGAACGGCATGCTCTGGCTGACAAACTTCCAGATGTGGCCGAACGATTTGGGCCCGCTGCCGTCCAGCCCCAGCACGAAGCACGCGTTCACGCGGATGCCGTGATCCTGAATCCGGCGGATGGCGTCGAGATAGCGATCGACGCGCCGGGCCTTCCAATTCGATCGCTGCTCCACTCCGTCGAGTTCGGCGAACGAAGTGCTCTCAAATCCAATGAGAATTTCAGCGCAGCCCGCATCGCGCATCATGGCGAGCAGTTCGTCGTCGTCCGCAACGGAGAGGTCGGACTCAGTGAACCAGCGTATCTGTTCGCCCGCGAGGGCGCGCATCAGCGAGCGGGAGTGCTTCTTGTCGACGAACGTGTTGTCGTCGGCGAATTCGATGAAGGGGTGTCGCCAAAGCGAGCGAATGGCGCGGATTTCCTCGAGCACACGCGCCACCGGCTTGGTCTTGTAAATGGGCGAAATGCGCATCGACGCGGCGCAGAACTCGCATCGGAACGGGCATCCACGTTGCGTCTGCACGGTGAGCCGGTTGTAGCGGTCAATATCCAGGAGGTCGAAGCGCGGCATGGGTGCGTGCGCCAGATCAAAGCTGAGAGGTCGCGCATCGTAGACGCGTTGCAGCCGCCCGGCGCGCAGATCGGCCATCACCGCGGGCCAAAGCGGCTCGCCCTCGCCGATCATGATAGCGTCGGCATGCGCGGCTGCTTCCTGCGGGACGGCGCTGACGTGCAGGCCGCCGAGGATCACCTTTGTACCCAGCGCACGATATCGATCGGCCAGCTCGTATGCCTCGAAGATCTGCGCCGAGAAGCTGGAGATGGCGACAGCATCGAATTCCCCGGGCACGTGGTCGAGGTCCTTAATGTCGGCAACCTCGAGATAGCGCACTTCAATATCGGGTGGGGTCATGCCGCCCAGGGTCAGCAGTCCAAGGCTGGGCAGCGAGGCGATGACCTTGTTGCGCTCGACAAATCCCGGCAACGTAAGCCCTAGCGCGGTGAGCTCCGGGTTATGCGCCCGCACGCCGCTCATGGCAATCAATCCCAGCTTCATCGCTTCCACCATCCCGCGAGAATCGCCACGATTCCCACGGTTACGGCGACGACGGGAATGGGAAACAGATGGCGCATCGGCTTTCGCCACGCGGACAGAAAACAGCAGATCGGCATCGTGATGGCGCCGGCAAGCAGCCCAAGCGATGCCACCTGCAGGTACGATGGGCGCAGCACGAGCTGCCCCGCCGTAGCGGCAAACATGAGATTGAGAAAGCCGAGTCCGAAGAACGAAATATGCCCGAGCCGCGTAAGCCGCCGCCGCCACGAACCGTATCCCCCCATCCATTCGTCGCGATAGAAAAACAGTCCGATGATGCCGCCGGAAAGGACGCCGGCCAGCATGCCGAGCCATCCGCCAATCAGATTGATGGTCACAAATATGTCCGTAAGTACGGCCCGCAGGTCTGCAGCCGAATCGGTGCGGATTCGCGCAGCAGGAGGCCTGATCGGGCAAGTTGGAGGAATTGTACTCCTAATCGGACGGCGAGCTGAGGCTGTGCGTGGTCTCCTAAGAGTGCGTTGCTGGCGGGACGCTAAAGGTGTAGGGCATTCCCGACGTTAGTTATAGAGGAAAGAGGGAATGTTTCCGATGGGATCATCACTATGGCGAAGGTCGTTGATTATCTCAGAGGCTTAGCGGAGCGAGTATCCGAGATCTGGCATCTTCGCAGAGGCGTGGACGATTGCGCTCGCTGAATCCTCCCGCAAAGTATCGAGGCCGCCCTGTTGGATCGCGTGCTTCGGAACGTGTCCGAGATCACGGATCGGTATCTAGGATCTGCGGTAATAACTACCTCGGCTAACCCACCTACAATGGGAGCATGGCAAAGCCCACAAAGAAATGCGCGTTTTGCAGCGGCGTGCCCTCAAATAAAGGCGAACATCTTTGGGACGATTGGCTTAACGATGAACTTCCCAAAAAGACTCGATTCAATGCCAAGAAGCGGCTTTCGATACATGCCGACCCCATTGAATTCGTGCAGGTTGGACTAAGGGAACAAATCCCGTCGGTCTGCACAGAATGCAATGGTGGGTGGATGAGCGCGCTCACCGCTAGGATGAAGGACCGATTTTCGGGTCCGATTCTAAAGGGAGAGCCATTCTCTCTCGATGCCAGAGATGCCGTCCTTCTTGCCGCGTTTACTTTCATGAAGGCCGTCGTCAAGAACCACTGTTACGACGACGATCCGTTTTTTACGAGAGCTGCCAAGGAGCGACTGAGAACGTCCCTTGCGATCCCCCCTCTCGTCAAGATGTGGATCGCGGCTTATCAGGGGTCCGCTCGATACGCCTTCCATAGCAACTTCCACATCGTTAGCACAAGCACGCCCGGCCCCCTTGATGGGTTGGAGTTTTTTAGCTACACGTACATCGCCGGCAATTTAGCTCTTCAGCTTCTTGCGCCACGCTGGAAGAACATATTGGATCGTGGCAGACCTTTGGTTACGTTGAGCCCTAATCACGCTCGCTGGCATTCCGCAGCCCTCCAGTTTTGGCCCTTCGGCGGAGCCGAGATTTCCTGGCCTCCGCCGTTTTATCTTGGCGACCGCGTTGTCGAGCAATTTGTCAATCGCTTTCAAATGCCGATCAATGTCCCCATCAGTTGAGCGCACACTCCCGGCATTCCGGCGGGTTATAGTAACGTCAGATGGACGGGCATACGCACCGGATAGTTGAACACGCTAGGCACGATCTCTAACCTGATGTCTCCGCCTGAGAATCCGAACTAGCAGCACGCAATCTTAGGACACCGCTGAGGCTGTTCGTCACCTCACGATTTCTTACGTCGCCGCGCCGCCAACCATCCGCGAAAATGCCGGAACATCTGCCGCCTCTTCCGGCGCTGCGAAACCGGATCCAACCGCACGACATTCGTCGCGTGAATGTCCTTCCAACCCAGCTTCGCTTCCGCCAGCGCATAGAAAAGGTCTTCCGCATTCATCCACTCACCCGCCACGTCATCCCCAAACGGCCCCGCCGAGTGAGGTGGAAACGAATAACGTTCCAGCCCGCCTTTCCCCTGAATCGGATGGTCCTTGTATTTCACCGCCACAGTTTCGCCATCCGTCAGCTTGAAAGCCGAATACCCGCCCATCCCCACCAGCAGCGCGAACACTCTCACGTTTTGCGATTCGGCCGAAACATACGGCGGCTTGATACCGTTGCGGAAAAGTTGCTCCAGCAGAACGTCGTCGAAGCCCTCAATATCGATCTTGATGTAATAAGGCGCGCCGTACCTTCCGAGGATCTGCGTCACCGGCTCCGATGGCAGCGTGACCCTCGTGTAATCGCCGATCACACTCGCGTCGGGTTCCGGAAGCTGGCCCAGGACGTGATGCCGCTTGTGCAGATAAAAAGAAACTTCCGCAGCCTCATCATTCCCGGCCACCACACAGTTCTCGACAAAGAGCCGGCCATGCCGAATTTCATCGGGGAACCTCTCCTCAATTTCCCGGCACAGCGCGGGATTGGCCTCGATCGCCACCACCACGTCCGCTTTTTTCAGGTAATAGGGAATGTCATCGCCATTGTTGGCGCCAAAGTCATAAATGATCTTTTTCACCGAGCCGGCCGAGCCCGATGCCGCTGCGTTCCCGCGATTTTCACGCTGTTCTGAGGTCATGGCGGCTCTCGTGTAAACACCAATTCTACAGTCGCGAAAACAACCTGCCGACAGTCTCACTCGCGCCACACCGCCCGCACGCGCATCGCCGAGCATTAGACTGTTTTGAAACGCGATGAAGGACATAATCCACGTCTCGAAAGAGAACTACCTCAAGGCCATCCTCGAAGCGGAGGCCGAAGGGCGCCAGGTGATTTCGGCCATGCTGGCGCATTGGCTTGAGGTTTCGCCCCCGGCTGTGACCATGGCCCTGCGCCGCCTCAAGCGCGACGGTTACGTTCTGGTGGGCGACGACGGCATCGTGCGCCTCACCGACAAGGGCCGCGAAACGGCTTACCGCACCGCGCTGCGGCATCACCTCGTCGAGCGCATGCTCGGCGAGATCTTCGGCATGGAGTGGCACGAGATCCACGAAGAGGCCGAGCGTCTCGAGCACGCCGTGTCGCCCGCATTCGAGGCCAAGCTGAAAGAGAAGCTGGGAGAGGGCGGCGCATGCCCGCACGGCAACGCCGTTCTGCCGGAGCGCCCTGAAGTCCGAAAAGGCCGGGGCGAGCTGCCGCTGGCCGAGGCGGCCGCCGGGCCATACACCGTGGCCAGCCTCGAGGAACGCGATCCGCTCCTTCTGGCGTTTCTCCATAAAAATGGAGTCGGCCCCGGCAAGCGCCTTCGCGTCATCAACCAGAACTACGACCAAACCGTCTCGATCGAGTTGGATAGAGGCAGCGCCATTCTGGGCCGGCCCGCGGCGGAGGCGGTCTGGCTCCGGCCCTCCCGAGCTGGTAAATCGATGTAAGTTGCTGGCTGTTAACTGCGATTAACTAATGTGTGCCATACTGTGTTTACAGGGCCCGAAGGGCTCACCGAACCTCTATGGCCACGGAAATCCGACCTGAACTCTTCGCGCCCGAACCCTCGCTGCCTGAAGTCCATTCCAGCGTGGGTGTGTCGCGTTCGCCATTCTATTGGCGGCGGCTGATCGGGTACCTGGGGCCGGGCTTCCTCATCTCGGTCGGCTACATGGACCCGGGCAACTGGGCCACAGACATCGCCGGCGGCTCGCGCTTCGGATACACGCTCCTGTTCGTCATCATGGCGTCCAACCTGATGGCGATCCTGCTGCAGAGCCTGAGCCTGAAACTGGGCGTGGCCACAGAGCGCGACCTCGCACAATTGTGCCGCGAGTCGACCAGCCGCTGGACGGGCATCACGCTGTGGCTGATGGCCGAGGTGGCAATCGCCGCCTGCGATCTGGCCGAGGTCATCGGTTCGGCCATCGCACTCAACCTGCTGTTTCACATCCCGCTGTTCTGGGGAGTGCTCATCACGAGCCTCGATGTGCTGCTGATCCTGCTCCTGCAGCGCTGGGGATTCCGCACCGTCGAAGCCATCGTCATCGCGCTCATCGGCACCATCCTGGTGCTGTTCGGCATGCAGATGGTTTTGTCGCGGCCGGAATATGGCGCGGCACTGGGCAGCCTGTTCGTCCCCTCGCCCATGATCCTCAAAAACCGCGAGATGCTCTACATCGCCATCGGAATGCTGGGCGCCACCGTGATGCCGCACAACCTCTACCTGCACTCCTCCATCGTGCAGAGCCGCAGATATCAGCGCACGCCGGCGGGCAAGCGCGAGGCCATCAAAATGGCCAACATTGACTCGGCGCTCGCGCTGAGCATCGCGTTGTTCGTCAACGCGGCCATCCTCATCGTCGCGGCGGCGGTCTTCCACCGCAGCGGCCACTTCGAAGTGGCGGCCATCGAGGACGCCTACAAGCTGCTCAGTCCGCTTGTGGGCGCCGGCTTCGCGAGCACGCTGTTTGCGGTGGCCTTGCTCGCATCGGGCCAGAACTCCTCCATCACCGGCACGCTCGCAGGGCAGGTAGTCATGGAAGGCTTCATCCAGATGAAGCTCGCCCCGTGGATGCGCCGGCTGATCACGCGCGGCATCGCCATCGTGCCCACCATCGCGGTGGTCTGGTTCTATGGCGAGCGCGGGACTGAGAAGCTGCTCATCCTCAGCCAGGTAATCCTGTCCTTGCAGTTGAGTTTTGCCGTGGTGCCGCTGGTCCTCTTCACCAGCAGCCGCAAGCGCATGGGCGAATTCGTAAACCGCCCCCTCGTCAAATGGACGTCATGGTCCGTAGCCGCCCTGATCGCCGCCCTGAACGCATGGTTCCTGGTTCTGATGTTCAGGCAATAACAAAGCCTCATCGCGCCGCTTCTCTGGCGCGGGCGTTTGTGTCCCATTGCAGACCACATCAGCGCTGGACGAGCGTCGACCTGTTTGCAACAATCGGGTTCGAATTACCTTCGATTGCTTGGCAGTAGCGCAGGTGAAGGGAGCTATCTCGGCGCAAATTACGACGACCTCCCACTCGTTCTCTTAGCGGTATTAGAATGGCTCATCGGCACATTCTGAGGCCCAATGTGAACGGCACTTCTGGCCCTCCCCCGCAGCATCAGTGGACGGACGCTCTCGGCAAACCTGTCGATTGTATCCACAGGTTTAGCTGTCAGGTCGTCGGGCTGAGCCATACGAACAAGTACGGCAGAGACCGCATGGGGTTCGTGAACCATCTGACCCGAGGGACGAAGCTTGTTCTGGTTCCGGAGCCAAACAATCCATACGATCGGAATGCCATCCTCGTGTACGTTGAAGGGGACCTTGAGAACGACCTCGGGTACCTGCATTCCTCATCGGCCAAGAAATTCTGCCGAATGATGGAATGCGGAGCGAGATTTTCGGCAGAGGTCTATTACATCTATCGCAAGCCCCGTACAAACTATCCAGAAGTATGCATCTACCTCTACCAACTCGCTCCGATGACCACGAATCGTCGGCCCATCCGCAAGGGTGCTCCCGAATACGGGGTCAGTCGGACCAGATTGCCGGAGGAACGTTCGATGGCGGCATCGGGAAGCGTTAGCGTACCGAGCTCCCAAGTTGTGCAAGCCGAACAGGCCGGCGTTTGGACAAAAATCAAACGGTTCTTTCTGGAGTAGTGATGGGATTTACGGCAGGTGGCCCGGTCAAGGCCCGAGACCAGGTTTGCAGCGCGACACGAAGCTGTGCTCCGTTCCTCGCAACCGTATCGCGATGAGCGGGTTTGCGCGAACACCGGCAGGTCATTATGTGGCGCCGGTCTCCAGACCTCCTGTAGTGCGGGTGTCCTCACCCGCACAGTTTCTTCTTAGGCGCGAGTTCGCGCCGCCCGAACGCATAGCAAATTGCATTCTCCTCGCCGGTCGCCTCCGGGTCGCGCGCCATAAACGGATGCGCAATTTTCGTATGGTTAACTGATCTGGGGAGCAACAGAGTGATCGACTGCAGAGCCGCGAGCAAGAGTTATGCCTCTCAGCCTGTTCTCCGCGGCATAGACCTGGTCGTAGAACCTGGCATTTGTGCCTTACTGGGGGCGAACGGTGCTGGCAAGTCCACGCTGCTGCGCTTGCTCTCCGGGCTCGAAGAGCCAGACAGTGGTTCCGTGTCCATCGGCGGCCTGGGTTTCCGGGATCATGGAGTTGAAATCCGGAGGAATCTAGGTGTACTGCCCGAGGGGCTCGGGTTGTTCGAGTCCTTGACCATCCTCGAAAATCTGATGGCAATTGGACCAATTTATGGACTCACGAAACGCGAAACAGAAGCACGAGCAACGAGCCTGCTGGAGATATTCGAGCTCACACAAAGCTGCCACACGGTTGCACGGAATTGTTCGTTCGGCATGCGGAAGAAGACGGCCTTGGCCATGGCCCTCCTGCACAAGCCGAGGATCCTGCTGCTTGACGAGCCGTTTGAAGGCATTGATCCCTCATCGTCCACGGTCATTGAGACAATGCTTGGCCGGCTCTTCCGCAATGGCGTTACGGTTCTGCTCACTTCTCACATTCTGTCGATAGTGCAGAAAATAGCGACTCGCGTCGTCATTCTTCGCCAGGGTCGCATTCAATCGGATTTCAACCCACCCACAATAAACGAGGAAGTCGAAGAGGTATATTTCAGCCTCATTGGCAAGCCACAGCCGGAGGTGCCGGATTGGCTCGGTTCCTAGCTCTTCTGTTCTTGTTGAAGAAACTGATGTTGAAGGAACTGAGCAGCCTTTCCTCGGTACGTTTCAACAATTTTCTGTTCTGCATCCTCTTCATTATGGCCGCGGGTTTTGAAACCGGCGCACCGAAAGCAGCATTCTGGAGCACGCTTCTCTTTCAAATTGTCCTCCTTGCGCCTTTGCTTGTTACTTTCTCCGTAGATACACAGCATAGGTTGCCCCCGGAGCGAGTCGCCACGTGGCCACTGACCGGTACACAAAGACTCTTGCTCAGTTCAGTAAGCTTTGCATTCAATCCATTATTTATCGTGCTGTTTCTTACCTACTTGTTCTGGATGGGCCTTGCCGCGGGTCTTTTTTTTCTTCTACTGGCACTCATCGTGCATGGGGCGGTATACGCCGTTCGCCGTCTGCCATTCAAAATAAGGACGCCTGCAGGCCTCAGCATTTCAAAGACGCCCTTGGCTGTCAGCGGAATCGCGCAAGAGACATGGCGGGAGATGCTGGGAACCCTCGATTTTTGGACCGCACTGCTGATAGCGGTTAGTGGAACCTTGTATCGACTGTTCGGGAGAGCGCCAGAGCCTGAAGCATTTCCGATGCTGTCGTTATTCGTTGGTATTGCAATGAGCACGATCGGGCAACGCATGCTCCGTCTGGATGAAGGGTGCGCGTTGTTGCGCTATCGTCTCTTACCCGTAGCAGGTTGGAAGCTGCTCGTCACGCAAGACATGACTTTCCTGATCCCACTCTGTGCCATGGTTTCATTTTTAAGTCTGCGAACAGGCGTTGCATTTGGCTTGGTCGCTATGGCAGTCGGACGATACCCATCGCTGAGACAGCGGGCGAACCAGCGTAGATGGCGTTTCGTCGGAGGAGATCCACGCTTCGGAGTTGCACAGGTCCTCATGGGCGGATTCGCTGGAATCGGAGCGGCAAGGACGGGACTCTGGGTCTTGGCTGTTGCTTTCGCCCTCTACGTCGTTTCCATCTTTTGGGGTGAACACCTTTGGAAACGCTCCCTGCCTGCCTAGTCAAATAAAGCTTCCCACGCCCGGCGTCTCGGAGGTACAGCCCGAAAACAGCCCAGGGTGGAATCCGCCGCCACGGCGGATGAAACCCTGGGGAACCCGCCCAAAAGACTCGGCAGCCCCGGAGCGGCGACGCGAATCTTCTTCCCAACTCTCATTACCGGCGGACAGCCCCGGTACCCTGTTCCCTACTCCCGCATTTGGTGACCGTGGATGCCACAGACCTCAACACGCGCCAAATCGCCAATGCACACCGATGAAGCGGCTATAAAGAACGGCGGTCCCGGACGGAATCTGGTGGGGCTGGTCTTAGCATCCCGGCTCGTCGCAGTAGCCGACAAGAATAACGACGAAACCGTCAGCCGGCAGGAGTGGACCGCGCTCGCCTGATCTCGTCATTCCAAAACTGCGATCCGTTGTTCCTCAACGCTGGACGACTTCTCCGTACGAAAGCGTTCAGCCGCAGACTCGCTCGCATTCGTTCGGGTTGTCTGAATTCGTAAAGGCGATACGAGATTCGAAGCGATATACTCCCGGAATGCGTTCATTCATGGTCGTGGTCACTGGCCTCATGCTGCTGGGGCTCCAGGGAACGAGTACACCTACCATCGCGTTCAATCGCGTAGAAGTTGGCCAGCCTGAGGTCTTCGTGGCCGCAGCCGACGGGAGCAACGAACATCCGCTGCTTCCCAATCCGGATCGTGACTATGACGCAACCTGGTCGCCGGATGGCAAATCGATCGTGTTCACCTCCGAGCGAAATGGATCGGCAGATCTTTTTCGGGTGAATCCCGATGGCAGCGGTCTGAAAGCGTTGACAACGGATCCGGCGTATGACGATCAGGCTGCATTCTCTCCCGATAGTCAGAAGCTGGTTTTCGTCAGCACGCGCCAGGGTGGGATCGCAAATCTCTGGATACTGGACCTCACGTCGCTCCGCACGCAGCGGCTCACGGTGGGCGCAGGCGGAGATTTCCGACCGTCCTGGTCTCCCGATGGGAAATGGATTGCGTTCTCGTCAGGGCGCGGGAAGCCTATGCCGTTCAGCGAGGGCCGGTGGGAGCGCCTTCAATTGACTGATCTTTATATCGTGCATCCTGACGGCTCCGATCTGAAAAAGGTTCCTGTGAACCAGGATTTCTGTGGAAGTCCGAAGTGGATGGGAGACAGCCGTCACCTGGTGGCGTATTGCATGACTGCCCAACAAACGCTTGCCAACCGGATCGCAAAGCCCGGTGCGGGCAACGACACTCGACTCGTATCCGTGGACACGATGACAGGCGCATCGTCCGAATTTCCGGCTGCCGGCGTAAAGATCAATCCATCTCCCCTCGGTCAAAACGAGATCGGCTACGTACGCAAAGACATGCCGGATCCCGGTATTTATTACCTGAGTGGGGGGCGGGGTCCACGAGGTCCGATCCGAACAGCGTCGTGGTCACCCGACGGGAAACTGGTCGTCTTTCACAAGCGTGTTCCCGAGCCGGCAACGCCCCTGCGCAAGGCCTTCAGCCGGAATTCGAACTACGAGCTGCAAATCGCGAGCGGCGGCACTCATCCTTCGTTCAATCCGTCGGGCACTCAGTTCGTAACCACCGGTTTTCCGAATGGCCGTGCAAGCCTGTCTGCTATCACCGTCACAACGCTGGCGACGGGCGTCTCACAGGTCGTTTATCGCGACAAAACCAGAAATGCACTGGCAGGCTCCTGGTCGCCCGACGGCCGCAGGATCATCTTCGGCATTGGCGGGTTTGCGGCGTTTTTCGATGGCTTCCATTCTGAGTTTTTGAAACCGGGCGATCGCATCGAGGGCGGGGCCAGGGTGGCGCTCGTCAATGCAGATGGAACCGGATTTCAGGAACTCACGGGCGGCGCGGCCAATAATGCGTTCCCGTCATTTGCCCCCGACGGAAAGCGCTTCGTCTATCGCACCTTCAGCCGCGAAGGTAACGGTCTGCGCATCATGGACCTGGCTACTAGAGCCGTCACAAACCTCACCGATGGATATGACAACTTTCCGCTTTGGTCTCCACGCGGCGACCTCATCATGTTTGCGCGCCTCTCTGGGGGAACATACGATGTCTACACCATCAAGCCCGATGGCAGCTCTCTGAAGCGCCTGACGAACGGCAGCGGCAATGACGCTCACATGACATGGTCGCCTGATGGCGAGTACATTGCGTTCGCAAGTTCAAGGATGGGCTTCAAGGATGAAGCAGCGTACACGGATGCGCCTCAGCCGTACGGTGAGATTTTCGTGATGCGCTTTGATGGCACCGGCGTCGAGCAACTCACGGACAACCAATGGGAGGACGGTGCGCCTGGGTGGCAGGGAGTTCCGGCGCGCCAGATCGCGAGCGGTCGTTGACAGCGCAGGTGGCCCGGTCATGGCCCGTGACCAAGTGGGCAGCACGAGACGAAGCTGTGCCGCGTTCATCGCAGCCTCATCGCGATGAGCGGGCGTTGCGTTGAATCGTGGTGGGCGTTACATGGAACCGCAGGTCGGATCAGGGGTGGATGGGGCGATTCTTCTGAACTGCCAACCGTGCGTTCCTGGAGATTCACTTTGCCTGACCCGCTTCGGCGCAACGTGCGCAATTATCGCCAATGCGCTCACCGACGCCCGTACAGCCCGGTCCAGACGAGCAGGCTGACCGCAACCGCAGCCGTACGCCTTGATCTCTCCCCCGAGACCTCAGCCCGCCCAAACACCCGTGACCGCCATCACAGATTCGCCCCGCCCAACCCGTGCTAACGTAACTTTGCTCCCGGAGAAATCCGGGAGTTCGCCGTTTCAAGGCAAAAATACCCCCCCCCCCCCGTTCTTTTTAACACACTTTTATTATTCAAAATGTGTTAAAAAAAACCGGGAACCCGGCGGATCAGCAGCAAAAGGGAAGGAAACATTAACTCCCGGTCTCC
>Ga0134126_10004087_pt1 | contig 18261 bp, 13 predicted proteins | sample KB31752_FD_96881 | JGI IMG/M metagenome (GOLD analysis project Ga0134126, IMG submission 96881) | Terrestrial soil microbial communities with excess Nitrogen fertilizer from Kellogg Biological Station, Michigan, USA - KB3-175-2 | ecosystem: Environmental > Terrestrial > Soil > Unclassified ...
AACAAGCCAAAAGATGATTGAAAAAGAAATGGGATATCGCGGATCTAAGTCAATAACAGATTTACATAAACCCACAAGCCACAAATCTGTTATTGTAAAAGAGCAACGAGTAGACGGTAGTTGGCATAACAACGGCGTGATATGCTTAAGGTGTACTCTAACGGGTTTCGAAAGAAACTATCGAGTCAGAATCCTTTCTAACCAAATAAATAAACAGACAAGATTATATTCTTCCAAAGTTATCCCCCAGTACGAACGGGAGCTTAATAAAGTAAATATGTCTTGATTCTTCAGTGGACTTGTAGACGCTGAAGGTTGTTTCACTATTAGTATTACTAGAGACAAGAAAAATAAAGTGGGTTGAGGAGTAAAATTAATTTTTAAAATTGTTTTACATCAAAAAGACAAAGCTTTACTAGAACAGATTCAAAGTTACTTAGGTGTAGGCGGTATATATCAAGATGGTAATTGTTTACAGTACCGTGTAGAATCAATAAAAGATTTACCAAAAGTAATAAAGTTTTTCGATGAATACCAACTAATTACAAAAAAACGTGCAGATTATCTTTTATTTAAGCTAGCTATAAATTTAGTTTTAAGCAAAGAACATATAACTATGGAAGGATTGAATAAAATTGTCGCAATTAAAGCATCAATGAATAAATGTTTATCATCAAAATTAAAAGATGCTTTTCCCAATATTCTACCTGTTGAGAGACCTTTAGTATTAGATTTACCCATTCCAGATCCACAATGATTAGCAGGATTCACTAGTGGTGAAGGATGTTTTTTCATTGTTATTCATAAATCAAAAAATACTAAACTTGGAGAAGCTGTTCAATTAAAATTTATACTTGTTCAACATACTCGTGACGAGCAATTAATGAAAAGTATTAAAGAGTATTTTGAATGCGGAAATTTACTTAAAAAAAGAGAGACAGTTCATTTTACAATTACAAATTTTACCGCTTTAACTGATAAAATTATTCCATTCTTTAAAAAATATCCGGTTCTAGGGGTTAAATCTAAGGATTTTGCTGATTGATGTCAAGCTGCAGACTTAATGAAAAATAAAGCTCATTTAACTGTTGAAGGGCTAGATCAAATTCGTATAATCAAAGCTGGAATGAACAAAGGAAGAAAATAATCTAAATTGTTTGCGTATTTAATCCTCCTTCGCCCCTCTAGTCGAGCTACAGTTTTTTCGAAGTATATTTACTTTTTTTTGTTTTTTTTTATTTATTTGTATGATAAATCTGATGGCTGTGTTTCATTTTTGATCTCCAGATGTTTATGACGGGGTACCTACTGTAGTAACGGCTGTTTTAACTACTATTGCTAAATTATCTATATTTATTTTTCTGGTAGATTTAGTATATTATACAAGTAGTAATTTTGTAGCTACGACTACTCATGGAGGAGAACTTGTTTCCTTCGGAGCAGGTAACCATCACCAGGTAGGTGGTAATCTACTATATCATCCACAGCCTCCAGTTTTTAGTTGAATTTTTGGCCTATTATTGAGTTCTTTATTTTCATTATTAATAGGGACAGTTGTAGGTTTAACACAATTTAGAATAAAAAGATTATTAGCTTATAGTACTATAAGTCATGTAGGTTTTATATTATTAGCTTTAAGTGTAAATTCTATAGAATCTATTCAAGCTTTTATTTTTTATTTAATGCAATATTCTATTAGTAATTTAAATATATTTATTATATTATTAGCTATAGGATTTTCTCTTTATTGTTTTGTTACTAGTGAAAATCAAGAACATAAAGAATTATTAGATAAAAATAATTCACCTGCTATGAGGTTTGGGAAACCTCTTCTTTGGGTGTTATGGCCAAACTCTGGGGACCTCCTAAAGCTTCTGGTACCAAGCCACAATTGAAAAATTGTAAGTGGATGAACTAATCACTCATGTACGGTAACAAGTCAGAAGATGATCGAAAGAGAAATGGAATACCGCGGATCTAAATCAATAGTGTCCTTAATAGGGAATGTTATTGTAAAAGAGCAACGAGTAGACGGTCATAGATGTGTTAATTTAACACATTTAAGGTATGCTCTAATGGGTTTCGAAAGAAACTATCAAGTCAGAATCCCTTCTAACCATTTAATTACATTAAGAAGATCATATGCTTCTCTATCCACAAGTAATTTATCAGATAATCTAAACCCTTGACTCTTAACGGGTTTCTCCGATGGTGAATCTAATTTTACAGTGAGAATAATTAAGAGTAATTCAGTAAAAGTAGGCTGAGTGGTACAACCTGTTTTTCAGATAGGTTTACACAAAAAAGATCTTAATTTATTAAAAAAAATTCAAGCATTTTGAGGTGTAGGAGAAATTTATCCTAAAGAAGAATCTTGTAACTATATGGTACAATCTTTAAGAGGTTTAAATGTAATAGTAAATCACTTTGAAAGATATCCTCTTTTAACTAAAAAACGTGAAGATTTTATGCTATTTGCACAAATAGTTACCTTGATTAATCAAAAAGAACATTTAACTCTTTCTGGTTTACATGAAATTATATCTCTTAAAGCTTCTATGAATTTAGGTCTTTCTACATTACTGAAGACTGCCTTTCCTGATTTTACTCCGGCTATAAGACCAAAACGTTCCGATGAAGAATTATTAAACTCAAATATTGATCCTAACTGAATGGTAGGTTTTACAGCAGGAGAAGGGTGTTTTAGTATTAGAATTACTAAATCATCAACCACAAAAACAGGATTCCAAGTACAATTAAGATTTAACATAACTCAGCATTCTATTGATAAGGTATTTATGAATAGCTTAGTCAACTTTTGAGGCTGTGGTAAAGTGTTTTTAAGATTTAGAGAAAATAAAGTTGATTTTCAAATTCTAAAAATTAAAGATCTGTCCGAGAAAGTTATTCCTTTGTTTAAAAGTATACCTTTACAAGGTGTGAAATCTAAAGATTTTGCAGATTTTTGTAAAGCAGTGGAGATAATGAAAGTAAAGGGGCATTTAACAAAAGAAGGGTTAGATCAATTACATGAATTAAAAGTGGGTATGAATACTGGTAGAAAATAAAAACAGATTATATTATATTATTTTCTTGTTTTTTATCTTCCGTATGTATGTATTTATTTGTATGAGAAATCTGATCGTCACGATACAATTGATTAATCAATTAAAAGGATATTTTTATATAAATCCTTTATTATCTTTAAGCTTAGCTATTACTATCTTTTCTTTTGTAGGTATACCTCCTTTAATAGGATTTTTTGCTAAACAGATGGTTTTAAGTGCGGCTTTAGATAGTGGTTATATTTTTATATCTTTAATTGGTATATTAACTAGTGTTATAGGTGCAGTATATTATTTAAATATAATAAAAGAAGTTTTCTTTTATTTACCTGATTATAAATTAAATCCATTGTTAAATAATTTTAATATAAACGGTAGTATTTTTGATCATAACAATGTTTTAGTTAAATCTTTAACTTTTAACTATAAAAATATAGTTTTATCTAGTTCTATTACTGTTATTATTTCTATAATAACTTTAATAATTTTATTATTTATATTTATTAATAGAGAATGATTAAATATGGGTACCATATTGGTACAAATTTTATTTAATGGACATTAATGAGTAGTATGATTTTTTTATATTTATTTGTATCTATAATAGCTTTAGCTTTTTTAGCTATTAATTTTTTATTTGCAAGTCATAATTCTTATCAAGAAAAAGATAGTATTTTTGAATGTGGGTTTCATAGTTTTAGAGATCAAAATAGACAACCTTTTCATGTTTTATTTTATATGTATGCTATGCTTTATTTACTCTTCGATTTAGAACTGACTCTAATAGCACCATATACTGTTTCTCAATTTACTAACGATGCTTATGGATTTGTCATCATGGCCTTATTTACTGCTGCTTTATGTGTAGGACTAATTTATGAAATAGGTCAAAATGCTTTAGAGATATCTGGTGAATCAGATAGGGAAATAGAGAGACTAAACTCTCCAACTAATATATACACCATTGAATATTTAAAAAATAATAAATCCGATTAAATGTTTATACATAATCCCTCCACATGAGCAAATATAAAATAGTCATCTTTTAACTCGGCTGAGTTATAAGATGGCTAAGGATTGAGTAGTATAATTTCATATTTATTAACTTTTTATAAATGGTGATAGTAAGGTGCAACTCCTTACCAATTCAAGCTATAATGAAAATATTTCAATAATTTTATTAATTTTATTAATTTTTCAAAAAAAAATTTTTCGAAAATATCCACTTCCTTATAAAAATCGTTAAAATTTTTAGGGAGGGTGTGAAAAATCGACGATTTTCTGATTTTGTAACAAAATCATTTCTACCAATAAAACCCATACGCAATTTAAAAATATGAAAAAAAAAGTGTAATTTTGCTATTTTGTTTGTTTCTCACTCCCTATTTTTTCACCCGTGTTTTCTAAGGAAAATTTACGAAATTTTCCTTCCGAGTACAAATTTTATTACTATTGCATGAGAAAATTACAAACATAAAAATTTAATTGTGAAGACGAGTTTACAAGTCAAATTAAATCAAAATCAAATCAATGAAATAAAATTTTAAACTAAGTCTATTTGGCTGAATTTCTAAAAAAGTGAAATATTTTTTTAATTTATACACGAGTTTTATTAATATTAATGATTATTTTTTAATTGTACAGAATTCAAGGAATATAATCACAGTCACACAGAAATATCCTCGTATTTTATTTAACATAAATTGGTTTTAATTTTATGAATTAAATGAAAATTGATAATTTATAGTATTTATTTAAACCCAAAGAAATCCTTTTAAAGTTCTTATTTACTGCTGTAAAGTTTAAAATTTTTATTTTAATAAGTTTAAAGGAATATTCAAGAAATATTATTAAAAATTATAAAAATGAACATAAAATAAAAAATTGAAAAAAAAAAATAAAAATTTAACGCGAATTTATTATGAAATTTTGTGTAAAGTATAAAAAAAAAAATAAAAAAGGTCATTTATCGAAACCAATTTTATGAATTAAACAAGGGTGGTACTTATACAACCTGTTTTAACAGTATAATATAAGGTTGTGATGTAGTGGGTCTACAGTTTGATTGCAAACCAAGTCTATTATAGGTTCGAGTCCTACATAACCTTGTTCCGTTAATAGTGTTGTTGAAGATTATAGGGTAACAATAGTATAGAAAAAAATACTAGACTAATGCTAGTCTGCTGTTAAAGCTACAGTACTGAAGAGACTAGCAGGTCGAAACAAACCCGACTATAATGATAGGCATATTAATCCGGTAACGTGTCTTAAGATCGTGACCAGTTAATATAAGTAAGTTATATTTATAGATAATATATATAATATATATTTTATATGATATATATTTTATATAAAATTTTTGGTGTAAGTAAAATATAGTAATACCGACAGTAATAGTTACAGCTACAAATAAGGTAGAAGGGACCTTTACTGGTTTATTAATTACAATTTACAATAATTTATTCTTTTTTTTTTAATTTACAATGAATTTAACCTTGATACTTTTTTTAATAGGAATTTTAGGATTTGTATTAAATAGAAAAAATATTATATTAATGCTTATTTCAATAGAAATAATGCTGTTATCTATAACATTCTTAATATTAGTAAGTTCATTAAATATTGATGATATAATTGGCCAGACCTACGCAATTTACATAATAGTTATTGCTGGAGCAGAATCTGCCATAGGTTTAGGTATTTTAGTCGCATTTTATAGATTTAAATATTCTCATGTTTATCATTCTTGATTATTTATGGTTAATCTTTTATTCTCAGCCGGGAACACGGAATTAATCCCTCTAAATGGTCCAATCCAGTCTTCTAAAAACATAATGGGGAGACGATTTTATTCTACCTCCCAACAGGTTAAGCTTCCTGCTGAAAAGGAGCCCCAATTAGACCCTTGATTCGTAACCGGGTTCACGGATGCAGAAGGTTCTTTTGTGTGTTCAATTAGAGAAAGAACTACCTCGAGATTAGGTTGAAGGGTATCAGTTCTTTTTGTTATTAAGCTTAATGAAAAAGACCTAGAACTTTTAAAACTTATACAAGCTTATTGGGGAGGAATTGGTACTATAACTAAACAAAGTCGCGATTGTTATGCTTTAACAGTAAATTCTTTAGAACAAATACTTAACATAATAATACCACATTTTGATAAATATCCCTTGATTACTCAGAAGCGTGCGGATTATCTCTTCTTTAAGAAGATAGTTCTTAAGATGGATCGGGGAGAGCATTTAACATCAGAGGGGCTTCAAGCTATTGTAAATCTGAGGGCCTCAATGAATTTAGGGCTTTCAGAAAAAATCCAGGCAGCTTTCCCTCAAACTATTCCTGTTCAAAGGGACAGGGTTATAGAACAAAGTATCCCTAACGGCCTATGACTAAGCGGATTTACATCAGGGGATGGTTGTTTCTTTGTTAAGATAGGTAAAGCTACTACTAGAGTAGGATTTCAAGTAGTATTAGTATTTGAATTAACTCAACATGCCCGGGACGATAAGCTAATGGAAAGTTTTATAGAGTATTTAGGGTGCGGTAAATTAGTCAAGGCTAAAGATGCTGTACGGTTTAAGGTGGTAAAATTTTCGGATATTATTGAAAAAATCATACCTTTTTTCTTACAAGATAAGATTAGGGGTAAAAAATCTTTGGATTTCGCGGACTGATGTAAAGTTGCCGAGATAATGAAAGCCAAGGGGGATAAGACTTTAGAGGGATTAAAAAAGATACGTGAGATAAAAGGTGGTATGAACAAGACCCGTCTGTAAGAATCGGACTATACCTATCTTATAGTAATAGCTGGTGCAGAATCTGCCATAGGTTTAGGTATTTTAGTCGCATTTTATAGATTTAACTTTTCTCTGGTGTCATACTATCTATCCTATGGCCATAAAACTTCTTCTTTTGTAAAAAACGTAAATATGATCCCTGCTGGAGTAAGAAATTATTCTACGGTGAATTATAAAAGCTATTCAACTGATTCTTGTAAAAGTTCTTCAGTTGATCCTTGATTTATTACTGGACTTTTCGATGCTGAGAGTTCTTTTGTGGTTACAATTTTAAAAAATCCTAGATACAAAACAGGATGAAACGTTCAAGCTAGAACTCAGATCAAAATGCATGAAAAGGATAGAGCTTTAATTCAGCCAATTCAAGAATTTTTCGGTGGTATTGGTTATATATCTAAACCTAATAATCGTTCAACGGTAGAGTTTAGAGTTAGTACTCTAAATGATATAATTAACGTAATTATTCCTCATTTCGATAACTACCCTTTAATAACTAAAAAACATTCAGATTATGTATTATTTAAACAAGTTATTTTACTTATGTTAAATAAAGAACATAATACTTTAAAAGGAATACAAAAAATAGTAAACATTAAAGCATCTCTTAACTTAGGTTTATCTAAGGATTTAAAAGAAGCTTTCCCTGATACTATTCCTACAAAAAAACTGGAAAGTTGTGTTGAAAATAACTTATCTCCAGGATGAATGGCAGGATTTTCTACAGGAGAATCTAACTTTTTTATTACTGTTCAAAAATCTAATACTAAGAGTGGTTTAGCTACTTCATTACGTTTTTCAATAGCTCAACATTCAAGAGATCTCTTATTATTAGAGAGCTTTGTTAATTTCTTAAAAACTCAACGACATAGAATTCCATAAAAAGAATAGTAGTGCTTTAAAGGATGCTGTAAGGAGATATAGCTACCTTGGTCAGTACTAACTACTCTCATCTTTAAAATAAGTCGAAAGACTGGATTATGATGGCTAGATAGGGGCAACCATAGATATTTATCTGGTTGTTCCCGGTCCATATAGCTGATTAATTGTAAATCCTTATTGTAACAAAAACACTGATAATATATCATTGTTAATTACAAATTAAGCTTAGTATTTTAGTAGGTTAGCATTATTTTTAGTAGCTTTTTTATAGCATATTTTTAGTAATTAAACTAAAAATAGTATAGACCTATATACACCAAATAAACTTCGATGGGAACAGCCCCACATAGCAAAAAATTTTAGAAGATGCATATACATTCATTTTGTGCGGATGCTACGCATAAAATTTCTTTTAATGCTCCTCCGAAGGAACAAAATGACTGGAATATAGTGGAGTATTATTCGTTTATATAGTACATAGGTGTTTATGTATTAGAATCGACAAGCGGGTAAGCTTTGTTGATTCTAGACTATTAATATTTTTGCACAGTAACATCTTAATATATCATAAAGATAAGATCAGCGGGTGCGTAGCACCCACCAAATTCTTGGATGAGGATCAATCAAGCGAAGCTTGATCGATCTTATTCAAGTAACAGGCAGGCTATAAGAAGATCTTCAGAGGATATAAACTTATTTTTTTTTTAATAGATAATATTATGACTAGACATCTTATAAATTATTCTACTCTGCCTTGCAGCACCATACAGTCACAGATTAAGTTAACGATGAACCCTTGATTCGTCACAGGTTTAACAGATGGGGAAGGAACATTTACTGTATCTATCTACAAAAGCAAAGATCGTAAAACAGAATGGCGTATTCAACCTTCCTTTTCCATAGAATTACATAAAAAAGATTTAACTTTATTAAATCGTATACAATCATTTTTTTCTGCAGGTACTATAAGAATTCGTGAAAAAAATGGACAAGGAGGTATTTACTCTGTAAATGATTTAAAAGAGTTAACAAATGTTATTATACCTCATTTTGACAAATATACTTTATTAACCCAAAAGAGAGCAGATTTTGAATTATTTAAAAAAATTGTTATTATGATGTGTAATAAGGAACACCTTGCTTCAGAAGGGTTAACAAAAATTATTAGTATTCGAGCCTCAATGAACAAGGGTTTAAGTGAGACACTGCTTACTAATTTCCCAGATATTATACCTGTGGTTAGACCTTTAGTAGAGTCAATGGAAATTCCTGATTGTAATTGATTAGCCGGTTTCACTGAAGCAGATGGTTGTTTTTATGTCTCGGTTGTTAAATCTAAAACAACAACAGGTTTCACAGTTCAACTAAAATTTCAACTAACTCAACATTCTAGAGATAAACAACTAATGGAATATTTAATAACTTATTTAGAATGTGGTAGGTATGAAGCTAGATCCAAAAACGCTCAGGCTGGTAATTTTGTCGTAAGCAAATTATCAGACATCACTAAAAAAATAATTCCCTTTTTCGATAAATATCCAATTATAGGAAGTAAATCGAAAGATTTTGCTGATTTCAAGCTGGTTAGCAAACTGATTGAAAATAAGGCTCACTTGACTGCTGAAGGGTTAGATCAAATTAAGAAGATAAAGGAAAGAATGAATACAGGAAGAAAAGAAGAATAAAATTTATATTAACTATGTTTCAGGTTGCTTTTTTGTTAGTGAGTTTTAGGAATTCTAAAGAAGAAGTATTAGATTGTGTTTTTTATTAAGAGGGTAGTTATAAACAATTTGTTTATTAAGTGTAATTATTTTATATTGAATGTTCGTTCTATTTTTAAAGTATGTAGCTAAATATAAAAATCGTTCAATTTGTGAGTTTATTGTTACAAAAATTGATCATATAGTTGATCATATAATTCCTTTTTTTGAAAAACATCCTATTGTAGGGTCAAAGCACTTAAATTTCTTAGATTTCAAGAGTGCGGCTTCAATTATTAAAAATAAAGAACACTTGAATGAAGATGGGGTAGGTTTAGAAAAAATTTTACAACTAAAAAATAGAATTACGTCACTTTACAAAAATAAGGCTATAAATAATCATAGCGATGATTAGGGCTCATTAGAGATTAGATCAAAAAAGATGAAGTGAACCTTCATCTAGTCTTATTTTAATAGGGCAAAACCTTCAAATTGCGGGGAGTTCTTAAAGGCAAATCTACCAAGTTAATACAGAAATGTAATTAATGGAACAGGTAATGACTCGTTGTAAGGTAAAAACGATTTGTATGAAGAAATGAAATAGATAATCCGCAGCCAAACACCAAAAATCAAAACCTATAATTGGTGCGCAGTACATCGACTAAAAGGAGGTTGGTGAATAATTATATACTAAAAATATATAATTATTTGCTTAAGATATAGTCAGGCATAACATAAAAGTTATGGGAATACCTAGCCTTCCTAAGGGTATAAATAAAATTCCTACGGAAAAGGGGAAAAACGAAGAGGAAATATATCTATAGAATATAAATAATGTATTTAAGTATAGTAATTTTACCTTTATTAGGATCAATAGTATCTGGATTTTTTGGTAGAAAAGTTGGAAGTCAAGGTAGTCAAATAATAACCTCTTTAGGGGTAATTTTAACAACAATAATTGCTTTAATTCTTTTTTTTGAAGTAGGTTTTAATGGTATATCGGTATCAATTAATTTATCTAGATGATTAGATAGTGAATTCTTTAATATTTTTTGAGATTTTGGGTTTGATGCATTAACGGTACTTTGGGTGATTATATCCTTAACTTGATATAATTTTGCTGTGTTGGCAAAAATCCAACTATACCAGAATTTTATTAATAGATCTTTTATTTCGCAATCGCACAACAATTCAAATATACATCTTTATCTGAAAACTAAGAATCGAAATTTGGCATCCTTTTTAAACAAAAAAAAGGATGGTGTTTCACAGATAAGGAACTTTTCAACTATTAATACAGGAAAGGATGCTCCACATTTCCTTTCTGAAGAAAAGCTAGGAGGTTCTCCAGATAAGGAAAATTTTCTTCAATGATTCGTAGGGTTCTCGGATGCCGAATCAAATTTTATTATCAATCTTCTACTAAAGAAGGATAAAGTAACGATTTCTAATTTTTCTTTTATGTTTAAGATCTCATTACACAAAGATGATGAAAGTGTTTTAAGATATATTCAAAGTAAATTAGGTATTGGTAATGTTCGAATATATAAGAATGAATGTATATTTAATGTTACAGACATGGAAGGAATTAGCCAATTAGTTTCTATCTTTGACAAATACAATCTTAATACAACTAAGTACCTAGATTATTTAGATTTCAAAGAAGCTTTTAATTTATATAATAATAGGGATAAAAATTTAACGGCTGAAATGGTTAAAGATCAAGTACTAGAATTAAAAAATAAAATGAATACTAACCGTGTTAATTTTGATAGACCAGAAAACTCTGAAATTAGAATTACCCAAAGCTGACTATTAGGATTAATAGAAGGGGACGGATCATTTTTTGTAAGAAGAGATAATCTTATCCCCACTTTTTCTATTGAATTAACAGGAGTACAACTTCCCGTTATGCTTAAAATAAAGGAATTTTTAGAAAATAATCTTGGTTTTGATTCATATTCTTTATATAAATTAAAAAACTCATCTATCATAGCAGTAACCTCTAATAAAGCTCGAAATAATAGTAAAGCTAGCGTATCACTTATTATTAAAAATGTTAGAGTTTTAAATAACTATTTTGTACCTTTCTTAGAAGATATGGAATTTTTAACTAAAAAAGGTAAAGATTTTATCGATTTTAAAATTATTTGTAGAGCTGTTTATGACGGGGCTTATAGAAGAGATGAGATAAAATCATTAATCTTAAAATTATCTCACACAATGAATAATTTTCGGTTATCAACACACCCTGGACCAGTCAAATCTCTAAGTAAAGACGAAAGAGATAAGCTAACATCGGCAGCACCAACTGTTGAACATCTTCGCGACGGACGACAAAGAGATATTGTCACACAAAAAGTAATACATCAACAAACCAGTTGTGTATATGAAGTATGTGAACCAAGCGGAGAGATATTAATGGTGGAGACTTTATCAGAAGCTGCTACAGCTGTAGGAGTGTATCCGGATACTTTAAGTAGACATTTAGATGTAAAAGTCTTAGATTCAGAAGGGCATTTCGTTGAACTGAAGAACCATAAAGTTAGAAGAGTTCCTGTGTTTTGCCGTTTGTAATCTCCCCTTTTGATTGTAGGTAGTTTTTATTTTGTTATCTCTACATAGTGAATCTAGTCTGCATAAAGCATGGCTATGTAGCAGAGCAGAGGAGAAGTTGCGTAGGTTGTTGCGCTGTGGTTTTCGGTGAGAGGGTAAGAGGGTGGTGGGGTGGATATACCTTCTCACACAAGAAAACCACATCTAAAAGAGAAAAAAAAATTCTTTAATAAAATATGTAGGAACTGAGGTAAGATTATAATCAAACAGTTCTATACTGGTATAAAAATTAGGTGAAAACGGTTAACGACATCCTAGTTGAAGACCGTCGGCAATTATAAATGTCGCTACAGACTGGTTCACCGGGGTTAGGCTGAAATGTCTGTCCAAATGTACAGTCGAGCCTTAAAACGAGTGCGATATCGTAAGGAGGAAGGATTATCTAAACTACACTATGCACAGTGGATAGCCGTTCACACAAGGTCATAAACTCCTAAATGGGACCACTTCTCCCATGCTTTCAATTCAGATATATGTCTATATCTGAATATGAAATCAAGTTAATTAAGGCTGATCGATGTTAATACCGGTATTAATAATAAGTTCTTTAGTTCATATATATTCAATAGGATATATGAGTAATGATCCTCAGGGGGGTCTTATTAAGGGAAAACAAGACTATGGGGATAAACTGTCAAACTCCGGGGAACTCCTAAAGTTCTTGATACCAAGCCATATATGAAAATATATGTGCGGATGTGCTAATCACACATGTATGGTAATAAGTCAAAAAATGAGTGAAAACGAAATGGAATATCGCGGATCTAAGTCAATAGTACCTCTAATAAATACTATTGTAAAAGAGCAAAGAGAAGACGGCAGTTTACGTATTAAAAATTTAATGCGTATAAGGTGTTCTCTAATGGGTTTCGAAAGAAATTATCTGGCCAACATCCCTTCTGAACAATCCAACATTAAAATTTTTTCTACTCTTACTTCTTCTCATATAGACCCGTGAGCTATTACTGGGTTTATTGATGCTGAAGGTTCATTTTCTATTATCTTAGATAAAAATAAAACTCGTAAGTTAGGTTGACGTGTTCAATCTAAATTTCAAATAGGTCTTCATATAAAAGATTTAAATTTATTAAGTCAAATTCGAGAATTTTTAGGAGGTATAGGTTCTTTACATCTAGACCTTAATAAAGAAAAAGCTAATCTTTCTGTTGATTCTAATAAAGATTTATTAAAACTTATTGATCATTTAGATAAATATCCTTTAATAAGTCAAAAAGTTTCAGACTATTTATTATTTAAACAAGTAGTAGAGCTTATTAGTAATAAAGCTCATTTAACTCCTGAAGGTTTAACTAAGATAGTTAATATAAAAGCATCAATGAATTTAGGGTTATCTGAAACATTAAAATCTGAATTTGTAGGATTCACACCTGTGGAGAGACCTATAATTAATACTGATAACATCCCTCACCCATCTTGAATTTCAGGATTTGTTAGTGGTGAAGGTAATTTTGATGTTCGTATTTCTTCTTCTAGTAATAAAATAGGATATAGAGTACAGTTAAGATTTAGAATTTCTCAACATTCAAGAGATTTAAGATTATTGGAAAATATTATTAAATACTGAAATACTGGGAATATTTATAAATATAATGGTAAGTCAGCTGTTGTTTTAACAATAGTTAATTTCACAGATATTACTAATATAATTGTACCCTTTTTTAATAAATATCCTTTACTTGCAGGAGTAAAAGTATACGATTATTTAGATTGGTGTAAAATTCAGAAATTAATAGAAGAAGGCAATCACCTTACTATCGAAGGTCTTAATGAAATTAGAGAATTAAAATCTGGAATGAACACAGGTAGAAAAATAGAGTAAATACTCTAAAAATGTTAATTGTAAGATAAAGTTGGTTTTTTTGCATAACCAAAGATTTTTTAGTTATTTAAGTTTATTTACTTTTATGATGATAGTACTTGTAACAGGTAATAATTATTTATTAATGTTTGTAGGTTGAGAGGGTGTAGGGGTTTGTTCATATCTTTTAGTTAATTTTTGATTTACTAGAATAGCAGCAAATCAAAGTTCTATTTCAGCATTCTTAACAAACAGAGTGGGTGATTGTTTTTTAACTATAGGTATGTTTGCTATTTTATGAAGTTTTGGTAAAAATCAAAAAATGTTTAAATATTCCAATACAATGAGATTTAATTATAATACTCGTATTTTACCTCACTGACAAGTGAGACGTTTTTCTTCTAAGGCCTGTTCTTATAAATGAGGATCATACTTAGCAGGGTTAATTGAAGGTGACGGTCATATTGCTGTACACGATAAAAATTCTAAATCTAAAATCTATCGTCCTGCTTAGTGATCTGGGAAATCATTCGTGCGGGCAAAAATAAAACTAAACTATCAAACTCCGGGGAAGCCCTAAAGCTTCTGATACCAAGCTATAGCCGAAAGACTGTAAGTGGATGAAGTAATGATTCATGTATGGTAACAAGTCAGAAGATGGAGGAAACTGAAATGGGCAATCGCGGATCTAAGTCAATAACAGATTTACATAAGCCTGCAAGCCACAAATCTGTTATTGTAAAAGAGCAACGAGTAGACGGTAGTTGACACAATATGTGTTTAAGGTGTATTCTAATGGGTTTCGAAAGAAATTATCAAGTCAAAATCCCTTCTAAGCAAATAAATAAATCCAGATTATATACTTCAATAGCAACCTGTCATCAGTCATTTATTGATCAATCTGAAATTAATCCTTGATTTTTAACGGGCTTTACAGATGCTGAAGGATGCTTTACACTTAGTGTGGGGCTCTGCCCCCGAAATAAGAAAATGAAAGTTGGTTGAGCTGTTCAAGCAATTTTTCAAATAGAATTATCTCAAATAGATTTAGATTTATTAAAAAGGATTAAAAGTCTCTTGGGTGTGGGGAACCTTCTTGAAAGAAACATAAATGGACAACAGTCAATAAAATATCGTATTCAATCAGTTAAAGATTTAAAAGTAACTCTAGATCATTTTGATAAATACCGCTTAATTTCTCAAAAACGAGCTGATTATGAACTTTTCAAGCAAGCTGTTGAATTAATGGAACAGAAAGAACATTTAACTGAGGAAGGTTTAGCTAAGATTGTGGCACTGAAGGCTTCAATGAATATGGGTTTATCTGAAGAACTAAAGGCTGCTTTTCCTAAAATAATTCCTATTGCTAGACCCTTAGTTCCAAATCGGGGGCGTAGCCCCGTTCCAGATCCACAATGAGTAGCAGGATTTCTCCGATTTCTGTAAAGTTGCTGAATTGATGCAAAGTAAAGCACATTTAACAGCGTCAGGATTAGATAAAATTCGTAAAATCAAATCCGGGATGAACAGGGGAAGATAATAGCTTGGTGTCAGCTTTCCAAACATTCTTCCAAGGAACCTTATTTCATTGCAACAGGTTGCGAAGAAAAAAAGTATATATCTTTATTTATTTGCAGGATAAATTTGATCGCCATGAAAATTCTTATTGTTTTCAATATCCATGATAGACCTTTAGCAGAAAAATTATCTACTGTATTGAAAGTTGGTAAAGTAGTTAGCAGATCTAGTGCGGGTCATGTTTTACTACAAATATTAGCTAAAGAAGAAGTATTAAAGGTCATTAATCTGATTAATGGTCATATGCGCACTCCTAAGATAGAAGCTTTACATAGAGCTATACGTTGGATAAATGAAAAGGATAATAGCTCTATACCATGTTTAGGTTTAGATAAATCATCTTTAGATAGCAATAGTTGATTAGCTGGTTTTACAGACGCGGACGGGAATTTCTCTATAGTTTTAACTCATCAAAAGAAAAATGGTAAAGTTGGAGCTAAAAGAGTTCAAACCTTTTTTCGTATAGAAGTTAAACAAAACTATTCTAGAGAAGTTACCCCTGATCAAGGTGGAGCTAGTTATTTTAGTATTATGACTCAGATTGCTGAATTCTTTACTGTAAATTTGTATACTAGAACTAGAACTGTAGAAGACAGAGTGTTTTATGCTTTTATGGCTATATCTCATAATGCTAGAAGTCATGAGATAGTTCGGAATTATTTTGAACGTTTCCCTTTATATTCCTCTAAGTATTTAGCCTATAAGGATTGATGCCGTGTTCAAGATCTATATAGAGAAAAACCTTTAAGCAAAGAGGGTTTAGAAGAGATCCAAGCAATAAAAAATCAATTCAATAGTAAGCGTAAAGTATTTAATTTCTCACATTTGGATTCCTTAACATTTTAAATGTTGCCGTGGGGGATAGTAATATCGTTCTTATTATATAACTATATGCGGGAAACTCCTAAAGTCTTTTTATAGGATCTTGTAGAAGCTCTAGTTTATTTTGTTTATTTTGTTTATGACCCTTCGAATGCATGGGGGTAGCTCCATGTATTCGAATGCATGGAGCTACGCAAATAAATATAAATATTTATTTGACCCCCCCCCTCACAAAACGAATGGTCAACAATAGTCTACAGAGTAGACTATTTTGAGCCGTTTTGTGGTTTTGTGCGATGGGTGGTCCCCTGCAACTTAAAAACACTAAGTCGAGTGTATACAGACCATAAACATTAAAAAGAATAGATCTTATTTAAATATATAAGTGAAAATGGACAATCCGCAGGAAATGAAATTAAATTTTAATTATTAGATGTAGTGTAGTTTTACCTATCTAATGTTTTTGATTAAGATAAGATCCTCAGAGACTATACGTTATACCTCCAGTACGTTTTACTGGTTGAAGAGAAAGTCCCAGATATAGTTTAAAAACTATATGTTTTGAACATTGATTATGCAACTGTATTTTCATTAGCTCCATTTATAAATGAAAATATAATAATTATTATAGGAATATGTTTATTAATAGGAGCAATGGCGAAAAGTTCTCAAGTTGGTCTTCACGTTTGATTGCCTATGGCGATGGAAGGTCCTACACCAGTATCTGCTTTAATACATGCTGCCACCATGGTGACAGCAGGTGTATATTTATTAATGCGTTCATCTCCTTTAATAGAATATAGTTCAACAATATTATTAATCTGTTTATGATTAGGTGGTATAACTACTATATTTAGTTCTCTTATAGGTTTATATCAACAGGATATTAAAAAAGTTATAGCTTATTCTACTATGAGTCAATTAGGAATGATGGTTATAGCAATAGGTTTATCTTCTTATAATGTAGCTTTATTTCACTTGGTTAATCATGCATTTTATAAAGCACTATTATTCTTAGGTGCAGGAGCTGTTATTCATTCAGTTGCAGATAATCAAGATTTTAGAAAATATGGAGGATTAATAGCACATTTACCTTTAAGTTATTCTGTAATGTTAATAGCAAGTCTTAGTTTAGTAGCTATTCCTTTCATGACAGGATTTTTTAGTAAAGATTTTATATTAGAATCTGCTTATGGTCAATATAATTATAGTAGTATAACAATTTATGTTATAGCTGTTATAGGTGCTATATTTACTACTTTATATTCACTTAAAGTATTATACTTAACTTTCTTAACTAACCCTAATGGACCTGTTCTTTCATATAAACATGCGCATGAAAGTGATATTTATATGAGCTTACCTTTAATTTTATTAGCTATATTTTCTATTATATTTGGATATATAACTAAAGATATTTTTATTGGATTAGCTTCAGGGTTTTTTAATGATAATAGTATATTTATTCATCCTGTTCATGAAATAATGTTAGATACTGAATTTGCTGTATCTTTATTCTTTAAATTATTACCTTTTATTTTAACTTTATTATTTAGTGGTTTAGTTCTTCTTTTATCAGAGTTTTTATTTGAATTAATAGTTGGTATTAAATTATCTAGATTAGGTTATATTATTTTTGGATTTTTAAATCAAAGGTTTTTAATAGAGTTCTTTTATAATAAATATATTACAAATTTAATATTAAATTTAGGAGGGCAAACTACAAGTGTTTTAGATAATGGTAGTGTAGAATTAATAGGACCTGCTTAATGATCTGGGAAATCATTTGTGTGGGTTAAACTGCCAAACTCCGGGGACTCCCTAAAGCTTTTGGTACCAAGCTGTAGTCGAAAGACTACAAGTGGATGAAGTAATTACTCATGTACGGTAACAAGCCAAAAGATGATTGAAAAAGAAATGGGATATCGCGGATCTAAGTCAATAACAGATTTACATAAACCCACAAGCCACAAATCTGTTAT
>Ga0134126_10004089_pt1 | contig 18257 bp, 14 predicted proteins | sample KB31752_FD_96881 | JGI IMG/M metagenome (GOLD analysis project Ga0134126, IMG submission 96881) | Terrestrial soil microbial communities with excess Nitrogen fertilizer from Kellogg Biological Station, Michigan, USA - KB3-175-2 | ecosystem: Environmental > Terrestrial > Soil > Unclassified ...
CCCTGCACGGACGGCTTCGACGTGCATGAGCGCGTCGCCTTTCAGGCTGAGAACATGGCGAAGGCGGCGCCGATGGCGGCGCGCGCCCGCCGCCAGCTTGAACTGTGTATCGCCAATGGCAGCTTGCAGATGCGCAGCCATGTCATGGTCGACGGCTCCGTCGGGCTCAAATCGCTGGAGACCATCCTGGCGGTGCGCGAGACCTATCGCGACGTCATCGACATCCAGCTCGTCGCCTTCCCGCAGAGCGGCATCCTGAAAAGTCCGGGAACGCCGGAGCTGCTCGACGCGGCGATCGGCCTCGGCGCCAATCTGGTCGGCGGCCTCGACCCCGCGAGCTTCGACCGCGACCCGGCGGCCCATCTCAGCGTCGTTTTCGGCGTCGCGCAGAAACATGGCGTCGGCGTCGACATCCATCTCCACGACGGCGGCCTGCTCGGCGCCTTCACCATCGAGGACATCTGCGAGCGCACGGTGGCGCTCGGCATGCAGGGCCATGTCGCCGTCAGCCACGCCTACGCCCTGGGCGATCTGCCTGGCGAGGCGCAACAGCGCATCGCCGCCCGCATCGCCAACAGCGGCGTCGCGATCATGACCAACGCCCCGGGAGCGCGGAATTTTCCGCCCGTCGCGCTGCTGCGCGCCGAGGGCGTCGTGGTTTTCAGCGGCAGCGACAACATCCGCGATTCCTGGTGGCCCTATGGCGACGGCGATATGTTGAGCCGCGCCATGATGATCGGCTACCGTTCCGGCTTCTACACCGACGCCGAACTCGCGCAGGCTTTCGCCGTCGTCACCGCCGGCGGCGCGCAGGCGCTGCGCCTCGAAGGCTATGGTCTCGCCGTCGGCGCCAAGGCGGATTTCGTCGCCCTCGCCGCCGCGCATGTGCCGGAAGCCGTGGTGGCGCTGCCCAGGGATCGCAAGGTGTTCAAGGGCGGGCGGCTGGTGGCGGAAAACGGCAAGCTGACCGCCCGATAACGCGCCCTCGCCGCTCGGGCGCCCATCGAAAGGCACTTGCGCAGATCCGGGCGCGAAGTTTATCTTCTGTAGTTAACCGGTTTACAAGCGTCGAGGAAATTCGCCCCGACGCCTGAGCCATTGCGGAAGGGACTGACATGGCGGCGAAAAGGGTTCTTCTCCTCGGCGAGAGCTGGATGAGCGCCGCCACCCATTACAAAGGCTTCGACCAGTTCGGCAGCGTCACCTACCACACCGGTGCCGACGATTTCGTCGCGGCGCTGAAAGGCGGCCCGTTCGAGGTGACGTGGTGGCCCGCACATGAGGCGGTGACCAAGCTGCCGTTCACGGCCGAAGCGCTCGACGCCTATGACGCGATCATCCTCTCCGACATCGGCTCCAACTCGCTGCTGCTGCACCCGGACGTCTGGCTGCACGGTAAACCGGTTCCAAACCGGCTCAAGCTGATGCGCGAATGGACCCGGCGCGGCGGCGGCCTAGTGATGATGGGCGGCTATCTCACCTTCCAGGGCATCGACGGACGCGGGCGCTGGTTCCGCACGCCGGTAGAGGAGGCGCTGCCCGTGACCATGCTGCCCTACGACGACCGTCTGGAAATCCCCGAGGGTTTTCGCGCCGAGATCGTCGGCCCGGCGACGCACCCCATCCTCCACGGCCTCGAAGGCGAATGGCCGTTGCTGCTCGGCGCCAACGAGGTCAAGCCGCGCGAGGGGGCTGAGGTGCTGGCGCGGCTGCCGGCCTCGGAAGGCGGCCATCCGCTGCTCGTCGCCGGCGCCTTCGGGCAGGGCCGCAGCGTCGCCTGGACCAGCGACGTCGGGCCGCACTGGCTGCCCAACAGCTTCGTCGCCTGGCCCGGCTATGCGCGGCTGTGGGACAATCTGTTGCGCTGGGTGACCCGGCTCACCTGAAACGGAGCGCCGCGCCCCCGCCTCAAACCATGCGCAGCCAGCTCTCCCAGCGCGGATCGTACATGATGTCGCGGGCGCGCATGTATTTCCAAACGCCGTATTTCTGATAATCGAAGTCCCAGGTCTTAAGCTTGCGGTTGACCACCGCCCAGGACGCCCATTTGAGATCGGCGAGCGCGCGGTTTATCACCACCCGCGCCACCATCGCGGCGCTGCGCTTGCCCAGATATTGTTCGACCAGTTGCTCGGTCAGTTGTTCGTCGTAAAACATCTCGGCGAACAATACGCCAAGCTCGTAGCTGCGCTCGTTGTTGGAGGCGAATTCATAGTCGATGAGCCGCATCGGCTTGGTCGCTGCGGGATCGGCGCTGATGAGGAAATTGCCGGGCATGGGATCGTTGAAGCACGGCGCGATGTCGAGGCCGGAGGCGAAAAAGGCGGCCTTGGCCTGCCGGTAGCGATGTTCCAGCCACGCCATGTCGACCGGGAAATCCGCGCCGAGCGAGCGCCCTTGCGCGATATGCTCCTCGATCATGTCGAAGATCGTCTTCGTCTCTTGCAGGCGCGGCCCGGAATGGACTTTGCGATAGAGCGCCAGCGCGTCGGCCTGGATACGGGAATCGCCGAAATCGGCATTGGTGCAGGCCCGATAGCCTTCGAGAAATTCGCTGACCTCCAGCCCGTCGGCGGCGTCGAAGAAGATCACCTCCGGCGCCAGGCCCATCGCATGGGCGTTGCGCGCCGCCTCGTTGGCGGTGACGCGGTTGATGAACATCTCCGAGCCCTCGCCCGGCACCTTGACGAAAAACCTGCGCGCCTCGCCCTCGATCTCGACCAGCCAGTTCTGGTTCATCAGACCGCCGACCAGCGAGGCGTAAGTCGCGCTCAGCCCGCGCCATTGCGGCACGCGGGCGATCGCCGCCTCGACCGCCTTCTCATGCGCGCTCGCGCCCTCGCCGACCCGGCGTCTGATGCTCATATCATCCCCCGCAGTTGCTCGCCGAAGCGCGGCGCGCGCGCCGCCATCCGGCAGCGCAGGAAGCGCCAACTGGCGAATTTGTAGAACTCATGCGTCTTGCGCGGCGATTTCGCCGCCACCACCGCGCCGATGAGCCCGCAGCGCAGGTCGTCGGCGACGCCATAGACGCGCGCGCGGTTGAACGCGGCATCGCCGAGGCCGGGGCAATGGCGGCTGAAGGCGGCGCGCGCCTCCGGCTCCTGTTCGAACGCCTCGGCGAGGAAACTGCCAACGTCCTCCAAGGGATCGGCCATCGTCGCGCGGTCGAAATCGATGAGCCTGACCTCGCCGGCGTCGCTGATGAGCAGGTTCGAGACATTGCCGTCGCCGTGGATCGGCGCCTTCTCGATCTCGGCCCCGTTGAGCGCGGCGCCGGCGAAGCGCAGTTCCTCGACCAGGAATTCGATGTCGCTCGGCAATTGCGCGCCGGCTGTCTTGGCGTCGGCGTAGAAGCGCTCGATCTCGTCGAACACGCCAGCGGTCTTCGGCAACGGCCCGCTGGCGCCGAAGGCGGCGCGGGCGGCGAGCGCGGCGTCGACGATCGCCGGATCGAGCAGGCGTTCGAGCCCGCCGACGCGCCAGCCTTGGTTGAGATCCTCCATCACCAGCACGCCCGAGGCGACATCCGCCGCCAGCACGCGCGGGCCGACGCCGATGTCGGCGGCGCGGCGCGCGGCGAGAAAAGCGGTCGCCACGTCGATATAGAAGGCGGCATCGGCGTCCATGATCTTGACGAACAGGCTGCCGCCGTTCTCCATATCCCGCACCCGCCAGGGCGCGCCATCGATGCCGCGCCAACTCGGCGAGGCGAGCACCGGGATCGCGGGCTCGGCCTGAAGCCGCCGGTCGCTCCAACCCGGCAGGGCGGCGACGCTGGCGAGCGCCAGGGTCCGCTCCTCCTCGAATCCTCTCATGCCGTCCGCCTCATGTTTCGTCCGCCCGATTTTGAGACGATCGCACGCAAAGGGGATGCCTCAGCCTCCACCAATGCTTGCCTGCCTCGCCGCACGCCTACCGCCGCCGCGCCTGCTGCCGTTAGACCGCTGTCCACCGCCAACGCAACGGAGACCTTCGCATGTCGATAACCGAACTGGTGAAGCTGAGCCTGGCGGAGCTGACGGGCGCCTACGCCAAAGGGCGCTTGTCGCCAGTCGAGGTGATGAACGTCACCCTCGCCCACGCCGGGAAGGTGAACGGCGCCATCAACGCGCTGACCTCCTTCCATGCCGAGGAGGCGCTGGCCGAGGCGCGGGCCTCCGAGACGCGCTGGCGGCGGGGCGCGCCGAAGGGGCTCCTCGACGGCGTGCCGGTGACGATCAAGGACAGCGTGGCGCGGCGCGGCTGGCCCTATAGCCACGGGCTGAAGGCCAACGCCGACATCGCGCCCTCCACCTACGACTCGCCGCCGGCGCTGGCGCTGATGGAGAGCGGCGCGCCGATCTTCGCCAAGACGACGATGCCCGATTGCGGCCTGATGGCCTCGGGGCTGTCCTCGCTTTTCGGCGTCACCCGCAATCCCTGGGGTCTGGCCTGGAACACCGGCGGCTCCTCGTCCGGCGGCGGCGCCTCGATCGCCGCCGGCGTCGGCTTCGTCACGGTCGGAACCGACATCGCCGGCTCGGTGCGGCTGCCTTCCGGCCACTGCGGGCTCGCCTCGTTGAAGCCGACGCATGGCCGCGTGCCGCATTTGCCGCCCGATTTCATGCGCATGGCCGGGCCGATGGCGCGGCGCGTCGAGGACGCGGCGCGCATGCTGACGGTGCTGGCGCGCGCCGACGAACGCGACACCTGGAGCTTTCCCAACGACGGCGCGCAATATCACGAACGCCTCGATCGCGACCTCAAGGGCGTCAAAATCGGCGTGCTCACCGACATCGGCTTCGGGCCGGCCGTCGAGCCGGTCGTGCGCGAGACGGTGGAGCAGACCGGGCGGTTGCTCGCCGGCGCCGGCGCTATCGTCGAACCGTTCCGCTGGCCGCTCGATTGGGACGGCTACGCGCCGATGGATTATTTCTTCCAGGTGCGCGGCCTCGTCGAGATCGGCAATCTGCCGCCGCACGGCCCCGACGGCGTCGACGCCGATGTGCTGGCATGGGCGAAAAAGGCGGAAGGCTACAAGGCGACCGATCTCTATCGCGCGCTGGCCGACATCACGCGCATGAAAGGGCAGTTGCTGGCGGCCTGCGAGCCCTATGATTACCTGATCGCGCCGGTGCTGCCGATGGTGAACTTCCCCGCCGACGCCTCTGGCCCCGACCGCGCCATGCCGCTCGGCCACACCGTGTTCACAGCTCCGTTCAACCAGACCGGCCAGCCCGCCGCGACGCTCAACATGGGCTTCGATGCGCGCGGGCTGCCGATCGGCGTGCAGATCGTCGGCCACCGCTGCGACGATCTCGGCGTCCTGCAAGTGGCGCGCGCCTTGGAGGATCTGCGCGGCTTCGAAATGGACTGGCCGTTGCAGCCGCGGGCCTGAGGCCTCACTCCGCCGCCAGCGCCGGCGCGTCGAGCAGATGGCAGGCGGCGAGCCGGTGCGGCCCGCGCGCCTTGAGCGCCGGCGTCTCGACCAGGCAGCGCGCGAAGGCGTGCGGACAGCGCGAGGCGAAGGAACATCCAGGCGGGATGTCGATCGGGCTCGGCGGCTCGCCTTCGAGCAGGAGATCGCGCGTTTCGAGCGGCTTCTCCTCCAGCGTCGGCGCAGCCGAAAGTAGCGCCTTGGTGTAGGGATGCAGGGGATCGAAGAACAGTTCGCGATTGTCGGCGATCTCCACCATCTCGCCCAGATACATCACCGCGATGCGGGTGCAGACCCTGCGCACCATCGCCAGATCATGCGAGATGAAGACATAGGTGAGATCGTTCTTCTGCTGGAGCCAGGAGAACAGCTCGATCAGCTTCGATTGCTCGCGCTGGTCGAGGGCGGTCAACGTCTCGTCGAGGATGAGCAGCTTCGGATTGAGGATCAGCGCCCGCGCGATCGAGATGCGCTGGCGCTCGCCGGTCGACAAGGCGACCGGCAGTTCGTCATAGAGCGCGGCCGCCAGGCCGACCTCGGACATGACGGCGCTGACCTTGGCGCGCAGTTCCTTGGCCGGCGTGCGGCGACGAATGCGCAGGCTCTCCTCGATCATGCGCCCGACCGTCGTACGCGGCGGCAGCGCATTATGAGGATCTTGCAGCAGCAGTTGAAACTCGTTGCGCTTGTTGATGAGCTGGCGCTCCGAGAGATCGGCGAAGGAGACGCCGTTGAGGGCGACGGCGCCGGCATCGGGGCGTTCGAGCCAGGACAGCAGGCGCGTCAGCGTCGATTTCCCGCAACCGGACTCGCCGACGATGCCGAAATTCTCGCGCGGCATGATGTCGAGCGTCACCCCGCGCACGGCCTGGATGTGCGAGAACGTATTGAACGTGCCGCGCTTGCGCGCCTTGTAGGTGCGCACTGCCTTCTCGACGCGCATCAGCGGCGCTTCCCCGTGGCTGACGCGCCGCGCCAGCGGCCCCTCCGACGTCGCCCAGATGCGCGGCACGCTGGCGATCGCCTTGCGCGTGTAATCGGTCCGCGGCCGGGCGATGAGGTCGGCGAACGGCTGCTCCTCGATGAGTCGGCCGCCGTGCAGCACCGCCGTGCGCTTGGCGAACTGGCCGAGCGTCGGCAACGACGACGACAGGTAGATCGTCGCCATCTTGAGCCGCAGGCAGAGATCGTGCAGCAGCGTGACGATCTGCGCCGCGATGGTGACGTCGAGCGGCTGGGTGATGTTGTCGGCGATCAGCACCGCCGGCTCCGCGCAGATGGCGTCGACGATCATCGCGCGCTGCATCATGCCGCCGGAGAACTTCGCCGGATAATCCCAATAGCGCTCCTTAGGCGAGGGAATGCGCACCTCGCCGAGCCATTGGATGACGCGATCGCGGCAATCGCGCGGCGACCAATCCGGCCGCACGCTGCGCAACTTCTCGGTGATCTGGCTGCCGACCGGCGTCGTCGGGTCGAGCGAGGATTGCGGCTTGGAGCCGATATAGGCGATGTCGCGGCCGGCGCGGAACGTGCTCTTGCGTCCCCGGCCCAGAACGTCGGCGCCAGCGAAGCTCAGCCCGCCGCCGCGATAGGCGAGCGTCTCCGGCAGCCAATCCGCCAGCGCGCGGCTGAGGATCGTCTTGCCGGACCCGCTTTCGCCGTAGATGCCGAGAATCTCGGAGGCATGAAGTTGCAGCGATACGCCGTCGAGGATCGGCGCCGCCGCCGGGTCGAGCGGACCAACCTTGAGATCACGCACGTCGAGCAGCAGGGCGCGCTCCATCACAGGCCCCCGAAGATGCGGTTGCGCGCCTTTTCGAGCGACGCGCCCATCAGGTTGATCGAGGTCAGCGCCAGCGCCAGGAACAGCCCGGGGCTGGTGGCGATCCACCAGGCGTTGATGAGATATTTGCGCGAATCGGCGATGATGCTGCCGAAGCTCGGCGTCGGCGGCTGCACGCCCAGCCCCAGGAAGCCGAGCACCGCCTCGAAAATCATCATGCGCGCCACGTCCAGCACCGCCACGAAGGCGATCGGCGGCAGAATGTTGGGCGCCACGAACAGCACCAGGATGCGCCAGTCGCTGGCGCCAAGCACGCGCAGGCCCCTGACATATTCCTTGTCGCGCTCGGTGACGGCGGCGCTGCGGGCGATACGCGCATAGAGCGGCCAACCCGACAGCGCCAGCACGATGATGATGTTCGGCACGCTCGGCCGCGACACGCCGAGAATGGTGATCGCCAGGATAATCATCGGGATCGACAATTGCGCATCGGTGATGCGCATGATGGCGAGATCCCACCACTTGCCCTTGAAGCCGGCGAACAACCCCAGCCCGCAGCCGAGAATGAAAATCAGCAGCACGGTGACGACGCCGATCATCAGCGAATATTGCAGACCGACCAGGCACCGCATCAGCATGTCGCGGCCAAGCTGGTCGGTGCCGAGCGGATGCACCCATTCCCATTTCGGGCCAAGGAACAAAGGCGCCAGAAAGCGGTCATGCACTTTCATCCGCGTCGCGCTGATCGGCGACAGCAGCGGCGTGGTGAGCGAGGCCAGCAGCAGCGTCACGAATACAAAGAAGCCGAGTTTGAAGGCGACCGTGCTCCAGGCCGCGCCGAGGATGCGGCGGTTGATCGAACGCGAACGCTGGCTCACCGCGCCGGCCTCGTCCGCTGCGAGGGCGCCTGCCGACACGGTCATAGCTCCACCCTGGGATCGATGAGATAGGCGACGAGATCGACGATGATGTTGATGAACACGAACACCGCGCTGGTGGTGATCGCGATACCCTCGATCACCGGGAAATCGCGGCCGATGACCGAAACCACCGTGAGGTCGCCAAGCCCGGGATAGTCGAAGATATATTCGATCACCAGCACGCCGCCGATCAGCGTCGAGAGCTGGATGCCAAGCAGGTTGATGAGCGGCGTCGCGGCGTTGCGCAGCGCGTGCGCATAGACGATGCGCCGCCTGGGCAGGCCGCGCACCCGCGCCTCATCGATGAAATTCGCCTGCATCACCTCGCCGAGCGAAGTCGTCAGCGTGCGCACGATGAACGGCGTGATCTCGACCGCCAGCACCAAGGCCGGCAGAATCGTATAGCTGAAGCCCTTGTAGCCAAGCGCCGGCAACAAATGCAGCTTCACCGACACGAACAGAATGAGAATGATGGCGAGCCAGAAATTCGGCAGCGACACGAATAGCGATTGCACCCCGAAGGCGAGCGTATTTTGCCAGCCGTCGGGATGCAGGCCGCCGGCGATGCCAATGGGAATGGCCATCGCCAACGCGAACAGCAGCGCAAGGCCGCCGAGTTGCAGGGTGTAAGGCAGGCGTTCGAGAATGAGGTCGGCGACTGGCGCCATGTTGGATTTGGTCGGATCGATATATTGGCCGCCGGTCGCCACCATGCCGTTGCGCGGCCGCAGATAGGATTGGCCCATGTCGCCTTGCACGAGCTTGCCGACATAGCGCCCGTATTGCACGATGATGGGATCGCGCAGGCCCATCTTGGTCGCCACCTCCTCCACGACATTGTCCGGCGCCATGCCGCCGACAATCAGCCGCACGGGATCGCCGGGCACCACACGCAGCAACGTGAAGATGATGAGCGAGGTGATGAAGAGGATCAGCACGCCTTGCGCGATACGCTTGACCAGGAATTCAAGGATCAGCATCGGGTCAGCTCTGGCCTGTCCCCGCGCCGGCGGGGAGATCGTGACATAAACGGGGCGCGAGCTTCCTCGTCAAGCACAGGCCGCCCTCGCTCCCACGCGTGGAGCGCGCGAGAGAGGGCGGCCAAGTCGTCACGCCAAGGTGGCCTTGGTCATGTCCTGCATGCCGTTCGGATAGATATACAATCCGTCGAGCTTCTTGGTGTAGGCGTGGATGAACACCGAGGTGAACAGCGACAACGCCGGCGCCTTTCTGGCGATCGTCGGCAGCGTCTCGGTTTGCAGGATCTTCTTGCGCTCGGCGATGGAAGGCGCGTTGCGCTCCTTGTCGAGCGTCGCGTCGAGATCCTTGTCGACGATGCCGGTGATGCGTTTCGACGAGGAATGGAAGTGGGTGCGGATGACGAGGTCGGGCTCCGGCGAGCCGGTGCACCAGCCGCAATCAATCATGTTGCCTTCGCCGCCGCCGGGCTTGTCATAGAGCAGATTGCCCCAGGCCGCGACTTCCAGCGTTTGCAGGTTCACCTTGAAGCCCTGATCCTCCAACATGGCGGTGATTAGCTCGGCGTATTCCTTGGTTTTCGGGTAGAAGCCGACGGAGGTGTAATAGGTCAGTTCCGGCAGCCCCGCGCCTTTGGGGAACCCGGCTTCCGCCAGCAGCGCCTGCGCCTTGTCGGGATCGAATTCGGGATAATCGGCGACCTCGGCGTAGCCGAACTTGACCGGCGAGATATGCGCTTTCGAATAAGCGCCGGAAACGCCGAGGATCTCAAGCACCTGCTTGCGATCGATGGAGTGGCAGGCGGCAAGGCGAATGCGCGCGTCGTCGAACGGCTTCTTCGAGCAGCGGAAGAACAGATATTTGTTCTCCACCGACAGCGCCTTGTGGATGTTGAAGCGCGCATCCTTGGAGATCGTCTCGACCTGCTCGGCCTCCAGCCGCTCGATGATGTCGGCCTCGCCGTTGAGCAGCGAAAGCGTGCGCGTCGTGGTGTCGCCGACGAAGTGATAATGGACCCCCGGCACCTTCGGCTTGCCCATGAAGAAATCGGCGTTGGCGGCCAGCACCGTCGTATCGTTCTGCTGCTCGACATATTTGAACGGCCCGGTGCCGTTCATGCGCGCCGAGAGCTGCTTCTTGTTGGCGACGTCCTTGGCCGACATGATCGGCAGGAACGACGACAGGTAGTAGTAGAGCGCGGCGGGATAGCCGTAATCCTTGGTGTTGATGTGGCAGGTGTAATCGTCGACGATGTCGATCTTGACGCGGCCCGGATACCATTGCGCCGGGCGATCCGGCAGGCAGCCGTATTCGTAGGTCGCCTTGACGTCGGCGGCGGTGAACGGCTCGCCGTTGTGGAACTTCACGCCCTTGCGAAGCTTGACCTCCATTGTGTACTGGTCGAGCGGCGTCAGCGATTCCGCGAGTTCGAACACCAATTCGTCCGGCTTTTCCGGCCGCATCGGCGCACGGGTGAGGTAGCCGAAGACGAAGCCTTCGACGATCAACTGGCCGAGGTTGGTGTGCGTCGTCGGGTCCCAGTTGCCGGTCAGCGCCTCGGCGCCGAGAAACCGCACCGGGCGGTTTTCGGCGGCGAAGGCGGAATTGAACAGGAAATCCGGGTTAACCCGGCCAAATCCGAAAGCGCCCGCGCCAACCAGGGCGCCTCGCATGAGATCTCTTCGATTGATCATTGCCTTGCCTGTCCTCCTGCTAAGCCTTGGGCTGTCGCCCGCGCCCTTTATTATTGACCGACAACCTAGTCCAAAGGCCCCGCCTCAACGCTAGCTAGCCGTCCACGATTCCGTTGCTGGCGCTGTACGCGGCGCCGGCGCGATCAAGCACGCAAGCCACGCAAGCTAAAGCCCCAACGCTGTCAACGCCTGCTCCATCAGTTCCGGCGTCGCGGCGGCGACGACGCGGCCGTCGGAGGCCGGCGTCAACCGCTGCCCGCGCCAGTCGCGGATCAGGCCGCCCGCGCCTTCGATCACCGCGATCAGCGCCATGAAGTCGAAGCTCTTCAGCGAGGTCTCAACCACGAGATCGCAATGGCCGGAGGCCAGCAGCGCGTATTGATAGCAATCGCCGCCGAAGCGGCGGAACAAACAGCGCCGGCTCAGCGCCTCATAGCGCGACCATTCCTCGGGCTGGAAGAAGTCCGGCGAGGACGTATAGATCTGCGCCTCGGCGAGCTTGACGATCTTGCTGACGCGCGCCGGGCTGCCGTTCAGCGTCGCCACGCGGCCGTCGCCGGTCCAGCGCTCACCGAGCGCCGGCATGTCGATGACGCCGAGCCGCACCTGATCCGCATCGGCGAGCGCGATCAGTGTGCCGAACAGCGGCATGCCGCTGATGAAGCTCTTGGTGCCGTCGATGGGGTCGAGATACCAGGTGTAGCGCTCGCCCGGCGCCTGGCCGAGTTCCTCGCCGAGCACGCCATGCTGGGGATAGCGTTCGGCGATCCGGCGCCGCAATTCGCCCTCGATGGCGCGGTCGGCGATGGTGACCGGCGAGAGATCGTCCTTCTGCTCGAAGCCGATCGGCTGGCGAAAATATTTGAGCGCGATCGGCCGCGCCGCGTCGGCGAGCGCATTGCCGAAGGCCAGCAGTTCCGCCGGCGAGGCCTCGTTCGATGGCGGCGCGAGCATGTGTCCCCCTTGGGCCTGAACGTCGTCAGCTATGCGCCGCGGCGACGGCGCGCTCCGGCCGCCACAGCGCCGAGGCGATCGACCCTTCGGCGAGGCTGCGGCGCGGCCGCTCGCCGCACAACCGCGACGCCACGCGCGCATCGCGCGGCGCGATGCGGAAATGGCGGCTGAAGCTGCGCGAGAAATGCGAGACGTTCTTGAAGCCGACCTCATAGGCGACTTCCGACACCGTGCGCCGCCCGGCGACGTCGGCGACCAGGATCTCGTAGGCGCGTTGCAGCCGCTTGGTCTGCACGAACTGGCCGACCGTAGTGTCGTCGTCGTTGAACAGGCTGTAGAGATAGCTCAGCGAGATGCGGCTGCTGGCGGCGATGCGCTTGGGCGACAGGTTCTGGTCGCCGAGGTTGATCTCGATGAAGTCGAAGATGCGGCGGCGAAGTTGATAGCGGCCGTTGCGCACGTCGATGACGGAGCTGCGGTCCTCGGCGCCGAGCGTCAGCGCGACGAAGCCGACGATCTCGGTGGCGAGCGCTTCCGGATTGGGCGGCCGGCCGTCGGCGAATTCCTCGTCGACGCCGCGCAAGAGATCAACCAGCAGCCGGCTCATCCGCTCGTTGGGGGCAAAGCGCCGGCCGGCGTGATCCTCGACCGAGGCGATGCGGCCCTTGAGATCGGCGGCAGGGATGTGGGCCACCAGCGCCTCGCCGCCGCCATCGATCTCCAGCTCGAAGAACGCCTTCTGGCTCAACAGCACATATTCGCCGTCGCCGATGCGCTCCGAGCGGCCGTGCTGGATGTAGCGCAGGCCGCCGCGGATCGGCGTCGCGAACAGATACGGCGGCTCGCGCCGACGCCCGTCCGGCGCCGGCGGCTCTTCGAGCGGCGCGCCATGGGTGACGGCGCCGGTCACCGCATAGAGGGTGACGCGGCCGATTTCGCTTCTGCGCAATGCGGAAAGGCGCGGCGCAGGTTCGGGGTCGCGCATCGGTTCATCTCCTCGGCGGCAGCATCTTGGGCGGAAGCATCTTGGCGCCCGCGGGCTCGGCGACCGTCACCTCGGTGCCGGCCGCCCGCAGCGCGGCGGCGAGCGCCCCCGAAGGCGCGCGGTCGGTCACCAGGCGGTCGATGTCGGCCCATTGCGCGAACACCGTCAGCGCCGGCTGATCGAACTTCGAGCGGTCGGCGACGAGGATGGATTCGGAGGCGCGCTTGACCATCGCGCCATAGATCGCGCCGGCCTCGTCGTCGGCGTCGTGGACGCCGCGCGCCCCGATCCCGGTCGCCCCGACGATGGCGCGGTTGGCTTCATAGGCATTGATGCTCTGGATCGTCTGGGCGCCGTACACATAGCCTTCCGAGGCGTGATAGCGCCCGGGGCAGAACAGCACGCGGATGCTCCGGTTGGGGGCGAGCGCGCTGGCGATGGCGAAATCATGGGTGATGACGGTGATGTCCTGGCCGCGCACGGCCAGCGCCCGCGCGACGTGATAGGTCGTCGCTCCGGCCCCCATCATCAGCACTTCCTTGGGCCGGATCAGCGCCGCGACGACGGCGGCCATCGCCTCGCGCTCGGCCACCATCGCCGCCTTGCGGTCGCCGACCGCCTGCTCGTGCGCGAACGGCCGCGCGGCGCCGCCATAAGTGCGGTTGATGAGCCGGCGATTGTGCAACTCCATGAGGTCGCGGCGGATCGTCTCGCCGGAGACGCCGAGCGCCTCGGCGAGTTCGGAGGCGCGCAGCGCCGGCGCCGCGCTGAGTTGGGCGAGGATGTGCTGATGGCGGGCGGATTTGGAGAGCCGGTCGCGATCGGGCCGACGCAGGCCACTCGTGTCGCCGACCAGCGTGGCGCTGTCCGCGTTTCCCATCCCGCCTCCCGTCCCCACCGTCTTGCGCCTCTTGAGAGTGCTTGCCCGGCTTTACCGGCGACGTGGATAGTCGCTCAAAAAATGTTGGGCGTCTACAGCGAATGTGTGGCAGGTTCCTCGTTTATGAGGCAGGCGGCGGCGCGCCAGAGGACGGTTGTGCCCGCATTCTGTGCATAATCCGCAACCCTCTCCTCGAAATCATTGCCTAGACTCCGCAGCCGTTGTGGAAAGTTCCGCATATGGGCATGGAGAAGCCGCCGCGCGGCCACGCCGCCGGCGCAGGGGTGGGGCATGCCGGCAAACAAGGAAATCCTGGCGCTCAACGCTTTCGACCCCCGCGCGGCGGGCAAGCTCGACGCGGCGCTCGGTGCGGCGGTCGACACGCGCCTCAGCCATTTCGGCGAACGCTCGGTGTTGTTCTACGAGCGCCCGATCCGGATGGCGCGCGCCGAGGGGGTGCATATGTTCGATGTCGAGGGCCGGCGCTATCTCGATGTCTATAACAACGTGCCCGCCGTCGGGCACAGCCATCCGCGCGTCGTCGAGGCGATCGCGCGTCAGGCGGGCCGGCTCAACACCCACACCCGCTATCTCAACGATGTCGTCGACGCTTATGCCGAGCGTCTGCTGGCGACCTTTCCGGCGCCGATCCGCCGCCTCGCGCTCACCTGCACCGGCAGCGAGGCCAACGACCTGGCGCTGCGCATCGCGACGACGGCGACCGGCGGCGCCGGTTTCGTCGTCACTGAGGCCGCCTATCACGGCAACACCGCGGCGGTGAGCGAGGTCTCGCCGTCGTCGCGGCCGAACCGGCCGCTCGCCGCGCATGTGCGCGCTGTGCCCGCGCCCGACGCCTACCGCGCCGCGACCGCCGATCTCGGCCAGCGCTTCGCCGCCTCGATCGAGGCGGCGATCGACGATCTCGAAGCCAACGGCGTGCGTTTCGCCGGCTTGCTTGTCGACAGCATCTTTTCCAGCGACGGCGTATTCGCGGACCCGCCGGGTTTTCTCACAGCCGCGGTCGAGGCCGTGCATCGGCGCGGCGGCCTGTTCATCGCCGACGAGGTGCAGCCGGGCTTCGGCCGCACCGGCGCCATGTGGGGCTTTACGCGCCACGGCGTCGTCCCCGACATCGTCACCATGGGCAAGCCGATGGGCAACGGCTTCCCGATGGCGGGCGTTGCGACCCGCGCCGAACTGCTCGACCGCTTCGCCGCCGAGGTCCGCTATTTCAACACTTTCGGCGGCAACACGGTGGCGGCGGCGGCGGGGCTGGCGGTGCTCGACGTGCTCAGTGACGAGGGGCTGATCGAAAACGCTGCCGCCACCGGCGGCTATCTCATCGAGGGCTTGCGCGCGCTCGCCAATCGCCGCCAGGCGATCGGCGAGGTGCGCGGCGCCGGGCTGTTCATCGGCGTCGAACTCGTCCACGACCGCCAGACAAAGACGCCGGCGCCGGAGATGGCGACGGCGATGATAAACCTTTTGCGTGATCGCGGCGTGCTGATCGGCGCCGCCGGGGCGTTCGGCGCGACGCTGAAGGTCCGCCCGCCGCTGCCGTTCGCGCCCGCCGACGCCGATCAACTACTGGAAGCCTGCGACGCGGCGCTCGGCGAAATCGCCGCCTCCCACGGAAAGAACCCGGCTTAGATGGACCCGCGCCAGATCAAGACCGCCGAAGATGCCCGCGCCGTGGTCGAGGCGCGCGGCCTTAGCCACGTCAAGGTCGCCGCCACCGACATCGACGGAATCATGCGCGGCAAATACATCGGGCGCGACAAATTCGTCTCGGCGCTCAAATCCGGTTTCAGTTTCTGCGACGTGGTGTTCGGTTGGGACTCCAACGATCAGCTCTACGACAAGGCGAAGCTCACCGGCTGGCATACCGCCTTTCCCGACGCGCCGGTGCGCATCGACCTCGCCAGCGCGCGCAACCTGCCGCTAGAGGGCGACATGCTGCTGTTCCTCGGCGATTTCGAGGGCCACACCGCCGCCGTCTGCCCGCGCACTTTGCTGAAACGCACGATCGCGCGCGCCGCCAAGCTCGGCTTCTCGGCCGCCGCCGCCGCCGAGTTCGAGTTCTTCGTCTTCAACGAAACCCCGCATAGCGTGCGCGAGAAGGGCTATCGCAATCTCAGCAACTGGACGCCCGGCTGGTTCGGCTATTCGATGCTGCGCGCTTCGGCCGAAGCGGATTTCCATCACGCGCTGCTGAAGCTCGGCGCCGATATGGATACGCCGATCGAGGGCCTGCACACCGAGACCGGCCCCGGCGTGCTGGAGGCCGCGATTCAATATTGCGACGTGCTGTCGGCCGCCGACCGCGCCGTGGTGTTCAAGACGTTCTCGAAAGTGCTGGCCGAGCGCCAGGGCAAGATGCTGACCTTCATGGCCAAGTGGTCGAACGCCTATCCCGGCCAGTCCGGCCATCTGCATCTGTCGCTGAAAGACCGCGACGGCCGGCCGGCGTTCCACGACGCCGCCAAGCCGCAGGGCCTGTCGGACGTCATGCGCTGGTTCATCGGCGGCCAGCAGGCGCTGATGCCGGAACTGCTGGCGATGGTCGCCCCGACCGTCAACAGCTATTCGCGGCTGATTCCCGGCTTCTGGGCCCCCACCGAGGCGACTTGGGGCGTCGAGAACCGCACCTGCGCGCTGCGCGCCATTCCCGGCGCGCCTTCGAGCCAGCGCGTCGAATACCGGGTCGCCGCGGCCGACATCAATCCCTATCTGGCGCTCGCCGCCGCGCTCGGCTCCGGCCTGTGGGGAATCGAGCATCGCATCGAGCCCGACGCGCCGATCGCAGGCAACGCCTATGCCGTGGCGCATGCGCCGGAGCGGGCGCTGCCGCGCACGCTGGGCGAGGCCGCCAACCGCTTCGAGGCCTCGGCGGCGGCGCGCGACCTGTTCGGCGACACATTCGTCGAGCATTACGCTATGACCCGGCGCTGGGAGGAGCGCGAGTTCCAGCGCGCCATCACCGATTGGGAACTCGCGCGCTATTTCGAGATCATCTGAAACCATGACCCCCGCCTGCCCGCCACGCTTTGCCGAGCGCTTCGAAGCCTTCTCGCGCATCGGCGCCACCGGCGACGGCGGCGTGCATCGGGTCGAGGCGACCCCGGCGAACGGCGAGGCGCGCCGCCAGCTTGTCTCCTGGATGGAGGCGGACGGCTTTGCTGTGCGCGTCGATGGCGTCGGCAATATCTTCGGCCTGCTGGAACTGGCCGGCCCCGGCGCGCCGTGGGCGCTCGCCGGCAGCCATATCGACAGCCAGCCCTATGGCGGGCGTTTCGACGGCGCCTATGGCGTCATCGCCGCGCTGGTGGCCGCAGCACGCCTGCGCGACGAGTTCGCGGGCGCAAAGCCGAAGCTCAACCTCGCGGTCGTCGCCTTCGCCGGCGAAGAGGGCGCGCGGTTCAAGACCCTGCTCGGCTCACGCGCTTATGCCGGCGTCACGCCGGTCGAGACCGTGCTCGCCGACAAGGATGTCGCCGGCCTCAGCCTGCGCGAGGCGCTCGACGCCATCGGCTTCCTCGGCGCCGACTCAGCGCCGCCGCTGCCGGCCGCCTATGTCGAACTGCATGTCGAATGTAGCTCGCAACTGGAGAGCCAGGGCGCTCGGCTGGGGATTTTCGAGCGCTGGTGGGGCGCCCATAAACTCGACATCACTTTCCTCGGCGAGGCCTCGCACACGGGACCGACGCCGATGGCCAAGCGCCGCGACGCGCTTTACGCCGCAGCCCAAGTGATCGCCGGCGTGCGCCATCTTGCCGACGCCGCTCCGGTTGGCGATCTCCACACCTCGGTCGGCAAGCTGGTGGTGACGCCCAACTCGCCCAATGTCGTGCCGAGCGCCGTCACCGCCAGCTTCGAGCTACGCTCGCCCAAGGGCGACGCGATGGCTGCCGCGCGCGACCGGCTTATGGAGATGGTCTCGGTCGCCTGCGCCACGGCGCGCGCGAGCTGGCGCATCGAGCGCGACGAACTGCGCCGCCCCGGCCGCTTCGACGAGGGCCTGGGGGCGCTGGCGCGCGCCGTCGCCGCGCCGCTTGGCTTCGCGCCGCTGGCGGTCGAAACGCTGCCCGGCCACGACGCGGTGACGCTGGCGGCATTCCTCCCGGTGCTGATGTTGACGGTGCCGAGCCGCAACGGCCTCTGCCACCATCCCGACGAATGGACGGCGCCGGAAGATCTTGAACTCGGCGCGGCCTGGCTTCACGGCGTGCTGCGGCGACTGGTGCTAGAAGGGCCGCGCGACGGCCAGACGAGGAGCGGCGGTTGAGCGACATTGTCTGCATTTCCCCGGTCGATGGGCGCGAGGTCGCCCGCCGCCCGGCGATGTCCGAGGCCGAGGTCGCCGCGGCGCTCAGCGCGGCGCGCCGCGCGCAGCGCGAATGGGCTCAGGTTCCGCTCGCCGAGCGCAAGGCCAGGATGGGCGCCTTCCTCGCCGCCATGCAGGCGATGAACGACGACATCGTGCCGGAACTGGCGTTGCAGATGGGCCGCCCGGTGCGCTACGGCGGCGAGATCGGCAGCTTCGTCGAACGCGGCCGGGCGCTGATCGAAATCTCGGATGCGGCGCTTGCGCCTTACGTCCCGCCGCCGAAGCCCGGCTTCACGCGCAGGATAAAGCGCGCG
>Ga0134126_10004090_pt1 | contig 18256 bp, 15 predicted proteins | sample KB31752_FD_96881 | JGI IMG/M metagenome (GOLD analysis project Ga0134126, IMG submission 96881) | Terrestrial soil microbial communities with excess Nitrogen fertilizer from Kellogg Biological Station, Michigan, USA - KB3-175-2 | ecosystem: Environmental > Terrestrial > Soil > Unclassified ...
AAGCGGATGCCTTCCTCTCCTGCCTGCACCAGGATCTCATCGCCACGGTCAAACAGGACCAGCGAGTGATTGCTGGCATCGTAGCACGCGGGCGCGTTGGGATCAGCTGCCTGTTCGGTAAGTACGGCCTTCGGGTCTGATGAATCCCGGAATGTGCCGGAACCAGCGAAGACATAGGCAAAAGCATTGCGGGTGGTTTCCACCTTGATCCGCTTGCGCTGTCGCGGCGGTACCGAGATATCAAGATAGCTGGGGTCGGCGGCCACGCCCTCCACCGGTCCCTTCTTGCCCCAGAATTCTCCGCAGATCACGCGAACCTGTGTGCCATCGTCGTCCGTGAGTTCCGGGATGGCGCCTGACGGGATGTCCTGATAGCGGGGGGCGGTCATTTTTAGGTGCGAGGGCAGGTTGGCCCAGAGTTGAAAGCCGTGCATGCGGCCGCGCTCGTCCCCACGAGGCATTTCCTGGTGGAGAATGCCGCTGCCCGCGGTCATCCATTGCACGTCGCCGGCCGCCATTTTGCCCTTATTGCCCAGGCTGTCGCCGTGCTCCACCGAGCCAGCCAGGACGTAGGTGATGGTCTCGATGCCGCGGTGTGGGTGCCAGGGAAAGCCGGCCAGGTAGTCCTCGGGCTTCTCATTGCGAAAGTCGTCCAGCAAAAGGAATGGATCGAACTCCTTCGTTTTTCCGAAGCCGAATGCGCGCTGGAGCTTTACGCCTGCGCCTTCAAGCGTGGGCTTGGTCTGAAGGATCTGTTTAACGGGACGGAGCGACATGGAACCTGCTTTCCGCGCTTAAATATCAGCGCTTTCTTTTGATGCGTGAAAGCGGAAAAAGACTCCGGCATCGGCCCGAGGTTAATTTGACATCAAAACACTCTCACTCCGGTGGCTACCCCTTTATCGCCAGAACTGGAACATGGCAGGACCGAAAAGATGGTAATCGATCACCGCATTCGAGAGCAGGCTGCTGCACGCCGCCGTAAGCAGCCCATATCCGGCGTATCGTCTCCCCCAGCGGAGCAAAACGTGGTAGATGGGAATTACATAGCCGAGCTGCACCAATCCCAGTGCAGTGGTCAGCACATACACTGCGGGAAGGTTTTTTTCACTGCTCGACAACAGCACAAACGCGATTCCTAGTTGAACCAGGTTTAAGAGCCAACAGACCAGCATTCCCGAGATGAATTCCAACGCCGCCCTAAGCACTCTCCAGTATCTGGGCAATGGAGGTGAATGCCAAGCGTCGCCATACTCCGCGCACGCAATCGCAGCGCTGTAGCGTTCTTCAGCGCCTTGCAGTATATTCCAGCACTGGAAGTAGATCTGGAGGTCCATCATGCGCGGCAAGCACTTTTTCTTCCTGTCCAGCATTGCCCTAACTGCAACTCTGTTTGCACAGGCCCCACATGCGCCGGCTCCAATGGAGCCCCCCAAGACCCAGACCCATGAAGTCCGGGAAATGATGCACGGAGTCGAGATCGTTGATCCGTATCGCTGGCTGGAAGACCAGAACAGTCCTGAAACCCGCAAGTGGATTGCCGCCGAAAATGAATATTCAGATTCTCTTCTCAACAACATTCCAGGCAAAGATGCGCTGACCAAGAAGGTCGCAGCACTTCTCAACGTTGAAACCATGACGACGCCGACTGTGCGGGGCGGGCGATATTTTTTTCGGCGTCGCGGAACGGACCAGGACCAGAGCTCGCTCTATATGCGCAGCGGACTGACAGGAAAAGACGAATTGCTCGTCGATGCCGACAAGTTGAGCCCGCAACATAACGTTACAGTGGTGCTGAGCTCAGTAAGTCGTGATGGAGGGCTCATCGTCTATGGGTTGCGCCATGGCGGTCAGGACGAGATCATCCCCCATTTATACGACGTCAATGCGCATCGGGAGCTCGCGGACCAACTGCCCAAGGGACGATACAACGGTATTGCCATATTGCCCGATAAGAGCGGCATTTACTATTCGAGGCAAACAGACGAAGGGCCGCGAGTCTACTTCCACCAAATTGGCGTCAGTGCTGACAAGGACGCAGAAATTTTTGGCAAAGGCTACGGCCCGGAAAAGCTTATTCACGCGGCCGTTTCCCTGGATGGTCATTATTTGATTATTGAAGTGAGCTACGGTTCCGCAGCGGAGAAAACTGACATATACGTTCAGGACCTCAAAAAGAAAAGCACCATTGTTGCCGTTGTGAATGATGTTCCCGCGCAATTCTCGCCTTCGGTCGCGGGCGACAAGATGTATCTGGTCACTGACTGGAAGGCTCCCAATAGCCGCCTGCTGGAAGTGGATTTGAAGCACTCCGCTCGCGAGCACTGGCGTGAAGTGCTCCCCCAGGGCGATTCAGTTCTTGAGGGCATTTCCCTTATCGGCAATAAGCTTATCGCTAGGTACACAAAAAACGTTGTCACGACGCTGAAGGTATTTACTCCCGCGGGGAAACTGGTCCGCCAGATTGATCCGCCTGCGTTGGGATCGCTCTCCGGCCTGAGCGGAAGCTGGGACAGCGCCGAGGGCTTTTATACCTTCAATTCTTTTTACATCGCCCCGGCCATTTATCGGTACGACGTTTCCAACGGGAAGCAGTCGGTCTGGTTCCAGGCGAAAGTCCCGATTCAGGCGGACCGGTACGAAGTGAAGCAGGTCTGGTATACGTCGAAAGACGGAACCCGCATTCCCATGTTCGTGGCTCATGAGAAAGGGATAAAGCTGGATGGCTCGCATCCTACACTGCTTACCGGATACGGCGGGTTTGACATAGCTGTGGACCCCAGTTTTAATGCCTTCTCCGCGGCGTGGATCAGCAATGGCGGTGTTTACGCTCTGCCGAACCTGCGCGGCGGCTCGGAATTTGGCGAAGCCTGGCACCACGCGGGGATGCGCGAAAAGAAGCAGAACGTATTCGATGACTTCATCGCGGCTGCGGAGTGGCTGATTCAGAGTAAGTACACCTCGCCCCAGCGACTCGCGATCCGCGGGACCAGCAACGGTGGGCTGCTGGTGGGAGCCGCGCTGACTCAACGCCCCGATCTATTTGGGGCCGTGATCTGCGGCTATCCGCTACTGGACATGCTCCGCTATGAGAAGTTTCTGGTGGCGCGCTACTGGGTCCCTGAATATGGCACTGCTGAAAATGCCGACGATTTCAAATTTATTTATGCCTACTCGCCGTATCAGCATGTTAAACAAGGAACAAAGTACCCAGCAGTGCTCTTCCTGACTGGCGACTCCGATACGCGAGTGGCGCCTCTACACGCCCGCAAAATGACCGCTCTGCTGCAGGCAGACAGCGCTTCTGATAAACCAATTCTGCTGCACTATGACACTGACGCAGGCCATTCCGGCGGTGCGCCGGTCAGCAAGCAGATTGAAAACACCACGCGCGAGCTGAGTTTTCTGATGTGGCAACTTGGGATGACACCCGAAGAATCATCCGCGCACAAATGAAGGTGAGTAGAGACGCGGCCATGCCGCGTCTCTGCGCTGAACCCTTTATATTCCTGAACTGAAAACAGTGGGCGTTGGACTGTGACTTCGCTCTATCTCCATCTATGATTTATCCTCGTAAGTCCCCAGCTGACGTGTCTATGAAAGTGATGATCATCGGGAGCGGAGGCCGCGAGCACGCGCTGGCCTGGAAGCTGCGCCAGTCGCCGCGCGTTACGCAGGTCTATTGCGTTCCCGGCAACGGCGGCATCTGCGACGAGGCGACCTGCCTGCCTGGCGACCCCAAGAATCTGGAAAGCCTGCTTGCGGCCGCCCATCAGGTGCAACCTGACCTTATTGTGGTAGGCCCGGAACTGCCGCTCTCACTCGGATTGGTAGATGAATTTGAGCATCGTGGGTTAAATGTTTTTGGTCCCACGCAGGCGGCGGCGCAGTTGGAATCGAGCAAGAGCTTTGCCAAGGAGTTTATGCAGCGGCACAAGATCCCCACGGCGCATTACGCGGTGTGCTCATCGGAAGATGATTGCCGCAAGTCTTTGGGCCTGTTTTCCACGCCGGTGGTGGTCAAAGCCGACGGCCTGGCTGCCGGCAAGGGAGTGGTTATCGCCCAGACCAAAGAAGAGGCTGCTACGGCCGCAGCCGGGATGTTTAGCGGGAAACTGCTGGGATCGCCCGTGACGCAGGTTGTGCTTGAGGAGTTTCTCCAGGGCGAAGAGGTTTCCTTCCTTGTATTGAGCGATGGCGTACGTGTAGCTCCTTTGGTGGCCTCTCAGGACCACAAACGGATCGGCGAGGGAGATACCGGGGCAAACACAGGCGGCATGGGCGCATATTCAAGTGACGCGCTGATCGATAAAGGAATGATCGACTGGTTGCTGAATCACATTGCCCGTCCGGTGATTGCCGGCATGAAAGCAGAAGGGATTCCATATCGCGGAATTCTCTATTGTGGACTGATGATGACAGCGCGCGGTCCCATGGTTCTGGAATTCAATTGCCGCTTTGGCGATCCGGAGACCCAGGCCGTGCTGATGCGCCTTGACAGTGATCTGCTGGAGGCGTTCGAGGCAGCGATCGAAGGACGCGTCAGCGACGGCGTGTTTCGCTGGTCGGCTGACGCCTCCTGCTGCGTGGTCGTTGCTTCAGGCGGATACCCCAATGCTTTCGTTTCTGGAAAGTTAATTACCGGCCTTGAGAGCGTCTCTCATATGAAGGATGTAAGAGTTTTCCATGCCGGAACCAGCAAGCGCGACAACAAGTATTACACCAGCGGAGGGCGGGTACTGGGTGTCACTGCGCGCGCGCTAAGATTGCAGGATGCAATCGCCACCGCGTACCAGGCGGTGCAAGAGATCCGTTTCGAAGACATGTATTACCGTAAAGACATTGGCGCGAGAGCGCTTAAAACCGATCGTAATTAGGAGAAGGAGAAGGAATGGCAGAAAGTCCCCTCGTATCTATTGTGATGGGTTCAGACTCGGACCTGGAGATCATGACCGAAACCGCCAAAGCGCTGGATGATTTCGGGATAGCTTATGAAATGGACGTCACCTCCGCCCATCGCTCACCGGCCCGAACGGCTGAATTCGCGCGCAATGCCGCCGGTCGTGGAATCAAGGTCATCATTGCCGGGGCCGGCGGCGCGGCCCATTTAGCGGGCGTGATTGCCGCTGAGACCACTTTGCCCGTCATCGGCGTGCCAATTCCCTCGACAGCCCTGAATGGGATGGATTCGCTGCTGGCGATCGTGCAGATGCCTGCTGGAATTCCCGTTGCCACCCCCGCGATTGGCAAAGCGGGTGCGACGAACGCCGGAATTTTGGCGGCGCAGATGATCGGCCTGAGCAATACGGCGGTGGCAGGCAAGCTGAAATCGCTCAAAGAGAAGCTGGCACGCAGCGTTGAAGAGAAATCCAAAAAGCTGCAGCAGTTGCGCAGCCGCTCCGCCTAGAGCCACGCCAGAATCACCATGAGTTCCACATTCACCGCGATTGCCGTGATTCCGGCAAGGCTGGGATCTACCCGGCTTGCGCGCAAAGTTTTGCGCGCAATTGCAGGCAAGCCAATGGTCCAGCGCGTCTATGAAGCAGCGCAACGGTGTCCGCTGCTGCATGAAGTGATCATCGCGACTGATGCGGATGAAGTGATGCAACTCGCGCACTCCAACGGCTGGAAGGCCCAGATGACGTCTTCCAGCCATCGCAGCGGCACGGATCGCGTGAACGAAGTAGCGCAGAGAATTCCGGCCGATATTTACGTGAACATTCAAGGTGATCTGCCCCTGCTGCGCCCCGAGCAGATTGAAGCCCTGCTTTCTCCTATGCAGCGACCTCACGTGCAGGTCTCAACGGTAAAAACGCTGTGCAAGCCTGAAGAGATCAGCAATCCCAATGCAGTCAAAGTTGTAACTGACCGGAACGGACGCGCGCTGTATTTTTCGCGTTCCACTATTCCGTATGATCGAGACCGAGCTGGCATTGTCCCGTACTTTAAGCACCTCGGTTTGTACGCCTATCGCAAGGCTGCTCTGGAACGGTTTTGCAGCTTGCCGGAATCAAAGCTGGAGGCAGCGGAAAGGCTCGAGCAGCTCCGGTTGCTGGAGAACGGCATTGATATCTACGTGGAAGAAACGCCGTTTGGCTCAGTAGAGGTGGATACCGAAGAAGATCTGAAGAAAGTGGAGGAGTTGCTCCGCGAACAAAGAGGTTAAGTCGCCAGACTGGGACGGTGTTTTTTGGCCCAATCTTCCGCGGCAGCGATTCGCTTGGACACGGGTGGATGGGAGTGGAACAGGATCTCTACCAGCCGGGAGGGATGGCTTTCACTCAGGTTCTGCTGGTTCAGTTTCTCCATGGCGCTCACGTACGGTCCGATGCTTTGCACCGACTTCCAGCAGTAGAGATCGGCTTGTCGCTCATTGAACCGCGAGTAGGCATTCAGCGCCGGCATAAGAAGGACGGAGAGTCCGGTCGAGACCAGGACGAGCAGCGGCAAGTTAGCAAAATCTGACATGTGCTCAAACATGTGCTGCTGGTCAATGGCGTACCGCAGCACCAAATTGGCAGCCCAGAAGCCGGCCAGCGTAACCAGGGCTTCCACCGCGATGCTCTTCAGAATGTGCCCGTGCACGTGATGTCCGAGTTCATGCGCCAGCACCGCCTCAATCTCATCATCACTGTAATTCTGGAGCAGCGTGTCTGCTAGGATGATGCGACGCGTATTGCCCAGTCCGGTCAGGGCTGCGTTCGCTTTTTTGCTCTTCTCTGAAAGCTTCCATTCGTACACTCCGCGAACGCGCGTTCCGGCACGTTCCCCTAGGCGCATCAGACGCTCCTTAAGACCGTCATTCTGCAGCGGTGCAAACTTGTAGAAGAGCGGAAACAAGACCACCGGCGCAATCTGCGCAAAAAACACGAACAGTCCCAGAAAGATCAGCCAGCCATAGATCCACCAGTGCTCAGGCGAAGTGCGAATCAGCGCGTAGACGATTTCGCAAAGGATAGTAGCCAGCACTAATCCAAGCACCCAGCCTTTCAGCGAATCTTTCAGCCATGAGCCGAGGCGCTGGTTCGAAAGGTTGAAGCGATGCTCCAGACGAAAGCCGTAGAAGTCCAGCCCGAAGCCCAGCACCTTGCTGAAAATGCTGAGAAATACCACGTAATAGAAGAGCTGAAGGACGTAGTAGTCCCTGGACATGCGCACAGCCCAATCGCGGAGGGTATTTGTCCAGCCGGTGGCTAATAAAGCCACAAGAAAACCAAAGCTTACAACAAGGTCCCCGCTTCCCAGCCAGCGTTTGGTACGGTTGTACTGACGGGCCTCGGGGGAAGCAGGAAGCAAAACTGTGGTTTCCGGCGACGTGCTCATTGGCCCCACTCTCCGTTCGTCCCATTCTGGCGAAGATATTGGGATGCGTCGTAAACCTGCGAGGAACTGATTGTTGGGGCCGTCATCTGCTGTACCCGAGTGGCCGAGGGCGGAAGCAGAAGCCCGGCAATCCGGGGCTTACGCATATATGAAAGATTGTAGAAATAAATAGCGGCGGTCGCAACCCGCGAAAGACCTGAGAATAGGACACTGAGCGCCTGGTTCAAAAACACAAGCGCTCAGCTCCGTACCAGAACTAGTGATGATCGTGTGGCTTATGCTTCCCCGGCTTTTCGGGGGTCATCGATTCTGACCCTTCACCCGCCGGCCGGCCACGAAATTCCAATACCACAACTTTTGCGGTATTAGGCCCGACATTCCTAATGGTGTGGACCATAGGATTGTTCCAGCGCACCTCACCCGCTTTGCCGTGGACTTCCGTTTCCGGGCCGTTCTGGTTTCTCATCTTCATATCCGCATCGGTCAATGGAACCACAAGAAAATTAGCCAAATGGGTATGTTGCGGGTACGTAGAACCGGGAGGAAGCGTGATTCGTGTAACCGACCACTGATCTGCGCTCATCAGCTTCTGCACCGAGACACAGCCAGCTTTATCTTTGGACGCACAGGGGACAGGGATTTCGCAGGATTCCGTGCAGTTTTTCTCATGCGTGGTCGGTTGCATGATTTCAATTGTGATATTGCGGAAGGGCTTGGTGGCCGTGTCCTCCACGGCATGTACGACGGGCGCAGCGGCAAAGCGTACCTCGCCGTCCCCAATACTGGCGGACGAACTCTGGCCGTCCTGCTTCTTGTTTACGAACTTGCTATCGCCCAGAAATATGCCCAGGTAATCGTGCCCGTGGTGATGCATCAGCGTGGACTCGTTGGGTTCGACGGTAACGTCATATACGCGCACGAACATATTGTCGATTACGTGGTGATGATGCGGTTCAGAGCTCACGTCAACCGGCTCTTGCTGGGCAAAGCACGCAAGCCCGGAAACCAGGAAGGCAGCAAGTAACAGTCTTGGCATAATGAGGGCTATTGTAGCCGCATCAAGCAAAAATCGAGAGTAAAAGCTACGAATGTGAACAGGGAAGCGGAGAAATCAGCCGATGAGTTTCCACCAGAATAAAATCAATGCGGCAGTTATGATTGCCCCTATGGATGCCCCAATCCAAAAGTTCTGCCACCAACTGTTGGTTGTGTGCATGATGCGGAGATCATTGGAGACGAGCAGAATGAACACCAGAATCGGGACAGTGAGAACCCCGGCCAGAACCTGCGACCAATAGAGTGCGGAAACCGGGTTGATCTTGAAAAAGTTCAACGAAGCCGCCAGGAACATGGCTCCGGAGATCAGCACGTAAAAGCGAACCGCCTCCCAGGGCGTCTCGTTCAGGCCGCTGGGCCAGCCCATGGCTTCCGCCACGCTGTAACACATGGAAGCAACCAGCACCGGAAGCGCAACCATGCCGGCTCCGATAATTCCCACCGCAAACAAAGTGGTGCCCAGAATTCCCACCGCCGGCGTGAGCGCAGAAGCCGCCATGCGCGTCGTCAGATCTGTGCCGGCCGGTATGCGGAGAACAGTGCCTGCCGCCACCATGATGGAGTAGCAAAGTACGGTTGTAACAACTGTTCCGGCGCGATGCTCGGCGCCGCCGGGGAGCATTCCTCCCGCCAATGCTTCCTCGCGACGCGAACTGGTCTGCCACACCAGCACATACGGCGTCAGCAGCGAGCCGAAAATCGCGACGACGGTTTCCGGATAACCGGCTCCATGAGGAATGCGAGGGAAAATGGAGTGGCCGATCACTACCTTCCAATCAGGATGAGCCAGCACAGCGGCTGCCACATAGATGAACAACGGCAAGGAAAGGAGGACCAGCGTCTGTGTGATTTTCCTGTAGTCGCGAAAGATGAGCACGTACCAGACAAAGAACGCGACAGCGCCAATGAAGAACATTCGTGGCAATTGCGTGATGATGGAAAATGCATCGGTCACGGCCATAAGATCGGCCACGATCATGGCCATATTGATGGCGACGATCAGGCAGGCGCACCCAATTGCGATGGCGCGTCCATAATGGCCGCGCAAAAGATCCACGAGCCCCTTCCGCGTCTGATAGCCGATGCGTCCGGATACAGCGAACACAGCCAGCAAAAAAGGAACGCAGAGCAGGACCGACCAGAGTAGAGAATACTGGTACGCTGCTCCCGCCACTGTGGCAGTCAGCACCAGTGCGGGATCAACATCCGAAGCGCCGGTGACCATGCCGGGAATAATGCGCCGCAGTGGCCCCGCAGGAAGGGGAGGCTGGCCCTCTCTGCCCAGCTTCGGCCAGCGCACCACCTTTTCGCCGCTTTCCCCTATTCGGCTATGGGATTTTGGGGAGTTCACGATGGAGGGCTCTTCTGATCCGGCGTTCGTGCCAGAGGCGGAGTGGTCTCGAGTAGTTGATGATGCCAAAAGCCGCAATCGCCGCCAGCAGAAGGGTCGTGCTCAGAAAAAGGAAGATGTGGGATGCTCCTGTTTCCGCAATGCGCAGGAAAATTAAGGCGTTGCGCGGCGTCAGGAGCATGGCCGCGGCTAAAGCGAGCATCCCAATGCCCGCGAACAGGCCTGTAGCATTCTTGGCCCAACGGCCGGAAGCGTGGTACTCAGCAAACAGCCGAAACCCGTAAGAGATCAGTGCTGCAATGACAGCGAAGTTCGCGACTGTGGCGATCCAGTCCTTCAGGTCCATCCTTCAGGTTAAGACGCTCCTGAGTAGTGGCAGGTTGGAAGAATGCCAAAAAGAACGGCTAAGGCCCTCTCCAGCGCGCCTTAAAAGATGAGGAAGCGCTTCTTCTTCTTGAGGCCCGAATTCTTACTATGCTGGCCGTTTCCGTCATCGGCCGCCATCAGCACCGGATGATTGCTGCTTTGATTAGCTGTCGCCCCCGTATCCACGAATCCGGTCTTGACCTCAATGTAAGCCTGTTCACGAAGTTTGTTGAGGTAAACGCGCGCCGCAGGCTCCAATTTTTGCGAATAGATCACCTCCCTGATTTTGTCTTCTACTTCCTTCAAGGGAGGGATGCCCGCCGAGCGGTGTGCATCAACTTTCAAAATCAGAAATCCCTGCTTGGTGCGGATCGGGTCCGTGAACTCGCCTGGCTTGAGAGACATGGTTTTATCTTCAAACTCCTTAGCCAGTTCGCCTTTCTTGAAAGTTCCCAGCGGCCCGCCTTGCGCAGCCGTGGACCCATCGGATTCTTTTTTCGCCAGCTCGTCGAACTTGGCTCCCGTTTTCAATTGAGTGTAGATGAGCTTTGCTTTGGCTTCTGCTTTGGCCACCATAGCAGGATCTTCCGGCGCGTTCTCGTCATCGGTTTTGTCTGCCGATTCATCGGAAGCGTTCTTGTCAGCTGCAGGCTTTGGATGGGTGGAAACCAGAATTTCACTCAGAGTGATTTCCTCCGGCCCCGCCATCTCCTGCTTGTGTTGATTGTAGTAGTCCTGAACTTCTTCGTTGGTGATGTGGATCTTGGCTCCCACTTCCTGTCCAATTACCTGCTGTGTGACGACGCGCGTACGAATGCTTTCCTTGTAATCTTCAAATGAGATGCCCTGTTTTTTGGCCTCGTCTTCCAGCGCTTGCATGGTAGGGAGCCCCATGTCCTGGCGCATTTTGTTCAACTGCTTCACCGTCTCGGTCTCGCCTGTGATGCCCAGGTCTTTTCCTTTTTGCAGGAGCAACTGCTCATCGATCATTTCGCGCAGGACGTCCTTCTCGGACTTCGACCAGCGGGCCTGCCAGTCGTTGGGAAATTGCTGTTTCAATTCCTGAAGTTGGGAGTCCCTGGCACGTTGGAATTGCGATTTGGTAATAATCTGGTCGTTTACGCGGGCAATGATCTCGTCAACAATATTGTCTGCTTGAACCAGAACGGCAAGAGCCAGGATGGCGGCGGAAATGAGCGAAAACTTCTTCATGATGGCGCTTTCTTTAAGAATGATTTGGCAGCCGGGGCTTTGCAAACATTTTAGCAGCCGCGTGACGCAAATTGCCATGCGTGTTGCGCGCAATCACTCAGATGAGTAGCGGTGTCTTAAGGCTTTTTCTTCTTGCCAAGGATGCCGCCGAGAATTCCCTTTAAGTCCTGTTTTTGCTGTCCCTGCTGCGCGTTTTGATTACCCGTGACTGTTCCCAACAAACCTTGCTTAAGTCCTTTCACCTGATTGCCAATCGCCGGCAGGAAGCGGGGATTCTGTGTGGTGCCCTGGATCAGAAAAGGTATGCCGTTGTTCTGTAACGCCGTTGAGACCTGAGTAAAGTTTCCCAGCAGGCCGCCGGAGGTCTTGGAGAGCTTCATCAGCATTTTGAAGTCGAGAGAATTGTTGTTGCCGATCAGGCCATTCCCGGTCAGAGAACCGATGGACGGTACGTCAACAAGAATATCGTCGGCGCGGATACCCTCAGGCGCGACGCGCAAAGATGAGCTAACCGTTTGAATCAGCGTATCGGAACTAGGCTTAATGCCAGTGAGGGCCGCCATCGCACCCAGCTTGGAGCCCAGATCAAAGCCGGTGAGACGCGTCCCGGAAACCTTGAGGGGTCCGGTAATTACCAAACGATCCAGAGGACCTTCGGCCGTCATATCCATGTTGATGGTTCCACCCTGAAGTGATGCGCCGGAAGGCATGACAACGCCGAACGCGGGTAGAAGGGCTTCAACGTCGTTTACCGCCATGGTGTTGCCTTGAACCTTCATATTAGCGACCGTATCTGCTCCGCGGCTCGCCAGCGTGCCGCTGGATTTGACTGTGCTGTTGCCGGTGTGCAAGTCGGCATTGATGGTGCCGGACTGGGATTGCAGCCCGTAGTCAGAGCGGTAATCGAGCGTGACGGGAGCCTTGGCGGCAGCGCCGCCCTTCACCACTCTCAGGTTGCTGGCTTTGATCTTTCCGTCGGATTGGATTTTGCTGCCGTCCGACTTCACCTTGCCGTCGAAATCAAGATTGCCGGCAAGGCCGGACATGGGATCGATGAAGCCCGTGGAGGCCAGATCTGCGTGTTGAAGGGTGACGTGGGCATTGAGCGGCGTGCGACTCGAGTCCTGGCTGTTCAGGGGGCCAAACTGGCCATTAAGTTTGAGTGAGCCTCCGCCGGGAGTATCTGCGCTCAAGGTGAAGGGAATAGCGCTTGTCGGCGAGATGTTGCTGGCTGTCAGGTTCACCTTGTCGTACACATGCTCGTGGGCCGCATTATGACCGCTGCTCTCACCCACGCGCACCTTACCGTTCACGATTTGAAACTTATCCACGGAGATAGCGGGACCGCCGCCCTTGGAGGGAGGTTCCTTACTGGAGGAGGAATTCCCAAGGGTGGAGTAGTTCCATTTGCCGGCTGCATTCTTTAGTAGCACGATCTCAGGGCGTTCTACAGTTATGCCGGTAACCTCCAGACGCTTAGAGAAGATCAGGGGCATCAGGTGAACGTCGACTTTCAGCGAGCCCGCCTGCAGAAAAGGTCCTTTGCTGAATGCGGGATCGTCGCTGATAGAGATCTGGCTGGCCGATGCGCCGCCGCTGAAGATCGATGCAGAGAGCTTTCCGATCTGTACCTGCCGGTTGAGCGAAGAGGACAAGCTCTTCTCCAGGTTGGGACGGAAGCTGTCCACGTTTATGAACAGAGGCACTAGCAAGACGGCAATAATCAGGATGGCAACAACGATTCCGACAACGGTGAGCAGGCGTTTCATACGAGAAATGCTATCAGAATGGCAGGTGTATGGCTGCAATTGACAGAGTTGCTGGCTTGCTGGAGGATAGACGCGCCGATGTTCCAAAACCCGAAAAGAATCTTTTCAGTGTTACTGCTGATATCGCTCCTGCAAGTGGCAGGCGCGAAACCTGCAACTCTGCCTCTCAGCTCTGCTGGTCAAACAGCTAGCCAAAGAACATCGTCTGGCCCAAGAAAGTTCCGGGTTTCACAAGGAGTCGCTGAAAGCCACATCATCAAGAAGGTGCCGCCGCATTATCCTTCGGAGGCAAAAAAGGGTCACATCATCGGCGATGTTATTCTCGACTTTATGATCGACCGAAATGGGGGCGTGAAAGACCTGGTGATCGTGAGCGGCAACCCGGTTCTCGCGCGAGCTGCGGTCGAAGCGGTGCAGCAATGGAAATACAAGCCTTACCTTTTGAATGGTGATCCGGTAGAAGTCGAGACCACTACTAAAATCACTTTTCGCATGTAACAGCCGGAACTGAGATTAGGTTCCGTAGGTTCTCCTCAAATATTCGGTCACTTCCATATCCAGTTCTTTGTACCCAGCGTGGATAATATTTCTCAGAGCGGTTTCAACGGAGTCTCCCTCGCCCAGGCGTTCGAGTATGCGGGCCACGTCGCTCACGCCGTATGTTGAAGAAATGTACTCCACGGCCGCGAGGCTCTCAGCATAGGCCACCAGCGCCTCTGACTTGTCCAGGGTGTCAAAGTTTCCTTCCAGCATGTTGAGCGGCACTTGATGTCCTGAGCTGTAAAGAACGGCCAGCTTTGGTCCAAAGGACGAGGTGTTAGCGCCCTGCTCCAGCTCAGCTACGCCTTCATTCAGCCATTGCGGCGCCCGGCCATGCGTGATTTGCGCGACGAAGGAGTGAGTAAGCTCGTGCCGCAGCACGCGGGCGAGCTCCGGGGTGACGCTGCTGACGCCGGAGATCGGAATGCGGATCTTTCCATCATTGAGGGCGGCTGACCAGGCCGGCGCCTGAGTCACGTCGAAAAATGCCTGATCAGTGTAGAGGGAGACATAGATATTGCGCGGTGATGCGCCAAGGTCGTTTTCCAGTTTGTTATAGCTCCGCTCGAGCGCTTGCAGAATTTCCCCGCGCAACTCACTGCTGGCCTGTGAGCCTTCATACCGGAGCGTGAAATGGCTGCTTTCCTGCTGATGGAAATCGGCCTCCGTGCTGGATTCGCGTTCCACGCGTTCCAGCAACTGCCGGGCCTTGTCATCCTCATGAAGTTGCAGCGATTTTTTCAACGCGGCAATGGATTCCTGATTCCGGTTGTTCTTGTAATACGCATATCCAAGAAACCAGAAAGCCAGCGATGATTGTGAGTCGGCGCGCGTGGCCTGTTCGGCATAGGGGAGCGCTTCAGAGAACCGGCCCAGGCGCAACAGGACAGAGGCATAGTTTTCAAGAAGAATGGAGTTGCCGGGAAGCAGGTGGAGAGCGCTTTCCAGATACCCGGCGGCTACGCTCAGATTGTTGCGGTTGTCTTCGAACCCTGCGGCAATGGCGTAGGCGGCCGCTGATTGCTGCGGAGGGTTTTGGAGTTCAATTTCCCGCAGCGCGGCAGTATCCACCTGTCCACCATGAATTACCCGAGTAACAAGCTCTTCTGAGGCTTCCATCTCCGTTGCTTTTTCAGGAAGATCCTCAGATCTGATTTCACTGGTTTTCGAGGATGCGGGCGCAGCGTCGCCTGCGCCTCCCCGCTCAATTCTGGTGACAATGGATTTCGGAATCGTGAGTGTGTTGTCGCCGATCGAGTATTCCACGCGGCCGTTATATTCGGTGACAGAATCAGCCACAATCCGGGTGCCGCTCTTAAGCACAATGGTGTCCGCCCTGGCCGCTAAAGCGCCGAAGAGGCCGGCCCACACGGCGAGCCAACAAAATGTGATAATCGTTTTCAAGAGCCAGCAGCATTATGGCATGTATATGAACCGCTTCTCATCGCCCCCGGTGACGAAGGTGTTAGTGCTCGCGCTATTGTTGGCGAGCGCGTGCATGCATGCACAAAATGCCTCGACGCCGGGTGCCGCTGGATCGGCTTCGGCACTCTACCGTGAAATCCTGAATCCAGTTCTCGATCCGGCGCAGGTGCATACCTTGCGGGAAGTGTCCATTGACCGCGAGGACCTTCACTTCTCACTCAGTGATGGTACGATCGCGCTGATTCACGCGGTCGACGGGCATATTACCGGAGCACTCTTCGAGGGCCAGGGTGAGGTGCTGATGATCCCGCCCGGGCGGGCGGAGCGAACATCTCTCGCGCTGTTTACCGGTTCCGCCGTTCTCGAACAAAGGTTCACTACAGCTTATTTCCGGTTTGTGGATGACCGGCTGGTGGACGAATTGCGCGCCGGATTTCGTCCGGCTGAGAATCCGCAGCCGTTTATTGATCGTTGGTCCCAGCCCATGCGTGAGCTGGCGAGGGCGGACGGCCTGTCGATCCTGCAGGCGCTGACGAACTCAGGCGATTCCTCGCCACGGTTCCTGCACGTCCGCGTGGGTGGCACGGCGTTTGGCACCTTCGACATGTATCTCAATCCAAATGCCCAGGAGCAGGTCAGCGTCGCCCAGGCGAGCCTGGACCACGACACGGTCTATTACAACGTGTGGAGTTCATTCCCCATGCGTTCACTGCGAGGCTCCGCAAATACGGATTCACCAACCCCCTCGCGCTTTGATCTTACGGACTACCGTGTTGAAGCGGAGCTGGAACCACCGTCTAATCTCACGGCTGAAACCGAAGTTTCGCTCGTTCCCCACGTGGCGGGACAGAGGACGTTCATTCTGGAGCTTTCTCAACAGCTCCAGATCAGCAACGTGCGTGTGGGCGGAAAGCCGATCGAGTTCATCCAAAACGAAGCCATCGGAGGGAGTGAGCTGGCGCGACGTGGAGACGATCTCATCGCCATCGTCTTCCCCGGTCCGCTCGAAAAAGAGAAGCCCGTCCGCGTGCAGTTTCACTATGCCGGGCCCGTCATGTTCGATGCCGGAGGCGACCTGTTGTACGTGGGCGCGCGAGGAACGTGGTATCCCAACGCCGGCCCCGCATTCGCCAATTACGATCTCACGTTCGATTACCCTGATGACTGGTCACTGGTTGCTACCGGCAAGCAGGTGGCGAGCGACGTGAAGGAGCGCCATCGAATTACGCGCTTTGTCACGGAAAAACCGATTTCCCGCGCCGGGTTCAACCTGGGCAAGTTTGCCACAGCAGAATCTTCTTCTTCCGGTGTCCGGATCCACGCCTACGCGGCCAAGATAGTTGAGCAGCCTCTTGCCGCTCGAGAGGCGCGCGCCGGACACTACCCCGATCCTGCTCGGGAGGTGCACCAGATTTCAGCGCAGGCTGCGAATGCAGTACAGTTCCTTTCCGGCGAACTGGACCCATTTCCCTATTCACATCTGGAGATTACTCAATTCCCGGGAATGCTCAGCCAGTCGTGGCCGGGATTGGTATATCTCTCCAGCATGGCCTTCCTCGATCCGGATGAACGCCATGCCGCAGGCGTGCATGATCCATACATCGATCTGCTGCTCAGCAAACTCATGCTGACCCACGAGACAGCCCACCAGTGGTGGGGTGATGCGGTCGACTGGAGTTCTTACCGTGACGAATGGATCATCGAAGCGCTGGCCAACTACACCGCCCTCATGATGCTGGAGAAGCAGGATCCTGCGGCAATGAAGGTCGCGCTCGACTTTTATCGCCAGGAACTTCTAAGCCAAACTCCGAATGGGGCCGTCGGCGACGCTGGGCCTGTGACGCTGGGGATGCGGCTGACCTCGTCGAAATTCCCCAACGCATATCAGCCGGTCCTTTACGGGCGAGGTACGTGGCTGATCCACATGTTGCGTACCATGCTTCGCGAGGCGAGCGGCGGAGACAGCGATGCCCTGTTTTTCTCTGCGCTGAAGGGCCTGCTGGCCCAGTCGCCCAACCACAAGATTTCCACCCATGATCTTCAGCTTGCTTTTGAAAAAGTGATGCCTGCATCGCTGCGCTACGAGGGGCAGCACAACCTGGACTGGTTCTTTGATAGCTGGGTCAACGGTACGTCAGTCCCGCAGTTCACGCTGGACAAAGTGCGGGTTACGGCTGAGAGTGGCCGCACCCGGGTGCGCGGCGTCATCCGCCAGAGCCATGGGGGCGATCGTTTGGTTACCGCTATCCCGATCTACGGAGTTGATGCTCAGGGCCGCGCCAGATTCCTGCACTTCGTGTTTGCGGACGATGTAAACACCAGTTTTACCTTTATTGCTCCGGCCGGAACGCGCCGTCTTGAGCTTGATCATGGGAATACCATTCTGCGCCGCTGAACGCGGCCGCCAAAAAGATTGTCCTCCCGGCCGCTTTATGAAAGGATGGCTGGCGCTCTCAAGGGAGGACCATGCGCCTGTTTCTCTTCTTATCTCTGTCTGCTATAGCCGCGCTTGCACAAGCCAGCGATGCACCGCATACATACACTCTTCCTGCCACGCCAAAAACTGTAGCGTGGGGTTATTACGATTCGGCCGCGGCACCCGTCCTGCGAATACACTCCGGCGATACGGTCAAATTCGAAACACTGATTACGAACAGCCCCACGGGCCTGGAAAAAGCCGGTGTCCCGCCCGATCAGGTGCAGCAAAGCTTGCGTGACATCTATAAGGAGGTAACTAAGAAAGGTCCGGGAGGGCACATTCTGAACGGGCCGGTTTTCATCGAAGGCGCTGAGCCCGGTGACACCCTGGAAGTGCACGTGGAAAAAATCGATCTGTCAATTCCTTACGCTTACAACGCATTCGGTCCGATGCACGGCTTTCTTCCTGATGAATTTCCTTATCGCAAAATGAAGATAATTCCGCTCGACCGCGAGCGCATGGTGGCGAAGTTTGCCCCGGGGGTCGAGATTCCGTTGCATCCATTCTTTGGCAGCATGGGCGTGGCGCCTCCGCCGGAGTACGGGCGTATTGACAGCGCGCCGCCGGGGATTCATGCGGGGAATATGGACAACAAAGAATTAGTCGCCGGCAGCACGGTCTATTTTCCCGTGTTCGCGCCAGGTGCGCTTTTTGAGATGGGCGATGGGCATGCGGGCCAGGGAAACGGTGAGGTGGACATCACAGCGCTGGAAACATCGCTGGTGGGGACCGTAC
>Ga0134126_10004091_pt1 | contig 18254 bp, 14 predicted proteins | sample KB31752_FD_96881 | JGI IMG/M metagenome (GOLD analysis project Ga0134126, IMG submission 96881) | Terrestrial soil microbial communities with excess Nitrogen fertilizer from Kellogg Biological Station, Michigan, USA - KB3-175-2 | ecosystem: Environmental > Terrestrial > Soil > Unclassified ...
CCAGGCCGGCGAGCAGCCCGGCCGCGGCCGCGAACGGGAGTGCGGTCACGGTGGTGGTCAGGTCGTGCGCCGGGCCGAAGGCGGCCCCGCCGAGCTGGGTCCCGGACAAGGTGGTGGCCGCGGTGAACGGCAGGTAGGGCTGGACCGCGCGGAACAGGCCGCCGACGGTCGACTCGACCACCACCGACCAGACCAGCACGCCGATCACCCCGGCGAGCTGGGAGCGGATGAGCGAGCCCAGGCCGGTCCCGACGGCCGCGAGCAGGGCCGCGGCCAGGACGTGGCCCAGCCCGTAGCGGGCCAGCGTGGCGTCGCCGGCGGCCAGGTGCTGGCCGCGCGCGGCCACGAAGATCAGCGCCACGGCCAGCGACACCACGTAGCCGACCAGGCCGAGGACGGCCCCGGCCAGCGCGGCGGCGACGGCCTTGGCCGCCAGCACCCGGTCCCGGCGCGGCGCGGCCAGGTAGGTCAGGGTGGCGGTGGCGTGCCGGAACTCGCCGCTGGACGCGGTCACCCCGAGCACGGCCGCCATCAGCAGGGCCCAGATCCCGCCGGCGATGATGGCGTCGAGCCCGGCCGTGGTGTCCAGCGGCGCGACGCCGCCGGCCGACCCGGCCCTGGCCGCCTCCAGCACCGAGAACACGGCGGTCAGCCCGATCCCGGTGGCCAGCAGGCCGTAGCTCACCCGGACCGTGCGCAGCTTGAGCAGCTCGACGCGGACGAGCCGGGGCATCGGCAGGCCGGCCGGCGGCCGGTCCCGTACCTGGGTTACTGACATCAGCCTGGTTCCTCTCGGGCGTTGCGCTGCGGCCGACACGCGGCAGCGGTCACCAGCCTCGCGGCCAGGGCGCGGCGTGTCGCCGGCCAGCCGGCCCGAGCGGGGTCGTCCGCTGCGGTAGCGAACGCCGAGCCGGCTGCACCGCCGGTAGTAGGACCTGGCGAGCCGGCCGCCTAGCGACTCTGGGCCGCAGGCCTGCGCAGGAGGCAGAACGGGTGGCCCGCCGGATTGGCGAAGATCCTCCAGCCGCGGGTGTCGACCTGCAGCAGGGTGGCGCCGAGGCCGAGGACCTGCTCCTGAGCCTGGTCGAGATCCGCCACGTCGAGATCCAGGTGGAACTGCTGCGGGCGGGCGCTGTCCGGCCACTCCGGCGGGCGGTAGTCCGTCACCCGCTGGAAGGCCAAGACCAGCCCCGAGCCGGTATGCAGGGTGCAGAAGTCAGCGCTGACGGCCCACCGCGGGTCGGGCTGGTTGACGGTGCCGCCGAGGAGGGCCTGGTAGAACACGGCCAGCTCGCGGGCGTCCGGGCAGTCCAGGACCACGCACTGCAGCGTGCCGATCACGGGCCCTCCTCCAGCTCCACGACTCGGACAGGGTCATCGCGGCCTCCTGGCGCCTCCGAGCGGATTGCCCGGAGATGAGCGGATGCGGTGCTACGATCCGCGAATGGGCGGGGTCGGCCCGGGCTATGCCCCGGATCCGGGATCTATTGTCGTGGCCGAGAGCAGGTCGCAGATGGCGATCCTGTTCGGCTTCCTGCTGGCGGTGTTCGCCGTGGCGCTGATCCGCGGCGAGATCGGCGCGGGGACCACCGCCGGGCGGGTGGCGGCGGCTGTCTTCTGCGTCGTGCTCATCGCCGTTGTCGCCCGGGGCTGGATCGCGGCCGCCCGGCGCCCGGTCCGCCTGGAGATCACCAGGGACGTGATCAGGCTCGTGCAGCGCAACGGCCAGGTGTCGGAGCTGTCCCGGCAGTCGGGCGATGAGCTGCGCTTCGTGAAGCGGCACGCCGGGCCGCTGAGCCGGATCTGGATTCTCGGGCTGACGATCGCCGGCACCGCGACCGTCCTCGACCTGACGATCTTCTTCTCGCGCGGTGAGGTGCGGAAGGCGTGCCGGGCCCAGGGCTGGCGCCTGGACAACTAGCCCTGGCCGGGCCCGGGCCAGGAGCGGCGTCACAGCCGCCGGAACATGACGTGCAGGCCAACCCGGCCGTGCTCGGGATGGTCGAACGACTCCGGCGCGGTGCCGATGATCTCGAAGCCCAGCTTCTGCCACAGGTGCACCGCCGGGGCGTTGCACTCCACCACCGCGTTGAACTGGATGCTCGCGAACCCGGCCGCGCGGCACCAGTCCAGCACGTACTCGCCCAGCGCGCGGCCCGTGCCCCGGCCCTGCGCGGCCGGGTCGACCAGGAACGACGCCGTGGCCACGTGCGACCCGCGGCCAGGCCGGTTCGGGCCCATCTTGGCCGAGCCCACGATCACGCCGTCGTCGCTGACGGCGACCACCGTCTGGCCCGGCGGCTCCTCCATCCACCACGGCCGGGCCTCGTCCAGCGTCTGACCCTCGGGGAAGGGATACGTCTTGCCCTCGGCCATGATGGCGGCGTAAAAGGGATAGATCTGCGGCCAGTCCTGCTCGGTGGCCCGGCGGATAATCACGGGTCGGACAGTACCGGCCGTGCCTGCGGCCGCCAACCGGGTTTCTGGCCGCGCGGCTAGTGCGGAGTGGGGCCAGGTGAACCGCGGAGGCGGGCAGTGGAACCAGTCATTGACACCAGCAGGCCACATCCGGCCCGGGTCTACGACTTTTACCTGGGCGGCACCGATCATTTCGAGATTGACCGGGAAACCGGCCTCCGGGCCATGCAGAGCTGGGGCGCCGTACGCACGGCGGTGCGCGAGAACCGCGCCTTCCTGGGCCGGGCCGTCCGCTACTTAGCCGCCGAGGCGGGGATCCGGCAGTTCCTGGACATCGGCGCGGGCCTGCCCAGCGCCGGCAACGTGCACGAGGTCGCGCAGGAGGTGGCCCCGCAGTCACGGGTCATCTACGTCGACAACGACCCCATCGTGCTGGCCCACGCCGCCGCCCTGCTGGCCAGCGCCCCGCAGGGGCGCACCGCCTACCTCGACGCCGACCTGCGCGACCCGGCGCGGATCCTGGCCAGCCCGGCCGTGGCCGGGACCCTCGACCTGACCCAGCAGGTCGCGCTCGTCCTGGTCGCCGTGCTGCACTTCCTGGTCGACGCCGAGGACCCGGCCGGCCTGGTCGACTCGCTGCTGAGCGCGCTGGCCCCCGGCAGCTACCTGGTCGCCTCGCACGTCACCGCCGAGCACGACCCGGCCGGGGTCGGCGGCCTGGAGCGGACCTACCGCCAGAGCGGCATCCAGGCCCAGGCCCGGACCGCGGCCGAGTTCGCCGCGCTGGCCTTCCCCGGCCTGGAGATGGTCGACCCCGGCGTGGTGCTGGTGTCGGAGTGGCGCCCGCCCGCCGGGCCCCGTCCCGCCGCCGACGAGGTCAACTGGTACGGCGGCGTCGCCCGCAAGCCCGCCGGGTGATCACCGGCCGGATTCCCTGGCCCAGGGTTCGCTGGATGCGATGATTCCGGTGCCGCTGGCCGGTCTTATGCGCGTGGGCCCGCCGGGCCCGGACAGGAGACGCCGATGACCACGCCAGCCACCAAGCTCGACCAGCGCTACAGCGACCCGCGCGCCACCGCCGTGAGCTGGGAGGAGACCTGCCGCGTGCTGGAGGCGGCCGAGCTGTTCTGGGTCAGCACCGTGCGGGCCGACGGCCGGCCGCACGTGACTCCGGTCGTCGCCGCCTGGCACGCCGGGGCCGTCTGGTTCTCCACCGGGGAAGGGGAGCAGAAGTTCCTCAACCTGCGGGCCAACCCGCACGTGGTGCTGACCACCGGATGCGCGCAGTGGGACCGGGGCATCGACGTCGTGGTTGAGGGCAAGGCGGTACAGGTCACCGACGACGACGCGCTCAAGCAGGCGGCCGCGGCGTTCACCAGCAAGTGGGACGGGCGGTGGCAGTGGACCGCCCGCGACGGCGCCTTCCGCGACCCCGACGGCCACGGCGAGGCATTCGTCTTCGCCGTCACCCCCGACCGGGTGTTCGCGCACGCCAAGGGCGACCCCTTCGGCGCCACCACGCACCGCTTCTGACCGGCCGGCCAGGCCGAGCAGCTGAACGACGGGCAGCAGAAAAGGCGGAGCCGCTGGCGGTGCCGTACGTTGGCCTCGTGAGTGCCGTGGCTCAGTCCGCGGAGGGGTTGGGGAGTTCCTGCGCCGCGACCACCGATCGCCTCAGGTAGTCGTCCACCTTAATGTGCTCAGGCCGTGAGGCGGGCGGCGTAGAGGGTGCGGAGAGCGTCCCAGTGGCGGGCGGCGGCCTGCTCGTCGTAGGTGGGGTTGTCGGGAACGGCGAAGCCGTGCCGGGCCGGGTAGAACTCGACCGTGTGGTCGACGCCGGCGTCGGTCAGGGCGCGGTCCAGCAGGGCGGCCTGGTCGGGGGTGAACGAGTTGTCGGCGGTGGCGCCGGCCACGTAGACGGTGGCGGCGATGCGGGCGGCGGCCAGGTGCGGGCTGGCCGGGTCGTCGGCCACGGCCAGGCGGCCGCCGTGGAACGACGCGGCGGCGGCAATCCGGGGGCCGAGTCCGCCGGCGGCGATCAGGGACATGCGGCCGCCGAGGCAGTAGCCGGTGGTGCCGATCGCGGTCCCGGTCACCTCGGGACGGGCCAGCAGGAAGTCGGCGTAGGCAGCGGCGTCGGCGATGATCCGGTCGCTGGTCAGGGGACGGACCAGGCGGCCCATCCGGGCCCGCTCGGCCGGGTCGGTGAACAGGGTGGCGGCGTCGAACGGGGCCCAGTCGCCGGCCCGGTAGTAGGTGTCCGGGACCAGTGCGACGTAGCCCAGGTCGGCCAGCCGGTCGCCGAACCGGGCGAACGTCTCGCGCACGCCGCCGGCGTCGGGATAGACCAGCACGCCGGGCCACGGGCCGTCGCCGCCCGCGCCGTCCCCGTCGCCACTGTCCCCGACGGGTACGTGCAGGGTGGCGCGGCTGCGGCCATCGGCGGCGGGAACCTCGACGTCCAGGCGCATTCAGTCATCCTCCGGCTCGGCTCGGCGGCGCTGGCCGGGCCAGTGTAGGACGGCGGGCCACCCCGGGCCGGGGTTACTTGGCCAGGCAGCCGTTGGGGGCGTGCTCGTCGGCGGCCTGCTGCCAGCACAGCTGGGCGGCCAGGGCGGCGGGGGAGGCGGCGTGCACGGCATAGGCGGGCGCGCCCTTGTGGCGGACCTGGAGATAGTTGGCCTGCCGGCGGCGGGCGTGCCAGCCGCTCCCGTCCAGCCAGATGCGCCAGTCGGGGAACAGCCCGGACAGGGCCTCGAGGCGGGCGCGGGCCAGCACGGCCCAGTCCTCGCGGGCGTCAAGCACGGCCGGCCGGGACGGCGTATCAGCGGTGGCGGGCTGCATGACGGGCGGGCCAGCCAGCGCGGGCGGGAGCAGGAACCCGACGATGACGCCGTTGCGGGTGCAGCGGGCCAGCAGGTCCATCAGGTGAGGTGCGGTGCCGAACACGCCGCCGGGCTCGGTGATGAGCAGCGCGTCATGCCGTCCGGCCTCGATGGCGGCGGCCAGCCGGGCCAGCTCGGGCGCCCGGCCGCCGGCCAGGTCGGCGTCGTCCTCGGCGTACACCACGGGCGGCGGCCAGCCGCGCTGGCGGCTGCCCTCCGCGACGGCGTCACGCTGGCGGGCTAACGCCGCGTGATCGTCTCGGCGGCCGCGGATGTAGGCCGCGGGGGACGAGCGATCGGCCATCATGGGAGACCTCCGGCGTAGTGGCACAACATTCCTAGCATCCCTACGGTGGCAGTGCCGCGGTCCGCTGGCGATAGGGAGTTCTCCCCGGGTAACGGGCAGGCCGTAACTGCCCGAGCTCGTCGAGCCAGCCGCGCCGGGCCGCCTGGCGGGCCAGCTGGAACCGGGTCTGGGCGTTGACCCGCTCCATCAGCCCGCGCACCCGGCGCTGGTAGGTCCGCTCGCTCAGGCGCAGCTCGCGGGCGATCACGTCGTCCGGGGTGCCGGCGGTGAGCAGGGCCAGGATGCGGCGCTCCTCGGCGCTGGGCTGGTCCTGCCCGGCCCAGTCGGCGTCGGGCAGCCGCAGCGGGATGGCCAGCTCCCAGAGTGTCTCGAACAGCGCGATGATCGCATTAAGCAGCCCGGACTTGTGCACCACGACGATGCTCTCGATGGCCTCGGGCGCGGCCTGCAGCGGCAGGATGGCCAGCGTGTCGTCGACGATGACCAGCTTGGTGGGCAGGCTGGGCAGCACCCGGGCCTGCTCCCCGGAGCTGATCCCGGCCTCCAGGTCGGCCAGGCGGCCGGGCACTTCGACGGCGGCCCGCTCGTAGATGTTGCGCGCGACGCCGCCGCGGCGCAGCAGGTCGGCCTCGACCTGGTTGAGCGCGGTCGGGTCGGCCCCGTAGGGCGGCTTGTCGAAGCCGCAGAGCTGCTGGCGGGCGGTCCGCTGGGCCTGCTGCACGCGCTCCTGGGTGGCCGGGCTGCCGCTGACCACCTCGACCAGCTCGGCCGGGTCGCGCTTGCCCGCCGCCAGCCGGTAGCGCTCGGCCAGCTCCTGGGCCAGCAGCCGGGCGTTCTTGATCTCCTGCTCTCGCGCCAGCAGCAGGACGTCCAGGGCGATGGCCGGGTCGGCGGCCTGGTAGGCCGGCGGTGATCCGGGCCGGGCATCGGCCAGGCGGCACGCGGTCAGCACGGTGATGGCCGCCCGCACCCGGGTGCGCGTCATGCCGGTCGCGTCGGCCAGCTCGGTGACCGTGGCGGGCCGCCCGCTGAGCAGTACCTGGTACACGCTCTCGGCATCGGGGTCGATGCCGATCACGCCCAATGCCACACCATCATCTTTACTCCGTCTGGACGACAGTTGCACCTCTATTAAACAAACGCGGCATACCGGGCGCAGCCCGGCGCGTGGCGGGAAGGCGCCGTCGGCAGACACTCGCCACAGATGTCCCTTTACGCAGGTTATGGCGCGAACGCATTCTCTTGGCAAACCCCGAAGGAGGCAGCCTCATGCGCTTTCGAATGCGCAGCTCCAGATGGTTCTCCCGGCTATATCTGGTGATGGGGGCGACCACGGCGGCGGCGCTGGCCCTGCTCGGCGTCGCCGCCCCGGCCCAGGCCGCCACGGCGGCCCGTGCCGCCGCGTCGCACCCGGCGGCGGCTCGCGCCGCCGCGCCCCGGCTCACGGCCAACACCAACGCCCCCTGCAACACGACGGCCCGGCGCGGTTACGCCCGCTGCTTCGCGGTCGTGCGCACCCCGGCCAGCCACAGCCTGGCCGCGGCCGCCAACGCGTCGGGCCCGCCGTCCACCGCGCTGACCCCGGCCGACCTCCAGGCCGCCTACCACCTGCCCGCCTCCGGCGGCGCGGGCGAGACGGTGGCCATAGTGGACGCCTACGGCGACTCGAAGGCCGAGTCCGACCTGGCCACGTTCCGCACCTACTACGGGCTGGGGGCCTGCACCACCGCCAACGGCTGCTTCCGCAAGGTCGACCAGACCGGCGGGACGTCCTACCCGGCCGACGACGCGGGCTGGGGCCTGGAGACCACCCTGGACCTGGACGCCGTCTCGTCGGCGTGCCCCAAGTGCCACATCCTGCTGGTCGAGGGCAACAGCCCGAGCATCGCTGACCTGGCGGCGGCCGAGAACGAGGCGGTCAAGCTGGGCGCCAAGTTCATCTCCAACTCCTACGGCGCCAACGAGGACCCGTCGCTGCTGGGCGCCGACAGCGCCTATCAGCACAAGGGGGTGGCGGTCACCGCCTCCACCGGTGACACAGGGAACCTCATCGCGTGGCCCTCGTCGAACCCCGACGTGACCGCCGTCGGCGGCACCACGCTGACCAAGGACTCCTCCGTCTCCCGGGGCTGGGATGAGACGGCGTGGTCCAGCGGCGGCTCCGGGTGCTCGACCATCGAGCCGCAGCCGGCCGACCAGTTCGGCCTGACCACCGACTGCACGATGCGGGCCACCGCCGATGTGTCGGCGGACGCCAACCCGGCCAGCGGCCTGGGCATCTACGACACTCTCGGCCAGGGCGGCTGGGTCCAGGTGGGCGGGACCAGCCTGGCCTCGCCGCTGATCGCCTCGGTCTACGCGCAGGCCGGGGCGCCCGTGGCCGGCACCTACCCGGTCACCGACGCTTACCACGACCCGAACCAGGCCAGCGACCTGTACGACATCACCCAGGGCTCGAACGGCGGCTGCGGCAACGTGCTGTGCACCGCGGGCAAGGGCTGGGACGGGCCCACCGGCCTGGGCACCCCGGACGGCACCGGCGCGTTCTCCGGCGGGCCGCAAGGCACGATCACCGGCAAGGTCACCGACGCCAGCACCGGCAAGCCGGTCGCCGGGGTCACCATCACCGCCAGCCCCGGCAACTACGAGACGCACACCAGCGCCAGCGGCACCTACACCCTCGGCGTGACGGCCGGCACCTACACCGTTACCGCCAGCGAGTACGCCTACAAGACCGGCACCAGCGGCGCCGAGAAGGTGCCCGCGAACGGTTCGGTCACGGCCAGCTTCACGCTGTCCGAACTGCCGCACGCCACCGTGACCGGCACCGTCAACGACGGGTCCGGGCAGGGCTGGCCGCTGTACGCCAAGATCACCATCGGCGGCGGCTACCCCGGCGCCCCGATCTACACCAACCCGTTCACCGGCCGCTACCGCGTGGTCCTGGCCGGCCCGGCCAAGTACCCGGTCCAGGTCACCTCAGCCCAGCCCGAGGTGCTCGGCACGGCCGGCGACGGCTATTCCACCCTGAGCACGACGCTGTCGGTCGGCACCGACGCGCAGAGCCACCGCTTCGCGCTCAAGGTCGACAAGACCGCCTGCGCGGCGCCCGGCTACGGCCCGTCCGGGCTGGCCGAGAACTTCAGCGGCTGGGCCGGCGGCAGGCCGCGGTCCGGCTGGACCGTCACCGGGACCAAGGCCGGCTGGCGGTTCGACAACCCCGGCGGCAGGCCCGCGCCCGGCGACACCGACGCCCCCGACCAGTTCGCCATCGCCGACTCCGGCGCCAGCGGCGGCCGGATGGACACCGCGCTGACCTCCCCGGCGGTCAGCCTGGCCGGCCAGTCCGCTCCCGCCGTCCAGTTCACCTCGGGTTACTACGGCGGATATGGGCAAGAAATCGAGATCGACCTGAGCACCGACAACGGTCGTCAGTGGACCAGGGTCTGGCATCAGGGCGCCGCCGACGCGGTCGGCCCGGTGAGTGTCCCGATCCCGCAGGCCGCGGGCAAGTCCCAGGTCCGGGTCCGGTTCCGCTACTCCGGCAACGACGGCTGGTGGTGGTCGGTGGGCAACGTGCTCATCGGCACCCCCGGCTGCTCGGCGCTCAAGGGCGGCCTGGTCACCGGGCTGGTCAGCCAGCACGGCAACGGCCGGGCGGTGGACGGCGCCACGGTGACCTCCGCCACCAGCGCACCCGGCATCGCGGCCGCGGCCGGCCCGGCCCTGGCCGGCGCGCTGTACCAGGTGTTCAGCCCGGCCGGCCGGCACACGTTCACCGTCAGCGCGCCCGGCTACGCCGCCGCGTCGGCCAGCGTGCCGGTCACCGCGCACGGGACGACCCGCCGGGACTGGGTGCTGACCGCGAAGAGCGCGGCGGCCCGGCACGCGGCTCCGCTCAGCCCGCGCGCCGTGATGACCGCAGCGCGCCACGCCGGCGCGGCGCCCGCCAGGCTGGTCAGCCTGCCCGGGCTGCACGGCCGGTCCTACACCGTCACGCTGATCACCGGCGACCGGGTCCGGCTGACCGCCGCCAGGGGCGGCCGGTACTCGGTCGCCACCGTGGCCTCGCCGTCGGCCAGCCCCGAGCTGACCGTCAGCGCGGTCGGCGGCCCCGGCGGGATCACCACCTTGCAGGCCATGCCGTCGGACGCGGGCGGGCTGGTGTGGAGCGACCGGATCGACCGCGGCCTGTTCGACCTGGCCTGGCTGATCCGCCACGGCGACACCGGGGCGCGGGCCACCTTGCCGCTGGTGCTGCGCTACGGCGGGCACCTGAGCGCGGCCGCGCTGGCCAGCGCGGCGCGGGCGCTGCCCGGCGCCAGCGTGACCGCGGTCGCGGCCGGCACCGGCACCGTGCGGGTCCGGGTCGCCGCCGGGAAGGCGGCCCGGTTCTGGGGTGCCATCGCCGGCCCGGCCGCGGCCCGTTCATCATTCAAGGGCACGACGCTGGCCCGCGGGCTGGCGCAGGTGTGGCTGGCCGGTCACCAGGAGGGCTTCGCCACGGCGGCGCCCAGGCCGGCCGACGGCCAGCTGTACACCGTGACCGAGACCGTTGTCGGGCCGACCAGCAAGTCGCGGTGGTGCGGCAACACCGGGCAGTCGCTGTGCCTCATCCCCGACTTCAGCCTGTTCGGCACCAGCGGCCAGGCCACCGGGCAGAGCTACCAGCCCACCGGCGTGACCTGCTCCGCTGGCTCGAGCACATGCCTGGCCTACCAGGTCACCTACAGCGTCCCGGTCGGGACCTACATGGCGTCGGGCTATGCGGTGTTCCGGCAGGACGCCAAGGACCAGCAGCTAGACCTGACCGTGCCGCAGGTCACGGTGGCCGGTGACACCGGCTTCACGGTGAACGCGAACGCGGCCCGGCAGATCACGATCAGTACGCCGCGGCCGAGCTTCCCGGTTTCGCTGGCGACGGAGGCCTACCGGATGCTGCCGGGCGGCCTGTTCGGGTTCGATTTCACCTTCATCCTCTACGGGTGGCAGCGGGCCTGGGTCATCCCGAGCAAGCCGGTCACCTTCGGCGCGTTCGACTACTCCAGCAGCTGGATGCTGTACTCGCCGACGCTGTCGATGAGCGTGGTGGCTCCGCAGCGGCTGACGCTGCAGCCGTACTACCCGATGTACGCCTCGTCAGCGGGCGACCCGTTCGCGCTGTTCCCCGGCACGCACACGCTGCCGGTGGTCAGTGTGGGCATCGGCACCAAGGAGCAGTTCAGCCAGGTCAACGTGAAGGGCAAGCTGGCGCTGATCAAGCTGGATCCGAAGGTCGGCGGCTGCCTGGTGGAGGACTCGCAGCTGCAGAACGCGCTCACGGCGGGCGCGGCGGGCGTGCTGATCGACTCGACCTTGCCCAAGAGCGTGGGCACGTCGGTCTGCAACCAGCCGGTCCAGCCACAGTGGTTCTACGGCATTGGCTCGGAGGTGAACATCCCGTACGCCTCGGTGCCGCCGGCCCAGGCGCACGCAGTGGAGCGCCTGCTGGCCCACGGCAGCGTCCGGATCCGGGTCGCCGGGCTGGCCGCCAGCCCCTACCAGTACGACCTGAAGTTCTACACCGAGGGCCGTATCCCGGCCGCGGACGCGTACACGGTCACCAGCCGGACGCTGGACGCGGTCACCGCCCGGTATCACTCGGCGCAGCCCGGCGTCGCCGCGCCCAGCGACGCCACCTTCGCACCGGACGAGTACTTCGTGGCCGGCGTGGGCGACATCTTGCCCGCACCGTCCACCCAGACCGAGTATTACGGGCCGGTCTCCCCGGCCAACGTCTGGTTCCGCAACCCCAACCTGCTGATCGCCGGCAACGCCACCGACCTGCCGCAGGCCTACGACGTGTTCGGCCAGCGCGGCGCCAGGGCCGGCGAGGACTGGTTCGACGCCCCGACGGCGCTGGGCTCGGTGACGTCGCCGTCGCCGGTGTTCGCGGCCCAGCCGGGCAAGGACGACAGCTCGACCTCCGGAGTGGCGGGCTGCGCCGCGTGCCGTCAGGGCAACGTCTTCTACCCGCTGTTCTACAACGTCAGCGGGGCCGATCCGGGCCAGATCGACGGCCCGGTGGTGTTCGCGCCTGGCGGCGGCATCCACCTCTATCACGACGGGAAGGAGATTCAGCCGGCCACCCTGGACGGGTTCGCCACGTACCCGATGCCCGCGCAGCGGGAGGCGTACCGGCTCACGATCAGCGACGGCGGCCAGTCCGCGGCCTGGCGGTTCACCTCGGGCGAGCCGTCGGCCACGTCCTCGCCGCCGGGCTTCGGGTGCCTGGGCACCGCGTTCGCCGGCTCGACGGCGCCGTGCGCGCCGGACCCGCTGATCTTCCTGCGGTTCAACGCCTTCACCGGGCTGGCTAACACGGTCAGCGCGCAGGCCGCGCACCAGATCCAGGTCACGCCGGCCTACCAGGCGCTGGCCGCCCCGGCCAGGGTCACCAGCCTGAAGCTGTGGATCAGCTTCGACGGCGGCAAGACCTGGCAGCCGCAGAAGGTGCAGGACCATGGCGGCAGCTACGTGGCCAGCTACACGGTCCCGGCGCTGTCGGCCACCGACGGGTCGGTCAGCGTCCGGGTCCAGGCCGCCGACTCGGCCGGGGACACGGTGTCGCAGACCCTGGATGACGCCTACGGCATCACCGGCTGACAGCTGAGGAAGGAGGACCGCTCCAGGCACGGGCGGCCAGCGCCTTGGGTGGCGCCGGCCGCCCGTGCCGCTATGTCATGACTAGGCCCATGACGCGGCCGGGCTCAGGAGTCGGACGTGAGCTTCAGGCTCGTGCCGTTCCAGTGCTCGGCGAACGGGAAGGTGAAGTCGCCGAAGGCGCCCAGCCTCGCCGGGGTGCGCTCATCAGGTCGGGCGCGACTGCCGGGCGGCGTCGAACGGCAGCCGGTCGAAGATGAACCGGCTGCGGGTGATCTTGCCGTCAGCGACGGTCACGCACTCGGCCGCGGGCGCGCTGGCCACCGGGACGGTCTGGGTGTCGTAGACGATCACGGCCGTGGTGTCGTCGCCGAAGGCGGCCAGCAGCTCGGATCCGGTGAGGATCTGCACGAACGGGCCCATGAAGCCCCGGTAGGCGTCAGCCCCCTTAAGGACGCCCGCGGGGGCGTCGCACACGATGTCGTCGGCGATGTAGCTCATGGCCTGGTCCAGGTCATGGCCGGTCCAGGCGTGGTAGTAGGCCAGGGCGGTGCGCAGCGCCGGGCTGGTGGCTTCAGTCATGCTGGTGGCTTCAGTCATGTCAGTACCTTTCGTCTGGCCAGGCGGCCGATCGTGGTCTTGCTCATGCAGACACCGGGCCCGGCCGGATCGGAACGGTCCCGGGCGGATGAGTCCCGCATGGCATGCTGTGCGGGTGGACCAGGTCGCGCTGGAGCGGGCCCGCTCGGGTGATGAGCTGGCCTTCGGCGAGCTGACCGGCCCCTACCGGCGCGAGCTGCTCGTGCACTGCTACCGGCTGCTCGGGTCGCTGACCGACGCTGAGGACGCGCTGCAGGAGACGCTGCTGGCGGCGTGGCGCGGGCTGCCGGGATTCGCCGGGCGGGCGTCGCTGCGGACCTGGCTGTACCGCATCGCGACCAACCAGTGCCTCAACGCGCGGCGCGCGGCCAGCCGCCGCCTCCCGGCCGAGCCGGTCCCGCCCTTCCAGCCGCCCGAGCCGACCCAGCGCGGCGAGATCACCTGGCTGCAGCCTTTCCCCGACGCCCAGCTGGACGGCATCGCCGACTCCGCACCGGGTCCCGAGGCGCGGTACCAGGCCTCCGAGGCGGTGGAGCTGGCCTTCGTGGCCAGCCTGCAGCGCATGCCGCCCCGGCAGGCCGCCACGCTGGTGCTGCGCGACGTGCTGGGCTTCGACAGCGGCGAGGTGGCCAGCATGCTGGGCGCCAGCCTGACCGCGGTGAAGGGGACGCTGCAGCGGGCACGGGCCGCGGCGGGCCGCCCTGGCGACGAGGCCGGTGCCCGGCCGGGCTCAGCCAGGGAGCGAGACCTGGCCCGGCGCTTCGCCGACGCCTATGTCACGGCCGACATCGACGGCGTCGTCGCGCTGCTCACCGATGACGCCTGGCTGTCCATGCCGCCCGCCCCGCACCAGTACCACGGCACCGCCGCGATCCGGTCCATGCTGGCGGCCAGCTTCCGCCACCGCGGCGACCGGCGCCTGTACCTGGTACCCGCTCAGGCCAACACCCAGCCCGCCCTGGCCGGGTACCTCAGCGATCCTGGCCGGGCCGCCGCCTACCCGGCCGGCCTGTTCGTGCTCACCATGGCCGGGCCCAGGATCCGAGCGATGACCCGCTTCCACCTCGACGAGCTGTATCCCCGGTTCGGCCTGCCCGAGTCGCTGCCCGAGCCCGGTTAGCTGGCCGGCGCCTCAGGGTCGCGTCTCGGGGCCGCGTCCCAAGGCCGCGTCGTCAGGGCAGGGACTGCTCGGTCCAGATGCTCTTGCCGGTGCTCATGTACCTGGTGCCCCAGCGGTCGCTCAGGGCCGCGATGAGCTGCAGGCCGCGGCCGCCCTCGTCGGTCCAGGCGGCCCGGCGGATGCGCGGCGTGGTCAGGCTCCCGTCGAACACCTCGCAGATCAGGCTGCGGCTGCGCAGCAGGCGCAGCTGGAGCGGGCCCTTGGCGTGCCGGATCACGTTGGCGACCAGCTCGCTGGCCAGCAGCTCGGTGTTCAGGGCCAGCTCCTCCAGGCCCCAGGCCTCGAGCTGCTCCTGCACGTGCTGCCGGGCGGCCCTGGCCGCCTGCGGGTCCTCGGGCAGCGACCAGGCCGCGATGGCGTCAGGGTCGGTGGCCCGGACCCGGACAACCAGCAGCGCGGCGTCGTCGGAGCTCTGCTGGTCGGCGGGCAGCAGAGCCTCGGTGGTGCTCTCGCACAGCTGGTCCAGGTCCTGGCCGTGGTGGGCGCGCAGGTGCTCGGCCAGGCGGCTCATGCCCGCCTCGGTGTCGCGCCGGGCCGACTCGATCAGGCCGTCGGTGTACAGGACCAGCAGCCCGCCCTCGGGGACGGCCAGCTCCAGGGCCTCGAACGGCGGCTCGGCCACGCCCAGCGGGGGATCGGTGGCGCTCGGCGCGAAGCGCACCGTGCCGTCCGGCCAGACCACGGCGGGCGGCGGGTGGCCCGCGCTGGCCATCGTGCACAGCCGGGTGATCGGGTCGTAGATCGCGTACAGGCAGGTCGCGAACGAGTCGTCGCCCAGGCCGGAGACCAGGTCGTTGAGGTGGCCGAGGAGCTCGTCGGGCGGCAGCTCCAGGTCGGACAGGGTCTGCACGGCGGTCCGCAGCCGCCCCATGATGACCGCCTCGGACAGGCCGTGGCCCATGACGTCGCCGATGACCAGGGCGACCCGGTCGGCCGACAGCGGGATGACGTCGTACCAGTCGCCGCCGACGTCCATGCCGCGCCCGGCGGGCAGGTAGCGCGCCGCCGTGGTCACCGCGGGCAGCGCCGGCAGCTGCTGGGGGAGCAGGGCCCGCTGCAGCGCCTGGGCCCGCGCGTGCTCGGCGTCGTACAGCCGGGCCCGCTCCAGGGCCTGGGCGATGAGCGCGCTGAGCGCGGTCAGCAGGGCGCGCTCGCCCGAGGTCAGGCGGCGGGGCTGGTCGAAGGTGACCACGCACAGCCCGACCAGCCGGCTCGAGACCACCAGCGGCATGAAGGCCCAGGCCTGCATGTTGCTGCGCACCGGCTGCCGCACCCACTCCGGGTAGCGGCGGGCGTACTCGCGCGGCGAGGAGATGAACCAGGGCCGGTGATCGCGCACCGCCTCGGCGGCCGGCGCGATGTCCTTGAGCGGGCCGTCGATCAGCTCCAGGTAAGGCTCGGGGTAGCCGACGGCGCCGATCACGCGCAGCCGGTCGTTCTCGATGACCTGCATGGCCAGCCCGGCCGCGCCGAACGGCGGCAGTACCCGGTCGGCCACGGCGTTGACCACGTCCTGCGAGGTCACCGCCTCGGCCAGCGCGACGGTCAGGTCCTGGATCCGGGTCGCCCGGTCGGAGGCCTCCTGCTCCACCGCGGCCTGGTCGGCCAGCCGCTTGCGCGACTCGGTGATGTCGGTGATGTACCAGGCCAGGCCATCAGGTACGGGGACGAACCGGAACCGGTACCAGCGGTCGGTGTCGGGCCACGGGGCGTCGAACGCGGTCGGGATCGGGCTGGCCGCGGCCTTGCGGCAGCGGGCCTGCAGGCCGGGCACCCGGCGGATCACCAGCAGGTCCCACAGCACCCGGCCGGTCAGGTTCTGCAGCGATCCCAGCAGCCGCTCGGCCTCGACGTTGGCGAACGTGATCCGCCAGTCCCGGTCCAGCGACAGGAACCCGTCGCTCATGTAGCGCAGCGCGCTCTGGACGCCGTCCCTGACCACCCGCGAGTCGGTGGTGTCCCACCCGGTGCCGAGCATCAGGACCGGCTTGCCGTCCGCGTCGGGCTCGACCTGTCCCCGGATCTGCAGCCAGCGCACGCGGCCGTCGGGGCGGTGGATGCGGTACTCGGCGTCGTAGGGCTCCAGGGCGCTGACCGCCTTGTCCAGCGCGGCGGTCACCCAGCCGACGTCCTCGGGGTGGACCATGCCGAGCCAGGTCTCGATGCGCCCGTCGTAGGTCTCGGGGTCTACGCCGAGTATGGCCATCGCGGGCTCGTCCAGGGCCAGCCGCCCCGGACCGAGTTCCCAGACCCAGGCGCCGATGTGCGTGGCGCCGTGGGCCTCCTGAAGGCCTTTCTCCCCGGCCGCACTGGGCATCACCGGAGTCCCGCCCGCCTGTGGTGCATAGCTGGCAACATACCCACCTGACCACACACTGTGACCTCACCGGGGTCCCTATATGCCCGCTGTGAACCCCAGCCGGGACTGGTGAGACCCCAGTTAACGACGTGACTGATGAGCGCTGCCAGAGCCAGACGGCGGCGGGCCGAAGGTGCGCCGGTAGTCACGCGGCGCGACCCCGCGCCGGGCGGCGAACTGCTCGCGGAAGACCGCCGCGCTGCGGAAGCCGACCTGGCCAGCGATCTGCTCGACGGGCCGGTCGGTGGTTTCCAGAAGTTCCTCGGCCCGGCTCATCCGCTGGCCCAGCAGCCAGGCGTGCGGCGTGGCGCCGGTGGCGGCCTTGAAGTGCCGCACGAACGACCGGCGGCTCATCAGCGCCCGCGCGGCCAGTTCGTCCACGGACAGCGGGCGGTCCAGGTGGGCCCTGGCCCAGGCGATGAGGTCGGCCAGCCGCTGGCCGTCGCCGCCGCCGGAGAGCGGCGCGGTGATGAACTGCTGCTGGCCGCCGTCCCGGTGCGGCGGGGTGACCAGGATGCGGGCGATCGAGTTGGCCAGCGCCGCGCCGTGGTCGCGGCGGATGAGGTGCAGGCACATGTCGATCCCGGCCGCCGCCCCGGCGCCGGTGACGATGCCGCCCTGGTCGAGGTAGAGGGCCTCGGGCCGGACGCGGACCCGCGGGTGACGGGCGGTGAGCCGCTCGGCGTACTGCCAGTGCGTGGTGACCTCGAGATCGTCCAGCAGCCCGGTGGCGGCGAGCTGGAACACGCCCAGGCAGTGGGCGGCCAGCGTGGCCCCGCGCTGGCGGGCTGCGCGCAGCGCGGCGCACACCTCGGCGGGCGGCGGCTCGTCGATGTCGCCGGGCAGCAGCAGGATCAGGTCGGCCTGGGACAGCAGCTCGGGGCCGTGCTCGACCAGCACGGGCACGCCCAGGTCAGTGGCCACCGGCTCGGCCTGGGCGGCGCACAGGGCCAGGTCAAACGGCGCCAGCTCCGGCCGGGCCCGGAAGATGGCGCTGGTCAGCCCCAGCCCGAGCCCGGCGGCGCCGGGCGGGGCGTAGGCAGCGACACGGCGGAAGGCAGCCACCGGACCAGTGTGGCACGAAACACGCGATCAAGGGCATACGGGCCACTGTCGCCTGAGCCAGCGGCCCGCCAGACTGCTGATCATGACATCAAGCCCTGAGACATCAAGCCCTGAGACCGCCAGCTATGACCCCGCCACCACGGCGCTGGTGCTGGTTGACCCGTACAACGACTTCTACGCCGAGGACGGCAAGATCTACCCCCGCCTGAGGGAGGTCGCCGAGTCGGTCGGCCTGCACGAGCACACCCGCGAACTGCTGGACGCTGTCCGGGCGGCCGGCATCCAGGTCGTCATCGCCCCGCACCGCCGCTGGCGGCCGGGTGACTTCGAACGGTGGCAGCACCTGGCCCGCCCGCACCGGTCGGTCATGAACGGCCGCCTGTACGAGCTGGGGGCGCACGGCGGGGAGTGGTACCCGGACTTCGCGCCGCGCGAGGGCGACATCGTGGCCAGCGAGCACTGGGGCGAGACCGGGTTCATGCACACCGACCTCGACCTGCACCTGCGCCAGCACGGCATCGAGCGGATCATCCTGGCCGGGCTGACCGCGCCCGGCTGCGTGGAGGGCACCGGCCGATGGGCCATGGAGCTGGGCTACGCGGTGACCCTGGTGCGGGACGCCACGGCGGCGCCGACGCTGGAGCACCTGCACGCGGCGACCGAGCTCAGCGGGCCGCTGTACGCCGAGGTCCTGAGCACCGCGGACGTCGTCGCCGGGATCAAGGGCTGAGGGGCGGCGGGACATGGCGCAGGTATTCGAGGTGGCCTCGTTCACGGTCCGCCCCGGTCACGGTCCGC
>Ga0134126_10004092_pt1 | contig 18252 bp, 15 predicted proteins | sample KB31752_FD_96881 | JGI IMG/M metagenome (GOLD analysis project Ga0134126, IMG submission 96881) | Terrestrial soil microbial communities with excess Nitrogen fertilizer from Kellogg Biological Station, Michigan, USA - KB3-175-2 | ecosystem: Environmental > Terrestrial > Soil > Unclassified ...
TGCCGCTCGACCGGCTGTGCGTCTCGTCGCCGCCGCCGCCACCGCCCTCGCGCTCGAGCGAGACGTCGTAGACGCCGAGCTTGGCCGCCGGCGGGATCTTCCAGGTCGTCGTCGCGCTGCGGCCGCCGGCGAGCCACTGCAGCGGAAAGACGAACTCCTGGCCGCTGCCTTCGTGGACGATCTTCACCCTGGTCGGCAGACGGTCCGCGGCCACCTGCGCCAGGCCGCGCGAGGTCTCGACGCGGATGAAGTGCTTCATCGACACCGTCTCGCCGGCGCGAAAGAGCGTCCGGTCGAACACCGTCGAGGCGCGCAGGTCGGGCTCGGCGCCACGGGCCGTGGGCACGTTGAAGCGCCACGATTCGATGCCCTTTTGCCAGGTGCTGAAGACGAAGGCGACATCGCCCCGGCGATGCGCGGTGACGAAGTAGCCGCCATCGGCCGGACAGTGATCGAAGCTCGCGTCGAGAGCGCGTGCGACGACCGCCAGGCCCTTCGCGTCGGTGCGGCCGTTCCAGAGCGGCTTGCCGAAGCAGTCGTTGACGGCGACATCGGCGCCTTCGACGGGCTTGCCCCGATCGAGCGACGTCACCCAGACGAGGCTGTTCTCGCGGCCGAGCTTGAAGTGGACGCCGAGGTTGGTGACGAGCACGCCGGTGCGCACGAACATCGGTGCGCGCTTGTCGAGCAGCGACTGGCCGAGCCGCAGCGACTCGATCTCGACGACGTGATAGCCCGGCTGCGGCAGCGGAATGCCGATCACCTCGAACGGTCGCGCATCGCCGGCGCCGAGTTGCGGCAGCGTCAAAGACCGGACATCGGGCTCCCTGGCGAGAAGCGAGACCTCGCGCGTGCCGACCATCCGGTCGACCTTGCGCCGGCTCGTCCGGCCCTTCGCGTCGGTGACTTCCTCGGTCGTCGACCACGTGCTCTGCGGAAAACCGAGCTCCCTGGCTGAGAGCTCGGTCTCGTGATACTTCTGCACCAGCGCATACCAGGACAGGATGTCGGAGTCGCTGGTCAGGAGCTTGTCGCGAATGCGGCCGGTCGATCCCGCGGGCGAGGCGCCGGCGGCCGGGTTGCCGCTGCCGAGATCGACCTGGACATGGCGAAGGGTGACCGGCAGCGCGGCATCGGCGTCGCGCTCGATGATGCCGAAAGGCGCCGCCGCGAACTTGGCGATCGGCGGCGCCGCGCCGGTCGCGACCTTGAGCGGAAAACTCGCCGCGTTGGCGAGCGCGCGTCCGGCGTCGTCGTGCAGGCCGGGCGGCATGACGATGCGATAGGCGGCGTTCTCCGCCAGCGGCTTCGGAAAGGCGATCTCGCTCACCTCGGTCGACTTGTCGTCCTTGTCGAACACCGGCGCCAGCGCCGCGCCGCCGGCGGCCGGCACGAGCTGCACCTGGGCGGCGAGCGCCCGCGCCACCGGCGCCGAGAAGCGCACGCTCATCGGCCGGATCGGCAGGCAGGGCGCCGACGCGTTCTCGCGCTCGCACGTGAAATCGGCCGTGAACGCCGGACGCACGTGATAGCGAAAGCGCTGCTCGATCGTCGTCACGACCGCCGGGTTGGCCGCCGCGGCGATGCCCTTGCCCCAGACGAGCCTCGCCGCCGCATCGTCGGGCAGCGGCCGCGTGCAATGAACGAGCAGCATGTTCGCCGCGCGTGCCTTGTCGATGCGGCGCGCCTTCAGCACCTGCTCGCGCACGTCGCCTCCCACCACCTGCACCGGCAGTCGCTCGCCGATGCCTTCGGCCTCGCACCAGGCGTGCTCGCCGACCGTCGACTCGACGGCCGGCCCGCTCAGGCGAAGGAGGAAGTACGCATCGGCGTCGATGTCGCTGCCTGCCGAGGGCTGCGCCGAGACGACGGCCGGGCCGCCGGTGGAAAAGGTGAATTCGGTCGGCCCTGTCAACGAGCTGCTGCTTGCGCCACCTTTAGGGGTCGGCTTCCAATCGACGAGTGCCTTGACCGTGCAACGCGTCCCCGGCGGCAAGTCCTCTCGAAAGTCGTAGAGCCACACCCGATCGCTCGCCCAGCGGCCGGCGCCTGTCGGAGGGGTGCCCTGGCAGGCAATGGAGAACGGATCGGCAACGCGCGGGTCGCCGAAGGGGACGACAGCTTCGGAAAATTTGACCGTGACCTCGCGGACCTTCGCCACCTCGCCGCTCGGGCTAACGGCGACGACGCTCGCCGCGTAGGCCGCCGGCATGAGTGCGAGCAAGCTTGCAGTTACGAAACAACGCACGTCTTTCACTCTGGGCTCCTGGCGATTGCGCGGCAGTCTACGGGCCGAAAAGAGCGGCAGGAAGAAGAGAGGATGGAGGTCGTGAGAAGAGACCGAATGCGCATGCGAAACCGGCTCGTCGCAGTCGACCCGCCAATGAGCCCCAAGCGTGTGTCGCTTTGCACTCTTTCCGCCATCCCCACGGGGGCGTTACGCCGGTACACTGAGTCGTGTCTTTCGCGCGTCGGATCGCCTGCGAGCGGCGCTTTCCGTGATGGCCTTTGCCGACCGTTCCCTCGATGCCCAGCGCGAAAGTCGACGAATCTGCCTTTCGGTGGTGAGCCACGGTCAGGGCGCGCTGGTAGACCGGCTGCTCGACGACTTGTCGCGACTCCCCGCAGGCACCATCTCTCGGCTTGTCGTCACGGTCAATCTCCCCAACGACACCTGGGCCGATCCTTCAGGCACGGCTTTCCACTCTGTCGTCGTGCTGCGCAATTCGGTACCGATGGGTTTCAGCGCGAACCATAACCAGGCGTTCTTGCATTGCGAAGAACCCGTGTTCGCCGTCGTCAATCCCGATATTCGCCTCGATGGCAACCCCTTCCCGGCTCTCCTCGATCGCCTAAGCGACCACGCCGACTTCGCCGTCGTCGCACCGCTTCAAGTCGACGCGGCGGGGAGACTCGAATCGTTCGCGCGGACAGTGCCTACCCCTTTCAATGTTGCATGGCGACGACTTTGCCAAGCCAACGGCACGCCGCAGACGGTGCGCGGCCGGATCGAATGGCTCGCCGGCGCCTTCATGCTGTGGCGCGCCGAGGCATTCCGTCGCCTTGGCGGCTTCGACGATCGTTACCGCCTGTATTGCGAAGACGTCGACATTTGCCTGCGTCTGCAATTGCAGGGCCAGCGTTTCGCGGTCGTCGAGACGGCTCGCGTCATACATGCGGCGCAACGAACCAGCCGGGCGTCGTCGCGATTTCTGCTCATGCACGTTCGCAGCCTGCTACGCCTCTGGCTGTCGCCGGTGTTCTGGCGCTTCGTGCTCACGCGTCCGCGAGCTCTTGGCGCATGAGTCGCCCCGTGCCGTCGGCAGCCGTCGGTGCCTCGCTGCGGGCCACGTCGCGTGGCGGCTCCGTCTGGCAAAGCCGACGGATGACGCTCTTGCTGTGGCAGGGAATGGGACTCGCTGCTGGCGCCGCCTTGCTCTGGATCGCACGACTCGAGGTGCCACACACCGAGCCGTGGCGGATCTTCATCCACACGCTGACCTGGGCGTGGCTCGCATCACTCGGCTCGGCGGCATTGCTCAACGTCCTGATCGCGCGGCAGCCGTATCTCCACTTCACGGTCACGCTAGTCAGCGTCGTGGCCGCCTTCGGCGTACTGTTCATCTGGTATATCGGCACTCACGCCACCTACTCGCGCTGGGCGATCGTTATCGGCTTGGGGTTCGCGATTACCCTGCATGCCTACGCGTGGCGGCGCTGGCGGCAGCGCACGACGCTCAAGTTGGGCGTGCTCGACGAGGCGATGCGCGAACGGCTTGCCCCGGCCAGTCGCTTCCTTTCCGACGGGTCGGATTTCGAACGCTGCGACTGGCGCGTCCTCTCCGATACGATGCCGTTCGACCAGGTCGATGGCGTCGTGCTTCCCGACGATCAAAGCGCGGCGATACGCCAAGGCGCTGCGTTGCGCGCCAAGCTGGCCGGTGCACAGGTGTATTCGGAGTCATTCGTACGGGCTCTGCTCACCGGCCGACTCGACATCGATCGCGCCGACGAAGTCTTCCTCGACGACGTGCCGACAAGTTTCGTCTATGCCTCCGTCAAGCGTTGCCTGGACATTCTCGGTGCGCTCGCGCTCGGCTTGTTTGCCCTGCCTGTCACCCTCGTCTGCCTCGCCCTGATTAGACTCGAGAGTCCGGGCGAGGCACTGCTTGTGCAGCCCCGTGTCGGCCTGCGCGGTGCCGTATTCGGCATGCGAAAGCTGCGCACGATGATCGAGGCGACCGAGGGCTTGGCCGAAGGTGATCGGCATGCCCGCATCACGCCGCTCGGCCGCTGGCTGCGCCGCTCCCGCTTCGACGAGCTTCCGCAACTGTGGAACGTCTTGCGCGGAGAGATGAGCCTGATCGGGCCTCGGCCCGAGTGGACCGAGACTGCCAAGGCGCTGGAGGCACAAATCCCGCAGTTCGCCTTTCGGTATCTTGTACGCCCTGGCATCACCGGCTGGGCGCAGGTGCAGCAGGGCCACGTCACGGCCGAAAAGGCCGTTCGCAGAAAGCTCGAGTACGACTTGTATTACGCCAAGAACATGTCGCTGGCGCTGGACTTAGCGATCGGGGCGATGACGGTACGGACAGTGCTGACGGGGAGCGGCGCGAAATGACCGGCGAACCGACGCGGGACTGTCGCATTGTCGCTGTCCTCGTCGCCTATCGCCCCGAGCCGGAATTGTTTGCGAAGGTGCTCGCCGCGATCGACGATCAGGTCGCGGCAGCGATCGTCGTCGACAATGGAAACGGGGCTGGTCTCGAGCAAATCGCATTCGACGAGCGACTCGAGCGGATCGACATGCACGGCAACGCGGGCGTCGCCGCCGCACAGAACGCCGGCATCCGCAGGGCGTTGAGCGCGGGTGCCACCCACGTTCTGATCCTTGACCACGACAGTGTCTCAGCGTTCGGTATGACCGACAAGCTTCTTCGAGCCACGCATGACCTCGAGGCCAGCGGTGAACGCGTTGCGGCGGTCGGCGCCGATTACCACGACCCGAGGCATCCTGACTCGTCGCCGTTTGTCGTGATGCGCCCCTGGGGATTCGGTCGTGTCGTCTCACCCACCCAGGCCGACGCCGTCGCCGTTCCGTTTCTCATCAGCGCCGGCAGCCTGATCGGCGCCGACGCTCTCACCGACGTTGGCCTCATGGAAGAGCGCCTCTTCATCGACTACATCGATATCGAATGGTGTCTTCGCGCTCGCGGCAAGGGATGGACCTGCCACGGCGTGCCCGGAGCGCGTCTAGAGCATCGCCTTGGCGACGCGGTACTGGCCTGCGGCAGTAGCGGGCGGCCGGTGCGCATCTTCGGCCGCACGTTTTCCTCGCGCAGTCCTCTCCGGCACTACTACATGTTTCGCAACGGTTGCTGGCTGGTTCTCCACAGTGCGCTGCCGCTACGATGGAAGCTTCTCGAGACCAAGCGCCTCGTCGCCTGCTTCGGTGTCATCGCGATGTTCGCCACACAACGCCGACAACAGGTTCGGGCGATGGCCAAAGGCGTCGTGCATGGCATTCGCGGATGCCTCGGGCCGGCATGATGACTCGGCCCATTGCGGTCATCACGGTCTGCAGAATCCCGGGCGTCCAGCTCGCTGCCGCGATCGAGAGTGTGCAAGCACTCGGCGATGTCAGGACCAAGCAGATCATCATCGATGGGGCGTCCACGGACGGCACGCCGGCCCATCTGAAATCCATCGAAAGTTCCCTGCACCACTGGAGCACTGCGCCGGACTCGGGCATTTACGATGCGATGAACAAAGGATGGGCCGCCGCCCCCGCCGACTCGTACGTGATCTTCATCGGCGCGGGCGATCTGCTACTCGGGCTGCCGTCGGCGGACGAGCTACTGCAAGTCGAGCGGGATGGCGTCGCGATCATTTACGGCGTGACGCGAACCGCGCTCGGTGCGTTCCGATCGCGGTACGGAGCCGAGCTGAGATTGCGCAACACCCTCCACCACCAGTCACTGCTGGTTCGCAAGGAGGCGTACCTGGACCCGCCCTTCGACACGCGCTATCGGATCTACGGTGACTGACCTCAACATTCGAATGTGGCGTGCCGGATTGCAGGCGGCGCATTGCGAGTCCCTCCAGGCGTCAGCCGGCGCCGGCGGGGCCAGCGCGATGCAGCCCTTGGGCGAGACCTTTTTATCGCCCGACGAAACTCGGGCGTGCTGCTCGCCGGTGCGGCATGGTCGCTCGTCGCCGGAAGCCGCCTGCGTCGCAGTGCGACGAAAAAGCTGCGCCATTTCACGGATCGATTTGGCATTCGCGCCTGAATCACACCCTGCGTTGATCGAACGCCAAATCCGGCCATATAGAGTTGCACACCATCGCTGAGGACGCGCATGAAGGCAGTCATTCTTGCCGGTGGATTTGGAACCCGCATTTCCGAAGAAACACAGGTTCGACCGAAGCCGATGGTCGAGGTTGGCGGCCGCCCGATCCTGTGGCATATCCTGAAAATGTATTCAGCTCACGGCATCGACGACTTCATCGTCTGCTGTGGCTACAAGGGCTACTTGGTGAAGGAGTACTTCGCCAACTATTTCCTGCACATGTCCGATGTCACGTTCGACATGACAACCAACCAAATGCAGGTTCACCAGCGCAAGGCCGAGCCATGGAAGGTGACGCTCGTCGACACCGGCGAAAACACTTTCACCGGAGGCCGGCTAAAGCGAGTCGCCTCTTATCTCGAAGGGGAAGAGGCGTTCTGCTTCACCTATGGTGACGGCGTTGCCGACCTCGACATCTCGGCGAGCGTCGAGTTTCACAAGGCACATGGCAAGCTCGCGACGGTCACCGCGGTACAGCCCGCCGGCCGCTACGGGGCGCTGGCGCTAGAAGGCGTTTCGGTCCGTGGCTTCATCGAAAAGCCGCGCGGCGACGGCGGGTGGATCAATGGTGGCTTCTTCGTTCTCTCGCCGAAGTGTCTGGCGGGCATAGAGAACGACGAATCGAGCTGGGAGGGACACGACCTGCCGCGCATCGCCGCCGCCGGCGAGTTGCGGGCGTTCGAGCACCGTGGCTTCTGGCAACCCATGGACACCCTCCGCGACAAGATCCAGCTCGAACAGCTGTGGGCCTCGGGCGCTGCGCCCTGGAAGACATGGGAATGAGCCGCGGGTTCTGGGTGGGACGGCGTGTCTTCCTGACCGGCCACACGGGCTTTAAGGGGGGCTGGCTGGCGCTGGCGCTTCACCACGCCGGCGCGCGGGTCTCCGGATACGCGACGGACCCGCCTACCGAGCCGAGCCTGTTCGCCGTCGCCCGCGTCGCGAGCCTGCTGTCGAACCACACGATCGCCGACATACGCAATGCTGAGGCTTTGGGTGTCGCGCTGCGCGCGGCATCGCCCGAAATCGTGTTTCATCTCGCCGCGCAGTCACTGGTGCGCGAGTCGTACCGCAATCCAGTGGAGACGTATGCGGTCAACGTCTTCGGCAGCGTCAATCTTCTCGAAACGGTGCGCGGCTGCTCGTCGGTGCGCGCCGTCGTCAACGTCACTTCGGACAAGTGCTACGAGAACGTCGGCACCGGCCGCGCTCATGGCGAGGCCGATGCGCTGGGCGGCCACGATCCCTACTCGAGCAGCAAGGCCTGCGCCGAGCTGGTCACCTCCGCCTACCGCGATTCGTTCCTCGCGGCACAGGGCGTGACCGTGGCGACGGCGCGCGCCGGCAACGTGATCGGCGGCGGCGACTGGGCTTCGGATCGGCTCGTTCCCGATTTCCTGCGCGCTCTGGATGCGGGACGCGCCGCGTCCATCCGGCATCCCGACGCCATTCGTCCCTGGCAGCATGTGCTCGAGCCGGTTTCGGCGTACCTCCTGTTGGCACAGGCCCTCGTCGAACAAGGCGTGGCGCGTGCCGGAGCCTGGAACTTCGGCCCGGACGAAGCCGAGGCGTGTACGGTCAGCTGGATGCTCGATCGCCTGACGGCACAACGGCCGCATGCGCGCTGGGAGCGCGACGTCGGTTGTCATCCTCACGAAGCGCCGCGACTCATGCTGAACAGCGCGAAGGCACGCAAGGAGCTCGGCTGGCAGCCGCACTGGGACGTGGCTGAAGCGGTCGACCGAACGCTCGAATGGCACGACGCCTGGCGACGCGGCGACGACATGCGCGCGCTGAGCCTCGAGCAGATCGAGGCGCACCGGCAACCGGTCAGCGCATGACGACGATGGGTCGACTTCGCATTTGCCCGACGCCGCTCGACGGCCTCACCGTTGTCGAACGCAGCGTCGATGAAGACGAACGCGGTCATTTCAGCCGGCTGTTCTGCGCCGAAGAGCTGCGCGGTGCGGGCGGCGAGCCCTTTGCCGTCGCCCAGATCAACCACAGCGTCACGGAACGGGCCGGCTCGGTGCGGGGGCTGCATTTCCAGTGGCCTCCTCACGGCGAGACCAAGCTGGTGAGCTGTCTGCGCGGCGCCGTGTTCGACGTGGCCGTGGACTTGCGGCGCGGATCGCCCACTTTCCTGCGCTGGCATGGCGAAGTCTTGTCGCGCGAGAACCGGCGTGCGGCGCTGATCCCGGAAGGATTCGCGCACGGCTTCCAGACACTGGAGCCGGGCTGCGAATTGATCTACGTGCATTCACGCGCCTATGACCCGAGCGCCGAGGGCGGCCTCGACCCGGCCGACACGGCGCTGGCGATCGCCTGGCCGCTGCCGTTCGCCGATGTGTCGGCGCGCGATCGCGGCCATCCGCGCATCGGCCCGGCATTTGTCGGCCTGTGAGACGCAGACGATGAACTGCCGCCACTGTGGGGCCGAGCTCACGCTGCCTCTGGTCGATCTGGGCACCGCACCGCCCTCGAACGCCTATCTGAGTCGCGCTCAACTGGCCGCGCCCGAACGCTACTTCCCGCTGCGCGTCTTCGCCTGCACCGGGTGCTGGCTGGTGCAGACCGAGGATTTCGCCGACCGCTCGCAATTGTTCGCCGGCGACTACGCCTATTTCAGCTCGTACTCGAACAGCTGGCTCGCCCACGCGGAAGCCTTCGTGGACGCGGCCGTGGCCCGCTTCGCGCTCGGCACCGCGTCGCTGGTCGTCGAGGTAGCCTCGAACGACGGCTACCTGCTTCAGTACGTGAAGCGCAAGCACATTCCTTGCTTCGGCATCGAGCCGACCGCCGGCACGGCGCGGGCGGCTCGCGAGAAGGGAATCGAGACCCAGGAAGCCTTTTTCGGCACAGCCCTCGCGCAATCGCTGTCGCGCGATGGGCACACCGCCGACCTGCTGATCGCGAACAACGTGCTCGCTCACGTGCCGGACATCAACGACTTCGTCACCGGCTTTTCGCACCTCCTCAGGCCGCAAGGCGTCGCCAGCTTCGAGTTCCCGCACCTTCTGCGGCTCATCGCCGACTGCCAATTCGACACCATCTATCACGAGCACTACTCGTACTTGTCACTGACGGCTGTCGGCACGATCTTCGAACGCTGTGGTCTTGCGATCTTCGACGTCGATGAGTTGCCGACGCACGGCGGCAGCCTTCGCGTCTACGCCCAACGGGCCGATACAGGCAAGCGCGACCCCGGCCCGGCTGTAGCCGAGCTGATAGCGCGCGAGCGGGCGGCCGGTCTGGCGTCGCCCGCGCTGGCCGTAGGATTTCAGCGGCGTGCCGATCGCATCAAGGACGGGCTCCTCGCGTTCCTCATCGGGCAGAAGCGCGCCGGTCACACGGTCGCGGGGTATGGCGCGGCAGCCAAGGGCAACAGCTTGCTCAACTATGCGGGCGTGCGTTCGGACCTGCTGGCATTCGTCGCCGACGCGTCGCCGCACAAACAAGGGTCGTACTTGCCAGGCTCGCGAATTCCGGTCGTGAACGAAGCGGTCTTGCGCGACGAGAGGCCCGCGTTCGTCCTGATACTGCCGTGGAATCTGCGCAGCGAAATCGTGCAGCAACTCGGCTACATCGCAAACTGGGGCGGCCGCTTCGCGACCGCCGTGCCCGAGATGCAGATCTCATGAGCCGCATCTACTACACCAAGCCTTCGATCACGGAACTCGAGGTGGCCTACGCGACCGACGCAGTGCGCAATGGCTGGGGCGAGCACTGTTACGACTACATCGAGCGCTTCGAGGCCGGCTTCAAGAAACACCTCGGCGTGAGCCACGCCATCGGCACCTCGAGTTGCACCGGCGCGCTGCACATGGGTCTAGCCGCGCTGGGAATCGGACCCGGCGACGAAGTGATCATCGGCGACATCAACTGGATCGCCTCGGCCGCGCCGATCACCTATCTCGGCGCGAAGCCGGTGTTCGTCGACGTGCTGGAAGACAGCTGGTGCCTCGACCCGAAGCGCGTGGCGGCCGCCATCACGCCCAGGACCAAGGCCGTCATCGCCGTTCATCTGTATGGAAACTTGTGCGACATGGATGCGTTGCTCGACATCGGGGCACGGCACGGATTGCCCATCATCGAGGACGCCGCCGAAGCGATCGGCTCGCGCATCGGCGATCGCGCCGCAGGTTCGATGGGCTCCTTTGGCGTCTTCTCTTTTCACGGCACGAAGACGATCACCACCGGCGAAGGCGGAATGTGGGTGACGCGGGAAGAGGCGTTGTACGAACGCGTGCGAATGCTGTCCAACCACGGCCGCTCCGCGACGCAAACGCGACAGTTCTGGCCGGACGTGCTCGGCTTCAAGTACAAGATGTCAAACATCGAAGCGGCGATCGGGTGCGCCCAGCTCGAGCGCATCAACGCGCTTGTCGCGGGTAAGCGCAGGGTGTTTCGTGCCTACCAGGAACGCCTGCGCGATCTGCCGCTGACCATGAACGTGGAACCCCCCGGAACGACCAACGGCTACTGGATGCCGAGCATCGTGGTCACCCCGGGCGTGCCGTTCGATCGCCAAGAGCTGCTTCGCGACTTTCGGGCCGCGCAGATCGATGCACGCGATTTCTTCTGGCCATTGAGCCAGCTGCCGATGTTCTCGCCCTGCCCGGTGAATGTTGTGGCCTACGGCCTTTCGCAGCGTGCAGTGAATCTTCCGACCTATCACGACCTCGCTGAGGCCGACATCGACCGGGTGGCTGCCTTGGTTCGCAAAGCGGTGAGGGGACCAGAGCGAACGCACCGCGGAGGGCCTCGACATGAGTGACGGGGAATTCCTGAGCAACGAGCAGAGTGCTCAATTCGCTCGCGATGGATTGCTCGTTCTACCGGGTTTCTACGATCTCGAGCGCGACATCACACCCGTGCAAAGAGGCATCCACGAAGTGATCGGCCAGGTCATGGCGCGACACGGCGTGCGCGACTTGCGGCCCCCCTTCGAGGCGGCAAACTTCGATGTCGGATATCTCGATTTGATTCGAGGCGAGCGCGCCTGGGGCGGAGAGGTCTATGACGCGGTCAAACAAATTCCCGCATTTGTTCGCCTGGTCGCCCATCCAGTGCACGAGCAATTGATGCGCATCCTGCGGCCAGGGAGCCTTCCCGGCATCGCCGGCGGAGGGTGTGGCATCCGGATCGACAACCCCCATGAAGATTGCTTTCGAACTCATTGGCACCAGGAATATCCGGCGCAGCTTCGCAGTTTGGATGGTCTGGTAATGTGGAGCCCCTTGGTGCCGATCACGCCTGATATCGGCCCGGTCCAGTTCTGTCCTGGCTCGCATCGCGAGGGAGCGCAACCAGTGTTCGGTTCCGATCCGAACGACCCGGCGCGTGTCGGAGCATATGCGCTCATGCTACGCAATGAGGCTGCACTGTTGGCGCGCTATCCGCGAATCGAGCCCTTGTGTCGACCCGGCGATTTGCTGCTAGTCGACTTTTTGCTGCTTCATGCGTCGGGCCACAACCGGGCTGAGCGATCGCGCTGGTCGATGCAATTCCGCTATTTCAATTTCTGCGAACCCACCGGCCGCAGTCATGCATGGCGCGGCTCTTATGCTGCTGGCGTGGACTTCCGTTCAGTGCATCCGGAGCTGTGCGTCGAAACCGAATCTAGAGAGACCCTCGGTGCAGTGCAACGTTTGTAGTTCGCCCCTCGGAGAGCCAATTTTCGACGCAGGCTCCGAACAGGCGCTGACCTCGCTTTGCGAGCTGCGCAAGGCGCGCGTACGCGTCTGGTCATGTCCTACATGTGCACATCTGCTTGGCGACGCGTTGCCGGATACCGAGGCGTACTACGCATCGGACTACCGCATCCTGATAAATCACGACGACGAGGACCAAATCTACGAGGTGCAAGAAGATCGCATCGTCTATCGCACCGAGCACCAGGTCGCCACCCTGCTCGACAAGCTGCGTCTTCCTGATGGCGCGTTGCTGCTTGACTATGGCTGCGCCAAGGCGTCGACACCCCACCAACTGTTGAAGCAACGCGCGGACCTGAAGGTGCATTTGTTCGACGTGAGCCACATGTACGAGGCGTATTGGGATCGCTTCATTCCACAGACGCGACGTGCCGTGCACGAGACGCCCAGTGCTTGGCAGGCACGATTCGATGCTGTCACATCGTTCTTTTCACTAGAGCACATTCCGAAGCCGCAAGAAGCGTTGGTTCATATCGCAGCGTTGCTAAAAGAGGACGGATGCTTCTATGGCATCGTGCCCGACACGTTCGGGAACGTGGCCGACTTTGTCGTAATCGACCACGTCAGTCACTTCACGGTGCCTTCATTGCACCGACTACTCAGCTCGGCGGGGTTCCGCTATATCGAAATCGATGCGCACGCTCACCGCGGCGCATTGGTCTTCCTCGCGCGAAAGCAGGGGTCTGTCGCGCCGTCTCCCGAGCGTAGCGAAGTCTTGCAGCGCTCGCGCGCGCTGGCGCGGTATTGGGGAACGCTCGGAGAACGACTTCGTAACGCGGAGCGCAACAATCGAGGCAGTCCCGCGGCAATATACGGCTCGGGTTTTTACGGGGCATACATCGCGTCGGCGTTGACCGATCTCGAATGCGTGCAATGCTTTCTCGACCGCAGTCCGTTTAGACAGGGCAAGTCCATGTTTGGAAAGCCGATTCTTGCCGCCGACCCATGGCCCGCGGGGATCGAGACCCTATACATCGGCCTCAATCCGGCCATCGCCCGAGCCGCACTGAATCCGTTCCCTTCGCCGGGGATCAAACCCATATTCCTCGAGCCATATACAGCGTGATCGACGATTCGACGATACGACTACGTCCTTGGCGCGAGGACGACATTCCGGTCCTGATGTCCCTGCGCAACGATGTAGCGCTTCAGGCCAAGCTGCTCTCTCGCGCGCGAGGCAGCAGCGCGTCCGATGTTCGAAGTTGGCTGAATCGGCGATCGGGCGAAGTCGGGAACCTCTTCTTCGTCGTGGCAGACCTGGTCGAGAATGCTGCTCTGGGCTTCGTTCAGTGTTCAGGTTTGGATAGCGACAATCGCAACGTCGACCTCGGCATCTGTCTCGTGCCGCAGGCCCAAGGACACGGCATTGGCGGTCAGGCATTGGTGCTCGCCGCAAGCCATTTGCGCTCCGTATGTTCTATGCGCAAGATCAGTCTTCGTGTTCGGATTGACAGCGAAGCAGCCATCCGCTGCTATCTGCGCGTTGGATTCGCACCGTGTGGCATCTTGCGAGCCCACGTCTTCGTCGATAGCGCTTGGCGCGACGTGATGCTCCTTGAGCAGTTCCTTGAGCCGAATGAACCGACCTAAGATGCGCGTCGTCATTTCGCAATCGATGTATTTCCCTTGGGTCGGCCTGCTCGAGCAAGTACGTATGGCTGACGTGTTCGTGCACTACGATGACGTGCCGTTCTCGAAGGGAAGCTTCGTCAATCGAGTACAGGTCAAAACTACCGAAGGCTTGCGCTGGATGACGGTACCTTTACGGGACAGGCGGCTAGGCCAGCGCATCGATGCTGTCCAGGTCGCACCCGCCGCCGAGTGGCAACCCGCTCACCTAGGCATGTTGACGCGGAGCTTTGCGGATGCGCCGCATGCCGGCGATGCGTTGCGCCTGGCGAAAGAAGTCTACGACGAGGGCCACTCGCATCTCGCGGGTTTGGCGCGGGCCTCACTCCTGGCTTTGGCGAACTACTTCGGCCTGACTGCAGCGACCCGCTTCGTAGATGTCGAGGATCTTGGCATCCCAGGCAGTGGCAGTGACCGCGTGTTGGCGATTGTTCGCGATCTGCGAGGGAGTACTTATATCACCGGTCACGGTGCAGCACGCTATCTCGATCACCAAGCTTTCGAGCGCGCCGGGGTCGAGGTTGAATATATGGACTATCGACTCTCGCCCTATCCCCAGTTTCACGGCGCATTCACCCCGTATGTTTCGGGTCTCGACTTGGTCGCTCATTGCGGCCGCGGTGGAGTACGCAATATCGGTTCAGGGACGATGGCTTGGAAGGAGTTTCTACATGAATCCTCATGAGAAGTTTCAGCGCGAGGTCACGAGCAACATCGAGAGTCTCGGAAAAGACAAGGATCTTCAGGCCCTTTCACGCGTCTGGGTACGCGAAATCACACCACACAAATACGCCTACAACTTCACCTGGATGGGGCGCCCGATCATCCAGTTTCCACAGGACATGATGGCGATGCAGGAGATCATCTGGAACGTTCGCCCCGATCTCATCGTCGAGACGGGCATTGCCCATGGCGGTTCGATCATCTACTACGCGTCGCTGCTTGAACTCCTTGGGCATGGCGAAGTTATAGGCATCGACGTCGATATTCGCGCTTGGAACCGTGAGGCCATCGAAGGGCACCCCATGAGTAAACGCCTGCACATGATCGAAGGCTCTTCGATTGATCCAGCAATCGTCGCGAGAGTCCGCGAATGTGCAGCCGGGAAGCGTGCCATCGTCGTCCTCGATTCAAACCATACCCATGATCACGTCCTAGCTGAACTCAAGGCGTACGCGCCCATAGTATGCGTCTCCGGTTACTGCGTAGTGATGGACACTCTCATCGAAGACATGCCAGGATCACTGCTAGGCAAAGACAGGGCTTGGGGACTAGGAAATAATCCGAAGACAGCGGTCCAAGAGTTCTTGAACATCCACTCGGAATTCGAAGCAGATAAAGCGATCGATAGCAAACTGCTGATAAGTGTTGCGCCCGGCGGCTATCTCAAACGTGTCGCATGACGGACCTTAGAACAGCGCATTCACAACGTGCCCGCGTCGCTCAAACGTGACCTAATCGCGAACTACGTCGGCCAAGGATGGACGGCCCTAATGGGCTTGGCTTTCATCCCTGTCTACATTCGATATCTCGGCGTGGAGGCGTACGGACTCATCGGGATATTCGCTCTTCTTCAAGCTTGGATGTCCCTGCTTGACTTTGGCATTGCGCCGGTTCTGAGCAGGGAAATGACCCGCACGAGGATAAGCGGCCGAGACGACGGAACCGCCAGAAATCTCTTGCGAGGTGCCGAACTGACGATTGGCGCGACTGCGGCCGTTGCCGCGCTGTCGACTTGGGCCGCCTCCGCGTGGCTTGCCGCACACTGGTTGCGGGCCGACCGGCTCCCTCTCTCAACGGTTGCCGCAGCAATTTCGATTATGGGAGTAGTGGCGGCCGCAAGGCTTTTCGAAGGCGTCTATCGCAACGCCGCGATGGGTCAAGAAAGGCAGGTATTCGTCAATGCGACCGCAAGCCTGATGTCGAGCGTCCGCGGATTGGGAGCAGTTGCCGTTCTTGCGTGGCTCGCGCCAACCATCGTTGCATTTTTTTTGTGGCAACTGACGGTGACGCTCGCCACCTGCATTTGGCTGGGTGTCGCCGTGCATCGAGGACTACCTCCGAAGTTGTCGCATCGCTTTTCGATTGGATCTCTGCGACGATTTCGGGGATTTGCTGGCGGGATGGTCGGCATCACGATGCTCTCTTTGCTTCTGACGCAAATAGACAAGATTCTCTTGTCTCGCTTGCTGAACCTGCAAGAGTATGGCTACTACGCCTTCGCGGCCGTTGTAGCCAGTGCTCTCTATCTCGCGATCAATCCCGTCACTCAAGCCTTCTATCCGCGATTCAGCGCGACGCTAGCGAAGGGAGACGCTGACGCCGTTAGAAATTCGTATCACCAAGGTGCGCAACTCGTCGCGGTATTTCTCATCCCATCTGCGCTCTTATTGGCGGCATTTTCCCGAGAAGCAATTCATCTTTGGACTCACAACGAGCAATTGGTAGCACAAGCCGCACCGATCCTTACTGCGCTCTGTTTGGGTACCCTCCTCAACGGATTCATGTGGATTCCGTATCAGATGCAACTTGCCCATGGACACACAGCAACTGCGCTGCAAGTGAACTTGGTGGCGGTTTCATTGGTGATTCCTGCCATTCTCTGGGTCGCGCCTAGATATGGCGCGGCAGGCGCCGCGTGGGTATGGTGCGCGCTCAACGCTGGGTACGTCGTGATCGGAATTAACGTCATGTACCGCCGCATCCTGCGCGAAGAGAGATGGCATTGGTACTGGAACGACGTCGCTTTGCCTCTAATCGTCGTGGCGAGTGTGGTCTCGGTTAGCCGCTATTGCATGCCCCCCACGGCAAGGGATTTGCCATTGGCTGCCTGGCTCCTTGCTACGTTCGTCTTGGCGACCTTCGCCGCGATCCTTTCGGCTAAAGAGTGGCGACGGCGAGTCGTACGTTGGGTGACCGTAGCCTCTCACCGGCTTCGCAAAGCGCAGCGCCTCGGCGAAAAGTCGTCCGCGCCATAAAGAACCGATGGCGACGTTCAAGACTGCGCCACGGCCCAAGATCACCGTGGTCATTCCAACTCGAGAAAGATGCGACGTATTGCGCAGCGCGCTTGCAACAGTCACAGCCCAAAGTTACTCAAATCTGGAGATTCTCGTCAGTGACAATTTCAGCAGCGATGACACGAAGCGTGTCGTGAAGCAGGCCCGAGATCCTCGAATTCGGTACATCAACACCGGTGCCCGCGTTGGTATGGTCGAAAGCTGGGAATTCGCGCTGGGCCATGTTGGCGACGGGTGGGTCACGGTCATCGGTGATGACGATGGGCTTGTCCCGGACAGCATCGAGGATGTCTCGCAGTTGATCCTGACTTCTGGCGTTGCAGCAATCCGATCACAGGTTTGTTCGTACACGTGGCCCGACTTCACGGACAAATCTCAAGGCAGGATGTCTATCTCCTTGAAATCGGGCACTGAGCTACGCCGCTCCGACCGCTGGCTTTCGAAGCTAATGCGCGGGAATGCAACTTACCCTGAACTGCCAATGCTTTACACCGGCGGCTTCGTTAGAGTGGACGTGTTGACGGAGCTTCGACGCAAGACGGGGCGATTCTTTCTGTCATCGTCGCCAGACGTGTATTCGGCAATCGCCATTGCTAGCGTTATCCCCGAGTACCTCTTCGTCTGGAAGCCACTCGCTATCGATGGAGCGTCGAAGCATAGTACCGGGGCATCGAGCAATGCCTTTCGCCGAAAGAATTTCTCGGAGCCGGAGCGTCTCTTCCGTGAAGAGACATTGGTTCCGCACCATCCAGACATACCACTCTGCGCTAACGGACGGTTCCCGCCCTCTTTACAGATCAATGTTTACGAAGCATATCTCCAATCTCTCCGTCTTCGGAACGAAGACGCCAATCTGACACGTGCCCAACAGCTCGAGGTCATCTTGGCCAACAGTCGTTGGCAAAAGGACGTCATTCTCGATTGGGGCAAGGCGTTTTCAACCCGTCATGATCTTGATTTTTCAGCTGTTAGCCGCCGAGCTAAGCGGACAAGGCTTGTGAAGCTCATCAGAAATCTTCCGACGCTGCTCGTAAAGAGTTTCCAGATTTTGCGTATCGAATCAACGGCGGTTCCACTTCCGAATGTTCAGGCGGCAGCTGTCTATGCTGGTGTTTTACTCAGATCGAAGCCAAATCTGGCCGTGGTGTTCGGTTCGACATTAGGACACGCTTGGCGGAGGCTGATCCGACGCGCGAATTGAACGTAATGGATGCCGCTCGCCGAAGCGAGGTAGCCGCTCATATCAAGGAAGAGAGAACGAGCACTGCGAGATGGCCGAGGATCATATCCTCCAGATCAAGAGCTCTGCGCGCCCTGTATGAAAGAACCAATGGCTGCGCAGGTGGGGCGCGGCGGCCAATCGCAGGGCGTCGAAGTGATCCATTTAAGAGGAGCACTCATCTTTCGTGAAATTAGCGCTGTGCGCGCCGGTCTCTTCGATCTGCTTTCGCTGCGCCTGAATTGCGCGCAGCCGTGAATCGATCACCTCGACCGTTGCCGCAAATGCCAGCCAGATGCGCAACAGGCAACGCAACAGAA